>Ga0255048_10000004_pt1 | contig 149746 bp, 189 predicted proteins | sample JV7_2_2_MG_FD_183619 | JGI IMG/M metagenome (GOLD analysis project Ga0255048, IMG submission 183619) | Seawater microbial communities from Jervis Inlet, British Columbia, Canada - JV7_2_2 | ecosystem: Environmental > Aquatic > Marine > Inlet | place: Canada: British Columbia | collected... | reverse complement strand
TTCCCAAAGGGCCCTTCCGGACCTTCCCCCCTTCCACTGGAGGTGCACCCCCGGTCGGGGCAACAAAGCTGGGTTCTTCCGCGCGTTTCTTCGACGTGCGCGTCGTCGAGGTCTACCGGCCATGAGTCAGCTCCTTTGTCCCCATTAAGTCACCTTGACCAATACGCGAGTGTGGGATCTGAATACTTCGTCCTGCGGGTCTCGCTGATGCCTTGGATCTCGGTCACCTCAAACTGATCGCGCGTTTCTCTCTTGACCTTCGCTACGACTTCCTCTCTGCTCAGACCGGGGAACCTTCTGACCCCATGGTGGTGCTCGACGTAGTTGTTGTCTCCATCGTAGGAGATGTACTGCCGGTGAATGCCAAAGAGGTCATCTACCCCAGGAAAGGGCCCCCAGACCCACGCTTGGCCGGGGCCAAGCCCCCGTCTGTTTAGATCGTGGGATCCCCGAGTAGGATCATCGTCAGCCCGCAAGCCCCTATACCCGACAGGCCACCCCTCGCGGGGGTGGGACGGCACCGTGAGGGCGCGGGCTTGGCCCTGCGCATTGGGGAACGTCACATACGTCGACACCAGGGGCGGCTTCGGCTCCGGCTTGGGCTTCGGCGTTGGCTTCGGCTCCGGCTCCGGCTCTCCCGAAGGACTCAGCCGAACCTGGTACTGTTGAGCCATCTCCATCAGCTCTTTGTACGTAGGCTTCGCGGCGTTCTTCCGCGCGTTTCTTCGACGTGCTCGCCTACGAGGTCTACCTGCCATCAGGGGCTCCCGCAGCTAATCGAACGGCACGGTTGGCGTCGCCGGTAGCAACAACAGGCCACTTCCCTGCCAACGCCTCCGAAACCCAGTGGAGGATCCCCGAAAGGTGTCGTGGAGCAAAGCGGTTGTCGTAGCCCCTCAAATCTCCAACCCGCCAATCGGACTTCCTGAGACCCGCCAGGACAGCGAGGCCAGATTCCGTGTCTTGGCTGACCCGAGGCACTAAGTCAGCCAGATATGGGTGACCTTCGCCCGAGTAACCGAACAAGGCCATGCCGATCGGTTTTCCTTTATCCGTCAACAAGACGAGATTGACAGTGCCTCCTCCCATGCCGCCGCCCGCGCTTTTCGTGTAGATCAGCAGATACAGGGGTGAGGAAGCAGCTCCCTTCAAATCGACCTGGAACTCGATGACTTCGTCCTCCATGTGGTCGCCCGAATCGAACTCGTGGCTATCACTGTTCTTACCGATCTCAGTAAGCCCAACGGGAACAGCGCCAGTAGTCCCTTTCTTCGCTTCGGCTACGGCCGCCGTGATGCCGAGATAGAGTTGATCCAACTCCTTCACGAGAGGGGAGAGGGCCGAAACAGAAACAGCGTGTTCGACTTGCTGGCAAAAAAGAAGCAAGCGTCGTCGGAGGATGGTCGTATCGTCCCCGTGCTCGGCCAAAGCGTACTCGTGAGGACCCCCATAGGATCCGTGGAGGGCACCCCACCGCTCTCGGGTGCAAATAACATTACGCCGCCAAGAGCACTCTACCCCGGCCGTCTTCTGGCGTGTCTGTAAACTCTGGTTCACGCGATGAAGAGCTTTTCTCCCGCCATCCATTCCGTAGGCTTCTGTTAGGGTTCCCCATGCCCCCGGGGGAAACGGGCGTTGAGCCCCCGCCCTCATGTTGATCTCCACCTTCAGCTGGCGTTTTGTTGATGAGGAAAACCACAACTTCCCTGAGATCCACACGTCGGCCCCGCCAATGTGCTTTACAGGTATCGGGTAGTCTGGACAATCGTCGCCGTGCAGGTTCGGTCCCTGAACGTAGGCAAGCTTGGCCGGAGAAAACAAGAACTTCACAGTCCCCCTGACAGGTCTGTTTTTCCATTGATCTGGGCTCCAATCCTGGACATTGCCCAGTTTCTCACTGCCAACGGTCGTGTAGAGACCCATGCCTGTGAGAAGCGCACCTGCTTCTTTCGCTATCTGCTCGCTCCACCGTACCTTCTCTTCTGCGGAGTCGGGTCGATAGACCCCCGGTGTCGCCGAGCTTGGCGCAGGAGCAGGAGTTGACCGAGGCGCAACAGAAGCTGGAGCCGTCGGCTCTCCCGAAGGGCTCAGCCGAACCTGGTACTTGCGAGCCCTCTCCATCAGCTCTTCATATGTAGGCTTCGCATTCCTTCGAGCCCTGTTCTTCCGCGCGTTTCTTCGACGTGCGCGCCTACGAGGTCTACCGGCCATGAGTCAGCTCCTTTCCGCTAATCGAATGGCGTCGCGGGCGATGTTGGGGTCACCAACAGGCCACTTCCCGGCCACCGCTTCCGAAACCCAACGAAGGACCGGAGCGGTTTGCTCGCGGCCGACGCTCTTATGTTGGCCGTACTCCCCGTGGTGACCGTAGCGGTACTGATCCAACAGGTCCTGGAGCCCTTCGGCCGTGTCTTGGGGCGCGGGCGCGAGGTCGCCCAAATCGTGCCATCGGTATTTGGCGCCTGGACCGAAAAACCCCCCTCCAGCGTGGAGCAAGGCCATGCCTATCCCGGCACCAAATGGGCCGTCGAATGAACGGGGCCCTTGATCTGCCAGCACGATGACCTCCGATGTCGCCGACGCTGAGGCGTGCCGCGGGTCCCGGATCGAAGTCTTGTAAACCAGCAGAGACAGAGGTGAGGAAGCAGCCATACGTACTCGGAACTCGACGACGCTGTTGCCATCCTTATCTGCTTCGCCGACCACAGTGAGGCCAGTCGCAACAGGAGTCGACCGAGGCGCAACAGAAGCTGGAGCAGAAGCTGGAGCCGAAGAAGGGCTCAGCCGAACCTGGTACTTGCGCGCCATCTCCATCAGCTCTTTGTACGTAGGTCCAGGTCTACCGGCCATGAGATCAGCTCCTTTCGCTAGGTGAATGGCGTCGCGGGCGATGTTGGGGTCAAAGTTTACACCCAAGGCGGATCAGCCATCGGATTGGAAATGGCATAACCCTCGGGATCGTCGCCGGCAGCGATCCGCCACGCGATCCTGACCTCAGCATGCGCGTCAAGGGGCGCCACATGATCGGGGCACGCCGTCCACGTCGGCGGGCCGCCCTCGTTCAGACGCGGTACAAAGCGCCAAGTCGCAGGACACCCCTCGGTCGGTCCGGTCGTGGTCTCCTCGTCGCATCCGGCGATGTCGCACGTCCAGAGCCAGCCGCTGTCTATTTTGGTGCGTGCCATTACTTGGTCACATAGGCGCGAAGATTGTTTCGCCAGGGTCCATTGGTGATCGATCCTGACACGCCCCGGATCCGGTATCCGTCACAATCCGCTTGATTTGCTGCGTCGATGAGCCAGGTGTTTGCCCACACCAGGGAACTCGCGGTGCCGAGGCCCATCTGCACGTTGGCCGCCTGAGCCGTGTAAATCCCGCCTGAAAGAGTCTCTATCGACCAGATCCCCTGATCCGATCCGTCGGACTGCTCGTACACGATCCCCTCCAGGCGCACGGTCTCCGTAAATGCAACCTGTAGGTACTCGGTGCCGTCGAGCGCTCTAAAGTTCCAGTAGAAGGTGTTGAGCTGCTCGGTCAGCATTTGCGAAGGCAGCCCTGCTCCGACGAGGATATTGACCAACGTGAGCGTTTGCTCGACATTTCGATCCCCATGCGCGTACTGGATCTGGATGTCTTCAACTGCACCGCCGCCACCACCGCCCGAGGGGAAAGAATACCCAGACACTGAGGGGGGATAGGTGAGGCCTGCCATGAGTCAGCTCCTTTCCTGACCACCATTCTAGCCTTTTCCCCGGAGGGGAGAAAGGAGATCGGGAGTCGTAGGGTGCTACAAGCACCCCAAAGGGGTGTTGAGGCGATTAGCCGTCGTTTTCGACTCATCCTTCACGCGATCCCCCGTGGAGACCGACCGACCCTTGGGGAGAGTTACGGAAATACATTATTTCAGTAACACTGCGGAAAGCACGCTGGAACCATGCTTTTCGCTGATCTCCTCGCGTGCACGAGTGCGCGACCCCTGCGCGTGTTGTTGGTAACGGGTTGCTCTGGTTCGTCGGTAGCACCCGGTAGGTAGCACCCAGTTTCGGCCATCTCGTCCCTTCAGAGAGCCCGAAGGGCTACTCTGGACCCATGAACTCCTCTTGGACGCCATGGACAACTGGGAACCCTCTTCCGGTCGGAACTTATGTCGCGTGGCGAGACCACAGCGATGATCTTGCCCTGATCATCCGTAGCGGGCCCCTGGTACCATTTGGGCCGGCGACTGACGCGCCGATGACTGTGCGCCTGCGTTGGATGATTCTCGATGGAGAAGTGCTGTCTCGCTACAAGTACCAAGACGTTGAGTACCCCACGCACGTCCTGCGCCCGCTGACCGAACTGGAAGTCCTGAGCCGCCTCGGGGGGGCGAAGAAGAACCCATCGGGTCGAGCCGCCACGCTGTCCCTTCAGATCAGCGAGGCGAAAGAGTCGCTCCAGGAGTTGAGGAGCCAGCCTCGAAGTGCAGAGGTGGACGCTGGCATCATCTGGCTGGAACGGGAAATCCAGGTTCTGGCACGGAAGCTGAGGAACGCCCAGCTCGCCGAAGCAGACGAGAAGAGGAAAGGAGCTGCTCGGGAGTTCATCAACAGTCTTCCGACGCTGCCCACTCGATTCACCGCGAGGGCATCAGGTATTCAGGACCTGGCCTTTAAGCTCAATATGCCACCGCTGTCCGTTGTAAGGCTCCTCAATGCTGTCTTGGAAGAACGTGAGTTTGACGAGCGCCGGCCGGAGCCCGAAGTACGCAAGAAGAAGAAGCGCAAGAAGCGCAAGCTTCGACCAGTCAGAGCAGCTCCAGTCAGAGCAGCTCCTCGACCCAAAGAGGAAGAGGAAGAAGAAGAAGACAAGAAGGTCGTGCCGAACTTCATTCGGCCTGACGGTCCCCGAGACGTCGCGTTGGCCCAGGCGGGCACGGTCAAGAGGTTCCTCGCGAAAGCGTACCATACCGACAAGCAAGAGCTGAGAGCACAGCACGGGCTGGATCCACTGAACTGGGAGTGGCACTCCATTGCAGGCTGGACTTACGAGGGGCAGCACCAGAAAGCTGTTGAAGCCTTCAACTCCGGAAAGGAAGATCTTCAACTTGCCTACAGGCTAGATCAGGAACTGCGTCAGATAGAGCCCCGGATTGCGATGGTCCACCCCGACGCCAGAAAGGGACTGAAGAAGCAAGTTGAAGCCCTGAAACGAAAGCTCCAGGCGGCCGACAACAAGACCTGGCCGGACGGGAACAGCCGTTACTACCCGTCAGGCCTTCAGGTGCTGAACACGATGCTGCAGCCGTTTCTGGGAACCGCTGACGATCCCGAGCCCCACATCAAGATCAGAGGGCAGCGGATTGAGGTGGAGCTTCCTGGCATCGGGAAGGATCGGTATGTACCGCGCCATATCGAAGCCCAAGTGCTGAAGGGCCGAGCCGGTGCAATGGCAGCGGCCACGATCCAGCTCCGCAGGGCGACGCCGGGATTTGGTGATGCCCAGAAGTGGGCAGAGAGGGAGAAGAAGCTGCGAGACCGCGCCGAAACCTCCCTGCGGAAAGCCTACAGCGCTAGGATTTGGCGCCTCATGAGAAGTCTCGGCCTCCAAGAGGATCGCATAGGCGAAGTCGCGAAGAACTGGCTCACGGGACCAGGAAAGAATCTGGGGTTCGTCACCCGATCATCTAGCGGTGAGCTGGTCTTCACTGACCGCTTCGACGAGACGGCTGCTGGGTTCAACGAAAGCATCGAGACCCTCGCCCGAGAAGTGAGAAACAAGCACCGCACGGAAGACAAGGCGGCCCTCGGTCTTTCGAGCTTGGATGCTGCCGACCTCTGGCACACACACCCAATGAGTGCAGAAGAACAGGTGGAGTACAGGCGCGGTGAGGGAACGGAAGCTCTCCACGACGCCCGTCGTAAGTGGCTGGATGACCACCTGGCCAATATGGAGGCAGCAGGGGAGGCTGGCCAGGCCAAGGCAGACCTCATCCGGATGCACATGGGGTACAAAGTCGTGCGTACCCAACCCGAGAGGCTCTTGGGACGCATGGACGTCTCAGGCGTTCGGCACCCAAGCACCAGCCGTGCAGTTCAGGACCTCATCGGACAGAAGTGGCGGCTCAACCGCCGAGGCAACCTCATACTGAAAAGTGAGGCTGAAAGGAGCTACCACCCCATTAAGGAAGGTGACAGCTGTCCTACCTGTAAGGCCATCGCCCGCTTCGTTCACGTGCGGGGGATGGGACCGACCGAAGTGGCTGCCATCATCGACGAATTCGTCCACGTGCTCAAGACCGGCTGAGACGCTACTTGGCCGAGAGGATGATCTTTTCCTCTTCACCGCGAAGGGTCGCTTGAACCACAGGGACTACAGCCAAAGCAGAGCGGGCCTCGGAGGTCCGAAGGCGGCAGAGAAGTGGGCGAAGCCAGGTCCAGGTCTTCTCGTCAATGCTCACCACGTTCCACGGGTTGATTCGATCCTCCTTGATTTCGTCCTCCACGGCAGCTCGGACCCCGCTGTGGACGGAGAGAAGACGAAGCCCGAAGAGACCCAAAAGCGCTTCGTCCTCTCGAACCACCTCCTCATACTTTTCTCTGCTCATTGCTCGTGCAATCCTGTACCTGTTCGACATTCCTGTTACCTCCACGGTTCTGACCTTGGGACCGACCAGCCGTAATACGGTGATAGCAAGAGTGTTTGCCAGTTGGCAAGAGCTTAGATGAGATTTCTGATATGCCCTTTACAAGCACCATTCTCAAGTACCTGAAAGTCAAGGCTTTGGCCGACCAAGGAGATCCCGGCGAGCGGGACAACGCAGCCCGCATCCTTCGCAAGATGCGTGCCGACCACCCAGGTGTTGAGAAGGCTGCTGCAGCCTACCTGAAAGGAAAGGAGCGGGAGGAAAACGGAGGTAATCCTGCGCCTTCGGGGGTCTGGCCCAAAGCAAATGACCCCAACACAACCCGAGGGTTCAGGTTCGGAGGCAACTGGGAGGAGCTTTTCAACTTCGCACAGGGCGTCGTCAATGGAGCCTATGACTTCGCCAACACCGTGGCGAACGCCTACGCCGGCCGTCTGCTTGCCGAGCAGTACGTCCGCAGCTCCACCAAGTCCTCCAGGGCAGGGAATATTCTCATCACCCTGAAGATGTCCCTAGCAGCTTACCACCAAGCCCAGCGCCTCAACGCTGCCCAGAAGCAGGCGTTTCGGCAAGCTATGTACGAGATTCTGGAAGACGAGTTGAACGAGATGCTCGGTGACTACGAACACCCAGACGACGACTACTAGCTAGTTGCTGAGTGTAAGGACCGTTGCCGCTACCGAAGCTGCAATGAACCCGCCAGAAATGCCCCAGGCCACGTTCCGCTGAGCCCGCACCCGAGTCACCTTGTCCGCCAAATCGTCGACCCTCACGGTCAACTCAGCGATGGTCTGAACCTGCTCGTCGATGAGAGCTTCATCTTCCTCGAACTCCGCGATTGCGATCTCGCGCGCCTTCAAAGCCCGCTCGTTGGCCTCGATGCTCAAGTCGATGGCCTTGTCCAGCGCCTCGGTGCAGACCGGTAGCTTCCGAGAGTCGGCCACGTAGAGCCGGAATCGGTCTTCAGTCATCCAGACAGCAGGCCCAGAGACCTCGACGGTTTCCCCCTCGTTGACGGCGTGAATCTCGTCGTCTGCAAAGGCCAGGGCTGTGAGGAGAAGGAGGATCACTCGTTTTCCTCGTCAACGAGATCATCCAGCGTAGTTTCTTCGACAACAGCGTCTATCGCTTCGCCGGCTTCATCCACGCTTGCCTGGAGGTCTTCTGCTTGCGTAATGTCTTCCTCGGCCTCTTCGGCAACCTCGTCCAGCTCCTTTCTTGCTGCTGCGCGTCGCCTACGAGCTACCTCAGCTATGACGGCAGCGAGCGCCGCCAGCCCCCCTGCTCCCTCTTCTTGGCCATTGAACAGCAGGGCTCCAGCAACGAGGACCAAAACGAGGAGGCCGACACCGACCAGGAGTGGAATGAGGTACTTTTTACCCATTGCCGTTGCTTCCCATAGCCAATCGCGCCTCCTCCATCTTCTTCGTTTTTGTCTTCGTGTCCCGGTAAGCCCAGAACCCTGAAGCTGCTGTTTCTCCGGCAGAGACCATCCCAATGGCAGCCATGAGCACCGAGTCCGAAGAGCCCATCCAGACGAGGTAGAACAGAAACCCCTTGCCCGAGAGCAAGATGAACATGGCCATGATGAACTGACGAGAACTGAACCCCGAGCTGTCGATCGACATCAGTTGACCCATGCCCGTCTTCAGAGCTTCCAGCTCCTTTCCGTCTTTTTCCGCCATGACTTCCCGCCTGTTGCTCTTGCCAACTTACCCGAAGCGGGGGCGGGTGAAGTATCTTCGGGTGCTACGCTGGCATCAGACCCCGTCTGGATAGCCACGATTCTGGACGTAGGTGACGTTGAGGTCAGAGGCAGCACCACCGGCAGCCATAACCACCACGATGCCCAGCTTGCTGCCCGGGTTGGCAGCCCAAAATGCCAGGGTTGCCAAGGGGTTGCGGTTGCCCTCCGAACCGACGGACAGAGTAAGGGCCGCCCCGGCAGGAAGGACGGTGCTGTTCGCTGCGGTCACTGTGGGGACAAGAGGAAGGGCGTTCACGCCCCCAGCCAAGTTCCCTGGGCTGGCAGCCGTTTGTCGTGCCGGCTCGAAGGTCGCCCATCCTACTCCGGTGTCCGAAAGAGCGGTCGCATTGCCGAGAGTCCCTACGAGCGTGGAAACGATACGAATGGGGCTTTCATAAACGGGGAGCCCTGGGTTGAATAGGTCGCTCGGGTCAACCAGGAAAATGTCGACGTTCATGGTAAGAAAGGTGTTGGCCGGATCGATGAGCGCCTCGTAAGTACGAAGCTGAACTCGCTGCGCCTGGAGGGTCGCCGAACCCGTCAAGGGTGGTGTGTCTATGGACACCTGATCCACTCCGGCTGGACCGGCTACGACTGTGAGCGTTGCCAATCCGATGACGATGGTATCTCCTGCACTTGGGACAGCAGTGATGATGATGTCTCCCGATGCCTGCGTAGCCCCCACGTTGGCCACCTGAATGTACATCTGGTCAGCAGCAGCAGCGCCCAGGTTGAGGAGGATGATCTCCTTCGTGTTGCTGAACGGTTGGGGGTCCAGCTCCACTACCGCGGCAGTGGTGATCCCAGCCACGGTGAAGCTCAGGAAGGGAAGCTGGGAAATGGGGGTGATAGGCGCAGCCATGAGTCTCTCAGCTGGAAGCGGTCAGAGGTTCGTCACGCGTCCGAGTGTATCTCGGAGAGGGAAGCACGCCTTACCCCCCACATGATTCCGAGTGCTACCGATGGTCGGAGGAGCTACGAACCCACAAGGTTGATGCACGTCCACCCCTCAACAGGACCTGGGGAGACTGTCGACATGATGATGACCTGGACGGGGGCGTCAGAGAGGGCGTGCATGACGCGCCCGAGTGTATCCCGGTCCCAGGCGCGGTCCTCGGGAACGAGGACGCAGGGAAGGCTGCTGGCACCCTGTGCCGCCGCCAAAGCCAAGAGGATTCGGCTCCACTCAGCCCCCGACAGAGCGGAGTGAATCTCCCCGTTGCGGATGAGGCCCATACGGGAAGACTTGAGGTCCACTCCGAGCCGCTCTCCTTCGGGCAAGAAGCCACTCACCTTGTCCTCGAAGGTCTGCTTTCGCTGGGACAAGAACTGCTTGCCAGCCTTCTCCAACGCGTTTCCTGCCAGGGTGAGGAGGTCGGCTCTTGAGCGAAGCTGGTCACACTCCTTTCTCGCTGCCTCTGCGTTTTTCCAGGTTCGCTTCGCGGCGTCGTCCGTTGAAAGGGTCTGGAAAACCGACCTGTACTCGCTGTCATCAACAGGCTCGACAACCTTCAGCTCCTTGAACTCCTTCGCCTTCTGCTGAAGAACCTCGTCGAGGTCCGAGACCTCCTTGGAGAGAAGCTGTCGCTTGATACTCTCTTGGTACTGGGGATTCAGGGAAGACATCGCCTCGGTCAGCCGAATGGCTTGGGCGTCGAGAGCCGCCTCATCTTCGTTCCCACACACCCAGCACTCGTCCTTGCCGAAGACAGAGACGTGCTGACGAATCAGGTCCCCTGCTGTCACCAGCCTGTCAAGGGCGCTGCTCACCTCAGCCGGAAGAGGCGAGAGTCCTGCCAGCTCGTCGCTCTTCGCTGCGTACTCGTTCACCAGACTGTCGATCTCTCGCCGTGCAGCCTCATGCTCTTCCCGAGTAACTCCCCCTGCCTTCCAGTTGTCCCCAGATAGTGCCAGTGCCTCCAAACGCACTTCCAGCTTCTCGCGAGTGGAGTCCAGCATGGGAGGAGCAACTCCCTCCGTCATGCGCTCGATGGTGGCTTCACTGCGCGTGGCTTGAGCACGGAGGTTCTTCGCCTCTTGCTTGGCGTCCTTCGACAACGCGATGAAGTCAGTCTTCCGCTTCTTCTTCACGTACTCGGACACGAGCGGCCGGACCGCTGGAGGCAAGGCTGCCAACAGCTCCTCTGCTGTGATGCTCCCCACCACCTCCTTTTCTAGCCACGAGCCGACTGTGCCCGCGTCCCCCCGCAGGGTGTCCATCAAGTCCTGAACCGGCCATCTCACAGTCATAGGCTGCACTGGATCAGGCTTCTTGAAGCTACCGGGCTTCGTACCGCTCTCCATCGACCAACTGAAGACAGTCCCGTCCGACAGGATGGCCTCGACGCTCTTCGCCCCGCTCGGCGGGAAGAGGCGAGCCAATGCCGTGTGCTGCTTCACGCGAGAGCGGCCTTCCATGTCGGAAGCCCACCCGTTCGAGGCCAGTTCGAGGGACTGAACGATGGTGGACTTCCCGGAGCCGTTCGGCCCGCAAATCACTGTCCTCGGTCCCAGCTGTACCTTGCACCCTTTCTTCAAGGTGCTTTCAACATGCTCGAAGTAGAGCATCAGTTCTCCTGTTTCCTGCTGTTCCTGTGTAGTCTCTTTCAGGCGCACCGATCCGCCACGAGATTCTCCAGAACTTGGAGGTCCATGTCGTTCTGAGGCGCAGACTCCCCGCGAGCCCACCTGTAGATTGTGCGGCTCGACACCCTCTTCTCCATAGCAGAGCTGATTTCTTGAGGGGAAAGACCAGCCTCGTCCATCAAACGAAGCACAAGGTCTCGAACTGAGGTTTCCGTTTCATTACTCATGGCTCACATCCCCTTTGATATCCGTCGTGGCCCCCAGGCCCCAGCCGTAGGTCATGTCTTCTCGGTCGATAGGCACAACCTCCTGCACGGATCTGAGAGGCAACGACTCCTCCCAAGCCAAGACCGCTCGGCCGTTCCGTAAAGCGAGGTTGACGATGGAGGCGCTGGCTCGTCCCAGCCGATCCCCACAGACAACAAACCCGTCGAAGTGAGGCTCTCGCGTCTCGTAGTCCCGGCCCGTGACGGTCTCCCAGATCCACGAGTCCCAGTTCCCACAAGACTCGAACATCTCGCGATACCAAGCCGCGCTGTCTGTGAGACCCGCGTCGGTCAGCCCGAGCGAAGAGGTGAGTTTGGATTTGACCCCTTTGCTCACCTCTTCGACCTCTATAGAGTTCATGCTCCTAGGCACCAAAAGAAGGAGCTTTGGGGGTTGAGCCTGTGATTTCGGAGACACGTTCACTCACCTCGTACCAGAGCTGTCGACCCACTACCCTGTGCGTCGTTGGTTCTCTTCCCTCGTAGCCCCCAAATTGCCATTCGGCAAAGGCAAGGATGGCATCCGCCAGCTCCTTTTCTTTCTCTGTTGACGTAGTGTTCTTCAAAGCCATCCCTGCCATCTCAGCCACAATCTCGCGCAGCTCGACTGGGTCTGCGTCCTTGGCCTCGTTGAGTAGATTGTCCACTTTTCTCTTTTCCATGTTTTTCCCTGTGCTATTGGATTTTAGCCGACTTGCTGCCAAGTATGGCCGGTGGTTGCTGAAGCCGTAAAAGTGACTCCGGGCAGATCGGGGTGCGTCTGGTTCATGCACTCTTCTAGAAGCCCAGCCACGTAGGAGGCTTGGTCTTCAGGGCACTCAACGACGATGGAATCGTGGCACTGGTTGATGATGCCGGTGCCTGGACCCCACTTGTTCAGGGGGATCTCTTCAGCAAGCTGTAGGATGGCTCGGTTCATTAGCCCAGCAGCCGAAGCTTGAATCGGGAAGTTCACGATTTCGTTGGGGTTCTCGCCATCTAGGAAGTCCCGGCGACGGCCCGTAACCGGCTCTTCGATGAACCCTCGATCGCGGAAAGCCGCAATCTCGGTGTCCCAACCGGCCTCGAACTCCGGCGCTCCTTTCAGCCAGTTATCACGCATCTTGCGCACCTTGCGCAGCGGGAGGAGGGCGTAGGGAAGATCTGTCGTGCCGTCAGCTACTCTGTCACCGTTCGCATCCCGAGCCGGAACCTCGGTCTTGCAAATGAGCTTGTGCACTGTCTCCACTGTGGCCTTGTACTGGGAAGCGTACTGAACCGCTTTCGAGAGGTCTCGCATCTTCTTGTCCTCTCCTGTGCCCTCGAACTTCCCGTTCACGTAGGAAGTCCCCACAAGCGGACCGGGCCGAGAGAACTGTTCGGAGGTAAGACCGGCAGCCGCGAGGAATCGGTCTCCGAAGACGGAGTAGGCTGTCATTGAATGAGGATCCTTGCCCTCTTCAAAAGCACGTAGATAGAGCTTGACGTACCAGCGGGCTGCTGCAATTCGCAGCTCAAGCTGGTCCATGTCCGCGCCGACGAGGACGTGGCCTGGAGCAGCAACAACCATGCCTCTCATCAGCTTCGGGAAGTTCTGAGCGTTGATGGGCTTAGAGCTGGACAGCCGGCCCGTCACGGCAACGTGGGCGTTGTAGCCAGGATGCATCCGGCCGGTTCGCGGGTCCACGATGCCCCTCTTGACCTCGCCGTACCGCTCGCGGGTTTCCCGATCCACCCAGTCGTCATCATCGTCCCAACCAAGGTCGGCTTCCATGTTCCACGGACGTAGCTTCACGACATAGGTGCCAAGAACCTTCTGGACCTTCCTGTAGTATCGAAAGAGCTTGATGACATCGCGCTGCTCAGCAGGAACTGACCGGTCGGTCAGTAAAGACCGAAGCACAAGGTCAGCGGTAGATGGATCTCCCGAGGCCGTGTAGCGGTCCTCATCTTCCAGAGGCGGCTGAAGCTGCCAGTCCGCGAAGAGCACATCCCGCACCTGATAGACCGAGCCCGGGTTGAACTGAGGACGAGCAAGCCGGTCCCGAATATCTGCGAGCAGCTCGAACCGACGGCCCAGCAGCTCCTTTTCTTTCTCCAGCCGAGCACCCTGATTCACGAACATCCCGACCGTGTGCATATCAGCACAAACCGACTGGATTCGCTGATCTAGCTGCCAGACGCCAACCTGATTGCGAAGCTTCACCTGGTCCACGAGGGGCGGCATTACGCGAGCCGTTACAGCCACGTCATTGGCACAGTACTCGTGAAGTTGCTCGTCCGATTCGGAGTCGAAAGCGAGCTTTTGCCCTTCTCTATCCGTTTTCCAAGCAGGCGCTTCGGTGTACATCGAGCCCACGTAGGCCAGGCCGTGCGGTAGCTCAGACTCGACACACCTGTGCAAGAGGATGGTATCGACAATTGGCTTCGGGTCGATGCCCCACTGCTGCTGGAGCACGATCTTGTCGTAGTAACCGGCGTTGTGGCCCGCCTTGACCTTGGACTCGTCCTCGAAGAAGTCGAAGAGGACTGTCTTCACCGGGATCTCTTCCAGCGGGCTGTAGAACTTGGTAAGTCCGTTCTTCCCGAGAAAGCCCATCACCATCACGTCGTTTTCGTCTCCGATGGCAAGACAGCGAATCTTCGCCGTCAAGCACTCAATCCCGTCGGTCTCGATGTCGAAGGTGAAGATGGTGTCCCGAGAAAGGAACTTGCTCAGAGTCCCAGCGTCTGGGTTGTACGTGACTTTGGGAGGCACCCACTTCGCCTCGCCGCGGAACCATCGGGCTGCCTTAAAGACGTCGTTGCGAAAGACGTGGAACCACCGGGGCATACGAAGGCAGAAGGCCGGGTGGATGGTCGGCATGACCTTCCGCTCTGGAGTCCGCTCCGTAGCATCCAACTCCATCAGCCCGCCCCGAACCGACAGGATGCTCGCAGTGACGCCAGAAACCGCGTTGGTCGCTGTCTTGCCGAGAGTAATGAAGTTCTTGAAGTTCTCGATCTCCGACTGGAAGCGGGGAGCACAGCAGTCGATGGGCGACGGGATGAAGTCAGGCTTGCCCGTGGGTGGAGGTTCTCCAGCTTTCCCGGCCTCCTTCACCTTCTCCCTGTGAAGTTTCTCCTGCGCCTTGTTGTACTTGTTGATCCGCGTCAGCAGGTCCTTGAGCTTGTTCCCCGGAGGACGGCAGAGGAGCACGTTCGTGACGTGAATGTTACGACGTCGTAGAGAAGCCTTGACAAGCGCCTTGTTCAGTTCGTCACCGGAAGGCCCAACGAAGGGACGCCCCTGCCGCTCTTCCTGCTCTCCTGGCGCTTCTCCGACAACAGCGACTGCCTTCCCAGCAAGGATTTCCAGGTCGTGAGGACCGGACTCCGGAGGCACGACAGTGTTGCCCTTCAGCGGACACTGGTCACATTTCGCTCCGTGAGCCCGAGGGTCGTAGCTCACAGCTTCACTTCAACGATTCCTTCATTCCAGCGATCGTCTCCTGGAGCTGCTGCAAGGCAGCTGCCTTCTCCTCGGGCTGGGTGAGGGGGTTCACTACGGTCTCCACGTGGTCAAGAAGCATCACCAGACCTCGGAGACCGAAGAACAGGGTGCGGTCCATGCTCTCGATTCGCTTTCCGTGAAAAAGCACCGCCTCAACGAGATCCACCTCGTCGGAGTCCTCCGCCTCTATGACTTCGGGGACTTCGACTTCGGGGACTTCGACTTCGGGGACTTCGGGGACTTCAGCTCTGCCCATGATGGACTCCTATTTTGGCAGAACAATGCGTCCCTTTGGAACGACAACCTTCTGCTCTTTGGGTGGTTCGATATTGAGAAGAGCCTCGGCTTCCGCGACCACATTCATAACCCGGGCTGGCAACAGCATGACGTCTTCGTCCAGGGCGTCGTCAACGGACTCGACGAGATTCTGCACTACTTGGCGGTAGTGCTTCACAGTCAATGCGATGCGAGACACCTGCGTAACGGTCATCACCGTCGCAGGGAGTTCTAAGGGAGCGCCGCTGGTGGCCAACGCCTCAGCACCGTTGATCAGCTCGTCAACCTCGGGGCGTGAAAAGACACGAAACTCTTCCAGACTCTTGGGTGTACCAATAATCATCTTCTGGTCTCCAAATGAGGAAGCCCCCGACGCTGCCGGGGCGTCGAGGGCCATCGGGGAGGATGGGCAGTTTCAGTCAGGAACCCAGCTTTCTGACCTTCCTATCCGAGCTGGCGCCCGGAGCCTGCCCGGAGAACCTATGCGTTGGCCTGACCACCGAGACCGAGCTTCGTCAAGACATCGCTCTTCTTGGTGGTGCCTTCGCTGCCGCCGCCAGTTGCACCAAGCGCCGAGCCGGAAGGACCGTTCGGAGCGCCTTCGGTGCGGTTGGACGCCTCGAAGACCTGACGCTGCTGATTCCACTCCGAAGGGGCCAGGTAGTCAATCTGCTCGTAACCAGACGTCGTCTTGTCCTTGGGCGTGAAGTGGATGTGCACGTCACGGTCGATGAAGGTGTCACGACCGAGTTCGATGGAGCCAGCGTCGAGCTGAGCAGGGCTGTACCCTGCAGACTCGGCCAGACCACGCCAGTAGTAGCGGACGTTGTCGCTCTCGTCCTTGGGGATGTTGAGGCCGTCAGTACGAACCACGCCCTTGAACGCGCCCTCACTGATGGTCATCTTCAGGATGACGCGATTGGGTTTGTGGTCGGGGTTGACGTACATGTCAGTGACCTTGGCCGTGTAGAAGCCTTCGGGCACTTCCACCGGGACCTTCTTCGCGCCGGTGGGGGCGTTCAGACCGGAAAGGTTGACCTTGACGTTCCAGTCGCGGTTGACGTTGATTTCTTCGCTCATGTTGAAGCTCCTATGCTGTTGCTTCGGTGGTTGTTGGGGCGGCCAGGTTTTATCCCAGCAGGGTTTTCGACGAAGACTCGTCGAAGAAGGTAAGCGCGTGAGCGCCAAGCTCTGAGCGGATGACGGCACGGTCGACGGCATCGCGCAAGGTCCAGCGGGCTACTTCTGGAGAGACACCGGACTTGATGAGCGAGGCATATACCTCGTTCACCTGGGTCGCGTCATCCTTTGGCTTGCCAGAAAGTTCCTTGGAAATGATTTGGACTTGCTCTTCCTGCCCTTCTACGAGACGTGGAATAATCAGCCCACTAGCACGGAGAAGCTCGGCAAGGTTCATTGGAGCAGGGTCACATAAGGTGGCAATGTTGAACCGATCCTTCATCACGTAGCTGGGGTCAGGGGCGCATCGGTACACAGCGGGCCAAGGCTTGCGGCGCTGCTCGTAAGTAGCTCGAAGCACCAGGTCACACAGCGCCGGGATGCTCTCAGGAAGCTTGCCGGAGAGCTGAGGACCGCCTCGCACGGCCTGCCCATCCTTCCTTTTCTTGGGGGATTGTTCCCAGCAGTTCAAGATGACGTTGACGCCGGAGTAGCGAGATTTGTCCCGAAAGGCCAGCGCGATGTCTCGCATCCTTCCCCACAGCTTGAATCCCGTGTACTTCTTGCTGGCTTCCAACTCGGAGAAGGTCTGTTCAGCCATGAACGAGAAGTCGTCTATCACAACTGTATCGAAGGTCTTCTCCGCCCCGAGGGCTTCGATGACATCAGTGGCCTGCTCAATGGTTGCAACGAAAGCACGCTCAGGCATGTAGCCACAAACGGACTTCACGCTGTTCAGTGCTCCCGGAGCTGCCAAGAAAAGGGCTTTCGGAAAGCTGTAGCCCATGTCGGTCGTCTTTCCTATTCCCGACGGGCCATATGTACAGACCACGACCGGCTCACCGGAAGAGGCCAAATCTTTGGTGTCCACGCGACTCCCTCGCTGCTTGATTGTCCTGTGTGCTCAAGGGAGGTAACCGGGCCCCCGAGGGTGTCAAACACTCTCACTAAGATTGCCAGGTGGCACCCGCTACAAGTCCTTCCAAGTCCAGTTTCCTGCCTTCTTGGCCCCATAGCCCACGTCAGTCCGCCGCCCCTTACCAAAGGCGGGAGGCGTGTAGTCTGGGTCCTTCCAGTTCTTGTTCATCACCACAGCACAGATCGTAGCGCGGCTGACCCTGAACATCCGAGCGATCTGGGCCTGTGAGGTACGACCCTTAGCGTAGAGAGACCGCAGCTTCCGCACCTTCTTCCAGTCCAACTTTGTGTTCGGGCCTCGGTGGGTGTTCTCTTGCGCCGTGACTGCCTCAAGGTGCCCTGGGTTCACGCACGCCTTGTTCTGGCAAACGTGGTCGATTTCCAGTCCTTCCGGCACAGGTCCAACCCGAGTCTCGTAGAAGTACCGATGTGCCAACTGACTGTACCCCGCGTCGTAGCCAGTGGCGTAGATGCCGTACCCACGGAGTGTTCTGCCCTGCCAAACCCAGCAACCCGTAGCCTTGTCAACCTCATACCAATCCTCATCGGCCTTCTTCTTCGTCGTCTCCGCGACGGGACCACCGAACTGCTTGTAGCTCTTGCCTCGCACGATGCGACTGACCTGAGACGGGTGAATCCCGTGCTCCTTCCCGATGGCAGAAAGGAGCTTGCCCTTCGCGTAGCCTTCCCTCATCGCCACGACAGTCTCTTCGGACAACTTCCCGTAGTTTGGCATTGTGCATCTCCTGGTAGCGGGGTACTAATATCAGGAGGTCTCCGCCGTGTCGACTACAAGTCCTTCCAAGTCCAGTTACCCGCCTTCTTCGCCCCATAGCCGTGACGGCACAGATCAATAAACTCGCAGGCACCATAACGATGGTAGCAAGTCAGCTCGTTGACACCCTTTGGCCAGTCATCGAAATCCCGCCCCGCCGCTTGCATCCGTTCGATGGATTCCTCGATGTCCACCACGATGCTCTCGAACCTCGTCTCCAGGTTGGGGCTCCGTGACAGTGTGATGCGCTCGAACTTCGGTGTGTCCCCATGCTGAATGAGGTTGACCTTGAGCCCTGCCATACGGTCTCCGTACTTCTCCCGGGCCATGTGCGCGTACCCCAGGAGCTGACCGCTGACGGCGTAGAACTGCTTGTGTCGAGCCGTCAGACGCCCAGTGGTTTTATGGTCCATGACCCAGATGCGGCCTCCGAGGTCTTCGTAGACAAGATCCAGCCGTCCTGTAAGCAGGTACTTGCCAGCGATCTTGACGCTCATCAGGTCCTCGACCTCCACGATCCGCATCTCCTGAAACTCCACCTCGTAAGGGTGAGCAAGGACGTAGTCACGGTAGGACTGGATGGCGATGTCAGCAATCTGGTCACTGATGCCTTCAAGCTTCGCGATCAAGCGAACCGCTTCTTCCGGCTCGCACCACGACTCCGGCGTGTCGTCGTCCAGGGCGCCGAGCTGCTTGACCGGGTTCTTCTGCGCGGCACGCATCCTCGCGTAGTGCTGAGCCAAGGCCAGGTGAATCAGCGACCCCTTGGCCAGCGCAGGGCTCTTCAGCCCGTCCCCCTTCCTTTTCGGAGCCTCGTAGGCCCAAGCATACTTCTGCAAGCACTCCGCGGCCTGCTGAAGTCGATGCCATCCCCGAGACGACGGCCCCGTGTAGATGATCTTCTCGTCACCACCCATTGCGGAAGCTCCTTTCCGAAGGGAATACTCTATGTCGGGAACACACTCTGCGCGAAGCGGCTCGGACATATTTTGGTCACCCGCAACTCCCTCCATCACCGCACGTGGTGCATTGCTTACACGCCCCCATCTGAACAAGCAGACCGCCGCACTGACACAGGTCCCCGGTTGGGACTCCTGCTCCTTTCAGCGTCTGCTTGTTCATGATCCTCGCTCTCTTGTACTCAGCCTGCGTCAGCGTCGGGTTCAGCTCGTCCGTCTGTTCGCGAGGAAGCTCAGGCTCCTTCTTCGCCGCCCAGCGAACAGGGAATCCCGGAGTTCCTTTCCAGATGCGTTGGTTGTCGAGGGAAAGGTGCTGACCCTCATGCCCGCTCTTGAGCACGCAGTACCAACCCTCCTCGTCTCTTTCGCCACAGTAGGCCATATCAGAGTAGCCGCCCCTCAGTCTCCAGCTGGTCTGCCAAGAGTCGAAGCAACTCGGAAGGGTGCTTGTCTTCCGTGTGACGGCGGGTGTCGTAGCAGGAGACGTACTTGGTCGCCCACTCGTCCCGTCCACCCCGCTTTCTGGGACGAACCGGCCGTGCGTCCTTGTTTGACCAGTATCGGACACCGAAGTCAGGCTGCACTCGCTTGCCGTATTTCCAGCGCCTCGGGTCCCTCTTCGCAGACCCCACGAAGGCCATCACCGCGCGCTCGATGTCCTCGGTCGAGTAGTGCGTCTGGTTGGTGGTCACTAGAGGCATCAGAAATCCAAGTCGGCGAGGATCGAATCTACGAACTCGTCATCCGTCTGATTCGGGTCGAAGCCCGCAAGAACGTCCCTCGCCTCTGCCAACTCCGCGTCTTTGACTACTTTCTGGACGGCAGGAAGCTTGTCGATGAGGATGGAAGCGATGTGTTCATCAACGCTGTCTTCGCAGATGACGTAGTAGATGACGACCGGACGGGTCTGCCCCAGACGGGTGAAGCGCCCTTCCCACTGACGCAGCTGACCTGGCGTGTAGGGCAGCATCACGAAGAAGGCCGCGTCGGTGTCGTGAATGTTCAACGACTCGCCGAAGGCATGGCCAGTTCCCACGAGAACACAGGGACCAGGATGGGCCATGTACTCGTCAATGATGTTCTGTCGGTGCTTGACGGACTGCTCCCCGTGGGCTGACCAGACAGTCGCAGGCTGCTTCAGCTTGCCGACTGCTTTCCTCATGTCTTCACCGAGCTGGTCGCAGTCCCTTTTACGTCCCGTGAAGATGACGACCTTGTGCTTCGAGGACACGTGGTCGATGACCATGTCGAGGACAGCCTTCCGCTTCTTCGATGCCGCCTGGGCGAGCCTAACTTCCAGCACGGCGTTCGCACCTCTCTTCTTCGCCTCGCGCAGCTCTGCCGGGAAGCCAGACGCCGGACGGCACTGGTCCTCCGGTGCAATGTAGACAGACTGCCGCCGCTTGGCGGGAAGCTGTCGGTGAGTCTCCTCGTAGGCGAGGATGTGAGCGACGTTGCCAAGACGCAGGTTCAACTCGTCGAGGTTGCTGCTCCCCTTGGTGTCGTAGCCACCGTAGATGCCAGGCTTGCGGTCGCAGTAGCGGTCCTGGAAAGACGTGGCGTTTCCCCAGGCGTTGGGCTCTGCAAGGTCAAGCTGAGACCAGAGATCCCGAACTCTGTCCTTCACAGGCGTTGCTGTAGTGCAGATGCGCTTCTTCGCTGCCCTGGCCAGGTGCGCTGCGGACGCCGCTGTGTTGAGAACAGGAACGAACATCTTCCAGCCCTCCTCCCCCGTATCCTTGATGAATCCGTCCTTGGACCGCGCGTCGGCGGTGTACTCGCCAAGAGCTTCCCTGGCTTCCACTACGTCATCGGGAAGCTCTGGGAGATGCACCACGTCCCAACGCTTGGTGGACTTGCCCCGATGGGACTCGTCGAAGATGACCACACCCGGATGGAGAGCAGCCAGACGCCCAATGTTGGCGGTCAACGCCTCCCACCCGACCACGATGAACGGGCGGCGGGCAGCATCCCGACACTCTTCGAGGTAGTCCGGGAGTCGCCTGGGTGGGTCGATCCCGTAAGCCTCTTTGTGCGCTTTCCACGCATCCGACAGTTCAGCCTTAGACATCCCAGGGTTGTCGAGCCCGTGTTCGATCTTGTGGCTCTCCCAGGCAGCCTTCATCCCATCACGGGACATCCCAGGGTTGTCGAGCCCGTGCTCCTCCTTGTAGGCGCTCCAGTTGAGCTTCATCTCTTCGCGAGAAAAGCGGCCTTTGTTCCGAGATTGCCACTCCCCGTAGGACTCCCCGTTGACCCGGACAGGTCCAGCCTTTGGCTGCCGAGCTTGCCATTCCCTGTACGACTCCCCGTTGACCCGTACCGGTCCCCTACGATGCCTCGCCAGCCACTCAAACCGACTCTCCCCCCGAACACGGATCTGCCCGGTCAACTCGGACTCGGGGCGGACCACGTAAGCCCTGACGTTGAGGAAGCGCTCTATTTCCCGGGCGTACTGAAGACGAGCCGCAGCTCGGGTCACAACGATCACTGGACCAGGGACGGAAAGGGAGCACAGAAGGCCGGTTAACGTTTTTCCGCTGTTGTGAACGACAAAGCCGTTGGCCACGTAGTTGTTATGCGGACTCTCCATCGTCAAGTCGTAGGTGTGATCCTTCCCGACAGGCACGATGGTCTTGATCTTCACCGGAACCACGTCGGCAACGACGTTCTTCCACGTCTCCTCACGCCCGTGACGAGCCCAGTGCTCTTCGTGCGTGAGCACTTCGAGGTTCTCCGACCTGTTGTCCTTGTGGTCCCCGTTCTTGTGGTGAACAGCATGGGTTCGGGGGTCGAGGACGGTGAAAGGCGTATGCCCCATTGGCCCGAGGACATTGGGGTAAGCAGAGAACATCCCCTCACACGTTGGGGCCTTTCGACAAATCTTGAGCCACTCGTCCAACGCCATCTCATTGAGCACGGCTTCCATCACCAGGCGATGCTCGGGAACGCGGTAGCTCCTTTCCACGTAGCCCCGTCGGTAGCGGCGCTTGAGCGTCTCGGTCCAACCCTGGATAGAAGCGACGACAGCGTGCGGGTGATGCCGAACCCCGACCTGCTTGTAGCTTGTTTTGGGCTTCTTCTTGCCCTTCTTCTGGCTCCCACGAACCATGACCTCATCCCCTACGGAGAGGTTCTCCAGTCGCTTGAAGCCGCTGGGAGTGGCAAAGCGGTGGTCCTTCGTTGCCCAAATCCGGTAGATGGGGTGCCCTGGACCATCGTTTGGGTCGTCCACAATGACCCCATGCACCTCTTTCTCCCCCGTGTAAAAGGCATCCACCAGCCTGTTCAGCCGCACGTGACCATCGACCATGCACTGAACGAAGGTAGGAATAGACAGATCCCACTGCTTCCCTTTTCCCCCCCATTCGCCCTGCACACGTCGAACCAGCGTCTTCAGATCGATGTCAAAGGTCTTGCCTCCTCGGTTGATCTTGAGCTTTGTGTCACCAGTCAAGCAGCCGGTGGGATGCCAGTAGTGAATGCCTGCTCCGGTCCACCCGAAGGCAATGGACTCCTCCTGATACGCCGTCAGGAAGCCGTCAAGGACCCACTCTTGGACTTCCCCTCGTTCCCGGAGAACGCACTCCACGATTTCCCAGTCCACTGAGCGGGTCGGCTCGGTCACCCAAGCAGCTGCCATCGTGGAGACGCCAGGAAACTGCTTCTGAAGGGTGTCCACGACGCTGATGGCGTTCAAGGGGACGTTCCAGAGCCCTTTCTTGAGCTTCACGCCCGCTATCTTCTGCAGCTCCGTATGAAACGCGGAGAGGGGGTTGTCGCCGAAGTTCCTCAGCGTGTCTTCGCCTTCCAAGCCGAAAGCCAGCCGGGCATGGGGGGCCATGATGGTCCAGTTGTTTGTCCTCATTGAGATCCTCCTATGCGTCCTCGTACTCCGCCCCGATGATCTCGTCGCCATCCGGCCAGAGGAACATCGGCGGCCACACCGAAACCGGCCGCGGGTTGGAGTAGTAGCGCTCCAGATAGGGGTGAGCAGCTACTCCCTGCTGCAGCGGTGTCATCCCCGGCTGTGCCTGACGGAGCGCCTTCTGTTCTACTGAGACCGGAGACGAATCCCAGGTCTGGTGGCCGACCCCACGCCCAAAGGCCTGTTGTCCCACCTCCTTGAAGTGCTTCTTCAGCTCCGGCCGGCGCTCCGTCAGCTCGTGCAGCTTCTTCATCAGCCCTTTCGCGGCTTCCCCGTGCGCCCCCTCGTCAGCAACGGCCAGCAGAGGTTTCAGCGTACGGAGAATCCCGGCCACCACGACTTCTTGAAGCTCCTCGTGAGCCAGTGACAGAGCCTCGGTGGGCTCAAAGGTCTCCTTCGCAGCCATCGTGAAGAACTCGATGATGTTCTGGATGCGGGGGTCTTCGGTCTCGTCACTCATCCTTCGTCTCCAGCCAGCGACTGGCAGGGCTGCTCAGGACGGTGAATCCCCGGTCTTCGGGGTAGCCGCCGTCGTGATTGGTGCAGCCCTCTTGTACACACCAAAGGCGAAGGTGGCTGTAGCCTTCTGGTGGGCGAGACTCCAATTCCCTGTGATCTCCCCGCCAGCCGCAACTCCGGCACTCCACGTGGACCGAGGTGTCGTAGCCCTCCGGCTGAATCGTCAGGTCCCTTTCATGCATGAAGAACAGGTGGCGATCGACGTTCAGGTTCAGGTTCAGGTACTCGATGCCCAGCTCTCCCAACTCCCCGCTGTTCCCCCAGGGGGGTCGCGAGGAGACCCAGGACTCCATGTCCGGCTGGAACATGCAGCAGAAGTAGCCCCCATCGCTCTTTCGATACTCGTGCCAGTCGACGGAATCCACAACGCCGGAGGTCCCTTTCATCATGGCCCTCGTACTCCTGTAGGTGCCGTGGTCGGGGTTCCCGTAGATGGAGCCGGTAATGATGACCCGGTCGCCCTTCTTGAACTTCGCGAAGGAGAAGAGACCCTCCTCGTAGATCTTGTGCTTCCGCATCAGCTCTTTGAGCGCAGCTGTGTCGCAGGAGAGGAGGTTGTCCAGAGCCGCCTGGGCCTTCTCGACGCGGTCGGTTTTCATGATTGCTCCAGCACGTCACGAATGGAGCGGAGATCAGCCGTGACGCGAAGAACGCCCTTCGCCATGCGCTCCAGCTCCTCGATTTCCCTGTTGCTGACGGCCGACTTCGCAGTCGCCAGCTTCTCCAGGTCGGACTTCTTCTCTCGATAGGGTCTCCTCCACATGAACTTGAAGGATGTGCTGTCGTAGGAGATCGGCTCCCACGGACCTGCAGGTTCGTAGTCCGCCTGGGACTCACCCGACGGCCACCCGTCTGGGTGCACCACGTCGTTGGGGTGCTCCCCCGAGGGGTGCGACATCACGGCCCATAGATCAATCATCCCGCGCTCATCGACAGGAAGATCTGGGCCTTCGGCAGACCTAGCTCCACCAGCCGGGTCTGCACGCGCTCGATGGTCACTGTCATGTTGTCAGCATCCTCGCAGACCGTAGTGGCTCCGTAGCCACCAGCCGACCCAAGCTCCTCCCCGTAGACGTAGACACTGGTGCCGTAGGGGTCGTATTTCAAGGTGAAGAAGTCCAAGCCCGCAATGGAGACCGGATCGTCGTACATCCAGTCCTCCGCGTCCTCGTCGAGGTCGCCGGCAAACTCCTTCTTCGGTGTCTTCTTCTCGTGCTCGATCTCGTGCTCACCTTCGGCCCCGCACTTCGGGCAGAAGCGGTTGCCTTGGCCCTCGGGATGCGAGCAGTCGGCCTCCACGGTCTCCTTGGTCTTCTTGACCTCGAAGAAGAAGTCGTCCACTTCGTGAACGACGACCCCAACGGCCATCTTGCAGCTGTATGTGACTCCCATGTCCTCTCCTCGCCGGCCTGTGCTTTGCCAGATGACAACACTAACCGGCGAGCAAGAAGGGGCAACTACTCTGGTGGGGCTCCCATTCCTTTACCCAAGTCCTGCTCTCGTATGCTCAGCTGCTCGATGTCCCTCTCCAGCCTCCTCTTCCGCTCCATGAGACGCTTGAGGTGAACCGTCAGGGACCCCAGAGTCGAGTCTACAGCCCGAAGCTCCTCTTGTAAGAGGACGAGTTCGGACGCCTTGTATGTCACTCCCGGTGTGATGCCCTTTCGCACCCGGCGAAGATTCGCCGCGACTTGAAGAGCGTCTGTCAAGTTGGGATAGACGCCCAGGGGTTCATAGGTCACGTCGTCTACAGGAACATGAAGGATGTATGGTTCATGTAGAGCCTCTCGATCCGGCTTCGGGGCGGTGAAGTGCCTTCGCCGGGACCAAGTTGGCTCCACACGCCTTGCCCTCCCCCCTTCCTTTCCGGAGGCGGCAGTGGCGTAGATGGTGGCACTGGTCAGACGAACCGTGTCACCGAAGCGCTGCTCCAACTGGCGCCTGACTTCCTTGGCCTCGTCCCGCCATCGCCTCGTGGCAATTGCTCGACGCGTGGCCGCAGTGCGAACTCCTTTCGTATCCCCAGAGAGGTAGCGTCCGAGCTTCTTGTAGAGACGTTGTCCCTGCGCCAGAGTCTGGGCAGCTCTCAGGTCGTCGTAAGGGCTCTTTACCGCCATCGACTTCTCCGCTTCCGGGCGCTACGCCGAGGTTTCCTTCTCCGGTTCCGATTCTTCCGGGCTTCCCCCCTCTCGTAGCCGATGCGAAGCAGAGTCGTGTGCTGAGCCTCTGTCAAATCAGTGGGGCTTGTTGCTTCCCCTGCTTCTTCAGCCGCCCCACGAAAGAACCCTGCAAAGGGCACGACCACACCAGAAGGAGTGACGAGATTGTCGTCCTCCGCCCATTCAGGCCAGTCAGGCTGCACCGCCCTGTTCGCGCCGTACGACCAGAAAGTGAGCTTCGTCGCTCCGATGCTCTGCAGGAACCGACGCATCTCGGGCGTGTACCCCGAAGCCAGGGCCAGTTGAGCAAGCCGATGCTCTTCCTGCCTTCGCCGAAGCGCAGCTTCCTCCGCCCTCTGCGCCTCTTCCCGCACTCTTTCCGCCAGCTTGTAAGCACGCTCGGCGCTACGGCTCAAGTTCCCGACCGGGTCTTCCATGAACAGGGTGTTCTCAATGACGTCCGCCTCAGCTCTTGCCTCGGGAGTCCCAAGCCGGCGAAGATGTTCAACCCGCTTCTCGGCATCTTGGAGAGCCAGAGGGGTTGCGTAGTCATCACCGATACGCTTCAGGGCTTCTCGGTCACTACGAGACGCGACTCCCGCGAACCTCTCACCGAACACGGAGAAGATGGAGGCGCGGCGGTTGGCCATGCGATGGGCCAACACGAAGCCCCAGATGTCTTCGGGGATGAGGTACACGATGCGAGGCTCTCCTTCCCGCCCAGCACGGTTGATCCGGTCCTCCATCTGGTCTTCCTGTCCAGGAGACGAGTAGCGGTCGAGGAAGACCAGCGTATCGGCGGAGGGCAGCGACAAGCCCGTCATCGCGGCCTTGCTAAGAATCACGGTCCGGCCCTTCCTTTGACGGGTCTTGAACAGCTTCTCCAGAGATTCGAGCACTTCGCCTTCTGCGACCCACTTCCCCTCAATCTTCAATCCCGGTTTGTACACGCCCCTGACAGCAGCCCGAGGTCCTGAGGGAACGAAGGTCCCTTTCTTGTGCCCCGCGTAGATGTAGACCTTTCGAGAGGGATCAGCTCGAATCAGCTTGTCCCCCAGCAGGTCGGCTGTCTGCTGGTAGTACACCACAAAGACGATGTCCTGGTTCGCCTTACACTTCTTCTCCTCCTTTCCTGTCAGACCCAGGCAGGGGTTCTGCTGATACTGCACAGCACGATCGATGACGTGTTGCCCCATCATTTGACGCAGCCGCACCCGAGTGTCTGATGATGCGTCTGACTCCCCGGCCGGGATGGGGAGGTAGGCTCTCCGCGCCTGCGTGAGCACCTCTTGAAAAGGAACTGTCGCACCGGGCGGCAACCTGTCCTCTTCCCACACTTCGGGAATCGAGACGAGTTCTCCCCTCCTCGTCAGGGCTCGCGTCTGGGACTTATCGAAGAGGTCTTCACTGGAGGTAGCCGAAGGAGCCAGCTTGCGCACGAGAGTCCTGTACCGCGACCTCGCATCTTCCAGCGCGGCGAAGTCTGCCAAGCCTCCTTCGTCCGTCTGGCGAAGCAGCAGATCAGCCAGCTTCTCCTCGGAAGCGGAGGCATAGGGGCCCCGAAGAGGCACCATATCAGCGTACCTCTTCTTCAACCGCTGCAACTTCTTATCGGGCGCAGCTTTCACATCGACTACTGAACGCCGAGAGCGGCGAACTGCCTTCTGGCGAAGGTCATGTTCCAACAAGCTGCCATCTTCTGGACTCACCAAGAGCAACCGGTTGGAACCTGTCGGCCTTACGGTCCTGACACCACGGTCTGCTGCCCAGTCTGCTGCTGCCGCCTGATACTGCTGTCGTGTCTGGAAAGGACTCACAGCAGGGTCCAGGTAACGAAGCAGGGGAAGGACATCGAAGGCCGACTGGAGAGCAGGGGTGCCAGTCAAAAGGAGTGTGTACTTGGCGTCATGGATCAACGTGGCCGCGCCTCTAGCCTGCGCACTTCCCGGATTCCCGACCATGTGAGCCTCGTCGAAGATCACCAGTCCTGGAGGCGTGTAGACCTTGTGGTTCAACCCGTTCTCGAACTTCCGAACGGCGTCGTAAGTCAGCAAGTACACAGCTTTCTTGGGGGACTCCTTCGTCGGGAAGACGTTCTTTTTTTCGACATCGAGCATCGAGAACACACCGAACGCATCTCGCCACGCGTTGTGCGCAGACAAGGGAGCAACAACGACGACCGGCATCGCTTCCCACCCGAGGGCTACCGCTGCCCCAACTCCCTGTGCCGTCTTTCCCAAGCCCATGGGGTCGAAGATGGCAGTCCGTCGCTGTCCTTTCGCCGCTTGCTCCAAGACGTAGGCAACTCCTGCCTTCTGGTAGTCGAACAGTTCCCACTCCTCGTAGTGATCTGGCCCGCGCTTCCGCTTCGCCTTGGGCCGAAAGAAGCCCTCTGAGCCCGTGAACTGCTGGTCTGCTGCGGCAACAGCTTCCTTGATCCTGGGCTGCGCAGGCCCCTTTCCTGGGTACTTCGACAGGGCCACGATCTCTGCCACAGTGAAGCCACCTACCGGGTTGCTCCGAAGCACCCTGATCCGAACATCGCGGCTGTACGGATTGAGCCTCATCGGTTTTCCTCGGCTTCCCAGGAGAGCAGCTCCAAGTGCGGGACGGGCCCCCAGTACCCCAACGGAGTGGTCGCAACGTCTTGGCGAAGTCGGCCGCGCCATCTGCATGCGTACACCACCCAATAGGCGTCCTTCCCTTGCCGCTCGAAGGTGATCTTGAACGCCTGCCCGTAGTCGTCGAGGGCTCCTCTGGGCCTCTTCTCCTTCCTCGGACCCAGGTACTCGATCTTCACTCTCTGCCCCACCCCGTGGCCGTAGAGCATCCCTTTCGGCTTGGAGCGGCTTCCAGGCTGGCGTAGGTGTCGGTTGTGGACCTCTCTGAGCTGGCAGAGAATGAACTCCCGGGCCTCTTCTTCAGTCGGCATTCCCTTCGGTAGCGGGTTCTTCCGGGCCCTCTTCTTCCGCTTCCGGGCCCGCTGCCAGGCCTTCCACGGCTTGTTCTGCAACCACGCCAACCCATCGACGTTCCAGTACTCCGAGAAGTTGTAGATTGGCATACGGATACCCCACTCCGGCGCCAGCTCAGAAATAGGGTCGCACCGCCAAGAACCCGACGAGACATCCGCCCTGGAGACATCATAGCGATGCTCATCGTAGTAGTCCCAGACACCTTTCGCCTCCTTGCTGACCGTGAAGCGGTCGGACACGAGAGGCATTCCGTACTCGTTGGTGGCGATCAGAGCAGCAAAGTCGTAGATCAACGGACCCCAACCGTCCGCAGCCAAGGACTCGAAGACCTCGGCACCGGTCTGACCCGTGTGCGGGTTGTAGCAGTTCATGCCGTCCACGCCCACCGTCATCCGACCCAGCTCTGGCGCCTCGCCTGGACCCCACCGAGCATCGTACAGGCGAACCTCGAAGAAAGGACCTGACTGCTTCCACCAGCGAGGAACCACCTGCCCCTCTGGCCTCAATGCTGGGTTGTTCCTCACTACTGCCCCCGGCGCTTGCGCCCCCGGCGACGGTTGGCCAGAGCCAGCTCACGGCCACGAAGCTCGGGCATGGTCGGCAACTCTTTGCTCACGCCCCGGTCTGACATCTTCTCGTCGATGCTGTTCCGATACCTACGGTAAAGCGTCCAGATGCTCTTGTTGGCCGCGTCCTCGACGGGGTAGCGCTCAGCGAGCTTCTTGATGAGACCCGGGTACTCCGACCGCTTGCCAAAGCCACGGTTCATGTACTTGATGACCTCTTCCGCGTGCATGTCGTCCCGTGCGCCACGGCGAGGATCCCCCGCTGGCCACATCCGTGCTCCGGGCTTGAGGAAGTACCAGTTCGGCAACTGGTCCCTTTCCTGTCCTACGAAGCCGCCACGGGAACCACGGTTCTGCATGGCCTTCGGGTGCATTCCACTACGGAAGTGAGCCTCGGCCCCTTCCGGGTACATGAAGTCAGCGTGGGGGTCTCCCCGCTCCTGCCTGGATTGTGACCGCCAGTGGGCCTCGGGCTCGGCCTGGACCCAGCCTTCTCGTTGGTCCCGAAGCTGAGCGGCACGTAGACGGCGAAGCTCTGATGCGTGCGGGCCGGTGATCTTCGGCGGCTTTCTCAGCGCCTTCTTCTTGCGAATGCGCTCCGCCTTTGCACCCCTTCGAGCCTCGCGCTCAGTCACTGTGATGCCCGGAAACCGGCGAGCCCAGCTCGGGATATTCGCCACCTTGGGACCGCCTGGGCCGAAGATGGACCAGGGATGCAGCGAAGAAGTCGCGGCACGTCGCGGGCTTTTGCTTTTTCGGTACCCCGGCCGGTATGAAGCCAGCTTGGTAGCACGAATGAACTTGCCGATACGCTCCCGGCTCGCTCCCATGGCGCTCAGCACCTCCCCGTACGCGATGTACTGGGCGATCCTATGCGAAATCTTCTTCTGAGTTTCAGGCGCGCCAGGGCCGCCAGGCGTCTTCCACGACCGCATCTCTTCTCTTGCTGCTTCCAAATGCCGAGGCAAGATGGCCGTAGGGAAGGGGACACCAAACTCTGACCCTAGCCCGGCCTGCCTCAGGGGCACGCCCTTCTGGAGAGCTTGGGGGTCACTCACTTTCTTGGTCTGGAGAAGAAGGAACTTCGTCACCCTCCAAGGCATCTGTGGCGGAATCCGACGAGCGTGTGGGTAGAGTCCTGCACTTCCGCGTTCCGCTACTTCCTTTTCCATCGCGGCCAACCGCGAGCCGATGGTTTCGCCCCGTCTTGGGGGCTCAAGCACCAGCGAAGAACGCAGCCGGTGATACGTCTCGTCGTCGATCTGGTCGTACTGGTACAGCTTGTCCAGTTCTGCGATTTTCGCCCTCAGCTCGGCTGCGGAGAGACGGGGGTTCTTCTTGCTGTACTGTGGAAGGTCTTCGAGCGACTCGTTGTAGCAGCGGTGAGTCTCAACAAAGACACGGGCCTTGCGGCGCTTCTTCTTGTCCTTCTTCCGCTTCCTGTAGTGGGACGTCTTCGGCGGGTGGTGCGTGATGTGCGTGGTTCCAGCAAAGCCCCCGCCTCTTCCTCGTTCTCCGGGGATCTCGTACCCGTAAGGCGAGTCAGGCATGTCGATTGACATAGGCGCGAACGACCCGCGAACCTCCGTGTACTCGTTCTCTACAGTTGATCTTTTTCTCGGGTTAGCACGGTAGAACTGGTCGTAGCTGTACTGGTCCCTTTCTGCACCGACGAAGCCACCCCGAGCCCCTGAACCGACGTACTGGCTCCGGTTCTTCTTGGCACGGGTGACACGAAGGACATTGTGCTGGCGGGTGATGTAGCCGGCGCGGATCAGACCGTCGACGAGCTGCCTCGTCGAATTGAAAGGAATGCCCCTCTGCTCCATCGCCATGTAGATCGGGCTCTCAGGTGCTCCCTGCGGCCCAGCTGCCTCGACGGTCTCGTAGATGGCGCGCGCCAGGGCCCTGATCAGGTCTTCTTTGGAAGGGTTATTCTTGAACTCGTACTCTGCGGGACGGCCGCCCTGTCCGTAGGGGAACAGTGCTGGGCGGAAAGGACCTGCGTTAGTCGCCACGTTCCAGGGCACCGCCTTGGCATCGAAGTCAGAAGGGTTCTGACGGCAAAGACGACGACGCGGGTTCCCGAGAGGCATCTTCTGCGCGTGGTCCTGGTAGCGTAGAAGCGCGTCTTCGATGAGGCCTTTACGCAGCTTCTTCAACTTCACGCGCTTCTCTTCCACGTCAGCGCCGGACGCCTCGGGCTGGACGTCGAACTCGATGGCGAGCAGCACCTCGATCAGTTCCGCCTTGGTCTTCTTACGCGGGTTCACGAGGCTCACCCCAACGGCTACTACCTCATACTCACCCGCCAAAAGCTGCTTCTTGACGTAGGCGCGTGCGATTATGGGGTGCGATGGCCCTTCGCTGCTGCCCCCCGGGGCGAGGCCGCGTACCACGGCGTACATAGGCGAGCCCTCCACAAAAGCGTAGAACCCACGCAGCTTGTAGTCTGCATAGACCTCAAAGGTCTTGTTCTTCACCTTCACTGAACCGATGTAGTGCGCGTCGTGCTCTTGGATCACGTCCCGTGGAGTGACGGCACCGGAGCCCACACGCGGGTTCGTCCTATAGAACTGCTCGTAGCTGTACTGCGGGTAGCCAGTCCACTGGGCAAGACGAGGCTGCTTACCCCACTGGAAGTCCTCTTCGGGCCAGTCGGACGGGATCTGGTAGCGGTCGGGACCGCGAGTGACGAGGATCGTCGGGTTGTTGAAAGCCCTGGTCCACGGAACATCCGGGTTGTTCAGCACGCGCCTGCCCCACTTCTTCTTTCGTGCCATGAGAAACTCCTACCAGCGACCGTATGGATTCTGCGAAGCAAAGCCTCCAGCACCGGGTCCGGGCACCGGGCAGGTGACGCCGAACTGGTTCAAGATCCCCGTTGCACTGGCGACGACTTGCGCAGTCACATTCTCACGAACCACCTTGTTGTACGGCGTGCCGTCCTTCTTGTGAGCCGTGGTGAAGGCCTCGGGATGAGCTGTACTCACCGCGTCCAGGAAGACGAAGAGCTGGTCGGGTTCGAGGCCCATGTGACGCAACGCCTTCTGGTTGCTCAGAGTCTGACCACGCTTCACCTGGGCTCGAAGACCAGGACAGTACGTCTTCTGACCGCCAAGAAGCAGGGACGCCGCCCCGTAAGGAGCCTTGAACTTCCAGTCTTCTGGAACATCACGCAAAATGGAGCGGCTCTGGGGGCGCTGCTGATGTACCACCGCAGGCCGCCTGGGAGCAGCCCTTTCTACCCGCTGGACAGCCCGCTCCGCGACACGGTGGGCCTCAACCGAAGGGCTCGACCCACGAGGGTCGCCGCCGCCCATCATCCTCTTGTACTCGACCAGCTCTTCCATCGAGTCGAAAGGGATGCCGTCCACGACCTTGGGGAACGCCATGTTCTTACGTGCCCTGCCCTTCTTTCGAGACTTCCGAACCTTCAAGGCGGACCTCACGTGTCCCGGATCTCGGGAAGGGTTCTGGTGCCCGGTGTTGTTGACTAGATTGTCGAGTGCCGCTCTGAACTCGTCGATGGATCCGAAGTAAGACACAGGAAACTCCTTTCACGCGTCCGAGTCTATCCGCTCTGGTCCCTCGGGACAGCTCAAGAGACCAGACTCCGGTGCTACATCCCCGGAGTCCGGACGCCTTTGAAGGCAACCCCGCGCTTTCTCGCTACAGCAGCCACGGCCCGGTGGTTGTTCATCTCGTCATCGTAGAGCACCACACGACGGACTCTTGGAAGACCCTTCAGCCAGCAGGAGACTTCAAGACCCTTGTACTGAGCAGTCGTTCCGGGGAAGAGAACGGGCTGAAGTCGAATGGCATCAAAGTGCAACCCGCTCAGCCGAAGTAGACCACGAACAGCCTTCTGCATGGGTGGGTGGTCGGGCCGTCCGGTCAGTACCACAGTCAACACGCAGGGGTCGAGGATGGAGCGCCGAGCCCGAGCCACCGTTCTCAGGAACCACCGGCCATCGTACCCAGGCTGACCCGGCTTCCCGAAGCTGTGAGCATGAAACCACCAGGCAGAGTCCGGCTTCGGCGGCTTCGGACTCCGATAGAGCGTGCCGTCCAAGTCGTAAATGTGCAGCTCGGTCTGGTTCACTCAGACGCCTCGTGGTCCCTTGTCATCTGTCACATAGCCCGAGGAGCTTTCAGATGCCCTGAAAGGCGTAGAGCTTCAGCGACGGGACCTTGTTTATCTCGCGTTCTATCTCCGCAAGAAGAACACAGCCCCGATGGCCAGCGCAGCCACACCAGCCGCGATGATCATGGGGTTCATACCTTCCTCTTCGTCTTCGTCAAAATCTTCATCGTAGTCTTCATCGAAGTCCTCTTCGGACTCCAGCTCTTCAGCTTCCCGGACCGCTTCCTTTTCCCTGCGCCCGCCCTTCTTCTTGCCCTTCTTGCCCTTCCTCTTCTTGGCCTTCTTGTCCTTCATCTCTTGAATGGCTTCATCCAAGGAAATGCCGTCTCTGTCGGCTTTTTCCTGCGCCTTGGCCATTCGCCTGGCCTTTCTGGCCGCCTTCTTTTCCGGGCTCATGGGGTTGTAGAGCATTGCGTAGTCGCCGAGCGCGCTGACATCGGAGAGGGAGCTGGGTTGAAAAGTCATCTTGAGAACATCCTTGCGCCAGCGGCGTCAACTAAGAATTGGGAATTGAAAAGTTTCATGCAAGAGCCACCCGGCGCTTCCTTTCTTTCAGCCTTTCGGCAAAGAGACCGGTAACCAGCAGGAACCCACCGACCACGAGGAACGGAGTTACGAGGCGGGCTGTTTCTTCCACACCCGGGTTCTTTCGCAAGTTCTTCACCGTACGCCGATGGATCTTGTGGTCCATATACCGGCTCACACCGGAGATGCGGTCCTGAGCTGTCACGATCTTCGCTGTGACCCAGCCGGGTAGCTGGTCATCATCGCGCAGAGCCAACCGAAGCTCTCGGGCGTCCTTCTCTATGGCCCACAGGTAGCTCTTGGCCAGACGGCCTTCGAGCGGCTGTGGATAGTCGAAGTTACGCCCCATCACTTCCTACTTGAACGCTTGGTAGAGCGGCTTGAGCCAGCCACGCTCGTGCGCGACGTAGCCGACGACGTACATGCTGGTCCCGAGGATCAACGGAGAGGTGAGGCGCTCACCGATCAAGGACATGACGACGCCGACACCTGTAGCGACGGCGACTTCCTTAGCGGTCAGCTCGTACCCCTGGTTTCCCCGTACTACGAGGGAAGACTGAATCATTGTGGGATCGAGCCAGTCATAGGGCGCTTCGACAAGAGCTGTCATCACGGGGTTGTCATAGCGTTTGTTGTAGTAAGGCATCACCACCTCCAAGGGTTTGCTGCTGCTTTCATGCCCAGACGCTGTGACTTCGTCTTTCCGAAGCGGAGCCGTTCTCCCGTCTGAGGATCGAGCTTGTGAGAGAGCTGAGCAGCTCGCTCCATGTTCAGCGCGTATCGACCGGCAGGCATCTTCTCTGATGGAATCGGCTGTCCGTGAAGCAGAATGCGAAAGACCTGCTGGCCCTTTTCGTTATCCGGTACGGCACTGAAGCCTGGAGCGAAGGCGGTAGTCTGGGAAGGGTGAGCCAGGCGCTTCGCTACACGACCAGAGGGAGCTGCCATACCGCTGCGCATTGCCTTGTCCAAACGACGCCACTCCAGCTCGGCCATCGCTTCGATGCTGCCCCATGCCTTCAGCTCTCGCTTGCCCAGCTTCGCCAGTCCAGCAGGGCGAGGTCCTTCGTAGCGGGGAAGTCCGTGCTTGCCGGGACGACCGGCCATGTTGTTCCTAGCGACGGCAGCAAGTTGTCCGAGGTTGCCCATCGCCTGGTCCCCTGCCCACTTGGCGTCAGCGGCCGAAGTGAAGCGTCCTAGAGGACGACCAACGGTTTCACCGGACAGGTCCGTCTGTCGGTTGCAGTAGAGGGCGTAGTTGCCCAGACCGTAGCTCATGCCGCCCATGACCTGGTGCTCGATAGAGAAGGCACCCTTCTCCCAGAACGTGCCTATGCCGGGAATGGCGGTCTTCTGCCACCCGGTCGAGCGGTAGCTCTTGGGACGACCACCCGTGTTTCGTCGTGATCTAGCCATGTAAAGTTCCTTTCTGTCTTGGGGACACAACGAGAGATTACTTCGTCAGGGTTTCTGGGTCTTGCTCTTCTGCGAGACGCAGTGCTACGCCCCTACGTCAGGAGTTCCCCTCTTTGGAGAGAACCCATAGATCACCGTAGGCATGAGCTTCGGCTTCGTTCATGGCCTCCTTCTTCGTGCGGAAGGGACCCAGCACTCTCCTTGCTTGAGCAGGCCCGTACATCGAGACGGCCCAGTTCATGTCCCTCCCCTCCCGACCGACTCGGTGAACATGGTAGGAGACGCCGTCCTTCATCAGGTGACAGCGGTTCTCGTGGATGCGCTTCCACGGAGCTTGTGGATTCTTCCTCCAAGGCTCCTTCTTCTTCCGCCGCTTGCGCGTCTTGCGGCCGTACTCCTTTTTCACCTCGGCAAGCTGTTCCAGGTCGCTCAATGCCACCGGAATAAGCGCCGGTAGATCTCTTCGAGGCCAGGACTCTCCAGTGAGGACCCAGCGAGTGGGGCCCGGAATCGGTGTTGGAAGAACACCGGACGTCCGCTCAACCAACAGACCGCGAACGAGGAGAGCACGGGGCTGACCGTGCTGGTCGAAGGTGTAGACGTGCGCCTCCTTTCCTCGGTTCCCCCAAGCCCTGTAGTGCACGTCACGGTCGATGAAGAGCCCCAGGTAAGCCTGGATCCTGACGCCCTTGTCCTCTGCCCACTCGGCCGCGTACTGATGCGCCTGCTCCTTGGCCGGGGTCTTGCCAGAGTAGAGCGGGTTCTCAAGCGCAGCCTCGACGCTCCCGATCGACTGGAGCGGGTATCGCTCTTGAAAGAGCTTGTCCGCGTACCGCATGGCCGCTTCCCTCGTGTGAAATAGCTCCCCTTTGTCCCCTATTATAGTTGACCTCTTCCCTGGCTCTCGGATGTCGATCAGCCACAAAGCCTGGCGCCCTCCCGGTTTCTGCCAAAGCGACTTGCGGCGCGTCTTGGCGCCCCAAGTCACAGAGTTAAATGGGGGAAGCTGCGACGGGTACAGGAGCGGCGCGACCGTGACGAGTAACCCTTCGAGGGGATGGCTGTAGACAGCATCCTGTGTAGACGGAAAAAGACGATCCCCCTCGTACACACCCCAGTGTTTGCCGAACCTCCTCCAGCGCGGATCTTCGTCTTCCGGCTTGAAGAAGGTCGCGAAGCCCTTGTACCACCTCAACACCAAAGTTCGGGGCAATTGCTTTGGGGGGTTATTTCTACTGGGGTTCTCGACGCTCCCCAGCTCAGCAAGCTGAAGAAGGGGGTGCCCCGGCTTGATGACCTCAACGATCTCATCGTAGTAGAAGACCCCTTCCCACGGGTGCTGTCCACCGGTCGGGTCGAGCCGAACCTGCGCCTTCTTCTCCCACTCTCGGCGCTCGTCTACAGCCAGGACGGTTCCCACGGCGTAGCCAACATGGTGCAGGTGAGAGCCCAGCATCACCAGCACCCGGTCGCCGATGCTGATCTGCTTTTGCCACGCGTCTTCCCGTCGACCCCAGGGCTTGGGAGGGTAGTAGTCAGGATCGGCTCGCGTCGAAGGGAACCCAGCTGAGCTGATCCGCATCATGGGAGCGGGGACCGTTCCTGCACCACGCCGGATACCCCTTTCTCTGCGTTTCCGCTTGCCCTTCTTCTTGGGATTCTTCTTCATCGAACGCGCCAGCTTCTCCAGATCCGACAAGATGAACCCCTCGGCCCACTCCTTCGCCCTGATGTTCCGTCGCTTCCGGGCGCTGGCTGTCAGGACCGGTTTCGCGTCACGTTTTGCGACCCTGTCCATGTAGCGCCCGCCGAGCGTCGTCTGGTACAGGTATTCGCGGGGGTATCGAGGGTCGCCACCATCTCGCCGCTCCAAAAACCAGCGGCGCCCGGCGTGTTCGGCCACCCACTGCATCTTGCTCGGGTCGTAGGTCCACCGCAGAGCCGTTCTGGGATTCGGCTTGCCGAGCATGGCCAACACCTTGATCGCAGGAACCTCGCTGATCCGGAAGCGCCGATACCTCGGAAAATTCGTGCAGGTCACCGGGATCGTGCGGACTTTGCCTCCTTCTTTCCAGGCAAGGTGCTTGCCGAACCCGCGGCCTCGGACCAACCAGAACAGCCCTCCGCCTTCATTGACGTAAACCCCGGTGCAGTGAAGACCGTCGGTGCCCACCCCGTTCGGGATGTTCCGCATTGCCGCCAGCACAGCCCCTTTCGCATCGAGGCAGGACAGGTTGCTTTCCCAGTCGCCGTGAGGGCCAGGCAGCACAGCGTCGTCGGGGTAGCCCTCAGTCTCAGGGTTCTTGCGCCCAGGATGTCCCGAGAGCGACCCCAGAATCATCTCGCGAGCGTCAGGATCTGACGGGACTTCCCACAAGGGGTTCTCTTTGGCCACTGCTCCGAGCTTCTCCAGATCGGGCACGAGATGATCATCGAGCCATCGGTTCGCCCACTTGGTGGCTTCATGCTGTGACGACCGCCGAGTGTCCTCATCGGTCATCTCGCGCTGATAGCTCGCGCCCGGGATCGCCTTCATCCGTTGAGACGACGGACCCTGGTGCAGAAGCACCGTCTGGATGTAGGTCTTCTCCCCCTCATCGAGACGCTGTGGCCAGCCCTTCCTCTGCCAGACGATCTCCAGATACACGTACTGGCGATGCCGCCAGTCGTCACCACGACGGTGTGCCGAGTAGAGCAGGGAGCTTCCACCGGGACCGCCGCTGCTCCTTTCCTGGTGCCAGTCCGTGAAGAACTGACCGGGATTCGCCACGGCCATGGCTACACCCCGAGGCGTTGCTTGAGCAGGTAGATCGCGGTGTCGCGCTCGTTGGCCAGGCTCATGAGAAACATGTTATACCGCTCGTAGGAGGAAGCATGGAATGTGCCTGTACCGGAAGAAGCAAGGGCAAGAAGGACACGCTCATTCCCGCAACCTCTGACGAAGGAGATAGATAGCTTCGTCTCTTTGATCTGCGAGATCGGCCAAATAGTTGTCGATGCCGAGGCTCATCTCGTCCCCAGATTCCTGGTTGGCTTTCCACGCCGTTTTGATACCTGTCTGGATTGAGTGCTCCAAGTTCAGCAAGACAGAGAGACGAAGTCGGGCTGGCCCCACTCCTGCCAACACTTTCTGGGCGATGCCGTTGATCGCCACGGGGTCTACCGCCTGCGGGCCGAAGTAGGCTACCATGCGTTCGCCCAGCGCGTCGATGGGCTTGTCCAGTCCTTCGTAGAGCCGTTCGAGCAAGAGATGGTCGCTGTAGCTGTTCGGGCCAGCCGATGTCCAGTGAGAGGTGGTGTAGACCCACTGCAACGCTCGGAGGTGAGCCAAGACTTTCTGGAAGAGCTTCACATCGGACTGACGGGGGTTGCGGCGAGAGTTTCGTCGTACCGGGTTCTTCTTCGCTCCCTGCCCCAGAACAGCAAAAACGTAGTGATCATCCTGACCCACAGGCTTTTCCTTTCGCGAAAAGCGCCCCACGCTCGACCTGATCCACTTCTTTGTCTCCCTCTCAGGCGCGGAGCGATACTCAGGGCGGTGCCGTAGGAGGTGGTAGTAGACGCGAGAGATCAGAGCATCTTCTTCTGGATCGAGTCGGGGGTTCTTCGGATTCGCGATGGCCCGAGGTCCGTGCCGAAGCTGATGCAACTCCTTTCGATACGTCAACTCGTAGTTCGCCATCCATGCCATCGGATGATCGGAACCCGCCAGCCGGTTCAAGGGGGTCCGCTTCATCTGGGGAATCTCGCTCATCATTCCAATGATGGACACTGACGGGCTCTCCCGCCACACTGCGTACTCGTTGAAGCTCATCGGCGCCTTGGCCGGCGGTCTGCTGCGAGCACCACCCGGAGGGTGCTTGATGAGAGTGAAGTCCGGGTTCATCCTGGGCTTGGTCATGAACTTCTCCGTCTCCTGTGCCAGAGCCTTCTCGAACTGCTCGCCTCCACCCACGACAGCTGCTGCACGCCCGGCGTGCTTGATCTGACTGGTGAAGCTGTCCTTCGCTCCTTTGGCTCCCCGCTTCGCTGCCTTCTTCAACTCTTTCTTGCGGAGATGAGCAAAGGTCTCTCGGCCTGTTGCCGCACTAATCCGAAACTGCTCACTGAACCCGGCGGCAGCGTGCGGTGCGGCAGCGACCAGCATCTGCGCGTCTTGGAGAGACATTTTCTTGTTCTTCCGGGCCATGCGCTTCTTCTTCTTCTTCTTCTTCTTCTTCTTCTGTTTGTCTTCGTAGTAGGTCGCGTCGGCAGCTTCTTTCGCAATCAGAGCGGCCAGAGCCGTCCGGCCAGCGCCTTTCGTGAACTCCCACTGGGCCTTGGCTGAGCCGACAGCGCCCTCCTTGGCCCCACGACCAGCCCGCTCGGCAGCCTCGGAATAGCGGCCTTCCTTCGTCGCCTGGGCAACGTCTCTTGCCGCCTGGTAGCTCCCTTTCCACGTGTCCGTGTAGGCCTTTCCAGTTCTCTTGCCTCCTTCCCAGGCGACCGGCGCTCCTTCAACGACCATAACAACTTGACCAACACCAGGGATGAAGCGTGCACCACCCTTGGCCACGGCTTTCGCTCCGGTCTTTGCCACAGCCTTCTTGGCGATCTTTGCCTTGACGTTGTTCTGGCGAGAACGGGCCACTTACTCCCCCACGGTCGCCAGGAACTGCTCCCACGACAGAGCGGGGTTCTCTTTCGCGTCACTGCCCCAGAAGGAGGCGACGTAAGACCAGCCCGAACGCGTCGTGTCCAACACCCTGCCGCCAACCGTGCCTTCCTCGAAGTAGGGATCGACGTCTAAACCCGTCTGGTGCTCAAAGATCTCCTTGGCCTCCGTTCCCAGACGTGCTGCCTCAGCCATCAGACCTTCCTGTCCTTCTTCACCAGGAAGAGGAGGCAGCTCCGCCAGAATCTCGGCGAACGCCTTGTCAGCTCCTTTGGAACCAGTCAAGGTGATGCGCTCAACGGCCTTCTCCTTCGGGCTCCAGTCGAGGACACCTGCCCCCAGAGCAAGCTGCACAGACGGGCTGTCTTCCAACATCTTCCGGAGCTTCTTGCGCTGAGCAGTCCGGCTGTAAGTCCAAGCCCCAGCACCGAGGGCAAGAATCCCGAGCCCAATCATCAGGTTGTTGTCTGGGTTGTTCTTGGAGTTGTTCATCACTTCTTCTCCCCGCCCGAAGCTGCACGAACGATCCCTGTGACAGCGCCCACACCAAACGAGACGACAAAGCCTGTAGCTACTCGCTTTCCGTAGGACCACTCCGGCTGGAACTGCTTCACGATCCATGGCGTGACCACGAAAGGACCGAGGAGCAACAGACCGGCGAGCACCGCCAGGCCACCACCGCTCTGGAGGAGCTTCTTCTTGGCCTCGTCCTTCTCTTCCTCTGTGTACTGCTTCGTCACATCCTTGCTCTGAGCTACGATCTTGTCGAACTCGTCGCGGGACCCGGCCGAGGCGCCATAAGGGCCACCCGAGAACTGGGAAGGTTGGAAAGTAGCCATCAGGAGCCTCGTTTCAGATATGCAGCATAGGCGGTGTTGAAGTCTGGGTACTCCGTGCTGTCTCCAGCGAGGAAGTAGCCCCAGGCGCCGCCCGGCTTCAGCTTGGGAAAGACGATGTTGAGCGGCTCAGTTGGAGTAGTAGCGCGAGCACGTGACCTTCTGCGAGGTCTCGGTGGCTTTTTGGGTGCTACGGCCCGCGACCCTGACGATCCGAAGTCAGACGCACGGGGCAACCAATGACCCAGCTCTGCTTTCGTGTAGCCCCGTTGAGGCACCCACCAGCTCCTCGTCCGAAGAGGGTTCGCGGTGCGATTGAGCCTGTTCGCGACGGACTCAGCTTCGCTCTGCGACACCGACCCAGGACCGGGGAGGCGCTCTCCGGGGGGCAAGGGCCACACGAACCAGCGAGCCCCGTCCCGAGTCGGTTCCTCGGTCACACGATAGAAGCCACCCTTGCGGCCCATACCAAGAGTCTCTTCGTAGTCCTGCCTGTTCTCAATGAGATGGTCGAGGTCCCGATACCGCTCTTGGGACCTCTCTGCGGCCTTGCTCGTTCCCAGCAACCCCGCCCGCTGAACCCTCTTGCTCGTCTGTCGGAACAGCATCTCGGACATGAAGGCCGAGATGTCGTCGGGCATGTGGTAGGTGACGCGCTCCGGTGAGTCAGAACTCTTGTAGAGCGTGACCTTGTAAGGACCAGGCTTCTCAAAGAAGGCCCGGTCCATTCTCTTCCCACTCCTGTTGCGAAGCTCTTTGCCCTTCTTTCCGAGGGCCTCTGCCGCGTAGCTCTCGTAGATGCCCTGGCGCATCGAACGAGCTGCTTCTTCCCGAGGGTCGTACTCGGCTTCGATGCCCGGGTTTCCCCTGAGCTGAGCCGACGACGGCATCGAGATGACAGCGGAGCGGTAGTTGGTGTGGGGGTTCTTCTTGAACAGTGAGAGCTGAGGATCGGTCTGAGCCCGAGAAGCACGTACATCGAGTCGGTCTGTTCTGTTCCACCGACCGACCGTGATGTTGTAGTGCTGCCTGTGCTGAGTTGCTGTGAACACGAGAACCGGGCCGTAGGCGATAGCTCCTTTCTTCACGAAGACGATGTCGTCAAAGCCGTGCTTTTGAACTTCGTGCTTCGCGTGGCCGACATTCGGTGTTGAGCCGTAGCGACTTGGGTTGTTCCTCGTTTCCCAAGCCAGTGCTTCGATGTCGCTCACTCGCCGGAAGTTCCGCTTGAACAAGTGCTCCGGCCAGTACGTGTGATTCAGGGGTCGGGTCGGCCAGCCGCCGTAGTAGCCGATGTCGTCTCGGAAGACGGTGATGAAGCCCTTGGTTCCTGGGCGGTACGCCTGGCGCTGGTAGTCCTCGGTTCGGTAGGCGTGGGCGATGACGCCTCTCGTCTCTTCCTGTGCCAGAGCCTTCCACCCGCCCGGGACTCGGACGACACCGATGTACTCAACGGCACCCAGCCCTGGTCTCTTGGCATAGGCATCGGCCTCGGCTCGGGTAGGAAGACCCTCTGAGCGGCTTGGGTTGTTCTTGGTCAACACGAAGGTCTTGTGGAGCTTGAACTTCGCCTGGCCTGGCTTCAGGCTGTTCAGGTCTGCCGTCGTCACACCAGAGTAGGGCACGGGGGCGTCGGGCGGCGGGGTGTACCACTCGAAGCGGTCCGGGTCAGGCCCTTTCCACTCGTGAAGGGACTTCTTCCATTCCCTCGGATGAAGGTGAGTTTGTGCAATCATCACGTGTTGGGACCACTGGCCTTCCCTGTAATCGGGCTCGTAGGCCTGGCTGAGCTGCTCCAGGTCCGAGAGGCCCCGACCGTGCAGCACCCCTGGAGGAATCTTGGTGTAGCCAACCCAAAGGTAATCCCCGTCAGACGGCACCCACCGAACTCCCTCTTTGTCCACGAAACCAGCCGAAGACGGTAGGGACTGGGTGATCGTGCGCCAACGCACAGGGGCTCGGCCTGCCTTGAAGGTCTTGAGCTTCCGAGCAGGGTTGTCCTCCATCGGTCTCCCACACCCACGTCGGCCACTCGGTCGTAGAGCAGACCTTTTTTTCTGCTGACGTCTCTTCTTCTTAGCCCGAGCCTTCTTCCTCTTCTTCTTGCCCTTCTTGGCGTTGGTTATCGCCCAGTCCATCAGGTCATGTCCTGCGTAATGATCGACGGATTGGCGGGCACATCAGCGATCTTCACACCGTTCTCTTTGAGAGCCTCGTACAACGAGTCGGTGTCCAAGTTGTTGAGCAAGGCGATAGCCTGCTTGGACATCTTCCCCATTCCCTTGACGCCCGCGTTGGCCTGAGCAAGGATCGGAGCTTCGTCGCCGGACTCCAGCAACAGCCACCCAACCACGTTGAAAGCGGTTCCAGCCACAGCACCGTGCAGCGCGGTGTCGAGCATCAGCTCTTGACCTCGACGCCCTCGATAGAAGGAGACGGCGCCTGCACCCGCCAGAGAGAGCCCGTACAGCAGGGCGATGCGATTAGACGTCTTCATGGCTTGTTCCTTTTCACCTTCACCGAGGTCGCTGCCTTCTTACTCTTCTTGACCCTGGTCTTGGACCGAGACTTCTTCTTCCCCGTCGTCTTCTCTTCTTCTGCCCGGAGCTTCCGCTCTTGAGCGAAGGAGACGTAGGAGACGGCCATACCCATGAGCTGTGCCGACTGGTTGACCCGTTCGAGAACCCAGTGAGGAAGGTCACCCTCCTCGTTCATGTGCTTCTCAATGACCTCTGCTGCCCGGCAGATGTATTGCAACCGAGCCCCTGCCTGTTCAGCCGGAGTGAGACTTTTTCTGCTGGGCTTGAAGTCGCGGGACAAGACAGACCCTCCTCATACGAGTTTGACCCTATCAGACCCCCTCCCCCGCCGCCTTCCGAAGAGTCAGACTGGGATGCTACATCCATCGTGTTGACCGGCTTGTGACCGCCTGCTACCTGCGCTAAAGCACAGGAATCTAATGACATGCCAGTTACGGAAGCAGAAGCAGCTGCCGTCCTGCCTTCTAGTGGGTGGGTCAGGCGGTTCGTCATTCATGGCGTAAAACAGACCACAGCACCGCTCATCTACCACATTGGGGTTGGCCTCACGACTCTCGCCGTGACGTGTCCCATCAACTACGGCATGCACTACGCTGGGCCGCTCAGGGCCAACAACTTCTGTCTTCTCGTCGGGCGGTCAGGTGAGGATCGGAAAAGCTCGGCTCTCCACATCGGTCGAGAGATCCTCGACGCCGCCGCAGCTCCCCTCATCGGAGATTTCCCGGGCTCACCCGAGGGTCTGATCGAAGCGCTTGATCGCTCACCCAGCCAGATGATCCCCATATCAGAGTTCGGCAAATTCCTTTCTGCGGCCCAGCGAGGTTACTTCGAGCCGACCAAAACGCTGTTAGCCGACCTCTGGGACAGCCTCCCCGTCCAGAGAGCCCGTGCCAACAACAAGGTGATTCGGGTAGAGCACCCTCGGCTATCCATCGCAGCGGCCTGTTCTATCCCGTATCTGGAGAAGCACACGTTGGCCGAGGACTGGACCGGTGGCTTCATGGGCCGATGGATGGTGCTGTACGGCCGCAGAGAACGAACGGACCCGGACCCCGTCGGTGACAGAACCGACTTTCAGTGGCTCGTGGACGAGTTGCAGAAGCGGGCTTTGGTGGCGAATGCGGGCTGGTGCATGGGGCTCGACGCCGGTGCGAAGCGGTACTGGGCCGACTGGTTCACTGACGTGATGAATCGCCAGTTGCCCAGCAACATCGTCGGGATTCGGGCACGCGCCCCAACCATCGCACGGAAGGTCGCCCTGCTTTACGGTTGGGACTTTGGGCCTGCCATCCACGGGAAGCCCTGGCGCATGGGCATCGACATCTTAGAACCTGCCATCGAGTTCACTGAGCTTCACATCAGGAGCCTTGTCGACCTGTCCGAGGTGATCGCAGAGCATCACGACGCTCGCCTTCGCCGCTCGGTTCTTCTCGCGATCGACACGAAGGGAGGTTTGGCCACCCTCGGTGAGATTCTCCAAATACTGAAGATGCGGAAGCGCCCCATCCTCGAAACGCTAGACGCACTGGAGTGCGAAGGCAGAGTGGGCAAGATCAAGACGACCATCGGCTTCGCCTATGAGCACCGGAGACCTCTGTGAGAAGGGAGGTTGGTCCGTTCTGCCACGCACAGTAGAACGTGCCTTATCGCCCGAAGGCGCCGAAAGGGCAGGTTGACACTGGTTTTTCGCCATGTTACCATGCCTATGGAGGCAAGATGGCGATACGTGCGGCGGAAGCTGCAACAGGACAGGTCTACCGCCCGACCCGGAGCCAGTTCTTCGAGAGAAGTTACTACAAGCTTCACCGCTGGTCGGTGAAGACCTTGATTCGGCGATTGAATAAGAAAGGGGCCTGCGCGAATGGCCGGGAGAAGGGCTTGCTGGCAGAGGCATTGAGACACCCTGATTGGCCTCTTTTCTTGTGGCACCTGAGAGGCACAACGCTGTTCGGAGAGCGCTGGGAAACAAAGACTCCTATGCTCCTTCACCCCGACACACGACTGAGGGCAGTGAAGACCAAGCCCGGCTACCGCTGAGTTCCTTTCTTGTCATGAACGCACGGCTTCTTCATGACCGCCTTTTCGGCTCCTTTCGGCAGGAACAGAAGGTGGCCGCAGGAGAAGACTGCGTACTCCCCGTCCTTGCGCTCCCGGGTCATGTAGACAAGTCGGTTGCAGTGGTAGCAGATCATCCGGTCGTTGAAATGAGCCAACCTGACTTTAGAGAAACTGCATCGCCGCCACAGCGACCGCCGAGAGCGCGGCTATCAGGGCTGCCGCAGCCGTTGCGCGCATGTTCCACTGGCCCGCCACGTCAGCCTTCTGTAGCTCGTAACTTTCGACCAAGTTTGCTACAGCGTCTTTGAGCGTGGAGATATCGCCCTTGATTGATCCGATGTCGGCTTGCATCAGCAAGATGGTCCCCTCCATCTTACCGACCTTGATCAGCAGGCTATCCCTCGGCCCGAGGAGCGCGTCAAAATGCCCCTCATACTGTTGAAGTTTGTTTCCGTGCTCGTGGGCTTTATGTACGAGTTTTGGTACAGGGTGCACATCATCCTCCAGCCGAGAGATTCGTTTTTCTAGGGCTGCAATGGCAGCGGATTCCTCACTCATCTGCTCCCCAGCTCTTCACCAGCGTAGTGCAACTGAGGAGCAGGAGGTAGAAGCTAGCGCCCAATCGAGTGCTACGCAGTGGCAATTCGTCCCCGTGAAAGTCTCCTCCTACTGCGGGCGCGTAATCCAGGCGCCAGACACACCCACATCAACACCGGCATTTTCCAGCCCGACGCTCACCACCTGTCCCGCTGATATCGGGATGTCGAGCCGAGGGCTGTTGCCTTCCCCGGCAGCGGAGACCATCGAGCCGGAGAGGGTGCCTTCAATGAGGTTCGGCCCCCCGTCGATGGTGATGGTATTGATTTCCAGCACGCCGGTGAGTTCGATAGCCCCTTCGCCGCTCAGAGCGAAGACGAACAGCTGCTCCAGAATCGCGTCTGCGGGGGCGGCAGGGAACACCAACGTCCCAACACCGTCTTCTGCGCCGGTGAAAGCGCTCGCCGTGATGGTCGGGGCAACAGAGGTGATGGAGAAGGCCGTGTTTGCGAACTCCCCTGCGTTGACGGTGACAGTCACTGTGGTGCCTACCTCGCCTGTGTCTGCAATGAAACCGGCAGCGTCGAGGAGGCTGTTGTTCTCAATGGCCGTGCGTATGCTGGCTGCAATCGTCGTTGCAGTTCCACTGCTGACATCGAAGTTGAGGTCGTCCGTCCCTTGTGTCAGGGCCCCTGTCAAGGGCGTGGCTCGTCCATTCAACCCAACGAAGAGCAAGACATCTCCCACACCAGCCACGCCCACGGTGAGTGTTGCTGTGGCCACCGCCCCCTGGGTGATGAAGAGGGTGGTTTCTGTCCCAAGCCCAGACCTTTCGGGTGGCTGTGGGGAAGCAGTGGGGGTCATTGTCCAGGTAGGAACAACCAGTGCCGTTGTCGGTGAGAGGTTCTCTACAATGATGGTCACCACCCCGCCTGCCGGGACGGGGATGTTCCACTCGGGACTCGATGATGGTGTGAGGGACCCCACTATAGGAACAGACATCTGCCCGACGATGCGGTCTGCACCCCCGTCAACGGTGATAGACGTGAGCTGAAGCAGTCGATTGTTGTCCGCGCTCTCGAAACCCGCGCTGTAAAGGAACAACTGCTTCAGCAGAACACCTTCTTCTGGGGCTTGGAAGACGATGGACAAGGGGTTCGGGACACCGCCACCCGTCAACGTGGCTCCTGACACTGTGAGGGCAGGGCCTGTAGCAGACAGCGCCAAGCTGTTGCCTTCGACCCCGCCTTGCGCCGTTTCGATAGTGATTGTGTTCGCGACGGTTCCCCGGTAAGCAAGGAGGTCGGGGTCGAACGAGTTGTCCGGGTCGTTGATGGCCTCGACGATGTCGTTAATCAGTGCGGCATCGGTGAGAGTGGCGTCGTAGTCGTCCGAGCCCGACGTTCTTGCCCCGGCTGTGGGGGTCAGAGTGTTGGCACCCAGCACGATGCTCTCGCCCGTGGGAGCTGTTGCGGAGGCTGCCGTGATGGTGCCGGAAGCCCTGGACGGGCCGAAAGACACGACCGGAGCCGGGGTCGAGCCGTCGGGATCCAAACCCAGCGTTTGAACGAGACCCGAGAGGCCCACGGAAGAGCTTTCTGCCCATTGCGCTCGGCCGGGGTTGGAATCAGTGCTGAGAATGAGAGGCATAGGGTTCACTCCGTAACGAAACGGGTGTACCACGCTGGAACCCCTTTTCCACCCCTTTTCCCCGCAGATAGAGCCCAACCGAGTGCTACGCGGTGGCCAGGTACTCCAGCTCTGTCGGCCATTGCGGCGACAGGGTGCGGCCGTCGGGGGGTTCTCGTTGTCGGCGGCGGCGCGGATCTCATGGTGGGGGCGGTGGGCTACTCGGGTGGGCCATTCAAGGCCTCCGCCTTGAAGATCTCGCCGTACTTCTCGAACCACCAGGTGCCGCGCCGACACGCCAGACAGGTCACCAACCGGGGATTGGTGGCCATGGGCGGCGGCGGCCCGGTGCGGCCGCCTCGGACCATCGGACGGCCGCAGGCAGTCCACCGGCCGCCGCCGTGCGGGCCGTCGAAGTGCATCAGCGGCTCGGGCTCGGGTCTCGCGCCGGCCAGCAGCGCGTCCATCGCCGGGTTGGCGGCAGTGCCATAGGGCGGGGGCGTGGTCGGGGTGCGGCCGTCGCAGTGGTAGCAGAGTTCGGGTCCGCAGCCGACGCAGGGCAGGCGCTCAGCCACCCTCGGCCTGCTCTGCCCGGAGCAGGCCGATCTCTCCGAGCAGCTCCAAGTCGGTCAGGTGTCTGAGCAAGTTCTGGGATACCTCAACGGTTGTGTTGTGAAACTCGACGATGTACCGTTGCCCTTGCTTCTTCATCACCGTCCCCCGTGTCCCGACGGGCGGTGCGGACACCACCTGGCGGGGCTCCTTCATGCGCACGGCAAGCCCCTTCTTCTTGATCTCCACAGTGTCGCCTGTCTTCATTTTCAGTTCCTTTCCTGGGAAGAGCCCAGAGATTTATTCGAGGTCTTCGAGACGAGGGGGATCCCCGAGCTTGCGCACGCGAGGCTTCGCGGGGGTGGGGATGTTCACCGGGCCGACCGGAACATCTTCGAGTCGCGGCGGCCGGTCAGGCATGTCCTCGTCCGCCTCGATGTAGAGAATCTCGACATCGGCCAGAACCCTCACGAATCGGTCCTGAACAACTCGGGTGAAACCGGAGTCGAAGGTCACCAGCAGATATCCATGGAGCTTGGTCAACACCTGGATCCTGGTCAACACCGACTTCGAGACCGACACCGAGACGAACAGCCGATCCAGGTGTTGCCTCCCGTGCTTGTCGACCTTGCGCTCTGGCTTGCCTTCCTTGAACCAGACGTAGCCCAAGTCTCCTCGGTACTTGCCCCCGGTGATCTCGACTCGACGCTTGTCCGTGGCGAACTGGACCCGTCGCGGCTCCGTCCGTCCGGGCCGCGCTGGTGTCTGTTTTGCCATGCTCACTCCCTGTCCGTTTCCCATTCCCTGTCCGTTTCCCTGTACACTCAAGAGGTCGCCGGAGAGAGCGAGGGCGAGGGACCTCGACATCCCCTCGCCCCTCGATGCTCTCCTCGGCGGCACCCTTTTGTCGATCCTTTGTCGACCGTCGACCGCCGCCCGTTCCCTGTCACACCTTGCGCCCGCCCCCCGCCGCCCGCCGCCCGAGTTCTAGGCATTGCCCCACTCGCTTCGCTCGTAGGGCAGTCACTTCGGGAAATCGAGACCACATCAGTCCACCGCTTCAGGGTCGTACCCGAGGACGTCTAAAAGGGACTGGGTAGATGTAGCCCTGACTTCATCATCAGGTTCGTCCGGTGCGGGGGGAGCTGTGACAGCCCCAGGAGGTAAAGAGCCGCCCAGAGCAGATCCTACGGGGCCCCGCATCTTCTCTTCCAGCTCCTTTTCTGTGTAGACATCGATTTCTCGACGAAGACCGTGGTAGGGGTACGGCTGGTGACTTCGTGGTTCGCGTGGTACAAGGGGCTTTGACAGGTTGGTCTTCACATCAGCCCATTCCCACAAGGTCTTGATGATTTCGCTCGGCACGACCCATTCTTCCCTTTTGCCCGGAACTCTTACGTGAGTTCGAGCCGTCTGCATATCGGACAGAGACACGTCGCTCCAGCGAAGCTGAGGGATGTGGGAAACAGCCACGGCACTGTCACGCAGGCCACGCAGCGCGGCTCTGATGGAGGGAGGCAACTCCTTCACGGCATCTGCCCGCCTCTTGGTGGACTGAATAGAGCGTGGGACGGGAAGCTTGATGCTCCTTTCTTCTGTGCTCCACTCGCACATGAGCTTCCAGGCTCGGAGGATATTGGGGTAGGCGATAGGGTTGCTCTCGCAGAGAGCCAAGAAGAACCCGTCGACTGCCTCCTGCCCGGTGAGAGGCTGTCCTCCCATCTCACGAACTGCCCTGCGGGCGCTCGAAGTGTAGCTCTTAGCCGTGGCCGGGCTGTAGTCATTGACCAGCATCCAGTCGAAGAACTGGTCCAGGCCGTCTTCGATTCGGTGTCTTCCCATTCGCTGACTCCAGTAAAGGTTTATGGGGTTTATCGACCTATAGTAGAACGCGGTTCACCACTCCTACCGGTTGATCTGTTAACCTATTAACCAACCTATGTGTAGGGGCAACAGAGGAAGGAGCGGCCGACCTGCTATATCCTCATTGGTTGGTTGACTATCTAACCGCTAGAAGTGGTAAACTGCGTTCTACTATTCAGATGAATCCTAACCCAATAAACCTAGTTGCCTCTGGCACCACTTGGGATATGACAGATGACAATGCGCAGGAGTTCCCTTGGCATCACAGCTTTATCCCCCCGGTCTCTCTTCACCCCCGGAAGGAGCCCGCGTGTTCCGCTTCGATGAGTCTCCCTTATGGGCATCCATCCGGTTTTCTGGGAAACCAGTAAAAGGAGTCGTCTTCCCCTTTGTTCGCGACCGGCAATCCATCGCGAAAGAGATCTACGCTGTTTCGTGGGAGATCTATGCCCAGGAGAAGTCGGACCTGGTCGAGTTGATGTGGAACGGTGAGTTGAACTGGGACTTCTTGCAGACACGAATCCCCATCGGACCCTGCTCCATGTTCCACGGCTCCTTCTTCGACATGTTCTTCTCGCAAGGTGCCCCGAGCGATCTTGAGCAGCTGGCCGCAGTGAAGGCTGAGAACGAGTGGCGCGAGTTGTGCCAGACCTTTCTCATCGGCAAGACCTACTTCTTCCGAGGACTCGCTCGTTACGAGAAGCACCCCGTTCTCATTCCAGCCAACGAGGACTGGAACGTCCGTCTGGATTTCCCCAACGAGGAGTTCGCTCCTCTGGGTGAGGTACGCATGCGCGTGATTCTCAATGGTCGCTGGAAAACCCCCATGAACATCCCATGAAAGGAGCTGAGCCGTGATTGATCGAGAACTGCTGTGGAGGGCATACCCCGAGGGCTACCTGGCGAGGCGCGGGGTGAGCACGGTCGGGGGATGGCAGTGTGTGGCCGAACTGAGGGACGTGGAAAGGCGCATGGACTACGCCTTCTGGTTGAAGGACGACCTGGTGAGCCTGTACGGGCTGTCCGAGCTGCCTGCCTTCTCCCCCGTCGGCTACGGGGCGGCTTCGCCGTTGAACATGACTCCCATCACGACAGCGCTCAAAGCCGGTGATCTGCTCCCCAACGTGGACCCGGCCGATGTAGCAACGTGGGCGTGTCTCAAAGCTGACCTCGTTCGAGCAGCCAAGCTCAACGATGAGGGTGAACTCACTTTCTCCGGTCGAGACGGGATGTGGGCACTCTCCACCATCAACCGGTACAGCGGCGGACGAACAATCACCTTTGTCATCGACACTGACGACCCCACGTTGGCCCTGGTTCGCGCTCGTATTCAACTGCAAGAGGCAACATGACGAAAAAGAAGACCCCGCTTGGAGGCCAAGCCTCACTCCCATTTCCCGAAGACCCTTCCGACCGCTACTGGGAGCGTCTACCCTGCACCGCGCCCACTTCATCCCGCACACTACACCAAGCCTCACTCCCATTTCCCGAAGGTTCTGGCGCGAGCGAAGCGAGCGCCCTGCCTGAACGGGGGTCGGGCGGCGGTGATGAAGGGGAGAAAGGAAGCCCCGTGAAAGGAGCAGAGAAGGCCAACACCTCTGACGAACTCACCTTCATCCTCACTATCGAAGGCAACGGGCACGAAGCGGCCGCTCTGCTGGAACAGGCGGGGGTCGAAGTGAAGGGTCTTAGGAGAGCCGGGCAAGGCAACGTCTTTCTCGGAACCTTCGGGTCAGACGTTCTCCTCGACTTCGTGAAGAGCATTGCTGCCGAAGGAAGAGAAGATGACGGGCGGTGCTCGGAGTGCGACGAGCCGTGGGAGGCCCCGGACCCGGAGTACCAGTGCTGCATTGGCCAACAGGCTACGATGATCCTGCTTCAGCTGGACGGCCTCGCAGCTCCCAGAGGGCCCTGTCAGACCTGCGGAGAGCGGGTCGCCTTCGCTGGCGCCCTTACCTGCTCCGAAGAATGCGATCGAATCCGCATCTCTCGCGAGGGCGAAGAGGGGGGCTGATGGGGACCGTACCAGAAGCACGAGATTGCCAGTTGACAAGACAGAGGCCACCAGGTAATTGCCAGATGACAAAGGGGGAGTAGGCGTGGGGAAGCAGAAAGGATTGACTCGTGCCATTCGCTTCGAGGTGGTTTTCGCTTCGGCACGACGCGAAGACAAAATCCGGGTTCAGCACAAGCTCTGGAACGTGATGGACACGTTGACCCGCGCCAGCAATCGAGCCATCCGAAACCTCTGGCTGGTGTACGAAGAGGCGATCCCGCGCCCCGTTCGACCGGACGGCAAGCCAGCCTTCTTCCAGACCCTCGCCTATCAGGTCTTTAACGGAACTTGGGATCCCACAGGCTCCGGGGCGGCGTACAAGCCCTACCGTACCGAGAAGAAGATCAAGATCGGGCGGCACGGAGAGGCGGAGAAGACCGAAACTCTCCAGCTTCCTGGACCCGCTGGACTCGTCCTGACGGCTCAGGCCACGGTCGTTCACGACCGCCTCAAGACCGATTTGATGGATATCCGCCGAGGGAAGAAATCCCTGGCTTCCTTTCGTAACGGGGGGATTCCCATCACGAACCAGGGCGTCAAGCTTCGGGAGGATGGAACGATCCTGTTTCAAGCATTTGGGAACTTCAATGGCCTCCCTCGGGTGAGGCGGGGAGCCGGATGGGTTGCACTTCGACCCCGCAAAATCGACAAAGGAAGCCAAGCTATTCTCGAAGGCATGCGAACCGGCCGCTACAAGATGGGCACATCCACGTTGTTGTGGAAGCAACGACCCGGCGCTCGCGGAAAGTGGATGCTCTCGATTACCTTCACGGACCTTCAGCACAAGGTGGCGACATTCGAGCCCGAAGAGATCAAGGCCGTGGTTGCGGGCATTGACACGGGCATTCGACACGCCACTTGGACGGCCTTCGTAGATGGCGAGGGGAAGCCCCTGAAACGACCCGAACTCGTCCACTTCCCTCGACGCACCCTTCGTGCTCTAGCCTGGATCAAGCACGAGAGGCAGATGCGGGGCTTGCTGAACGCTGCCGTTCTTGAGGTTCGCGCGGGGAGGGGCCGTTCCCGCAAGATTCGTGCCCTCGACCACATTGCCGACCGCCACGCACGCCTGGTTGTCACCATGATTCAGCAAACTGCAGCGGCGACTATTCAGCAAGCCATCAAGCGCGGGGCGACTCTCATCGTCGTCGAGGACCACGGCAAATGGTCGGTTGACAAGATGCACGCCAAGGCTGACCGCCGGAGCCGTTCCGAGGGCAGGCGCATTCGAGGCAGCTTCTTTCGTTGGCACGAAGCTGCTATGCGCGAGCAGCTTCTTTGGGTCGCGAAGCGTGAAGGTGTTCAAGCTGTAGCCATCGACCCGGCATGGACGTCTCGAACCTGCCATCAATGCAGTCTCGTTCACAAGCGCGATTGGGTCGACCGGTCTCCGAAGGAAGGAGAGATCGCTTCGGGCCGCATCTCGCCTGAGATCTTTCACTGTGCCTCCGAAGGAACCCAGGCTCCTTTCGAGTGGGCAGACGGCGAAGTCCCTTTGGGGGAGACCCTCCTCCGAAACAAGAAGCTTGCCGAGAGCAGTCGAAAGGGCTGTGACTACAGAGGACAAGCCGACCACAACGCAGCCATCAATATCGCCCGTCGGGGCATCCTTGCAGCCAAGAAGGTTGAAGGAAAGGTTGCGGCGAACTAACTAGACCCTTGGGGTCTTGAGATCTTTCACATCACTAAAAACCGCTGCCAGGAAGCTCCGTGCCTCGGTGCTTGGCAGCGTGTGGCCCACCGCAGGGCCTTGAGGGGAGTGGGCAGTCATGCCCAGCAATGGCTTCAGAGAGCCAGCGCCACAGTCCCATCGTTCAGTCGCCTCGATGCTTGGCTTCGGCTTACACCATCGAGCAACAGAGTGAACAGGTGACGCTCCAAATCAACGAACCAGCGCGAGCGGCTCGGTCATCGACCGAAGCTCTGACACCGCTCGTCTGGTGAGATGAACCTAGTACTTCCAACTCGTTGGGGGTGTTGTAGGCGACTCACAAAAGAGGCACACCCCTTCCTTTCGAGGAGGGAGAGGAGTTGCGGGCTCGGGGTCTTCGGGAATCTCCAGATCCTGTAGATACTTGTTGTCGAGTTGCGGTCTCCCTCTGTCGAGTTGCGGCGCTACGCTCGCGGAGCCAGTCCCGACGAGAGCACCCGCTCTTCCTCTCTCCGACGTCGAGTTGCGGCGTCTTCAGCGAGCCTCCTCGCTGGGCACCAGGTCAATGTCTTTGGAAGAACGAGTTGCGGGTCTGCTGGCGTCCGTCGAGTTGCGGGCCAGATGGCAACCGTCGATGAAGGCGAGTTGCGGGGCTGGGAAGGTCGCGCGCCAGTTCGAGTTGCGGGTTCTTCGTGCCCTGGCGTTGACGAGCGTTGCGGCACTGAGTTGCGGGATGTCTACGTCGATGTCAGCATTCCGCCGAGTTGCGGTGACCGACGGCGTCGAAACGAGAGTCTGAGTTGCGGGTCGCCCTTGCGCACGCCCCAGAACGAGTTGCGGACTGGTGGGGCCATCGCTTCGGACGTGAGACCGAGCCCGGAGTTGAGTTGCGGGATGGGGACTCCAGGTTGAAGACCACGCCCCAGAACGAGTTGAGATCCGGACTTGCGGTAGATGGAAGTTCGGCGCGGGATAGGAGGGTATCGTGTTGGAGACAACTACCGACTCTGATTTCGCCGAGCTTCGGGAGTGCGATCTCTGCACCAAGCCCTTCGTCGCCGACGAAGACTGGAAGAGGAAGTGCCTCCTCTGCTGGAAGGAAGAGAACGGCTACAAGACGGGGAAAGGCGACCGGGCGTTCGAGTTGATGCGTGATGCATACACCAAAGCTGTAGAACAGACTGAACAGGAACGGGTGAAAGGTCGCAAGGTCTACCAAGCTTACAAGGATGCAAGGAAAGCTTACACGTCTGCAAGAAAGGAGTTGAAGGCCTTCAAAGCGAAGCCTCCCCCTGTGATGAAGAGCAACGACGGACTGACGCAAGCGAGGGTAAAGGCCCTCATTCGACTCTGCCACCCAGACAGGCACGGGAACAGTGAAATGGCGACGGAGATTACCAAGTGGTTACTGCGCAAGAGGAACGACGTAAATTGAGCGCAAATACAAGGAACAACGCGTACAAGGGATCTAATGCGCGCACCGTGCGTACAGACTCGCGTCTGCGCGGACGCACGTCAATCACGCACGTTCTGACAAGTACCGGAGATATTCTCTTTAAGCAGGAAAAATTGAACGATGGCAAAGGGTGGATGACGATGATTTGAGCAAAAAACTGATAGAGACAAAAGGCGACCGGTGGTTTCCGGTGGTTTCCATCGGTTGATGCTCTTTTCTCGTTGTATCCGTCGTGCAACAACAACAATGAGAGGTACCCAATGGGTGACATGAAGTGGCGTCAGATCAAGCAGTTCGCAATCCAGGGCTTTGGGGTTCTTCGCCCCGGAGCGACGTACAAGTCGGAAGACTTGGCGGAGACGTTCGGAATCGAGGGTGACATCGAGGTTCTCCCGGCCCATGTCACGGCGGCAAAAGCCGAGGTGGCAAGCTGGAAGAGCAAGCCCGAAGCCCACGTGGTAATCACGGAGCGAATCGCTTGGTGGTTCGCCTTCGGCGAGGCGCTGATGGTGCTGGGTATCGGACCACACGAGGGCGAGAGCAAGAAGAAGCGGACTGGCATGTCCCCGGCATTGGACTACTTGTCCCGGATTCGGACGCGGATCCACAGTGAGCGGAACCCCTTGGGTGATATCGACTCCCATGCCCGAGCAAAGGGCTTCTTGAAGAAGGCCGGTCTCGACTCGGCCAATTACGAATTGCCGGTCCCGGTCCCTCGGGAAAGGAAGGGCGGCAATCTGTTCTCCGGCCACGCCGGGTTTGCCCGACGTGTCATCGAGGAGAAGGTCGAGACCCAGCCAGTTCCGCAGGCTGGCAGTGTCGAGTGGGGCGACCGTGTCCCAGACCCCGCCCTGGTGTTGGCGGAGGCAATGTCCGATGTCAATCTCGCCACGGTGGCCGCAGCCATGAGCGCAGCCGGGATTAGCCCGCTGGATATCGCTCAGGCGTTGGCGAAGCTGAAGCTCGCCAGCTGATCTCACCTCGTCATCCCACAGGGGGCCGTCGGTCTTTGCCGTCGGCCCCTTCGTGGTTCGTTCTGTTTTATTGCGACTATGGCAAGTCACCCTCAACCCTCAGCCAACAACACAGGAGGTCATATGACCGACAACAACAACAACCTCGACAAACCCTCAGCCAACAACACAGGAGGTCATATGACCGACACCGATCCCCACACGGCGGACCTTCGTCCCGTCACCTGGAAGCAAATCCGAGCCTTCGCTCGGCTGCTCAAGTCCCTGAGCCTCGACTCCCGCCCCGGAGTCGATGACTGTCTCCAGGCCACCGCAGAGCCCAGCCACAAGGGCCGGGCCACGAAAGTGATCGGCACCTGGGAGAAGGCGCCGATCAACCACGAGGGCATCCGCGATGCAATCGCTCGCTGGTTCGCCGTCGGGGAAGCCCTGGAGGCCATCGGTGTCGGAGCCGGGGACACCGGCATCAAGCCCGGTCTGGACTACTGGAGCCGGATGAAGAACCGGAACGAGTTCTCCAAGGCCCACCGAGCCGGAAGGTTCGCCGAGAAGGCGGGCCTGCCGGAAGTCCTCACTCCGGCGTTCATCGCCGAGCTGCCGGAGCCGCAGCTCGTCAAGCAGGACGATCGCCTGGTGGTCATTGCCAGAGCGCTGAAGGCGGCGGGATTCTCGCCGCTGGAGGTCGCCACGGCTCTCAGCAAGCTGAACTGAGGTTAAGCATCCCCGGCTGATGATCCTGGTTGGCTACCAGGTGAAACGGCGACTACTAGGTGGTCGCTGTATCGGGAAGCCCCCGTACCCTCAACAACCCGCATGACTCATCGCACAGGAGATCAACATGCAATTCAACGTCCTTCGAGATTACACCTTCGGCCTCTGGGCGCACTTCCGCCGCCGGGGCATGGATCCCATAGCACCAGTTCAGGTGCTGGGAGAGCCCGGCATTGGCAAGTCGGCCTGCGCCCTGGCCGCCGCCGCACTGATCGGTACGCACCTCAACCGGCCGGTCGTGGACTTGGCCTTGAAGCCGAACTTCAACGGGAGCCCCGACAGCGCGGTGCTGTTCTATGCCGCCGACTTGAGCAGCTTCCTGCCGGAAGACATCGGCGGAATCCCCAAGACCGGGATGCAGTCGGTCTGCGGGACCGAGATGATGGTCACGCTTTACGCCGCCCAGCGTTGGATGGCACCCTTCTGTGCTCCCGGTGCAGTCGGAGTCCTCTGCCTGGATGACATCCCAGCTGCGGCTCCCGCTGTCCAGGTGGCCGTTCGCCAGTTGGTCCTGTATCGACGCATCGGCCAAATGAGGCTCTCCCCCGGCGTGATCCTGTTCTCGACCGGCAACCGTCGGGAGGACAAGAGCGGTAGCTCGACGCTGCCTGCTCACTTCTGTAACACCGTCCAGATCCTAACCGTCGAGACGAACGTCGAGGACTGGTGCGAGTGGTATGGACAGCAGCAGGAACACGCTCCTGTCATCGCCGCGTTCCTGCGATTCCGTCCCTCCCACCACAGCAAGCTCCCGAAGGATGCCGACAAGAAGGGCTCCTTCGCTACGCCCCGGAGCTGGGCTCTGCTTGGAGGAGTGTTCACCGTCGCAGAGGCGAACGGAGTGCTTCTCGAAGTCGCTTCCGGTCTGGTTTCGGAGGGCATCGCAACCGAGTTCCAGGCGTTCCTGAACGTGAGGAATACCCTGGTCGATCCGACCAAGGTGTTGCGGGATCCCCTGAAGGTCCTGCCGGATCCTCGGAAGGTCCTCAACAGCCCGGACAAGGCATACGCCATGGCCACGGGGCTTGGGGAGGTCGCTGCCGAGTGGCGCAAGGGCGTTGATGCCAAGAAGAAGAAAGAGGCTCCTCTCATGTTCATGAGGGCTGTCGGTCACGTCACTCAACGTGACCGTGAGTACATCGCAACGGCAGTTTCCACCTACACGTCGAATGGCGGAGACATCACCTCCCTGGTCCAAGCGGCTCGGACCAACAAGGGCGATGCTCTCGTGAAGAGCGTGATTGACTTCTTGGCCAACACCTTCAACAAGACGGGGAAGTGAGATGAATCACTACCTACACTTCGAGTACCCCCACCACGGTCACGAGTGGGACATCATCGTTCCTCTCACGGCTCAGCAGTACACGCTTCTCTCTGCCGATGGTCCCGACCCAGACGGCCAGCATGAGGACCTGCTTGAGGACCTCTTCAACGAGCAGCAGGAGACGAACCCAGTCCCAGCGAAGGGCGATCTCGTCCTGAAGTGTCCGGGGCTCAGCGAGCCGTTCTGACAGCTCCCGCTGATGAGAGCCGGTTGGGCACCGGCCGAAACGGCCCCTCTGGGGTCGTCCGGGATACCCTCTTACAGCACAGTACACTCAACACGAGGACAGTAAACGATGATGAACACACCCCCAGCGATGCACTCCTTCGGCCCCCAGTCCGGGAAGCCGTCGGACAAGTCGGACTTGGAGCTTGCTGCTCTCGATCCCCAGCGAGTCGAAGCCTTGAAGGACCGGCTCAGCCGAGTCCGAACGGCCTTGACTGTCTGGGTTCCTTTCTTCGGGCACCTGCTGCTCAAGCTGGACCCGCACATCGCCACAGCCTCGATGGGCATTCCGACGATGGCCGTCAGCCGGGATCGTAGGTTGTTCCTCAACCTGGACTTCTGCGACAAGCTCACCGACGCCGAGTTTGCAGCGGTTCTCTGCCACGAGGTCATGCACCCGGCGTACCTCTGCTGGGAACGGCAGGGAACTCGTGTCGCCGTTGTCGAGTCCCAGTGGGGCGACCGTGTTTTGCTCTGGAACATCGCTCACGATTACGCAATCAACGGCATCATCGACACGATGTGCAAGGACGTTTCAGAAGTGAGCCTTCCTTCGGGTGGTTGTCTGGACCACAGGTACGATGAACACGCCGCTGAGGAGATCTACGACATCATCCTTAAGCAAGCGTGCAAGGGTGGTGGAGACGGAGAAGGAACGATTCGCCTGCCCGGGAAGAACAAGGACGACCACTGGGGCACCGACGACATGAGGGACGACCTCGGTGGAGACGGCAAGCAGAGTGGTGGGGACGGAGAGGGTGAGGACGGAGACGGGGAAGGAGGCGGCCTCGAAGGAGACGGCCTCGGGCCACAGACGAGTGGACAGAGCCGTGGGGAGGCTCAGAACAGGTCACTGGACCAGTACTGGAAGGTGGCCCTGTGCGAAGCTGCACAGGTTCATGAGAAGCAGAAGGGACGGGGCACGCTGCCGGGAGCCCTCCAAAAGCTCATCGACGAGATCACGGACCCGAAGATCAGCTGGATCGACGTGTTGTCTCGCTGGGTCGGTGCGAACGGCCGCCGTGCTGACTTCACCTACCGGCGTCCGAGCCGTCGTTCCGAGTCCATCGGTGAGTTCCTTCCGGCACTCCAGAGACACGGCGTTGACGACCTCGTGGTCCTGTGGGACACGTCGGGTTCGATGAACGGCCGAGAGGCGGAGATCTTGTCCGAGACCATCGGCATCTGCGACGATCTCAACATGAGCCTGCGGGTCATCTGCTGCGACGCGGCGATCCACAGTGATCAGGAGGATGTTCGGGAGCCGGAGGACGTGGATGTGAAGGGTGGTGGCGGGTCCGACTTCACTCCGGCTTTCAATAAGCTGCACGAGGAGGGCTACACCGGAGTCGTCGTGGCCTACACCGACGGGTACATCGGTGTTCCAGCGGTCAAGCCGACTCACATCCGGGACGTGCTCTGGGTCCTGTGGGAAGCGGAAGGCGATGTCGATCCCACTGGCGGGAAGTGGGGCCAGGTGCTCCGGGTCGACGGTGATGGCAACGAGGTATGAGCCAGGTCATCATGCTCATGCAGACCATTGACGGCTGGGAATGCCTGTGGGTGATGTTTGCCATCGGAGCCACTACGCTGTGGTGGACGGTGCGCCATACTGCCGACGGGGCTGTGACGAAAGACTGAACTGGGAGTTGAGGGTGCTCCTTGGCGGGGGTCGGGAAACCGGCCTCCGCCTCTCTTCTTTTCACCCTCTCGTTTTATCGCAACGTGCTTATGGAGACAGAATGGACATTCCAACTGACATCGAAGGCTGGCTCGAAGGTGGGCCTTGGTCAGAAGACCACGTCCCGTTCAACGATGAGGAGCTTCAGAAGGCACCTCCTTTCCAGCGCTACTCCGCTGGCAAGAGCACCCGGGACATTCACGAGATGAGTCACCTTGTCTACGTCGATGATGAGCACATGTTCCATCCCATGTGGGGTGAGGCCCTTCCCGATACGTGGCCGGTAGACCCTGAAGGAGCCCGACGGGAGGCTTGTGTCTTTGCGATCGAGAGTGTGATTAAGGCACATATTATGCACGGGATCGGTCTTGGCTGCGGCCATCGTGGGATTAACGTCCTGGTCGGCCTGACGATCAAGGCCCTGGACCCGGAGGAGTCGCCGAACGACTACGACAAGCGGCGTGAGGCTTTTCGGACTGAGTTGGACGCCCTCATGGACATCACAGTGAGCGAGTGGCCCATCGAGCGAATCTGGGCCGAGCTTCAGCGCAAGTACAGGTTGGTCAACTCCTGGACACCCGGAGAGGAGATCGACCAGGCCACTACGGACGCTCAGCTTGCCGCCCTGTGCACCATCTTCGGCATCAACAACTAAACGAGAGGAAACTCGAATGAACGTGTTCTTCCCCATTCCTGCACCGGAAGCAGTTTGTGACTGTGGCTGGTGCCTCCTGCTCTCGCTCAACCCGTTGTGGCTCATGCACACGATCGTTGCAGAGGCGTAATGATGCACTTTGAGACTATCGCATATCGCTGGGCTGCCTTTCGCCAAGATAGGCTCAGCCGCAAGTACACGAAGCTCTCCTTTGACGAAGTGGCGGTCCTCATGGAGCCATACGTCGAGGGTCTTACGGCCCAGGGGCAGATCGTTTGCCTAGCAGATGGGCTTGTCGACCGCGAGTGTGCGGACTGTTCTCACGTCTTCTCCCTTGGTGACAAGTACTGGGGAGAAGGTCCGTGGGAGTGGAGCTGCTTGGCTTGCGAGGGTCGATGGGTCTTGGGTTGCCTCCTCGAAGGAGTCCTCTTTCATCTCCCTGGAGAGGAGCGAGAGAACGAGCTGTACGACAACTTCATGAACTCCGATGGTGACTTGATAAGCTTGGCGATGGCTCTGTCTGCTGCTGGGAAGGTTGACAGGATGAAAGCTGCCGATCCAAAGGTGACAGAGACGCCTTACCTACCCAAAATCTCGGTGGTGGGGACGGAGTTCACTCCGTCCCGGAAGATCACGGAAGCCGAGATACTCACCGGGGGCTGGGAAGATGCTGGGAGCAAGAAGACGGTGTACGGCGTCCTCCCAAAGGATGAGAAGCTCTTCTCGGAAAGCTGTGACCGCCACAGGGAGTACGTCTCCCAAGAAGGAGTAGCACTGTCCGAGCAAGACTCTCAACCTGTAGCGGCAGTTCGTGCGGTGGCTGACTTCTTGGTCGTCTGGCTCCAAGCGGTAGGGTTCACTCGTGAAGAGCTGCCAGCTTCCTACACCTTGCTGGAGTCCAGGACATTCGACCTGCTTCGCCTAGCGGCGGTCAGAGGAGAGCTATGAGCAGTAGCCGCAACATGAAGGTCTGGTCTCGATGTGCTGACTGTGGCGCATGGGATGAGGACTGCACTTGCATTGGCGGCTTCGACCCCGAGAACGAGGAGTCGCTCATTTTCTACGCAGAGAAGCTGGCGGGCAATCTGGAGTTCTACGAGCAGGAGAAGGCCCGAAAGGAGCTTGGCTACTGCAACCAAAAGGACTGCAACCAGTGTCTCGGCAGGGGCGGCCCCGATTGCCACGAATACGACTACGACTACTACCGACGTTTCGATCCGAGGGATAGACGGTCCCACTACTACGAAGACTGCGACAACTACGAGGATTATCCTTGCAGCTACTGCGGAGATGACGATTGCATGGCTGCAAGCGATAACGAAGACTACAACGACTGTAGCTGGAAGGTCTGGGCGGAGGAGCTGGAAGACAGGCGAAGCGACCCGCTTCGGCAGCTTGCGACGATGGGGGAGTCATGGCGAGTGGCATGAGAAAGCTCAAGCGGAGATTCGTTCAGACTCCTCCTCTGGTGCCACTGCAAAGGCTGTGGAGTCGTTGTTCCGAGTGCAGCCGGTGGGAAGAGGACTGTCTGTGTTGGGTGTGCGGATCTGACTCGTTCCGTTGTCACGATCTTCGCTGTGACTACTGCAAGTACTGCGACTATTTCTACCGTTGCGGCGAGCGTAAGCTCAACGAAGATGCCATGTACGACACGTTGCTGTGGGTCCAAGAGGCTCGTCCTTGGCTGACTCATGGGAGCAACCCCATCCTGGACCTCCTTGAGGAGCTGGCTCTACCGGAGCGGCCTGCTCATGGCTGGACCGAAGACGTTGTAAAGCAATTCTACTTCAACCCCGGAAAGGAGCCCCAAATTGATCAACCCCAAACCTGAAGAAGACGACTTGTGTTGCGGCGAGCGTAAGCTCAACGCGAACGGTCACGACGCCGTGCAGGGACACCAACAGCCTGTGCTCCTGGAGCTGAACGAAGAGAAAGGGGTCTGGAACCTCGTCTCTCCCGAGTGGTTCTCAACTCCCATCAACAACTGCCCGTGGTGTGGCTTCGAGCTGCCTGTTCCCGAGGCGTTCGAGCTGGGCAAGGAAGAGCCAAGCAGTGCGGTTGAGAAGCTGGAGAAGGCGATCAAGGCGTCTGGAGTTCTCAGCGACACGGAAGCGGTTTCCGTGGCAGCCTACGAGGCCCACCTCGACGACCTCGTCGACGCCTGGGAGAAGGCTGAGACCGAGATGGACGCCCTGCTCGACAGCATCGAAGCCGTCGTGAAAGGAGGTGAGTGATGGCCGCAGCCAAGACCAAGCCAGTCGACCCCGGTGCCGATGCCAAGACGCCCTGGGACTACGTCTGTAGCCAGCTTCCTCTGCTTCACTGCGTCGGGGCTGCGATGTCTTGCATCAACGGCGGAAGCATCCTGGAGACGACGTTCTTCTTCTCCAATCGGGCCGGGATCGACTGCCATCCGACCTTCACAGGCACGGGCAAAGCTGCGTGGTGGGGGCTGAGTGCGCCCGGCTTCGTGAAGGAGCTGAAGATCACCAACAGCCCTTGGCGCCAGGAGAAGGCCAAGGGCAAGAAGGCCAAGCTCTGCATCGAGGTCGAGACGGAACCGGGAGGACGGGGCGAGCGGACTCGGGGCGAGCGGACTCGGGGCTGGAGCAGCCACGAGTCGGCCCTCCGTGAGATCGGGTTCGGTGACGACGCTCTGAAGCACGCGGAGGCCGCGATGTTGGCCTGTCGCATCGAGGACGAGAACAACCGACTGGTTCGCCTCAGGCAGCACCGGCAAAAAGCGGGGAAGCTGTGATGGGAAAGGTACTGACCAACGTGACCGTGACACTGGACGACGACGGCAACATCATCGGCTTCGAGCAGCCCAAGAAGGCGAAGGCGAAGAGGAAGCGCAAGAAGAAGGCACCGAAGCCTCCCAGCATCTTGTCGAGGCTGTGTGCCGAGGAGCGTGCGGCCAAGGTGGAAATCAAGGCCGCCAAGGTGAAGAAGGAAGTCGAGGTGGCCGTGGAGAAGGTCGTCAGCTTCTCGGACAGCCTGCTGGCCCTGTGGAACTTGCCCACTCGCGGCGAAGCAGTGATGAGCGGTGACTCTGTGTCTTGGGAGGTGTATTGGAACAAGGAGGAGCCGCCTCCTTTCACTCCCGCCGACGGTTCTCCTTCCATCACCTCCTCGGAAAAGGCGATGTCCCGAGGGCAGCCCGTAGTCACGATCAAGACGTACAAGAACAGGGATGCGGACTTGGAGAAGCTGGCCGACCCCGAGAGGGCTGGACAGCGTTTCTCCATCGTTCTCTCGCTTCCCCGTGGCCGCTTCAGTGGGCACAACCAGGGTGCGTGGGAGAAGCAGATCTCGGTTGTGAAGAAGGTCTCGGAGCAGCGGCCACGGGGCTGGTTCAGGGCGGAGGTCAACGGAGTGGCCGCCAAGGAAGCCGTTGCAGCGACAATATGCGGGCTCAGGCCAAGGTGCTCGGCCGTCGAAGCCAAAGTCCCCCTGTCTTGCCACTCGAAGCTCGGTGAGCTGCTGTCCGAAGCCGACGCTGCCGTCCGTGCTTGGGTCACTCCCCGGAAGACGAAGCTCCTGGCCGACATCGACGCGGAGATCGCCGCAGTCGAGGCCAGCATCGAGAACGCGAAGGAGCGACAGAAGACGCTCTGGTCCTCACTGGAGCAGATCGCCCAGGTAGCTGACGAGCGCAACGAAGAGGAGACGAGCGATGAATAAGCAAGAAGCATGGGACGCCATCCTGGCCATGAAAGGGGCTGGGGAGATGAGCACGAGCGTCTGGGAGGCGATGGGCTTCCCGTTCGAGGCGTTCCTGCAATTCTCCCAGATCCCCAAGGAAACAGCAGATGCCAACCTGGCCGCCTTGCAAGAGAAGATTCGAGTGAGCCGCGACCCGCTCGTGAAGCTGGCCAGGGTGAGCACGGAAGCCACCCCGTGAACGCTCAGAGAAGCCTCGACCGCCTGGAGGACAGGCTGCTCGTCGAGGCTTGCGAGGCCGTCGGGGCTCTCGCTGACCGACTGGCCCCGAAGATCTGGGATGTGTGCAACGACTTCGGCCTTCGGTTCGAGACACGCTGTGGGCCTGAACATCGCCTGCCACGCCTCGATCCATGGTTCGAGACACGCTCGGCCAGTTGGTCTTTCATCCACCTGGACGGCCCCCGAGGCGGGGAAGCCGTTCGGGTGGGACCCCTTCATCGACGCCGGAGTGATGGGCTCAAGAAGCTCGCCGACGTTGCTACGGAAGACGCGGAGAAAGCAGTCCTTGCCCTCTCCGATGACCTCCACGCCACGATGGGTGGCTTCAACATTCCCATCACCGACTACCTCAGCAACTACGACCCCAGAGAGCCCTGAAAGGGGCCCTCATCAAACTCAACAACCCCACGTTCCTGGAGGAACACCCATGTCCGAAGACACCAAGTACCAGCTCACCATCGGCGAGACCGACCTCAACCTCAACATCGACAAGGGCGATCTTCTTGCCGTCGGCATCGCCAACTACGAACAAGGCAAGCTCGCTCGCAAGAAGGCGCTGACCGTCGAGATCCGAGAGGCCAACAAGCACAAGGAGGAGCTGGTCAAGAGCGTTCGAGCTGCGGAGCGCGCCCTGGTCGCCGAGCTTCAGGACAAGAACGTGAAGTCCCTGATCCGAGCGGCGAAGCGGCTCCACGTCAACATGACCGTCGAGAACAGCCACAGCATCGACGAGGACGGCAACATCTTGGGAAGGCGAGTCGTCGGAGTCGCGGTGCCCGAGCAGAGCCGAGGCTACGGCAGTCACCGCAACCACGTGGCCACCATCTCCAAGACGGTCGAGCCCACGGAGGAGGTCCTGGCCCTTCGAGGGCAGGCGGAGTTGGCCACGGAGCACGTCGCCACACTGGGCCGTGAGCTGTCCGAGGTCGTCCAGGCCCTCAACAGCCTGAGCACCAAGGAGCGAGAGGTCCGGGCTCACCTGGTCGTGAAGTCGCTTCAGACCACCGAGGAAGGTCGCGGCCTCTTGGCTGCGCTGACCGAAGGCGCGGACAACCCCTTCATGCTCACCGACAGCCAAGGAGGTGAGTAGTGCAGGGCACCAAGGCCTTCTTCTCACGCATCCACAGCGCGCGCCGCGAGGCCGTCTCGGTCACCGGTGAAGCCCTCGGGGGCGGCTACACGGTCGAGAAGGAGCCCCGAGTGATCTTCGGGGCCGCCTTCGTGCCGAAGGATCCGGACGCTTACCACCACAACCGGCAGGACTGGAAGATCGTCACCGACCCGGTGAAGTTCGCCCTAGCGGAGGGTGACATTGTTGATGGCTCTACGGAGGAGGAGATCCGAATCCAGCTGAATGCCCGAGAGGGAGGGGAGTCTCACCTCGACTGGTACGACTCCATCGGCAACGCAGGAAGCGTCACCGGCTTTCGGAAGCGCGACGAGCCCCGGCTTCGAGAGGGCGCCGATCCCTTCGAGGCAGCTCGGCAGGCTCCCGGAGTGAAGATTCGAGTCCAGGGCGAGCGGCTCTCGGCACCCGAAGGAGCTGACCTCTTCGACGGCACGGAGCACGGCTCGGTCTACCTGTGGACGGACGGCGTGTTCGTCTTCCGTGGTGCGGGTTGGCACAACACCTACCTCGTCTTCGGCACCTCCGAAGTGAAGGCGGCCAGCGAGGAGATCAAGCGGCGGCGCCGCAACGCTCGCCGTCGGGAACTGCGTGAGAAGAAGGGCCGCGTCTACAAGACCTTGCCGAAATCCAGGGCCAAGGAGGCATACCGCAACACCGTGGACATGGCGACAGAGGTGCTTCGGGGGCACTTGAGCACTGACATCGTGGTTCGGAAGCGGCACTCCTACATGCAGATGAGCCGGGGAGAGCTTCTGAGGGCGACTCGGGAGCTGCTGGAGCTGATCCTTCCCCTGCGCAAGGACAAGGGAGGACAGCGCTACTACGACATCATCGTGCCCATCTTCCAGCCTCTCCACGACAACTGGGACGAGTGCAAGAAGAAGAAGGACAGCGACGCAGAGCACGTCAAGCCCGTCCTCGACCTCCTGTTCCCCTGACACCCAACTCCTTTCAACACACCCCCAACCCCAACAACCTGAGAGAAAGATGCCCCTAATCACCACCAGCCTCCACTACACCTACCAACCCAAACTCGACGCCCTCTGGGGCTTGCGAGAGATCGTCTCCAACGCCATCGACGGCGAGGAGCGGCACCGTCACCTTGGCATCGGTGCGATGACCATTCGATACAAAAAGCGAACGCAGACGGTCGTGGTGCGAAGCGCCAATATCGGCGTCTCGTCGACTTCGCTTCTCATGGGAACGTCGGACTCCCGAGAAGACCAGAAGTGCATCGGGCAGTTTGGCGAGGGGCTGCCGATGGGCCTCTTGTGCATGGAGCGTGATCCGCTCCTTTCAGTCGTCATCTTCAACGGTGCGGAGAAGTGGGAGCCTGCCATTGAGCGTGTGGCAGCCTACGACAACGAGCCGGTCTTGGTCGTCAAGACACGCAAGCTGAAAAAAGACCGGGATGGCTTCGAGGTACACGTCAAGGGAGTCAGCCCCGAGCAGTTCAAGGAGCTTCAGGGTCGCTTCCTTCGCTTGGATGGCAACTTTGCACCAGCGGAGACTATCTGCCGGACGGGTGACAGCGGCAGCTACAGCGGAGAGCGCGTTCTGCTCCAGCCCGAGTACAACGGCAAGATCTACAACAAGGGCGTCTTCATCATGGAGCGCGAAGACCTGATGTTCGGCTACGACCTTCAAGGTGAGCTGACTCGGGATCGTCACATGATGGACGAGTACACGCTGAAGAACGCTCTGGGTTCGCTGCTAAACGACGCCTTGGAGCACAACGAGGAGCGCTTCGCTGCCGTCCTGGCGAACACGTTCTTCAGCGACCAGGGCGTGCTTGAACTCGACGACGAGTACAGCGACTTGGCCTACAACGGCGCTTTGCGAGACCGAGTGGCTGAGATCTTCGTCGAGAAGTACGGCGAGAACGCTATCGCAGTCGATAACGATGATGACATCGAGGCTGCGAAGACCTTGGGACTTCGGGGCGTTCGTTGCTCGAATCTCCTGGGCAAGATGCTTCGGCGAAGGCTCGGCTCTTTGTCTCAGATCCAAGAGGATCGGAAGAAGGCCATTCAGGTTCTGTGGGCTGACGAGGACCTCCCTGAGGCTGAGAAGGCCAACTTTGACACCATCAAGCTCTTGGTGCAGTCGGCCATGCCCGAAGCCAAGGACATGACGTTCGAGGTCGTGACCTTCGGCTCTAACGAGGTGAAGTTCTTGCACAACAACGAGACTCAAACCATCCAGTTGGCTTTCGGGCACTTGCTGGACTTTGAGTCAACTCTCGTCTCGGCTGTGAAGGCTGCAACGATTCTCCGAGGTGATTGGGACGGGGCTGTCCTAGTCCTTTCCTGTCTCATCGCACAGCTGACTCAGGGCAAGGGCACTGCCGCTCTGGCCTTGAATCTCATTGCTCAGGAGGGATGATGACTACCCGAGACCGACAGGAACACCGGAACAGGAATCTGTTCCGCATCTTCGCTGCTCTTCGGGAGGCCGGGGTGGGCGAGGCTGTCATCCACTACTACGGCGGGGGAGATAGCGGAGACGTGGAGGAAGCGACGTTCACGAGGAATGAGAGCGACCCGGCTACCTCCGTCTTGCACTTGAGCAAGGATGAGGGCTGGCCCTCGGGAACCGTCAAGCAGGCTGTCTTTGCATACGACTATGCAACACAGGAAACTGTTGCGAACGTGGAGGATGTGGACTTGCAGGAGGCCCTTGTGATCTACGCGATGGACCGTGTCGACAGTCTTCATGGTGGTTGGCAGAACAACGAGGGGGGTGAAGGCACTGTGACCTTTGCCGTTCTTGGGGGAACTGTGCAAGTCGATCACGGGCAGCACTACACCCGGACCGAGTGGGATGAGAACATCATCAAGCTGAGTGACCTCGAACAGCTTTCGCTGGAAGGAAGCAGTGATGCGTATACAAAAGGTCCACTCCTCACGCTGGGGGAGGTCAAGGAATTGGAGCCCGGTGACGTGGTGTGGGCTCAGTACGAGAAGTACGGTGATCATCGCGTGGACGAGCCAGATCGGGTGCGGTGTGGCGCGGAGGCGGTTTTCCGTGGTTCCGAGGAACACGGTAGCCAGTGGGGCGAGGTTAGCCTTCTGTTCGGTGATTTCGCCTGGCCTTGGGAGTGGTCGGACGACCAGCCAGCCTCGGTGGACGGCTACAGGCTCTACCAAGCGTTGACTGTCAACGAGGAGACTGAAGAGTGAAGAACCCCATGCCTCCGGAGGCTCTCCCCGTGTTGGGCAAGCTCTACGACTGGGAAGTTGGCAACCTGTTCGGTGTGTCCAACCAGGTTGCCCGGGACTGGCGTCTCGCCCGAGGCGTCGAATCGGTCTGCAAGACCTGTCGGATTGCCGAATTGAAGCAGGTGGACGACCCTGGGTTCGAGAATCGCTGCCCCCAACACGCCAAGCCGTCCCCTGCCTTCGTCTCGCCCGAGCCCCTCGACCTTGAAGAGGCAGAAGCCGAGATAGTGGAGCTGGAGGAGCGGCGAGACGCGGCCCTTGTAAGGGTCAAGGCGCTCTCGGCAAACCTTCTCCGAGGAGAGCCGTTGCCTGGCTGGTTGGACCGTCAGATCCGGCCCTTCCGCGATGTCGGCGATGAAGCGCTCCGGGTGCTGGTCACTGTGGACAAGAACAAAGACGCTGCGTTGGAGCTGCTCGTCCGGCAGCAGGACGAGAATGGAGGAGAGAAAGAATGAGCACAGCCACCGCTCTCTGGAAAGCGCCACAGCTTGACCTGAGCCGAGCGCCGATGGGAACCTTTCGCTATGCCTCGCTTGCCTTCGCTCAACGAAACCTTCCCCCCGAGGTCGTGGAGGTCATTGAGCGCATGGCGGAAGGGCTGACGGCTCCGCGAGTGACCTATCGCTTCCTGCCCTTGAAGAAAGGAGAAGCGACAGGCAACCTCGACTGGCACTGCGATGGACAGCAGAAGGCCACCGAGATCCACCGGCTCCTGTGCATTGGGACCGAAGACACTGAGGGTCACGACCGGATCCTAGAAAGGGGCTTCGTGTGGGAGTACGACGGCTTGTACCTGCACCGCCCCACCCCCACGGAAAAGGAGGAGACGACCAGACTTCTTCTTCGCGTCTCCCAGACGGAGATGCTGACGCGAAACTTCTGGCAAGAACCCCCAACCGCCCCACAACCCAATGAATGAGGTGATGAGAATGAGAGATTGGAATGGACGCTGCCAACGCTGCTACAAGGAAACGAATGGCCACACCATGTCCCGCCGCATCGACCAGCACCAGGGCTACAGCGGCTACAACACCGGTCCCTCGACATGGCCCACGGGCACCGCCTCTGGCGGCAACGGCCACGGTGAACTCATCCACACATGGATTCCCTACTACGTCGAGGTCGTCCCTGAGCCCGCCGAGGTGACGTGATGGAGGACTTCAACTTCTGGTTTGAGATGTGGCGGACCCTCGACTGGTTCTTCCGGTACGGCAGTGGCATGGCCTGGATCACCGTGATGATGACGGCGGTGGGCGTGAGCGCCCTCATCTCCATCCCTGCCACGCAGTTGATCAGCGTGTTCCATCACTGGTTGGAGCTTCGGCACAAACACGCTCTGGAGGAAACCTACGTGCGCCGCATCGAGGCCATCTCCAAACTCTCCGAGGCCAGCCAGATGCGGCTGCTGGAGACTTTCCCCGGCATCGACCCAGACAACCCAGAGGACGTAGCAGCCGCCAAACAGGCCGAGGCCGAGTTGAAGCTGCTGTCCGTCGCAGACGAGGAGGCATCGTGAGCGAGTTTCAACTGTGTATGGCGGCGCTCCGGCGACCGCTCAACTACGGCAAGCAGGCGGCGTCCTCACAGTGGGCCATCGACAAGGGCCTGGGCATCCTATGCCCGTTTCAGTCGATGGGGATGATGGAAAAGGACCACCCTCGCTTCAAGGAGGCGAAGGAGGCCGAGCTTCAACAGGTGAAGGCTGGCAACCTCAACTACAAGGGCCTTCTCGGGTAGGCTCGGGTGCTCAGTCCCCATTGGGGCTGGGCTTACCAGGGCTGGCCCACACACCCACAAAGAGGAGATGAAAGTATATGAGAAACATCACAGCCAAAGCCACTGAAGCCTTCTGGGCAGGCAAGAAGTTTCGGAAAGGAGGCTCGGGTGAGACCGAAGTGGAAGTCGATGATGCCGAGGTGACGCTGTGGCTTCACGGTAGCGTCATCGCCCGTCGGCCCAGGAACAGCACAAGGCTGGAGATCAGCGCGGCCGGTTGGTCTACCCTCACCACGAAGGAGCGACTGAACGGAGTCCTACAACGGCTTGGGTACGGCATTTGGCAGCAGGACTTCGTCTGGTACTGCAACGTACCCTTCGACCACCCGCTTCACTCTGGTCAGAGCGAAGACCGGGAGACGATCCAATTTGATACTTCCCGAGGGGCTTGGACCCTCATTCACCCAGGCTCCGATCTGGAGCGACTCGCAGCAACGAAGGAGAACTGAATGTTCGTCGAAAAGGAACGCAACGTGACTCGGTACAACACCGACGACCTCAACGAGATCCTCGCTTCCGTGGATGAGGCGCGCATCGTCTACCACATCACCAACTACTCAGGAGCGGGGCTGATCAGGTTGACGTCGAGGGAGAGGATCATCCGGGTTCAGAGGGAGAGGATCATCCGGGTTCCACAGCTGAAGGTCTCTCCTCTGTTTGCGTCGGGGGTGACTGCCTACTGCACTGGCGAGACTCTGAAGATACGAACTCCGAAAGCTCTTGCAGACGACCCTGATCTGGCTCTGATGACTCTGGGTGGTTTGGGCCAGCAAGTGCCCGTTGCGCCCTCTATCGTCGTTGAGTCCATCGCAAGGGCTGTAATGCTCCAGGCGTTCGGTGGAGTCTGCATCTACGGTGACACCCGGAAAGAGGTCAGTAATCTCGTACGTGATCTCGCTCTTGAACTGTCCAAGAATCACACTCTCCGTGTGATGGATAGAATCGAGGCGCCCGAAGGAGCACGGAGAAAGCTGACGACCGAAGAGGCGCTGCGTCGGTGGAAGAGCGACAGCTTCTACGGCGATGGCGGTGTGCTCGAAGGTCCTGGCTGGGCGTGGGCTTCAGGAAAACGATGCCCAACAGGAAAGTGGCAGTACCGCATAGAAGGGGCCCAGGAGTATTACGAACGAGAGCTGGCTGCTCGCACCAAATACATTGCTCGAATCAAGAGTCTCGGTGGGAGCGTTGAGCCCTACGAGACTTTTCCACAGTACCTACGGCGGCTGGCTGACGAAATGGAGGCCCGTAGAAGCTTCTTGGAGGCAACGTGAGCGAGATCGAGGTCGCGAACTCGACCTACTACAACACCGACGACTTGAAAGTGATCATCCAAACAGTCCTCGGGGGCCAACCTGCGGTCCAGAAGGTGCGGGTGAAGTACGCCGGCAAGATGACGGAGTACCACGAGGATTCGTATAGCCGGAGTTACAGCCGGAGTTACTACGACTCCGGTGGGCACCGTTGGTCGCTGCAAGGGAAAGGCTGGGGAGAAATTCTCCGCGTCGGAGAGTACCCCCGGGCTACGGCTTCTCGGGGGAAGGGGCGTCATGCCCTTTACAGAGAGATCAACCTCTCCATCGTCCGCAAGACCCGGATCTATGGAGACAACGACCTTGAGGTCTTGGCCTCTGGTGCCCTGGTCGAGGTGCCCGAGATGGCAGTGAAGCACATTGCTTTCGCTTTGGTGGCCGAAGTGGGCATCGTCTACGATTGGGGGCGCATTTGGGGTGGCTGTCCTCGCACTCTCCGCATTGAGGAGAAGAGCAAGAAGTCGGGCCGCTTGGCTGTCAAGCTCTTGGAGGCTGAGAAGGTCTTTCGCGAAGCCAAGTCAGAACACGACCACGCCCGCTACCGCTTTGATAGCTACAAGTCCCGCGTCGCCACCTGGGCAAACAAGCGGAAAGAGGCTGAGAAGCTGCAAGCCAAGGCCCAGGAGGTAGTCAACAAATTGAAGGGCGAGATTGCTGAGGCCAAAGGCTGGGCTCGTTGAGGAGGTGTGATGCACTACTACGTATATGACTTGGAGAGCGGAATCCCGGTGATGGAGCCGAACCAGGAGAAGGCGTGGGCCTTCCTCGATGCGCACAAGATCGTGGAGCAGACCGATTTGGCGAGTTGCTGGATCTCGACCGTGTTCTTGTCTTGGGATCATCAGTACGGAAGCGGTCCGCCCTTGGTGTTCGAGACGATGGTGTTCTCGTCTAGTAAGAACCTCCACGAGATTGACGCTTGCCGGTACACCACCCTGGAAGAGGCGGTGGCCGGACACAAGCGCTTCGTCAAGAAGTACACCTCGGACCTGGAAGTGCTTGCCAAAGCACACAGCAAGCCCAAGGAGGGAAAGGCATGAGCTATTGGTACGGGAATCGAAAGCGAACCTGCTCTGCTCCCAGTTGTCGTTGTGAAAGCCCCTGTGACGCCTACTACGGGGAAGAGGAGGAGCGAGGCGAGTGGCAATCCTGTCCCCACTGTTTCGAGAATCGGGTCTGGCGCGCTGACGACCCCGCTCGTGAGAAGACCTGTCCCGATTGCAAGCGCGGAGCCCTCGTCGAGACTTTCTCGGAGACTCGGATTCACCGAGCCAGAAAGGAACACGCCGGAGGGCTGATTCAGCCGGGGGACACCTACCAACGGAAGGTCTATGGAGGCTACGAGGTTGGGGGTCCACGCTGGCTGAAGACTCACGTTTATCTAATCAAGAAGGCGTCTGAGCTGGAGAAGCTGGCTGCCACCAAGTACGCCGAAAAGGAGGCATCATGAGCGGAGCACAATGGCCTTTCACCAACCTGGGGATTCGGTTCTTCGAGGGACAGCTCCCGGAGCTGACTAGAAACATAGGCAAGCTCGCTGACGAGCTGAAGCGGTACAACGACGCTGCCGAAAAGGACCGCAACTCCCACACCCAGCCTGAGAACGCTGAAGCGTACATCGCAGCGGCTGACGACAACGAGTGCGGCGGTAAACACACCTGGGAAGTCCCTGAGGAGGAAGTATGAAGCCCACCATCGAACAGACCCTCGCCGCAGCTTTTGCTCCCCACGGAGTGACCGTTCGGGCCTTCCGGGCTTCATTCCATGACCAGAAGTACTGGGGTGCTTCGAACCGCATCAAGGGCTTCTACGTCCGTCGTGACCCTCTCGATGCTCATGGACGAGTCCAGGCCCATTACGACATCTCCAAACGACACCCGTGGCCCACCAAGACCCAGGTCGAGGACCCCGAGTGGCTCACCTCCACCGTGGACAGTCTCTTGGCGGAGTTGGACGCCGATCGGGACATCTCGACCCGCTCCAAGTGGGCCATCTACTGCCGCTGCGGCGGAATGCCGAATGAGGGCCGCGACCAGCAGCCCTACAACAGCCAGGAGGAAGCCGAGGCTGCCCTCCAACGAGGTCGTAAGACCTGGGCCGACAGTGCCTCCATCGCCCGCATCCAGTGGAACAACGCTCGTGTGCTGCCCTACACGGGCGACCGCACCGAGCCCTTCCGGGACGAACCCGCCAAGATCGACGCCTTTGCCCTCCGGTACATCCCCACCGGGAAGTACATCGAGCGTCGTAGCCATCCTGGCCAGACCGAGACCCTGACCCTGGCGTGTCTGTTCGATCACCAAGCGGACGCCAGCTTCGCCCGCAGTCAACTCAGCACCCCCGAGTATTACGACTGCAAGGTGGCTGACATCGAGATCGTCCCTGTGAGAGCCACTTTGGAAACGTCATGAACCACGACACCTTCCGAACCGTCCCCGAATTCGTCCGAGAGTTGGAGCAATCCCGTGCCGACGGAGCCCGGCAGATGTTCGCGGCCCTGTTCATCACCACGCTGGAGGACGCCCAAGCCGTCTGGGACGGCGGGCATATAGAGGGGACGCCCGAGCAACTGCTGGAATGGGCCAAGGACATGAAGCAGGAGATCGACCGAGGTGGCTTCCGACAGGACTTCCTGGCTCTGCTCGCCTCCGACGACTTCCTGATGAACACCCATCCCGGCTTCGGCCTGAGCATGATGAGTGCTCCCTACGTCACCAGGGACCAGATCAACGGCCTGCAAGCGTTTGAGGCGGCGTGTCTTGAGTACGCCAAGGGTGAGCGGGAGAAGCCCGAGGTTGCGGAGTTCCTGCCCAACTGCCACGAGTCCATCAAGCGGGAGTGCAAACTCATCCAGATCGAATCGACCATGAACAGGCTTGTACGGGAGGGGAGCGAATGAACGGCACCATCACTAGGTGGGTGTGCTGGCACCCCGAGTCGGGCGACGCCCCCGACCCACGCGGGACCTTCACCCGGAGAGCGGAGGCCGAGAAGCGGCAGAAAGATCGCTTCTGGAAGGGTTCGGTCGAGTACAGCGGCTCCGACATCCAGATCAAAGAGGTCACGTTCCATTGGGAGGCGACGTGAGAGTCAACGCCAACTTCGACAACGTGAAACACCTGCGGATGCTCCACGACATCGAGTTCAACCACGGTTGGTTGAAGAAGGGCCAGGCTGTGGAACTGGTGACGGTCGGCCCGAAACACCCACGCTCGAAGGTGCGGATCCTGAAGGTGATGGACGACACGGGCCACGAGTTCCTCGTCACCAACCGTGAAGTCGAGAAAGCAGAGTGACCTTCGACCGCCTCGTGTCGGAGGGGACGCCATGAGCACCCCCTGGTTCGCTTACCCCCCGGAAGCCGGGTCTACGACGTAGATGTTGATTTACACAAGAAGGAGCAATGAGTATGAGCTACGATCACACTGAGTTTGAGCATGGGGGGTTCAAGTGCATCATTGCCAGCGATGATGATGCTGAGAGCCCCGAAGAGTGGGGAAACACAGACGGATTCCTTGGCGAGCTTGATGCGCGTCGGTACAGCAAGATGGGTCGAGAGGGCGAGACGGCGGCAGAGGCTCGTCGCTGCATCCCCTGGGGCGAAGGTCCGTGGGAATGGAGTCAGGACAACAACGGGTCTCTTGGCTGCGACATGGACACCTGGTTTGACGATGAGGAGGAACTGAGGCAGGTTTGGGAGACTGAATGCAGCAGAGGCTACGAGGTCTTCCCTGTACGGCTAATCGACTACGGCAGCAACGGAGCGGCTCTTCACATCTCCGACCACGCGGAGGCCAACGGCTACATCTTCGTGAAGGTGCCGTGGTCCTCCGAGCTGGAGAGACTGGCTCATCCTGAGTTCGACGCACAGAAGATCGCTGACTGCATCCTGTCCGAGTGGAGCCAGTACCTCACCGGAGACGTTCACTGGGCTCGCATCGAAGACAGCGACGGCGAGATTGTGGATTCTTGTGGAGGCTTCTACGGTCATGAGTCCGCAGAGGAGTGGTGTCGGGAGACGGCTGAAGGCTGGAAGGACGACACGCGGCCCGTTACCGTCGTGGTGACGCGAGGCACGCTGCCTCTACCGCTCCCGACCACGGTGAGCGGTCAGATTCACCCCATCGCAGTCCCTTTCCAGGTTGGTGTCGAGTCGGTCGGCAAGTGGGCAGTGACGGAAGGACCGTTCAAGAACGACAAGGACGTGGTGCAGGTCGACATCTACAGACCATTGAAGGAGACAGCATGACGGCCGAGATCATGCTTGAAAAAGGAGAAGCCATGAGTAACTACCCAACCGTGCCCCTAAAGGACCTGGTTCCTGACAGGTGCAACTTCAAGGACAAGACCTTCGAGTCCTACGTGACCAAGTGGATGAATCGAATGATGCCAGCCATTCCGATGGGGCTGCTGGACACCGAATCAGAGACCGCCTTCGAGCGGTGGCAGATTGAGCCCGACAGCATTCACGAGGCCGAGCGGGTCACGTGGGTCCGTTGGGAGTGCTCGGAGTGTGGCGAGGTCTTCGCCGAGGAGCAAGAGGATGCCGAGGCCTGCTGCGTTCCCCTCACCAACACGAGCGATTCAGGTTGGGCCATTCGAGAAGAGAACTATGGCAACCTGGTTGGGGACGATACCGGGTACGTTGGCAGTTGGAAGCCCTGGTACGACCACGAGGTGGAGCTGGAAGGCACTACTGGCGTCTACGTCTGGCTCGATGAAGGAGAAGCCAACGAGGCCGCCGAGCAATGCGATGTGGATTACCACAGTGAGCACGGTCATGAGAGCCACGGCTTCCCTTGGGCTCACGCCTTCGCCTTCATGCCTGACAGTCGGATTAGCACCGCGTCTCTGAAGGCAGCGGGCTTTCGGGTTGCTAACTACTGCGGAGGCACGGGGAACTGGGGGGAGGATTGTGAGTACAGGCTCGCTGGCATTGACGGCGGCGGCTACTCCTTCGCAGGAGCACACTTTGCTTCCCTGGTGGCGTACCACCACGAAGAAAGGGACTGCAATGTCGGGACCGACAACGGCCCTGCGTACATCACCACAGAGACGCGGCCTGACTTGGTGGTTCTTGCCGAAGAAGGCACCAAAGCCATGCGGGAGGTCTCATGAGTGAGTGGAACGAATTCAGGGTGGTCTTCAAACGGTCGTGGGTGGAAGAGAAGAGAGAGAAGTCGGGCCGCAGCTCCGCTCGGTGGCCAGAAGATCTCTGGGGGGTGGAGGTCGACGCCAAAGGCTGTGCCAGTGTAGATGTTCAGCAGGCGGTTGCTGGGTGGAAGAACCACGCCCTTGAAGAGATCTGCCGGGCAGGAGCCCAACAGAGGAAGCTCCGTGTGGGTCCCTTCGTACTCGAAGAGGCTCATCTGGAGCTGATGAACGTGGGGGGATCCCTGCGTTTGGTCCTCGAAGGCCGGGTGTTGGTTCGGGCTTCAACCCCGGCTGATGCGGAAGAGGCGCTGGACCGCTTCAAGAACAAGGCCAATATATCAGGGACCATCACAGTCCTTTCCGACTTGGAGGCTCTTGTAAAAGGGGCTCAGGAGGAAGACGATGCCCAATGACTTGGTACTTTTCAACACGACCCGCTACAGCACGGAAGATCTGGAAAAGATTGTTCTGGCAGCCTGGGAAGGCACCGAGTGGAGACCCGAGCAACTCACTGTTTCTTACTACAGTCCGAGCAAGTCAATGAAAGAACAGTACCAGCAGCTGGCTAACACTGGTCTCTTCGTGAAGGCTCTGCGAAATGGTGATGAGGGCTATAGGAGCAAGAACCTGTGTATTACTCGCCCCACTCGATTCGATGGAGTGCACGAACTCGAAGTGCTTGCAGCTGCGGCCAGCAACGAAGCACCAGAAGAGGTCATCCAACAGATTCTCTGGCGTCTCTATTTGATGGTTCGGTGGAAACATAGCGAGAGGGGTCCCTCGTGGTCTTGTCTTCGTCCGTCCCGTAGCTTCCGGGCCAGCAAAGCGATTGCTCAACATAGTCTACGTCTCCGCTTTGACAAGAAAGACCCGGCCAAAGACATTCTGAGGTGGCGAAAAGAGGTGGCCTTCCAAGAGGTACTTCTTCACCGAGCAGCCCTTAGGCGTGAGGGCAACCAGATAGAAGTCAGCAAAGTCCAGCGCTTTCTCGTTGAGTACACGAAGCGCCTCCAGGATGCTCGTGAGGCGGAGGCCAAGTCTCTCGTCTTTGAGGCAGAAGCTCAGCTTGCGCTTCAGAACAAGCTCATGGAGCAAGGTAGGAGCGACCGATGAAGTGGAGTAACACGACCTATTACGACAGTGAGGGGCTTCAATACCTCATAGAGCGCGTGATGAACTCCGCCAAGGGACTAAATCCCCCTCCTGGACATCCTGCTGATGTACCGCTGATCCAGGTTCCTGATGAGGTCTGGATTCGTTACTACGGGGGTAAATCGGGTGTGGTTAAAGCCGAGGCCCAAACCATCTGGACCGGAGATCACCAGAGTCATCATACTCGGCTTCGGGTAGGCATCTCTCGTCGCAATGGCCTGTTTGGGTCTGATCTGGAAACGGTAGCAGCCTTGGGCAGAGAAGACCCCATGATCCCACGAAAGTCCCTGCGAGAAATCGCTCGGGGTGTGCTTCTTGCCCTCGGACCAACCTCCTCTCTGGGCAACGCTCTCCGACAAGAGTTCCGAGATCAAGCGGAGGAGGAGCCGGGGAAGTACGGTTGGCCTCAGAACTGTGCCTATTACTTCCTGGACACGGTAGTCCTCCCGTCTTGCGAAGTAGCCATCTGCGAGAAGGCCGAGAAAGGGTCGAGCCACGCGCAGAAGCTGACCGGGGCTATAGACAAGGTTCGGCGGTACACATCGGATCTCACCTGGCTGAGGCTGGGTCGGCGACAGCTTCAACAACAGTTGACAGAGGCGGTCGAAAGGGAGCAGAAGGGCGAAGTCGCTTTGGCAAAAGCAAGGGTCAAACTAGCTGTGCTTACAAGCAAGAAAACTAACAAGAAGAAGGAGGCGTAATGTCGCTCAACTGGGATTTAACTGACATCGACAACCACGAGGAGGTCTGCTGGGACGTCGTCACGGACCAAGAGGAAGCCGACAGCATCCGCAAGCACGGGACTCAGGGATTCTTCGCTCCGGCGTGGCACGAGGACGATGATGGCAACATCAAGGTGCTGAACCCCATCACCAACTCACTCATCTGGATGATGATGGGTCTTGGCTGCGAGGGGAAGATCGACGTGAAGAACGTCGAGGAGGTGGTCGTGCAAGTGATGATTGAACAGCGCATTTCAGGAGCCCGGCTGCGCATGAAGCAGGGTGAGGACGGTGAAGAGAAGTGGGAAGACCGCTACATCACTGCCGACGAGGTTCGTGCTCACCTTGGGCTGAGGACGAACTGCTGCGGCAACACCAAGCGGCGCTTCAAGGAGCGGATTTGGAAGATGATTCGGGAGGACGCAGTCGAGTGGTGCGAGGAGCGCATCCAGGGGCAGAGCAAGTGAAGGTCTGGCAAGAGCCTGGAGAAGAGGCACGGGCGAAGTGGACATGCCTCACAAAAGAGGCTGACTGGAAGAAGAAAGGAGGCGCTTGGTACAAGGGGCCGTATCCCCTTCGCGGCAGGAACACTCCACCGCTCGTCTACTTGATCATCGTCGTTCGAGGCACCGAACGAATGGTCGGACACAAGCCGGGGATCGCTCCATATTATGCTTACGCCAAGCACATTGACTTGGCTCGTGTGACGCTGCCGGAAGTCAGAGACCTTTTGGGAGAGGAGTGGAATCCCGACTGCTTCAACCTCAACTGGTGTCACGGTTGGGAGGCTCGGTTTCTCTTGGCTGCCACGAGCAAAGGGCTCGGGGTTGTCGTCGGTGGAGTACCGGGGAACACGGCGTCTCATGTTCGTACCAAGGCCAAGAAACTGGCTGAAGAGTACATCGAACAGCACCACCCGGACTCTGACTTGAAGATCCTCTCGAACGCGCTGTCGAGTGGACAGAGTCTGCATCACCGGCGTTGGGAAAGGTTGCGTGAGCAGAGTCCCGTCGAGTACATGGCCGGGTTCATCTCTGGGATGCAACGCTGCAACAGCGGGGAAGAGGAAGGCGAGGAGTACTTGGCGGGCTGGCGGCACGGCTGGGAGTACGCGGTTGGTAAGGTTCCACTCCCGCAGTGGTTCGTTCAGTCGTCTCAGAACGGCACGGAGGGGAGGTAATGATGAAGTTCAAAGTAGGTGACTCCGTGATCACGACTCAAACGTACCGTCGCCAGGGCACGGTCATGTTCTACGAGGACAAGAGGGGCACGATTGTCAAGGTCGGAGGCAAGGACATGTACCGCGTTCGATTCATGCCCCACGGAGGGAATTGTCCGTGCTGCCATGCCGGAGCTAAGGAGATCTACGTTCCCGGCGTATACCTCGACGCCGCCACATACACGGAGGAAGACCGTGGATTGAAAGTGGGTCAGCGGGTTCGGGTGACTCGAAGTGTCTACTCAAAGAACTCAGTGGGCAGAAAGGAGCGAATTGCGTACTCTGGGGATGTGGGCACCATATTAGAGGAGAGGCCCTCCCGGTTTTCGAGGGAGCAAGATTTCATCGTGAAGTTTGACCCAACCCTCCCGTTTGGACCCAACGGGGTGATGTTGGGGTATCGAGAGGGCTTGGTTCGCCGCATTGACTTGGTTCGGCTTGTTCTTGCAGACATTGGCGAGGCCAAGACTCATCACGGACGAATGAAGGCCATGCGAGAGATCATCGACCAGCGGGAGCGAAGTCGAGCGAGGAGCATCGAGGAGTACACGGACAGATGCGAGCGTATGCAACGCATCATGGCCATTGGCCTGGGGCATTCAGGGCTGCTCCCGAAGGCCATCGAGAAGCTAGTCCAAGAGGGGTTCCTGACGGAGCAAGAAGTAGATCTTGTTTCTCTGGCTCTGGAGGAAGACCTAAAGGTCATGGAGTACCCGTGGTCCCACTTGCCACACAAGTATCAGCGGCTGCTGCTTACGGCTGGCACCTATGAGCAGGCCGTTACGCGAGTCCTTCGAGAGAGCGCCCTTGGCTCTGGCGACATGAGCAAGGAGGGCGAGTCTCGCCAGCGGCGCCTACTTCGAGCAGTCGCTATTTGGGGCCGTGCCCAGCGCCGTATGGTCCAGGTTTCGGAACGTTCTCAAGAGACTCTTTTCCGAGTTGCTGTAGAGCGTGCTGCTCTGGGCCTGTCACCGTGTCACTGGAACCACTTGTCTGCTCCTGGGGCGACGGCCATTGGTTTTGGTGAGGGCATCGTGTTCCGGTGGGACAGTCTCGCAGCGGACAGCGGCAACTACGTCATGTCGTTCGGTGCTCCGCGAGGCGTCTTTTTCGACGAACACCTAGAAATCGTCCGATGGCACCTGGGACCTGCTCCGGCTCAGTGGTGGGAAAGAGGCTACTCCCACGTATGGAAGCAGGTGGACGCTCCCTACTACGTTCGGCGGAGAGACTTCGATGACGAAGTAGCTCGGGCTATTCGAGGAGTTCGAGAGGAAGCGCAGAAGGCAGGTACTCCTGTAACTCAGCGAGCTGCGGCCGAAGTCGTGCTTGCTCTCCCCTACTTCAGACTCGTTCACATGACCGTGAACCTGATCGCTGCTCTCCACAACTTTCATCACGACGTGGTGAAGAAGGATAAGGAAAAGAACAAGGCCCGAAAGAAGAAGTCGAGAAAAGCCAGGCTTAGCTTGGCTGCGGTTCTTCAAATCAACCTCGACGATGACGGGTTGCATACGTGGTCGGCCACTTGGTGCCAAGACTCCGCCAATCGAGAGCGGGACAGTGCTGGGGGAGGGACCACTGGCGTCTTGGTTGGTCTGCACCAGCGAGAGGCTCACGTGTGGAAGCCGTGGATTCGTCGGGACCGGACTTCCCCCACAGAGAAGGTCTTTGCCACCAAGACGCGTACCACCAAGAAGGATGGCGAAGTAGAGTACTGCCAGGTCGAGCGGCCTAGAAAGGGCTGCTGGGCAGGCAGCGGAGACCTAAAGCCGAGGAAAGTTCGAGTCCGTCGTGGCATCGACGACATCGAAGTCCGCCAGTCGCCACTCAAGCCGCGTGGCAAAGACGAAGAGTAGTTTCAACCGAGCCTAAAGGCTCACAACAACCGAGCTTAACAGCTCAAAACACAGGAGGGCAATCATGCCCACAGTCACAGTGGAAATTCCACCGTACCTTGTCCGTAATGGGGAGATCGAAGCCGCAGACATCCTCGGTGAGATCGACGACAGCTGCATCGTTGCTCACATTGAAGCGGGCAATGTCGAGATCCCGGACCAGACGTTGCTTGATCGCTGGATCTCGCTGGATCTCAGCACAGCACACATGCCCGGGCCTAACCCTGACTGGGGTGGGGCTCGGGCCGAGAGCCACGCGTTCGGCTGGGTTCTCTTCCTGACCAGTGCGGGGGAAGAGGCTCACCTGCCTTGTCCAGCGTGGCTGAAGCCCATCGTCAAGTACGCCCTCGACAACGACTGCATTCTGGTCAACTTCGACCAGGACGCAGACACCTATGAGGTCAGTGACCTCGAAACACTTGCCGGGACGAAAACCGGCTTCAAAACATACAACTGGTAGGAGATGACCCAATGAAGATCTGGAAAGTGATAGGTGCACTTGGCAGCCGAAGGGGCTGTTGGTGAAGAAGAAAGGACTTGCACCGTTTCTGGCTGCAAGCGTGATTACAGAGCTAGGGGCTGGTGCTCGACGCACTGGAACCAAAACAGAAGAAAGGAGCTGAGTATGGAAGAGTTGAGTAGGAAAGATGAAGAGATCCGTGGGCATAGGGGAGCGAGCAAAGTGCTCGGTGTGACGCAGTACGCCATTAGCAAGCTGCTGTTGCTCGACTTTGCCGGAAGCAACGCCCCGCTGAAGGTGTCGAGTCAGCAGGGAACCAACAAGTTCTCTTGGCGTTGGCGGGATGAAGAGCACGTGCGGTCTTGGTATCAAGAGGGACGGGACCTCGAAGCGCGCGGCTTGCCTCTGGCGACCCAGGCGGAGCAAAGCAAGAAGCCGAACAAGGACGATTACCAGTACCGGGAGGTTACGAGGTCGTCCGGTGAGAAGTGGGTGAGGGGTGTGCTGGGGCTGCCTTTCACCGTACCCGACTCCTTCTTTCAAGAAGAGCCGGGCTGCGTCTATGCTCTTGTTGTTCGTCCTTCCACTTGCAAGTCTCCTCCCACCGGTGCGGTTTGGGTAGGGACTGTGAAGGATCTCGTTGCTTCTCCGAAGTTGAAGAAGCCGTCCATTGTTAAGGCAACCTCGACTGGAGGGGACTGGGTCTTTTCTCGGGTGGTGTGGCAAATCACCAGCGATCCCGTGAAATCGAAGGCCAACGCTTACCGCTTCAAAGAGTGGAAGAGGCTGAACTGGGTCGGCAAGGTGGTGGATACCGTCGAAGCCCACGCAGGCATCACAGCCGTCCGGCACCCCGTCCCCGTCGCGCCTGTGCCGATGTCGTCCCCGCCGGTTGTGGGGGTCCGGGCTGCAGCGTCCGCTCTGGGAGTTAGCAAGAGCCTGTTTTATGCTGCTCTGAGCCTCTTGGAAAAGGAGAATCCCGACCTCTTGCCCAGCGTGACTAAGGTCCGGTTGCCGAGCGGCAAAGAGGCCAAAAGAACGGTCTACACGTGGCCGGACGAGAACGTTCTGGCCAACTGGTGGGAGAAGGTTCGGGAGGCCACCGGGAACAGCGTGCCTCCGGCGCTTGACACGGGTGACCCGGAGCCGGTCGAGTTCGATTATGTGGAGGAGACCATCAACTTCCTCCTCGGAGAGGGAACTACAGCGGAGCTGTCTCGTCTTCGTGAGCGCATGGACACGCCGGAAGTGCGTGCTCTCCGGTCTGCTCGTGGAGAAGAGCCCGAGCTTCCCCTCGAAGAGGTTCTCGTTCTCGTCGTGGGTCTCGGCTTGGTCAGCTGGCCCGAGGGGGCTTGATGAGCGGGCAGCAGCAGCGGGACCCGAGGGGGAAAGACCACCTGTTCTGGAAAGGAGAGAAGATGATTCGACAGAGCAAGACTGATTTCTACGTCTGCGTTCGTAGGCGTGATGAGTTCGGGTCCGACGCCTCCAGTCCCTTGGAGGCGCGGTGGCCGAAGGGACGCCTCGGTGCCTACCGGGGCATTGAGGCGGCCCACAAGGGCTACTGCGAGGCCATCGACGAGTACGGTCCTGAGTACCGTGTCGTCATCGAGCCGGTCGAGTGGGTGGAATCGGGGGCCGAGCCAGAGCCCAAGTGGTGGGACAAGCCAGACTCCGACTACTCGGAGGAGGAAAAGAAGTCGTTTCGCCTGTCCGATGAGCAAGAGATTCGAGTTGAAGCGGCTCTCCGGGCAGCTGGACTAGAACCTCCCTTTCACGTCCGCTACTCCGCCTATGACGACGAGCCGGGCGACAACCTCGACGAGGTGGCCTTCAAGGGCCGTGGAATCGTAGTGGCTCATCCAGACAAGTTCTGGGGTGGAGAGGAGGCGAAGCTCTACTTCTCTGACATCCTCACCAACCCGACTTGGTTGGAGCTGTGTGTGATCGCAGAGCAGCAGATCAGGACGACGAAAGACGAGCATCACGTCTTCTTGGAGTCGGTGGACGTGATCCCAAGACACGACCTCGAACTGCTGGCTGAAGCGGACGATCCCGACGGAGACGTCGAGGGGTACACCTTTTTCTTGGGGAGCTGACAGTGATTAAGACGATGACACCGAGAAGAAGAATCATGACTCTGGCAGGAGCCGTCTCTGCCCTTCAAGCAGAGATGCGCAAGGTCGGTATCGCAACACTGACAGTGGTAGTGCTGAGAAGATCCTTACCGAGCGTACGATTGCCAACCTGAACAGGATTCTTCCAGGCTGAGACAAACTCAGTCATATAGTTTGACAACTGACAGTTCTCGTGAGAGGATTTGTCAAAACAAAATACCACGCGCGTGAGGGTCGCGCCCAAAACCCCCGAAACAACACAGGAGAACAACATGAGCACAGCAGCATTCACAATCGGCGACAGGACTTTGGTTCGTCGGGGCTCCGAGAAAGGAGTTCTTTCAACCTTTCACCTGGAAGAGGTTCGCGATTACCTCGCCAAGCTGAACCGCCTCCAGGACCCCGTTGACCACGAGCGGACTCTCGACCAGTTTCACGTGGACTTCAGCAAAGGTCACATGGAAGCCTTCTGGCTCGGGCCGAACGGTCGCGAAGAGACGACCTTCCGCTTCACGGACATTGGGGCGTCCTCAACCCAGAGCTACGTTCTGCCGGGTCACTTCTTCAAGGGCTTGAAGCAGCTTGCGAAGATGGACGAGCACGGCGGCAGGCTCTCGACCATGGTGTGGGCCAAGTTCGCACGCAAGCATAGCAGCACGCCGAGAAAGGTGCGGACCATTCGCATGAAGGTCGACGGGGAGATCGCACGCGTCGTTCGTGCGACTGTCAGCCAGACCTATGCCACCTACTCGAACTTGGAGTTCGTGCAGGACATCCTCGACCACGCCGGGGACTACAAGAACCTGCCGGTCCTCGACTGGAGGGTGACGGATTCGGGAATGCGCATCCGGTTCGCTGGGATGGACAACGAATTGTTCGGGCTGGCTAACCTTGACCAGAGCGCACTGCTGAACGAGCCCATCCCGATGATCGAGGCGTGGAACTCCGAGGTTGCTCGTCGCAAGGTCGGTCTTCGTGGTGGGATGTGGAAGTTGGTTTGCACCAACGGCATGGGTCACTGGAACAGCCAGACCGAGTACAACTGGATTCATAGGGGAGACGCAGAGCGCATTCGCTCGGGGGTCCAGAATGCCTTTACCAACCTCACCACGTCGGCTAGCGGTGTCGTCGAAGCTTACAAGGCAGCGATGGATATTGGCATCGACAACGCCTTCGTGTGGCTGGAGCAGGAGCTGGGGCTCATGCCTGCGGTTCCGGAGCGGGTGGTCAAGGGTGCGCAGGCTGCGCTCTCTGATGTCACGACCACTCCGGGCGGGATGCTCGCCTCGGTCATCGACGCCATCACTCTGGCAGCACAGAGCGAAGACGACATGTTCATGCAGTACGAGGTGGAGCGGGCTGCTTCTCGGTTGTTGAGCAAGGGGCGCGCCCTTGCACTCAAGAACGGGGGGCACATTCCGGTCGAAGAGAAGAAGTAGCTTCCCATGAACACCTACCGGGCGCCTCTCTCAAGTAGGGGCGCCCTCCCCACCTCCTTTCTACCCCTCCAGAGAAACTACATGAAACACCAATCGGATCGATTTGCTTACAAGGAAGCAGAGAAGATTCTGGACAGCTACGCGAAGTCGAGCAAGCGGACCGTGCAATTCCAGCGTGCCTACAAGAAGTTCAAGTTTGCTGTATTCAGCATCGCTTACATCGACTTCGGGTATGGAGGCCGTCCTGACGAAGAGAACCTCTCCTACGCTTGGGAGGACGTTCAAGTGGCGTTCTACGGGTACGGAGAGCCGTCGATGACCGGCTGCGTCTTGCAGCTGTGGGCCCACGTACCGAAGAACGAGCGCAACCGCTTCGAGCGGGTGATCAGCAGCGCCTTTTGCAAGGCCGAAGCCGCTACGGGGACCACTGTCTCCCGGCGCTACCTGAGTCGGTGGCGACGCAAACCTGTTCGGCGCCCGGAGCAGGGCTTCGACCTCCCGACCCTTCTTCCTATCAACGGGCCACGCCTTCGGGCCTGGGCCGAAGACGCAGGAGAGGATGTCAACGAGATTGAAGACCAGCTCTACTGGTTGGAGATGGCCGATCGTGAAGTGCAGAGGAGCGAGCGGGAGGACAGTGGACCGGAGCCGACAGGTGCCGGTCCCTTTCTTCAACTCCTGCCCGACCCGACGACTGGAGGTAGTGATGGCTGACGACGATCCGGTGACTCGAACCACGGACTTGCCTCTTGAGGTGAGGAGAGGTATCGGGTTCTGGCGAGCATCCCAGACCCATCGGGTCTTCGCTGTCAGCAAGAGCCGAGCTTCCCGCCGGAAAGACAACCTTGTTGTCGTCGTCACTTCCCGCACCTCGGCGTGGCTTGCTTGCCGCAAGTACGGAGAGACCATCGGAGTGAGAGAAGGCCCGGAGTACACGGGCTGGCGGTCGAATCACACCGCGAACTTCTGGGTGTGGTGGGCTGCAGATCTTGGCGACCTTCATGCTCTTGCTGCCGTCGTGGAAGAGCCAGAGCAGCCTTACGACGTGAACAGGAAGATCGACGAGTTGTGGGAGGAGTTCAAGCCAGAGCAAAATGCCAGTTGACAAACCTCTTGCCACTTGACAGATTCCGTCAGGTGACGAGAAAACTCGCCTCCGAGAGGGGCACAACAGAAACAGCACAAGAACAACAACACAGGAGCCAATCATGGCGCAGAAAATCGAGTACGTGGACCCCAACAGCCTTGTCATCATCGGTTTGGACACCGATGACCGGCACGAGCACCCCCTCTTTGACGAACGGGTGTTTCTTCCGGTAGACCAGAATCTGGTGAAGAACATCATCGTCTACGGCATCCAGGTCCCGGTCCTGGTCCGGCAGGAGGCTGGTATGACCATCGTGATTGACGGTCGCCAACGGGTCAGGGCTGCTAGAAAAGCGGCGGGCACTGCTGACACGGCCGGTGAGTACGGCGTGAAGGTCCCGGTCCTCCCGAAGACTGTTGACGACAAGCGGGTGCAGGGCATCATGATCAGCGCCAACGAGCTTCGCCAGAGCGATGACGTTCTTGCCAAGGCCGTGAAGGCTCAGCGGCTTCACGACATCCTCGGTGACATCGACGAGGTTGCCATTGCTTTCGGCAAGAGCAAGACCACCATCAAAAACTGGTTGATCCTCGTTGAGGCGGACACCCGTGTCCACGCTGCGGTGAAGGCGGGTCAGATCTCGGTGACGGCAGCCATCGAGGTGTCGCGGTTGAAGCGGGAGGAGCAGAAGCCCGTGCTGGAAGCACTCATCACGGCGGCAGGGGGCACCCGGGTGTCCGAGTCGCAGGCCAAGGCAGCGGTAACGGGGTCGAACACCAACAAGGCCGCCGCAGGGAGCGGGACGGCAGGACAGACCGCTGGCAGCGGAGCAACGGCTACAGCTGCTGCGACCACGACCACGACCACGGTCACCAAGAAGAAGTCGGGACGCTCGGCCAACCAGCGCGGCATCAAGCGGGTGTGGCTCCGCAAGGCCTTGGGCACCGAGGTGGCCAAGACGCTGTCCGATGACCAGCGGGCTGTGTTGAAGTGGTTCGCCACCGGAGAGGTGTTGAAAGGAGCCTGGTTCGACGCCTTCGTCTCCGATGCCGAGGCGGAGCTGGGTGGTACGGCCAAGCCCAAGGCGGCGGCTTCACCGGCTCTTGCTGCTTCCGAGGACACCGACGAGGTTGAAGTGCCTTCGGAGGACATGAGTCCCGAGGACATTGCTGCCGAACTGAAGGCCCTCAGCGGAAAGCTCGTAACGGTCGTCCATCTCCCGGCAGGCCCAGGAGACGTGGCTTCGGGCGGTGAGAGTGAGTGAGCAGAAGAAAAGAACTTTCATCGCTGCGCTTGAGGTGACGGATGTGGGTGTGAGTACTGCGCCGAGGCACAGGCTGGAGGTGGATGATGAGTGAGATCAAGCACATACTACTCGAACCTGCCGAGGGTGACCCACATAAGCTACTAGGAGACCCGAACAGTGCTGCGTGGAAATGCGGGGCACGTCCTCCGACTGTCGTGAAGGTCGGCGACGTATGGTTGAGGGGCTGGCCCACCATCGACGATGACGCTCTCGTCCTTGCTTGGGACGGTGAGCCGGTGGCGGGGGGGTTGGACCGCGCATCTCGTGTTTGTGGGCGTGGGCCTTGGCTCGCTCAGGGCTTCGAGATGGTCCTGTACTACAAGGCCAAGTGGGAAGCCATCGGCACCCTCGTCCTGCTCGACGCCGAAGGGCGGGAGGTGAGTGATGAGTAACGAACTAGCCAAGAGAGCCGTCGCCTGTAAGGGCTGGCGGTGGATGCCGGGGATGCGAGCTATTGACAGCGAAGGTCAAGCGGCGCGGGTAGTGCAGGCTTCTGGGGCTGCGGTGTTGGAGGATGTAGGCGGCGCGGCCTACCCTATGCCCTCGACTCCTCCCGACCTCACCGACCCGGCCACGCTGGGCTGCCTGCTTGCGCTGGTTCGGGAGGCTTGGGGTGACCCCTACGTCTATGTTCTGTCGTGCGCCCCTGACTGGTTCACGGTGTGCAGTCCTGCCGCCGAGGGTGGGAAGTGGTTGAGCCGCCCACCGATTGACGGGTCTATCGAAGCCGAGGCCCTTGTGGCTGCACTAGAAGCTGCCGAAGGGCGGGAGGTGAGTGATGAGTGAGAAGTCGAAACTGAAGCGCTGCGCTCGCGCAGCGGGGTGGCTTTCTCTGGGCTTCGTGGGACTTACCTGCCTTTATGTAGGCTGGGCACTCACTCACCCGATACCAGAGTGTAGGTCCAGAGATTCAGACTGGAAGGTCTGGTGCCTCTTTGGGCACCGGAATGCAATTTTTCAATGGGAAAGGAGAAGAGATGAAGCAGACAACTAAACAATCGTTAACGGAGGAAGAAACAACAACCTCGGATCGCCCGGAAGAGAGTTTCGCTCCGTGGGGTAATGCTGCTGCGGCTCAAGACCTCGCCGCCCCCCAAGACGAGGGCTCTGGGATCTTGGGGGCAGCGGAGGAGGAAGTCGACGAGGTCGGGCTCGAAGTCGGTGAGATCGATATGGTCGAACTCGGTCTCCAGGTCGATGCGGCCGGGACAGCGGCGGGACAAGTCGTTGAGGCCAGAATTGATGTGTTGGATGACCTGCACAACGACGCGGCTCCCGTCCGCGTTCCTAGCACCCTGTTGACTGCAATTGAGTTGGCTGCGGTAGCCTCGACCGGCGCAGCGTCGGCAGGAATCGCAGGGAGCCTGTCTGCGAAGATTACAAACTCCCTCAACTCAGCAGACGAAGCCATCGTCCGACTGGGCGCCGACTTCGTCAAGGCTACATTCAAGGATCTGATCGACGGTCGCATCGACGGGGCCACATCTGCCGGCGTGGGCTGGATGGCAAAGCAGTTCCACCCGCTAACGGGTGGACCCGCGCATGAAGCGTATTTCCGGGGCCAAATGATTGGCCTCAGAACCACGGTTGCAGATGCGGAAATGGTGGTCAAGCGGCAGGCTCGTAAGCTCGCTCTCGGAAGTGACGAGCCGGTTGAGGTCGCCACCGCCTTTGCGGCAGGGCTGAAGTGGGCCATTGTGGACGCTCCACCGAAGCAGCAGGCTACAGGCATATCTGAATGGCTGAACTTGAACGCCCAGATGGATCTCGGAGCAGTTGAGGAGGATCCCGACAAGGGAGCAGATCTCGGCGGCATGGAATGGGACAAGAAGAGCTGGCAGGAGATCCTCCTCGGAGAACCTGCCTACGGCGTGCTACGGGCGGGCATAACCGGCTTGGGCACGGCCAATCAGGAGTGGAACCTCAACGAGGTCTACATTTCTGGCACGTCGCCCGAGTTCGTCGAGGAAATCCTTCAGGTCGATCAATCCATTGAGGAGATGGGCCTGAACATGTTTGTGTCGGGTGATGTCTATCAGAACGTCGGCGTGACGAGTTGGGTGGAGTTTGGAAAGAACGACGCGGGCAAACTCACCGTCGCGTCCCGCGACGATATGGGCGAAGCGTGGCTGGGATTCTTCAGTCGGGAACAGCACAGCCAGCCGGTTTATGTAGCGCCCTCGGACCCAATGGCGTGGAGGGATGCCGAGAAGGACGCCGAGAAGGGCGCCTCAATGATTCTCTGGTGGCTGATGCAAGACACGCCCAAAGAACTGAACGTCAAACACGGGTAGAAACATGAGAAAAAGTATACTTGGCCTCCTGCTGCTTGCAGGAGGGTGTGATTCGGTGTGCCTACGAGGCATGACGATCTTTCATCAGGACGCTGATGGAGACGGCTATGGCAATCCGCACAGTGGAAATGACTGGACCTGTAAACCCGCAGCAACCCCCCCAAAGGGGTGGGTAGTCGGCAGCTATGCAGTCGACAAAGTGGACTGCAACGATGAAGATGCAGACATCCATCCCGGCGTCGAGATGGATGGGTGCAACGGTCGGGACGACGACTGCGATGGCCCAGCGGATGAAGATGCCGAGTTCTTTGCCGTGTTCCCAGACAGGGACGGCGACGGAGCCGGAGCACTGGGGCAACCTGGACTAGTCCAGTGCTCTCTGCCGCCAGGCTACGCCGATAACGACCTCGATTGCGATGACGCAGACCCTTCCGTTGTCACGCCCGTCTGGTTCGCCGACACCGACGGTGATGGCTACGGCGACCCGGCTAACTGGTCATTTGCTTGCCAGAGCCCCGAAGGGTTTGTTGCTAACGAAGATGACTGCGATGACGGCGATAGCGCTGTACTTCCTGGAGCCGTAGAGGTTTGCAACGGCACTGATGACAATTGCGATACCGAGGTCGATGAAGGTGTACTAAGCACGTACTATGCCGACACCGATGCCGATGGCTTCGGAGACGATCTCAACCAAGTTGAGGGTTGTTCAGTCCCTGCTGACTATGTCGTCGACAACACCGACTGCGACGATGGCGATCCCATGGTCAACCCGGACGCCGTCGAGTTCTGTGATCTGCTCGACTCGGACTGCGACGGGATCACCGACGACGGCGACGAGGTGGACATTCTGACGTGGTATCGCGACTTCGACAGTGACACATTTGGTGACCCTGATACGTCTGACATAGACTGCGATCAACCCAACGGCTATGTCGCCGACGATACCGACTGCGATGACGGCGACGTGTTGGTCAATCCCAACGCCGTCGAGATCTGCAACGACGGGATCGATAACGACTGCGATAGCGGAGTCGGGCCGTGCTCTCTTACGGGGAGCCACCTGGTAGGGGGCATCGCCTCGACTACTCTCTATGAAGCCGTCAACGGTGCTCATATAGGGGAGCGAATGTGGGCAGTGGGCGATGTCAACGCCGACGGCTACGACGATCTGGCCGTCGGCGACAGCTACAAGAATGTCTACCTGTTGCACGGCCCCCTAGTCGGAGGGAACCTCGATCTTGTGGCTCAGGCTGATGCGGTCTTCGCAGAGTCTGGAGGCATTGGATTTGGTAGTGTTGCTGATGGAGCAGTCGTCCGACTGGGCGACTTCACCGGAGACGGACAAGACGACCTTGCCGTCGGTAACAAGGCGGACGGAAAGGTATATGTCCTCCCCGCCTCGACGATAGGGACACCCGACTTGGATGGGGCACCTACTGTAATCAGTGAACCTGGTGAGTTTGGCACCGAAATGGTTCGGGCGGAAGACTCCCTCCTTGTGGGAGCGCCCGCCGGAGGCTACGGCCAAGGTCAGGTCTTCCGGATTCCGCCGTGGAGTGGGGCCGGGAATGCCAGCATGATCGCCGACACGTTGTACGAAGGGACACCCCTTGGTGAGGTAGGCACTGTCATTGCCAGCCTGGACCTCTCCGGGGACGGTATCGACGAGGCAGTCCTCGGTTCTCCGTTAGGGGATTTGTCTGGAGCCTTCGTCTTGGATGGGGCCGATAGTGGGTATATCGAGCTAGACGACGTGGGGATGACCCTAGCAGGTGATGACATTGCGGAGGGCGCTGGTACGTCTCTGAGCGGAGGCGACATCAATGGAGATGGCTACCTCGATCTGCTGGTAGGTGCTCCGTATCAGGGCGCCCAGGTCGGGTGCGCCTATGTGGTGTTCGGTCCCGTTGCACCCATGAACCTGCGCGATGCGGAAATTCGCATCGATGGAGAGGACTCCATCGACCGGGTGGGACTGAGCGTCGGGTACTCCAACGATGTCATCGCTGTCGGACTCCAAAGCGGTGTGAGGCTGTTTGCCTTGCTGCCAGAAGGAACGCACAGTCTCTCTGACAGTGATGCTGACATCATCGGCGTCGGTATCGACGAAGGTTCGGATGGACTGGGCAGGCATGTGCTCGCGGCGGGAGATTTGAACGGCGACGGCTACGGAGACCTGCTCCTCGGAGCGGGTGACGACAATGCGTTCGGCTCCAATGCTGGAGCCGCGTACCTGATTTTGGGGGTGGGATTATGAGTGAGGTCAACAGCCACCTCCGCGAGTACGTCACCTCTCACGTTCTCACCGCCGTTGGCGATCACTACACCGTCAAGGTTGAGGGGCGCACTCACCCGCGCAGAGGTACGCCCATGGCTCCCCTCTTTACTGTCACTGCGAACGATCCGCGCACCTCCCGTGAGTTTGACCTCACAGCCCATTGGCCCACTTGGTGCTGCTCAACAGAAGATCTCGCCGCCTCACTGGCTGGCGCTCCCAAGGGTGAACTCACCATGTTTTGCGGTGACGTTCGATACCGTCGCAACAGCGGGTGGCGCTGTCGGGACTTCTCGCTGACGCCTGTTACGATCACGACCTAACCGCCCTCGGGAGACCTGATGAAGATCTGTGACCGCTACACGGGCCACAAGCCCGAAGGTAACTTCGTGCTGGCTGACGACTGGCTGAGTGGCCGAAGGGCAGGAGGTGAGTGATGAGTGAGACTTGTGAAGCCGGGGCCTTTCGCGCCTGTGGTGCGGCAGTCACGCGGAAGTGCCGGTGCTGCGGTCTGTGGCTGTGTGCTGTCCACCACCATGCACTGGCCGAGGCCGAGCGCACGGGCGAAGACTACACGCCGACTGCGGACGAAACCAGTTACGAGACTGCCCCGGTCCACATGGCCGCACAGCGAGACGCCGAAGTGCGGGCCGCACAGCGAGACGCCGAAGTGCGGGCCAGCGGAGTAGAGCAGGCCATCGAGGACATAACCAACGAGGAAGCCTACGCGGCGCAGGAAGCCGAGGCACGGCTATCGAAGTGTAAGTTCTGCGGCCAGGATGTCGCAGAAGGTGCAGGTGGGCACACGTCCGGCTGCTACGAGCGGAAGTTGAACAAGGTGCGAGCCGCGCTTGAGATCGACGAGGTGACGCCATGAGCGCCCCCATGACCTACAACTGCGCTGAGTGCGGCGTGGATATGACCGACGGCTATAACAGGTATTCTGACGGCGCTTGTAGGTGGTGTCCGCGCCCGCCGTCGTCGGCGCTACCAAGCAGAGCCGATAGCGACGGAGACAGCGTCGATCGAGGTGGCGCCCTCGACATCGAGCGCCTCCTGAAGGCGGCGAGGCGGAACCCTCAGGAGCTGGTTCCGGGAGCCTGGGTCACCTGGGTCGGCAAGCTCCTCCCAAGCAAACGACACCTTGCGGGTCGACGGCCCGAAACCTCGGAGAACATCGGGCGCGTCTCCAAGGTGAAAGGCCCTTCGACCGATGGGTTCGGGCGGCGCAGGGGCCCTCCTCGATACCGCGTCGTTTGGTACAGGCGATCCGGCACCGATCACCCGAAGGGGTGGAGGGAAACGAACGGCCAGGAAGAGCTGCGGGCGCTACATCCCCTGGAGGCCCTGACTCTCCTGATGACCGATGCGGTTGAGGAGGCACTAAATGAGTGAGATCAAAGCGGTTCTCCTGATCCCAGCCGAGGGTGACCCATTCGGGCTGTTGAAAGAGGGGCCTTGCGGGGCGCGTCCTCCAACTGCCGCGTTTTGGATGTGCCGACATGGCCACCAGGAGCACGGGACATGGATGGGCATTGCCGGAGGCTGTCCGCACCCAGACCACGAGGGGCGGCTGAGGCCGCTGCGAATAGGGACTGGTCTGTCTGCCCTCGTCCTCGCCTGGGACGGTGGGACGGTGGCGGAAGTGCAGCCGTATATCGAGCGAGCGGGCATCGACTACGCCTTGTTGGCTCCGTTCGTCACATACGCGCTGAAAGGAATGGACATGGGGCAAGGGCCGTGGCCCGGCACCCTCGTATTTCTCGACGCCGAAGGGCGGGAGGTGAGTGATGAGTAGAAAGCTGACCGAGTGGGGAGCCTTTGCCTTGTGGCTGGCTTTAGTGGCGACGGGGTGGTCGGTCGCAGAAGTCGATGGCGTCATCCTGGCCCTGTTTGTCAGCCCGGTCGCGGGGTATCTCGCGCTGGCCCTGTTCAGACGGGAGGTGAGTGATGAGTGACAACAACAAGCAGGAGAAGAAGATGCTAAAAGTAGCAATAGTCAGTAGCCGTGAGCACGCACAGAGTCTCGCCGACCGAATCAAGCGAGAAGGTCATGTGGGCTTCAATTTCCCGGACGTGTCCGGTCCAATCCCGTCCAGCATGGACGTCATTGTATGCCGAACCAGATCCATCTCACACGCGGCCTATGATGTCTGTGTTGCAGAGAAGAGAGCGGGGTATCGACCCGTCGTCTTCGAGAACGGCGTGTCGAAGGCAGCCGAGGCCGTTTCAGCCATTGCAGCGGGCACCTGGGAGGAGCCAAGCCTCGCGGTTTTGACCGAAGAAACAAGCGAGGATGTCGAGACGGAGCTGAAGGAAGCACTCTCGGCTCGACAGCATCGGCGTTCTGCTTGTCAGAATGACATCCTGGAGATCATCGAGAAAGGAGGTCTCTTCTTTCCGTTGCTGGTTCAGCGGAGCCCGTCGCAGGCTCGGGATGCATTGGAGTCCGTCTCAAGGCCTCGGAAGAAGCGGGTCGTTCGAGGGAGAGTCTACGAGGCTTTCAGCCGTCTTCAGAAGTACAAGGAGGCGACGGTCGAGCAGCAGTTCGAGGCCGTGCTGGGCGCGTACCCAACCTCAACTCTGTGGTGGAAGGAGGATTCTGCCACAGGCTCGGTGGATATTCTCCTACGAGAGTCGCTGACGGACAAGCAGCTCGGTGAGCTGGCGACTGGTTTGACTCGAAAGGGTCGGGTGTACTTGACGCCGATGGGATCGCGGCGGGTGGCCCTGCCCGTGACGGAGGAGCCGCCGCAGCTGGTTCAGACTGAACAAGTCGAGGTAGTCGAGGCTGAGGTAGTCGAGGCTGAGGAGGAAAGCGTGAACGAAGCTGTCCCCGTCGTTGTCCCAGTTGTCCCCGTCGTTGTTCCAGTTGTGGTTGAGGCAGCGCTTCTCTATGAGGAGGAAGAGGTGGCGGTCGAAGTCGCACCTGTCGAGGTCGTCGGAGAAGACGAGCCTGAGCAGGGAGGCGATGACTCGACAGACGGGATCGACTTGATGGCGGAAAAGGACCTGCGAGACCTTCTCGGGCTGCTGAGGGAGCAGATGGAGAAGATGAGTATGCGGTCTATCGAGACTGTTCTCCTGACCAACGCGGGTCTTCGTGGAACCGTCGAGCTGGCAACCATTCACATGTCGTCTCGTTCTGGGTCTGCCTGCGGCAGTGACACTGCACTGTTGAAGACGCGGGACCTGGAGACCGTCACCTGCGCAGCTTGCAAGGACTCCGAGGCGTTCGCTCTCCTGTCCTGGTGGCTCTCTGAGGAAGAGGTGCTCGATGACAAGTAGAGAAGTGGACGTTGGGGATCTGCGCATCCTCAAGGAGATGTTGCAGACCATGTACGACGTGTTGCACCAGGACCAGCCTGACTGCGGCGACTGTGATGGGGAAACGGAGCTGATCGTCAAGACCCCGGCTGGGCAGACTCGAAACATCACGAAGCACGTTCCCCTGGTCATTGAGCACATTGACGACATCATTGGGGATCTGCGCATCCTCAAGGAGATGTTGCAGACCATGTACGACGTGTTGCACCAGGACCAGCCTGCGAGTGGAGAATCCGATGAGCCTTCGTGATTATGGCCTTGGTTCGACCGGCGAGCCGACGGGGACTCCTACTTGGGAAAGGGCGGGCGACGATGCTCCCCCTTGTCCCAACTGCGGAGCAGAGCTTTGCGACGTGAAGGTCGCCGTGAAGCACCCGCTGCTGAAAGGAGCTGCGGGAGTCACACACTACTTGGGGTGCCCTGCGTGCCCCTTCGCAAGCCCTGCAATCGCAGTGGCGTCAACAACCGAGGAGAAGTGAGATGGGAGATCGAGGACAAGTGAGATTCATCAATGAGGAAGGCGAAGTCTGGTTCTACACGCACTGGGGCGCATCTGATTTGGTAGCAGATGTGCAGGCTGGCCTTCGACGAGGGCGGGATCGGTGGGATGACTCTGAGTACCTGGCGCGGATCCTTTTCTGCGAGTTGGTAGGAGCCGACCGTAACGCCGGAGACCCCTGGCTGGGCGTTACGGGGTACGGGATTGGCCTCAGTCGCCACAGTGACGTCTGGCAAGTCGTCACTGTGGATGCAGTAGAGCAGACGGTCTTGGTAGAGTCACCCAACGTGGGTCCGTTCTCTTTTGAGGCGTTTGCGGAAGGCGGTGTGCAGATGCTGGCAGAGGTAGGAGAGACCGATGGTTGACGCTAGCAGTTTCCGGTTTGCTTGTCCGAAGTGCGGAAGCGCGTCGAGCTACGGCATTACCCGCTCCAACACAGCCTCTTATTCGAGGGAAGGGCAGTGGGACGACCGGATCTTCGCCTGCATGTGTGGCAAGCGCCTGTACGGCGAAGCCATCCGAGAAGAGTACGACCGCCAGTGGGGAGCTGCTGAAGCGCGTCTTGAGGAGGTGAGGGCTCGGAGACGGCGAAGGGCTGTGGAGAGGAAGAAGGCAAGAAAGGAGGCGGAAGAGAAAGCTCATTTGGCCGAGCAGTGTGCTTGGAAGGACTGCAAGAACAGGGCGAGAAGCAGCAGCAAGTACTGCTCTCGTACCTGTAGCAACAGGAACGCACGGCACCGACACAAGGTGCGGAAGAAGGAGAAGACCTGATGTTCAACAACATCAACGAAAAGAGCCCTCGCCCCGGCACCCAGGAGTGGGAAGCCGAGACGAGGGCAGCACAGGATTCAACGAGGACAGTGGAACTGTCGAGGAGAGCTTTACCCCTGAAAGGAGCTGTGTCAAGGGTGGGAAAACTAGAAAAACGCTTGCAAGTAGTGACGGTGGGCCGGGCGGGCAACCGTATGGCAGCAACAGGCAGGGGGTTCTCCGTTCCGGTGTGGGCCATAAAGATGTACGAGGCGAAGCCGAGAAAGAAGGACGGTGTTTACACCTACCGCTTGTCCCTTTCTTGGGGCCACGTCTCCGGAAAGAAGCCAAGTGCGAGGCTCTTGACGGAGGCCGTAGATTACGCCACGGAGTTGGGGGTTCCTTTCGTGAATCATGTTGCCCACGGTGACGTTCTCACCTCGTTTCCTCTGGAAATCCTTGCTCTCAGCGCGCTCGGTGAGGAGGAGTGATGACGATAGCTAGTCCCTTTTCGGACGAGCAGGCGTCTTGCGTCCCATCGCTCGGAACAGCGTGTTCCGTGCCCAGGACGAGAATGAGAGGTCCATGCTGGCAGCGTGCATACGCAACATCCGAGCCTCTTCTGGGCTCATGGAGACCGACAGAGACATGCGACGAGCCTTCGACTCCTTCATGCGCTTGACGGTGCGCGTCTCCACCTCGAAGCCGCTGTCCGGCTCTGGCGCAACAGATTGTATCTCCGGTCCTTTTTTTGGTTGAGGCTCCGGTTCCTCTTCCTTGCGCTCCCGACGACGCCCTCGTCTCTCGGCTGGCTGCTTGTCCTCGGGTTCGCGGAAGCGGGGTTCCCAAGAGTCCAGAGCTTCGCCGAACATTGGGGCAGGTGTTCCAGTCTCTTTTGTATCTCCGGTCCCTTTCTCGTTGTGCATCGCGTCCCGTAGCTTGCGCTTGGGCTGACCGCGACGGACGGGGAGTCCGGTTCGCCGAATGACCTTGGCCATGTCTGACAGTCTTCGAGGGTCGTCTGGCATGTGCAGCTCCTTTTCTCTACGGGTGTGCATAATCACATATTTCACGGTGGGTGGGATGTCGGCCCATCTTTTATCACTCCTACTATACGGTCGAGCCTGCGTTTTGCGCGGTCGTATTTATGAACAAACCTCAATTAAGGGTCGCGAGCCTGGCCGCGCAGGGAGTGGGTGACTAAATCCCCTTCATCATGGAGGTCTAAATGGCTGGACGACGGGAAGAGACGCCTTACGAGGAGGCAGCGGAGCTTTCGGCCCTTCAGGGAGCTGCTCTGCCAGGTCTGCACAACGAAAGTGAGGACGTGTACGACGACTTCGACGATCCCGACATTGCAGACCTCAACAACCCCGATGTTGAGACTCTTGCAGAGCCTCCTCTACTCGGAGCCAAACCGCGATCGGTCGATCTCGGGTTCGGGGAGGAGGCCCAGCCCTTCGGTCGTGCAACCAGCCCGAAGCTCTACTCGTCGGCAGCTCAGTTTCCTACAGCGGTCCAGTATCGAGTGTGGCGCTGGGAGAACGGAGTTCCTGTAGGCCTTGGTGCCATTGATGCTGAGGCCACAGAGGAGGACTTCGTCCGCTCCTTCATGTCAGCCATGCCGAGAGCGGGGCAGGGTAACTACCAGTTTCGTATGCGTCCCATTGACATTCGCGGCCAAGAACTTGGAAAGGAGTTCACCATCAACATCTCAGAGCACCACGCCACGCTGCGACAGCTTCGTGACCTGAAGAGACGAGAAGAGGAGGAGAAGATGAACGGCGGAGGGGGCTGGGGTCGAGGTGGTGGAGACGTCCATGTTCATGGCGGTGGCGGTCAAGGCTACGACCAGGCCGGTGCCTCCTACGCGGAAGAGATGGGTCGCATGTTCGAGCAGGCTGTGGAGTCTGCCGAAGATCAGAATCGAGCCCTCCGGGACACCTTGGAGTCGGAACGTGACCGTCTTCGCACGGAAGAATCCCGCCGAACAGAGGAGCGAGTCAGCATGGCTGAACGCTCGGCTGGAACGGTCGAGAAGATGATGGAAAGGCTCATGACCTCCGACCGGTCCCGTTCCGACGAGGCCATGCAGTCGCAGAAGCAGCACAGTGAGGTGCTGATGGGCACACTCACCACGGTCTTCTCGCAACAGCAGGAGGCTGGCCGACAGCAGCACGACCGTCAGAGGGAGGCCGACGCCTCCCGAATGCAGCAAGACAGGGAGTTCTTCGATCGTCAACGGCAGGAGACGGAGTCTCGCCGGTCTCGTGAACGGGAAGAGGCTGAAACGCGACGCCGGGCGGAGCGCGATGAGGCTGAAGCGAAGCGCCGTGCGGAAAAGGAAGAGTGGGAGTCACAGCGGCTCAAGGAGCGCGATGAGTCCGACCGACGCCGTCGCGCAGACGGTGAGGACTGGGAACGCAAGCGTATCGAGGAGCGCGAGCGGTTGACGAATGACCAGCGGCGGTGGGAAGAAGCCCGCAAGCACGAGTCGGAGCAGCTGCGGCTCGACGCTCAACGGCGTGAATCCGAGATGGAATCACGTCGTGAGCAGGAGAAGGAAGAGGCCCGCACACGACTTGAGCGCGAGAAGATGGAGTTCGAGCGGAAGGCAGTGCTGGAGCGCGAGGAGCGCGTGCGTCGAGAGGACGGGGCCAAAGAAGAAAGGGATCGGAGGGAGAAGGGCTTCGAGCGCAAGATCTTGGCGGAGAGAGAAGAGAGAGAGCGCCGAGACCGGGCCGACCGTGAGCGGTGGGAAAGAGAACGGCAGGAGTCAGAGAGGAAGCGAGAAGAAGAGCGCCGAGAATGGGAGCGGAGGGAGTCCCTTCGCCGGGACGAGCTAGCGCGCGAGACAGAACGTCGCCGCGAGGAGACGCAGCAGGATGCTGCCCGCCGCCGCGAAGAGATGCAGCTTCAGATGAAGACCATGGAGATGAACGCCCAACGAGACCGTGAGCACGCGGAGCGTATGGGAGAGATGGCTCGCTTGGAAAGGGATGCCCAGCGGGAAGCGTCGTTGCAGCGGGAAAAGGCTGACAGGGACGGGAGAGAGCATGCTGAAAGGGACCGGCAGCGTCAGCACGACCTTCAGGTTCGAGAGATGGAGCTGAGCAAGGAGCGTGACCGCGAACATGCTGAACGGATGCTTCAGATGACCAAGATGGAGCGGACCGGTGGTATCTCTGGCATCACCGAGATGCTTGGCATGGAGACACCCGAGGTGCTCTCACGTATCTTCGGTGGAGCAGGTGCTGAGGGTGAGGGTGGCTGGGCTGATGCCATTCCGAAGGTCTTGGCTGCGGTCGCCGAGGTTGGGGCCAAGACCCTGGGCCAGAAGGCAGGACCTCCGCCAGAGCCGCAAGGACGTCGCCGCCGTGCCGAAACAGAGGCGCAGCCGAAGCCGAAGATGATTGCTATCCAGACGCCAGACGGAGTCAAGATGATATCGGCCGATGCTCTGGCCCATCTTCAGGCACAGAGAGCGCAAGCAGGGATTCCGATCCCCGCCCACCAGCCCCCCGACGACGACTTCCCGTCAGACCTGCCGACTTCGGGGTTCATGCCGGAGATGGACGAGCTGGAGGACGATGAGACACCGCACGCAGCCCAACCCAGGCGTGCCGCTCCGGCTTCAGCCCCCGGCTTCACCGCAGAGCCGTCTGCCGAGCTGTTGGCTGCCGCTGAGGTCAACACAGTCAAGCGCGCCAAGGTTGCTGGCATGAAGTTCTCGGCCCAGCGGACCGCACGTCGCGCCCTCCGCGATCTCATACCGCGCCTTGAGGCTGCAAACGAGGACGAGTGGATAGGCGTCATCACTGAAGCCATCGTCAAGCAGCCTGTCATCTACGAGTACTTGAAGACTGTCACCGTCTATGCAGCCCTTGCAGAGGCGAAGGTCGCTCCTGCGGTGATAGAGCGCACGGTGGAAGCGATGAAGAAGTCTGGTCTTATCCCAGATGATGTCCCCTACGACGAGGCCGATCTGGTTCGCCTTATGTCAGAGGCCACTGTCAGGAACCAGACTGAGGCGAACGCGCTGGCCGAGGCCGATATCCCACCCGGGTGGCCAGATGTCAAGGGGGATGAGCCCCCGAGACTCGAAGATGTCGACGCCGCTGGTGATGATGAGGGAGGTGACGAGTGATGGAGATCACGTTCAAGGGCACGCTGTCCGAGTTTCAAGCTCTGTTCCACGAAGGCACTGCCTTCATTCCTTCTGACCTCGCAGCTCTTCCTTCTGACCTCGCAGCTCTTGAAGCTGTAGGTGAGATCAACCCTCCTCTCACGGTAGTCCCTACGATAGCTCCCGAGGTAGTCCCTGGTTGGGCCAGCCCGGGGGAGTCGATTGTTCCTGAGCCCACCAACGACGGTGCGTGGGCTGCGCGGGGCATGAAGCTGCACGAGCTAAGCGCAGAACAGCGCGAGGCTGCGTGGGAGCACTTTGTGGGGTTTTGTTCGCTCTGGACGGAGAACTTCGAGGAGCCCGGGGTGGAGCAGCCAGACCGTCTTCGCGCTATGCAAGACCTGGGGCAGGGTCGATGGCCTATCCCTGTTCTGGTGATGGCTTACGAGACCAAGAGCCTCCAGCGGCTTGTGGAAAGGGCTCTGATCGAAAAGCAGGGTGTCATCGAGCGTAACTACGACTCGCGAGAGGAGTACCTCGACTACATCGACCGCGTTGCAGTCAACATGGTGCAGGTGAGCCACATGGGCTTTCCCGACCTGGCAGGAACCTATGACTACTCCACGAAGTGGAAAAGGAGCTGAGATGAACACCCAATACGAGTATGAGTGCGCAATGACCGGAGTCGTCGAGCCCGGCGGGACGGAAGACAACTCTGACGAGCTGGGGGATCTTCCTGTCGGATGGACCAAGATTCGCATGACTCGCCGCCAGTACAACCCGAAGTGGGTCCTTATTCAGCAGGTGAAGGAAGCGATGGTTGACGGGCTGGTCGCTCAGTTTCCTCCCGAGGTTCGGGAGGTCCAGCGCTATGCTGTCTACATCCAGGTCGAGGCCCAGTTTCATTCCCTGGAGCAGGCCACGCCCGTGTACCTCCCTGATGTCGACGACACCGTCTACGTCTCGGACTCAGGAGACATCATCGACAGCGTAAACGAGATGCGCGAGATGCTTGGTCTCAACGAGCTGCCAGACGAGGGGGAGGCCGAAGAGGAAGAGGAAGAGGAAGAGGAAGAGGAGCTTCTTCTTCCGCACGACGGAGAGATCGGTGATGGCGAGGGCGCTCAGCCAGGAGCGAAGTAGCTCTACCTGTAGCACCTCATGTGCGGTCTCCTTCTCTCCTTCCGGGGTAGAGTAAGCGCCAGTAGGAGGTCGAGTGGCCCGTCTGCCAGTCCATAAGCTCAAGACCAACGCCAAAGAGCTGAATCTGGGCTCCGCGAAGGTCTACCACCTGCCTGACTGGCACTCCCTTTCTCACCCAGAACGCCTGGTCGTCATCCGCCAGATTGCAGTGATGAGGGGCAGGGACCCTCGAATTGCAACGCTCGCGCTGAAGATACTGAAGAAATCTCCGGCTCGGCCTCGTCAGTACAAGAAGCAGGCAGCAGCTATCTTGAAGTGGGTACAAAACCCGGAGAACATCTACTACGTCAACGAGCCCGGAGAGCGGCTGGCCGATCCATTGTGGACGATTAAGGCTGGCTTTGGCGATTGCGATGACCAGGTGCTCGTGTTGGGGGCGCTTTTCGAGAGCGTGGGATTGCCCTGGAAGCTGGTCCTTTCCGGTCGTGACAAGGTGACCGGGCAGAAGGTTCGTTACATCCAAGGCGACCCCATTCCCCAGAACACGAGATGGGCTCATATCTACGCGATGGTTGGGGATCGGCCCTTCCACCCGTCTAAGTGGTACTTCGCAGAGCCGACCGTCGAAGGTGTCCCCCTCGGCTGGGATGTCATAAGTGGCGACGCACGCTATCTCCCTGAGATGGCAAAAAGGCGCAAAGGGCCAGCTCGCGTCGTGCGGCTCAAGCCAGCACCTCTTGGGTACAAGAGATCGAAGCTGCCCCGGAGGGAAAGGAGAAGCCCTGCTTATTCCCAAGCATATGGGGGGCTTGCTCGCGCAAACAACAGCGTTAGCGCGGCTGTCGGAGCGAGCGTGGCGGCGGAAGCTGCTGATGAAGCACTTAACTGGACGAAGATCACGGGGGCCGTTGCAACAGGCGTAGCTGTTTCGGTGGGCACACAGATTCTACTGGACTGGGTAAGGGGCAAGGGGCTTTGGGAGGACAAAGGAAGTGTCATGAGCCGGTGGGGCAATGCGACACAAACACTAGAAAAGACAAGCTCCTTCCACCTTCCTTCACCGTTCCGGGTCAAGTAGCGTGGGTCGAGGTCGTCGAGGCTACTGGCAGTGGAAGCAGGCTCTGATTGCAGAGGCCAACCCCCCTCGTGCACCTCGGGGCCGACGCCGCAAGCGCAGGAAGGACCGATCTACTCGGGTCTCTCGTTACAACCCTGCGACTGCTTCCCTGCCTCAGGAGTCAGGCCCCGTAGTTGATGGGCCTTGGGATGCGCTTTTCAGCCACGGTGAGCTGTCTCGCCGACAGGTCGTGCTCTTTCCTGTCAACCCCACCGCTGTCCTCATGGCAGCGCATGCGTTCAGGACCGCTCTTAGCTACCCGCGCTACCGCGATGCCGTCAGGCAGCTCCTTTCTCACCTGGGCGAGTACGGGGTCGACACTTCTCAGGTGGTGGAGCATGGGCGGATCAACGAAGACGCCCTAGGAAATCTCGTGGAGGAAATCTTCGCCTACGACGAGAGCGGTGTTCTGGGCTTCATCGAGCCGAAGTGGTCCGGGGAAGGCGCTCCGGAGGATCTCCAGTCCGCTCGGGAGGTCTTGAGCGCAGTGAACAAGATCAGCTTCGACCTTCGAGTTCCCTACCGGGGCAGGGCGGAGAACTACCTTCCTCTCGGGCTTCAGGAAGAGTGGGAGGCGCTTCAAGGGACGAAGGCCCATCCCTTCCCTGACTTCGGGATTCTGGGCGGGCAGGGGCTCTTGGGGATCACGACCCTCAGTGCACAAGCCTTTCAGAAGCAAGTCGTGAAGCTGTCCGATATCGTCAAGAGAGCAGAGCAGCCGGGAAAGATGAGAAACTACCCGGTGGTTTCTGTCGGTGACGTGCGGGCTTACCCCCCGTCGGTGCTGGTTGAGGCTGAGAGGGCGGGTGTGCCGCCTCCCGCCCCTCCTCGGACCTTCTTGGGCCTCATGGCTTCGGGCCCTCTATCTGAGCACGAAGGGAGTTATCGCATCGCTCCGGTTGGTGTAGGCAAGAACGAGCCAGCCCTGTATGACGGCTTGGCTCGTACCTTAATCACCGCCAAGCTCTGGGACTTATCTAATCGAGCGTGGCAAGGCGTGCTGGCCTTCGCTCTGCCAGCTCCTTTCTACGAGAAGGGGAAAGAGCTTACAGGGTCCACGCTCTTTGCGAACTCTATGTGCTCTCCGACGATCAACTACAGCTCTGGGAAGGTGAGCATCGACGTTGCGCTGGGTCCTAAGAGCGAAAAGATCACCGGGGGCCGTTTGACCCTCGGCACTGATGCCATAGGCATTACGGACGGGCGCCTTGTTCGGGACGCCTCTGACCCTCACTACGTCTTCACAGCTGAAAACGAAGCGGCTGGAAAGGTTCGAGGGCGTTTCACGGTAGAGAAGGAGGGAAAGATCACTCTGACTCTGTTCTTGACGGAGATTTTGCGCGGTATGGTAGCTTTGGGCGTTGGTATCGAAGGGGGTAAGCCGATCACGCTCGTTCGACAGTCGGCTCAGTACAATTGTCCCAGCCCCCACCTCCAGATGGGGCTGGCGCGGGCTGTAGACCGCTTGATGAACGAGGATCCACTCCCAACCCTGCGTCTTCTGCGGGGCGGAGCGCTCTCGGCCAAGGACCACCAGGAGATTACCGCCACGCTTGCGGCGGCCCAGCGGTTCGCGGCAGTCGGGCAGACGATGAACGTATTCCCGACAGTCTTGGCTTCGATGGTACAAGAAGCGGCTTTCGTCCAGACATGGAGATTTCCGCCAGGAACCCCCCAAGCGAGCCCGCTCTTCTTCCTCGGGTTCGGGTCTGCTGTTCCGGCCAACCGGGTTTTCCCTGTGCCGCGCTCGGTGCTGGATCGGGCAGCAGCTGGGGATGGCGTGTTCAGTGTCAAGGACGAGAGGACGGCAAAGAGGATTGGGCTGACTAAGATCCCGACGTCCGACTCGAAAGAGTGGGCACACCAGGACCAATACCACCGCTGGATCTTGAGCCGCCAGGGCAAGCTCTTCCGGTTGACTCTGGTGGGGGTGGAGCCAGGGGAATGGATTTACTCCATCGTCTTTGGTGACCCGGAGAAGAGCAAGAAAACAGGCCACCGGGCCTCGCACAGGGTTGCGGCCAGGGTAGTCAAACGGGAATATGCCCGCGCCGAGGCTGCTGCTGGCGAACTTCGGCAGGTGAGCCGGAGGGCTGAACAGCTTGTAGCTCGTCTCCTTTCTCCTCTCATCCAGAGAGCCGAAGGAGAGCTTCCGGGACTTAGCAACCTTCCCGTTGAGTTCAAGGGGGCGTTCTGTCCTGATCTGAGTGATCCAACAGGTCCGCCCACTCCTTGCACCACTGCAGTTCGTCAAGGCATGAGGCAAGCGAAGAGGTTGCCTCTCACCTTCTATCTGCCGTCCGAGACCGAGTCGGGTCCCTCCTGGTACGGGGATCCACCCAAGATTCGCAACGTCCCTGGTAAAAGGCACATGGTCGTCTATGCCCGTCATCGAGCGACGAAGAATCTCCCGACGCTGCTTCAGATGCAGAGGCTCATTGACAAGAAGGGGAAGGACCCACTCTCGTTGAAATACGAGTCTTTTGCGCACGAAGTGGAGAAGCATCGGAGGTACAACGTCCAAGAGATGCGCGAGGTCTACAAGGAGGAAGGGGAGCGCGGGGCCCAGGCGCTAGATGACACCCTCTTCGACACCAGGGAGCGCACCGTTCCCAAGGCCCGCACCGTTCCGCTACCTGCTGGGCGTCTCTCGCCGGAGTCTCCTGTGGAGCGGCTCGTAGTCACGATCTACGGCGTTCTCGACGACATCAACGTGGCCGTGATGAAGCGTAGAAACGAGGCACTGGGGGGAACCGACAGAAGCCCGAAGGACGCGGCGTATGCTGGCTTCCTGGCAGCCAAGCGACTGAGGCCCTCCAAGGCGATGCCCGAGGGGATCAAGAGGCGCCAGGAGCAGAAGAGGAAGCTCGACGCCACAGCAAAGCGGCTGAAGCTCACCTTCAATAAAGACCAGGCCAACGCCCTCTTGGCGGGGAACAAGGCCGAAACGGCACGGGAACGGGAGACTTCGCTGAAGTCCGGAGAGCTGGGGGTCACGTCGATCCGGGGCCCGTCGATCCGGGGCACCGACGTCTACTTGCGTCTGAAGGGGAAGCGCGGGGGTTCCTACGTCTACGCTTTGAGCTTCGACGGCTCCTTTCGTGACATCACGCCACCTCCTCCCCCTCCGTTGGCAGCTCCGCTGGCCCCTCTGATACCCGACCCCGGCTGGCTGGCCTTCCTGGGGGCAGAGCCAGGTGCTTCGACAACGACGACTGTGACAAAGAGGGCGCCTGCCTCTGCCACGGCGGCTGTAAGCCCGGCGAAGAAGCTCGTGCTCAAGGCCATCATCTCCGGTGGCCAGTCCGGCGCGGACCAGGGTGGTCTTGCTGCGGCCGTGGGCCTGGGGCTGAGGACTGGTGGCACCATGCCCCGAGGGTTCAGGGCCTACGTCGAAGTTCCCGGAGGATCCTCCTTGGTGGACGGGGCCATCCCCGAGCTGGCCAATCTCCCTTCTGGCGGACTGAAGGAGCATCACTCTAAGGAGTGGGCACCTCGTACGAAGGTCAACGTGAGCGACGCTGATGGAACGCTCTGGTTTGGCGACCCCACCTCCCCCGGAGGCAACCTGACGCTCAGGACAGCTCTGGGAGGCCCCCGCGAGAAGAGGTGGGACAAGGCCAGACTTTCTGTCCTGCATGGACCTCAAGTCGGCGCTGGAGCACAGAAGGGCTACCCAGTCTATGTCCATCAGTGGCGGGGGGGCCAGCAGGGGGGTCAGCACATCACCAGGGCGAGCACGGTCGAGTTCGCGAAGTGGCTTGTGGACAACCAAATCGAGGTCCTCAACGTCGCAGGGAACAGGGACTGGAAGGCGCAGAAGGGGATCTTCACAGCCGTTCAAGACTTCATCGAACAGGGTGTCAAGCTTGCCCAGCAGCAGCCTGCGCAGAGCAACCCGTATCGCCGCCAGCGGGCAGCCCGGCAGAACACTATGGTTCGCCGCCCGTTCTACCCGACCGCTCCTTTCGTGCGGAGAAACCCGGAGAGCGCGTGGTTCCCCGAGTACGGAGTCTTCTACCAGGTGGCCCTGAGAAGAGACCAGATCGAGAAGATCCTCAGCGAGTACCGCATCTGGGCGGAGCAGAACCGCGAGCTTCGAGAGACGCGCAACATCACCCTGAACTTCATGGATCACCTCAAGCCCTTCGTGCTCAACGGCCAGAAGACAATGACCGTGCGAAAGGGGAAAGGAACACTGAAGCGAGGGGAGGTCGGAGCTTTCCGGTTGATGGTCGACGTCCCGGGCAAGAAGCGACGCAAAAAATTCCCGATGTACGCCCGGTCTTGGGGACCGATGTCCTTTGAGGATTTCACGACCGAGTTGGGTCGAGGTGATGCCATCAAGGGCATGAACGAGTTCGTTCGCCGCGAGAACCTTCCCGTCACGAACGCCAACGGACAGCGTATCGCAAGCTACACGAGCGCTTTGCAGCTGGCCGAAGCGAGGGTCATGTACGAGGACGAAGACGGTCACCAGAGCCTCGGACCCTTCATGCCTGACTACGGAAGGGCTTGGATCAAGGGGCGGAAGAAGCTCACCATCTACGACCTGTCGTTCGAGGACAGGATATGCGCCAAAGGCGAGACGACCGATTGCTTCGAGCCCCTGCCGGAGGGGGACCTGGTGTTCAACCCGGCCAACGCGCTGCTCAAGGCCATCTGTGACCAGTCGGGTCTGACGAGGCATCCTGGGGATCAAAGCACTACGGAGTCTTTGAGCCAGATCTGGCGGCGTCTGGAGAGGCCCCAGGATGAAGCCAAGCCCAGGATCCTTCCAGCTCCTTTCTCAGTCGTCGGGACGCTTCAGGTAGACCTCAACAAGCTGGATAAGACAGGAAGGGCAATCCCCAGGGCTCTGGCGATGAACGAGAAGTCGGGGATCCTCCTCTTCTCCCTGCGTATTCCGACGTCCCGGGGGGTCGGGAACTGTCCTGATGAAGCAAGGATTGAGGGCGATCTCTACACGGAAGTGGGTAGGGCGGACGGAGTGTTTGCTGCTGGGGGCTCTCCCCACACAGTGAAACAGCTCAGCGAGTACCTCACCCAGACAGAGTGGTTCCGTTCTAAAGGGTACATCGTGCCTCTAATGGGCAGAGCCCATCAGCTCCCCAACATCCTGGCGTTTCAGCCCGTCTCTCAGACGGAGCGATTTGACCGCGTTCTCAAGAGTGTCAAGGAAGAGGACGAGGAAGGAGAAGACCCCCGCTTACCAGAAATGCAGCTGATGGATGCCTACTACCACACGCTGAACACGGAGATCTCTGGGTTCTCCGGCAGCCGTCGAACGCCAGCCGCAGTATTGGCCGGTCAAGTGGCCTACTCCGCGCATGGCGGCAGGCAGGGGCGAGCGACACGGGCTGGGCTTCCCACAGGGACTTGGGCGACCAAGCAAGGAAGGAGCTTTGCCGATTTCCTTTCCTTCGTGACCCAGATCTGTCGAAAAACAGGCGAGTGTTTGCCCCACGATGGCGGGCGTCGAGGAGAAGTGGTGGCGCTGACGCGCCCTCGTGAAACCTATCTCAGCGCCGACGCCCTTTTCGCTCGCAGGGCGAAGGAGATGAACCGGATTCGTACCGGGCAGTCCACAGTCCTCAACATTGACGAGGACTTGGCCCTGATACAGGAGATCGAGGAGGGGGTTCCTTACATGACGGAGGTGGGCAATAAGCTCTTCTTCGTCGATGCGACTGCCGTAGAGGATGGGTACTCTCTGGAATTCAAACCGGTGCCCGAAGAGGACACCACCAAGGAAAACAAGCTCTACGTCTACATGGCCGAGCTGGGCATCAAACTGCCCGAGCCGCCTACGGGTAAAAGGGGACGGCTCCGGTGGTTGAAGAGCCTCAAGCCTGCATTGCAACAACTGAAGGACCAGCTCAGGGTTCGCTACAAGCACGAGATGAACCTTGGGCTCCTTCCCCAACAGCTAGAACAAGACGCTCTGCTTCGTGAAGCGATGACACAAGAAGGAGTAGAGCCTGGCCTCCGGGAGAGCTTCGCAGCGCAGCAGGTTACGCCTGACGACACCGTGGAATTCGCAGAGCCCTACCTGAAAGACATGGCCAAGCCGAACTCTAAGTACGGACGGCGTGGCCGACGACGCCGTCGCAGCCGTGGTCCTCGGGACAATCCACTTCGGGAGGAGGGTCTGGATAGGGTGGAAAGCCTCGTCCGGACGGGCAAGTGGCCTGACTTCTCGCCAGGAAGCCGCGACAGCAGGCTGACGCCAAAGGAGTTGAAGACGGAGTACCCAGAGTGGTGGGCCGCTCAGGGGGCCTTCGACGCCCTGCGGAAAGCGGAAGGCAGCCCTGAGGGCTGGAAAATCGACAAGACCGGCCTGGACACGTTGTTCCCTCCTCAGGGCAAGGAACGCCCGGACACCTGGGCCGTTGCTGATCGGATCTCTCAAGCACTGGGTCCAGGCGGCTTCAACCTCGTTTCTCGGCTCAGCAAGCTACGGGACGACGAGGTGGTTGCCTACGTAACGGACGGTAAGGGGACGCCAACCGAGGTAACGAGGGGACTCACGGCGAGAGAAGTCGCCGATATGGCTCTGAGGCAGGCGCTGCCCTTCCAGGACGCCAAGGCCCTTTCCCTCATCATGAAACAAGCGGAGCTGTCACTCGAAGAGGCCATCGCGATCCTGGCCGAACAACGGATGGCCGTCAAGAGGCGCGGGAAGGGCGGTCGGCACACCATGCAGCCCTCTTCGGCAGTGTGCAAGAGGTACAGGAAGCGTCGACTGACCACGCTTCGTCTCGAAGAGATTCCTCGCGTTCTTGGAGAGGATCGGTGGCCCAACAGCACCCTCATCTTGATGTCCCCGAAAGGCGCTCCTATCCCCCGAGTCATGACGTGGCGCCGGGGAGATCACATTGACTGTGACATGGTGGGTAAGTCTCCTGCGGACATGACGATGTTGTTGGGCAAGGCCATTCAGTCGGCCCTGTTCTGGGTCGCAGAAAAGCCCCAGAGGCGTATGATAGGGAAGGGAGCAACGAGCATCTACGTCGCTCGTGTGGGTCAGGCCGGTCTTTATCTAGCGTGGGAACCTGGCCAGGCTGTCAACTTGGCTACCGTCACGGCCAACCTTCAGGAACCAATGAAGGGAAAGCTTCGTATGTCTGGGGAAGTGGAGGCGTACATCAAAGCTGAGAGGGATCTTGGGATCGGAAGCGGTGCGCATGGAGCCCCGGAGTGGAAGACCTACGAAGAGGAGGAGATTCCTCCTGCAGAACCCGGCATCGTTACTCGGAAGAGAAGGCAACCGGAAGAGGAAGAGGAAGAGGAAGAGGAAGAGGAGGAGGAAGACGAATGGTCCGAGGACCTCATGGGCATTGGGGAAGAGAGAGCTGAGAAGCAGCGCTAATCCTGCCTGCGCGTTAGCCTTTTCCTCCGACGGAGGGCGGTTGTGTCGAAGCTCCTTTTCAAAGACTCCTTGACCCCAGGAAGGATCGAGTACGCCTACGGAATGGCCGTAAGGGCTCGTGACGGCCGCTGTCAAACCTTCGCAGACACCGGCTACCGAGCAGCAGTGGCGCGGGATCCGAAGCTCCTGATCGCGTTGGAGGCAATGGCCGAGACGACAGGGAAGATGCAGGAAGCGCAGATGGGCCGACTGATGCGGGATCCGGGATCCTCTTTTGGGGAAACCAAGGGAACCACGGAGCACCAACTGTGCCGTGAAGCGTTCCGCATGGTCGACAACGGGACTCCGATACGCAACTTTGAGTGGCTTTACGGCGCTGCTGCCTGGTTGTGCGGATACAACGTCTAATATGCCCAAGTACTCCAGCTCCTTTCTTGGTCCGTCAGCACCCTGGCTGCTCGATGATGAGGAGGACATGGACTCGGTTGCTTACCGGCAGATGTTGAGAGACTCAGCGGACGCCTTGGCCACGAACTTGGAGCACCGCGCACAAGTTCTTCGTCACGAGGAAGTGGATCTCGACATGGTGATGCGAGAGATTCGCTGTCAGGCCACAGAAGCCGGTGCTGCAGGACAGCTTGGGGTCATGAGGGAGCTGGCCGAGTTTGCCCTAGAACTGCTGATGGCAAAAGAGAACGCCCGCCGTGCTGTCTGAGGGTGTGTAGCACCCCGTCTTCCATCAGCTCCTTTCTTCTGTCATGCTAGAGCGGTATTCAGACTTCGGACCGGAGGCTGTGTCCTATGGCGAAGTACAAGAAGATAGCGGCGAAGAAGAAGCGAATTCGACAGCTCAAAAAGTCGGTCTCCTCTCTTCGTGCTCGGCGCCGTGCCGTGTTCGCACAGCAACCTCTCCACGTCAGGATGGCAGCGCTGGCTCTTCTGCCCAAGTCCCGTCGTCAAGTAGGCAAGAAGATTGGGCATCACCGCCGCGAGGTGCTTCGGCTTCGAGTCGCAGTCGCTACGGCACCAGACGCCGCGACCCGCACAGCTTTGTCTCAGGATCTAGCTCAGGAGGTCAAGGAGCTTGCTTCACTTGTTGCAGTCGCTCGGGCGAAGAAGGGGCGCGCCCTCCGGGGAGGTATTTCGGGAGTAGAGAAGGTTGGTCCTGACCAGGTGAAAATTCGTCTTCGGGCCTCCCGCGCTCAGCTTGCTGCGGTCAACGCCGAGTTGAAGACTCTTCACAAGCGGGCCAAGAACAAGAAAGGACCCAAGCTGGTGAGGAAGCACAGGCAAGCTCGCATTCAAGTTCTTTCCGCCAAACGAGTCCACCTCAAGCGCCGAATCGGCCTCTTGAAGAGAGGTCTCGACTTCGAGCGCGCCGTTCGTCTTCACCCATCTCGTGTAGCAATCCAGCGCAGGAAGCTCGTTCTTCCTCGTGCCTGGTCAGTGCCGAATCACTCCGATGTGGCGGTGCTCATTCGGCTGTTGGGGACCCAAGTTCCTCGGCTTTCGCGCGAGTCAAGCCGGGCGTACGTTCAGCGACTCCGTGCCTATACGCAGCGCTCTCTGCTTCGTCTCATCAACCTTCGTGCCAGCAATGTGACGGGCCCTTCTTCTATCACCCAAGCTGTTGAAGCAACCATTGTCGAGGATGGCCCTGCGCTCAACTCTGAAAGCGAAGCCGGTGGTGTTGCAATCGACCCTATGGCCGAGGGGATGGATGACCTCATTCAGCCTGTCTCTGACCAGCTCGAAGCTGTGGAAGAGGACTACCACGCTGAATTTCCAGCTGGCGATCCCACGCCGGAAGAGCTGGACCAGATCTTGGCTTTTGCGGAAGAAGCTGAGGCTGAGGCGAGGACCGCCCCCAAAGATGCGTCCGACGAGATGGAAGAAGACCTTCTTGCAGCTGACGAGCCCTTTGCTCCAGACTTCGAGGAACTGGACTTGGAAGAGTTCGACGAGTCCGCAGAAGATGAAGGTCCGAACATGATGCTGGTCGTGGGTGTAGTTGGTGGTCTGGGACTCCTCTGGTTCCTTTCTGGGAGGTAGCGTGTTCGCGAAGTTTCTTCCTCTTGTGAAACAGCTCGGGATCTACCTGAAGATGGGCATGGATCACTACGCCGACCTCCGTGCGGCTGGTGAAGCTGCAAGTCCTGAGATCGTAGCTTTTTTCCTTCAAGAGAAGATGGAATCCTGGGACCCGCAGGTCGCCGGGGAGTCTCTTCTCGATGAGCCCACCCGAGCTGCGGGCGCTCGATTCCTGGCCGGAGTGGCCGTCAAGTTTGTGAGTGCAACATGAGCGACCTGATAGCAGATATCAATCCCAAGAGTCATGCAGCGTTCTGCAAGAACTTCGATGGTGCCTTGGACGACGACAACCTGGGCTTCTTCTGGGAGTCCAAAGAGAAGAGGGCTGAGCGGAAGGCTGGCCGAGAAGCGAAGGAGGGCGGAAGCAAGTTCTCGTTCACCAGCCTCTTCGGCGGTGGTGGTCTGGGAAGTAAGCCTGTTCTCAAAGAGGGAATGGGGACCAGGAACGGCACGGACGAGGAGTCCATGCACGTCAAAGACGTACAGGAGCGCGTAAACACCTCAGTCGATGGGAAGTTCGGCTCGGGCACGGCGACAGCCGTGAGGCGGTGGCAGAAAGACCACGGGCTCGACGATACCGGCATCGTCGACGACGCCACCTGGTCCGCGCTCTACGGCAAGCCGCCAAAGGCCGAGCGGCAAGCCAAGACCACCCAGACCCTCACTGACACCTTCTCCTTTCTTACCACGGGCATCTCGGCGTTCACGGGAGGAGGAGAGACAGACCTTGCTCCGATCGAAGATTCTGCCTCAGAGCCACCCCCCAACTACCTTCTGTGGATTGGAGTTCCCGTGGTCCTCCTGGTCCTTGGTGGAGGGGTCTACTTCATGACCCGTCCGGCTAAAGACTAAGGGGTTCCAATGGCTCAACTCATTCCCCGCGTCTTCGTTGCCTCAGGAGGAGATTCTCCTTTCAAGGAGCCGGAGGAGTATGGCTACAGCGAGGACCCGATCGCTGCCCAGGCGATGTTGACCACGTACCGTGCTGGCATGGACATCGGTGACCTCGGAGACGCTGCAAGGGCCAATCCTGTATCAGAGGGAGTCGGGCTCCTCATGGAGGGTGTCGTCGGCCTGGCTACGGTCGGTATCGGTGCTGGAATGCAAATCGACCAGGCCAACAAAGCGCGGCGTCACGAAGCGAATATGGTCAAGGCGCAGCAAGAGCTTGCAGAAGAGGAGGCCAAGCTGGCTGCACTGCAGGGAGACGGGGGCGGTAATGACCTGCTCCCGTGGGTCATCGGAGGCGTCGTGGTGCTTGGTACCGTCGGCGGCGGGTTCTACTTATACACGCGCAAAGGGACGAAGAAGTGAGCTTTCACGCTTCCCGAACCTTCATACCCTCGCGATACTCTGACGGGCACGGCGCTTATGGTGCGGACGAAGAGGAAGAGGAGCCGATTACGACGGTGGAGAACGTGGAGAAGCCGTCCACAAGCGATCTGATCTCGCAGTATGTTCCGATTCTGGGGTCAGTTCTCGGGTTTGGGGGGGCGGCTGACAAGGCTGCCAAGCTCAAGTCTCGTCTTCAGACCCTTCGCGGTGGCGGGCCAGGCGCAGCGTTGATGGCGGTGCAAATCTGCGGAGTCTGCTCCCTCCAGACGGCCATCAAGCGGACCGAAGATTCGCTGGCGGCGGCTGAGGCCGAAGCGTACAAAGCAAGCACCCGCGACACGCTGTACACGGCTCTGACGGTCACCGGGGTCTTGGCTGGAGGCATGATCGTCTTGTGGCTCGGGACCAAAGTGTGGAGCGGTTATCAGGGGACGAAGATCCAGCAGGCAGAGCTGAAGCGACTTCAAGCGGGGAGCTGAGATGCGGCAACCCGCCTTTGCGCACGGTCGTCGAGCACTGGCCCGGCGGAACAAGAAGTCGGACGCGGCGAAGGTCAAGAAGCTCACCAAGGCCTGTAACAAGAGATACCCGCCAGTGAAGGTGGGCCTGAGCGTCCTTTCGTTCGGCGTTCACGGGGTCACTCGCAAGAAGCGGCGCAACGACTGCCTGAGTGCAGCTCGTCAGGGCAACCCAGACCCCCGCGCGAAGAAGACAGGGCAAACGGAGCTTCTCGGGAAGTACTACAAGCTGTGGGCAGTCGAAGAACCGTGGACTGAACGCCCCACAGACGAAGTTGGGAATGTTCTTCGAGTCATAGGGGTGAAGACTGGTGGTGATGCCCTTCGCAACGTAGCCAGGGGCCGGAGACCACCGAAGAAGCAGCATTACCAGGATCTTGAGCGAAAGGCGACGATCCTGGGTGGGGTGATGACACTCCAAGCAATCGGGATCGATCCCTGGCTCAGCTTCGACTTGGCGGGGGTCCCAGCGCTCAAGCTCCGCAACGACAGCAGCTACCGCTCTCTCATGAACATCGTGAAGGCCGGTTCGGAGTTGGAAGGAGCGAAGGCTCCTGCCAATCTGATCGACGCCTCGGAGTACGTTCGCAAGCGGGTCATGGACGAAGACGCCGGAGGACCGGCATGGGCCGCCCGCGCCATGCACCTCACACTGGCTGGGATGGGGGCGAATGACAAGCGCTCAAAGGTGGAGAGCGGAGTTGCGGTGGGCACCAGTCTTGCGGCCAAGGGGCTGTACACCGCAGCAGCCGGGGCTACTGGAACCATCATTGGAGCCCCCGTGGGTGCCGTTCTGGGAGCGGTCGGCGGTATCATGGACGGCATCTCCATAGGCATGTCAGCTCTGTCTGGGCGCTCCAAGACCGAGCAGTCCGTGGCGAAAGGCGAGGCCAGTGGGTGGGCCCAGAAGTTTCAGCAACTGCTAGAAAAGAGGGCCATCAGGGAACAAAAGGAGTTGGTGGAAGCACAAATCAAGGTCGCTGAGGCACAGCAGCAGCTTGAGGACGAGGCATCGAGGATCCAAGCAGAGAAGATCACCAAAGTCATCACAGCAGCGGTCTGGGTCGGTGTACTCGGAGGGACGGCGTTTCTCGGGTACACCGCTGTGCAGGCCATCAAGCGCCGGAGGGCCGCATGAGAAAGAACAAGAAGAGGCCGTATCGAGTTGACGGCAACGTCACACTCGGACAACCACGAATCAACAAGGGTGCTCAGGCCTACGAGGACTGGCACTGGGGGGTCCAGCCGCAGCAGGTCATCGACTGGGGAGACAACGACTTTCCCCCGATGCTCATCGAATGCGGTCGATTGGTGCGACTGCACGTCCGATCTCCCGAAGGGGCGGCTCGAAGCAACCGGACCCACCCCCGACGCAAGCGAGACTCGATGATTGAGTTCTCGAAGAACGTGTCGACCAACAGCCACGTTGCTTACGACCCGGACCACCCGGACGAGCGGCTCTACTTCCTGGTGGACCCCCGGGCCTCCAAAACACTCGCCAAGCGATTCTGGAACGACAACGGGGTGACCCCGATGCCCCTCGCCCATCTGGCCTCGATTGCGGGCGGGAAGCACAGCAAGCGACGAGACTATCCGCAAGTGATGGTCAAACCGGTCGGCGTCCTGACTGCTCTTGTCTACTACACACACAAGAAAGGAGACGAGAACCCCGGCAACGACCGGTCTTACTATATTCATCAGATGGGCGAGCTGTCGAAGCACTTCCCCTTTCTGGCCGTTGACGCTCACGGAAGACTGTGGTTGGCCGGGGGAAACTACACCTGCCCATCCCCGGGAATCACAGATTGAAAGCCGAGAATATCGTCGGGGGCATCCCCGAGATAGGCGCTAGCTATGCCCTCGGCCTCGCAGGTGCTTTGGGTGTTCTCGTCGGAATCCCGGCCCTGGTCCGAGGGGACAGTGACGAAGTATTCGGCTACCTCGGAGGCGGTCTCGTTGCTCTCGCGCTCGGGGCCTCGCTGTACAAGAAAGGAATGGAAAAAGAGCAGGCCATTGACCAGCACCTCACCGAGAAAGAAGCGAGATTGAAAAGCAGCCGCTCCTTTCAGCCATCGGATCTGTCGTGAGCTGTAGACGTAGCACTCGGCCAAGCCCTTCCCCTTTCTTCACGAGATAGACTCCCCTCATGTCCACCTTCCAGCCCAGCAAGTTCAGCACACCTTCGGCGAGCACACCTTCGGCGAGGCAAAACAAGTCCGCCAAGGTCGAGGACATACAAGGCACTGAGTTTCTCCTTCACAGTGATGGCTCGGTCGTGCTCGTCTCCACGGGAAAGATCTGGACATCGGGGGACGGTGATACCTACTGGGGCATCATCCGCAACCTCGCCAACGACGTGAAGAGCAACGCTGAGGTGATTGCTTCCGTCATGGGCCAAGAGGTGCTCGATAGAGCGAAAGGAACCAGCCCCAAGCAGTTGCCTGCCAAGCAGTTGCCTGCCCAGATAGGCCCAGGGGCTGCTGACATCCCTTTCTACAAGCAACCCTGGTTCTGGCCCGTCGTCCTTCTCGGTGTTGCCAGTACTGCGGGAGTCGCGTACGTCTACTGGCCACGCGGAGAGGAAGAGGAAGAGGAAGAGGAAGAGGAGCCGGAGTATATCCCGCCACCTCCGCCCGCCCCGAGTGCCACCACCCGGCGCTCCCGGGCGTCAATCGCCAGGGCCGAGGTGAAGGCAAAGAAGGCCCTTCCCCCACCACCCCCATTACAGGAAGTCGAGGAGGGCGTGGAGAATGAGCCAGTTCCAGCCCAGTAAGTACAGCAACTACGGTGCTGAGGAGAGCTGGTACTCGAAGTATGCCGAGATGGCGCCTCGTTGGTCCCCCGTTGGGTTGATGCACGAGGACGAGGAAGAGAAGGCGATTCGAGAAGCTGCTGAAGCTGAGGCAGCCAAAGCCGCTCCGCAGTCCCAGCCTCGGACTCAGACTCAGCCTCAAACTCAGCCTCAGCCTCAGACTCAGGACGATGGCAAGAAGCCGCAGATCACAGAGCAGCCGTGGTTCTGGCCGGCTGTCATCACAGGGGTCTTCGGGATCATCGGTGGCGTGATCTGGTTCTGGCCGAAGGGGAAACCGATTCCGCTCATCGGCAAAAAGAACTAGAGCATCGGCTGAGTGATCACGAGAATCGCGTCTTCGATCTCCAGAGGGGGAGCGTTCTCCAGCCGTCGAACGGAGTCGTGTATCATCAGGTAGTTGTAGCAAGCAGCCCGAACGAGGTCGGAGACAGTGACGTGCTCTTCAGTCCGCTCGGACTCCTCTTCAGCAACCTCTTGCAGCTTCTGAAAGATCTTCTTTCTTATCCGAACGCGCATCAGGTGATGCCCGACGAGGGGTTTTGCCATGTGTCACCGGCCGCCTTTCAACTCCTTTCCTAGCAGACGAGCAGAAAAGAGTCGAGGTTGTGTAGCACAAAACGTAGCACCCCGACTTCAGTTCCTTTCTTGCCTCCTTTCCGCTGGCGCGAGAAACTCCACGCACCCCTGACGGAATCTCCAGAAAGGGATTGGCCCCAGGAGGGCCGAATGAATCACCTCCCGCCCCTTTCCGGGGCCATCCTCATCTCGAATCCTAGGAAGACTACAATGGCAAACGCCCGACGCAACTCCGTCCACAAACGGATCAACCGGCTGACTCGGGTGGCAATGCGATCCGTCGCACAGGCCAACCCGCGCCCCCCCTCTCGCTTCCGATCGAAGCATCTCAACGCAAGCGACCGTCAGCAGCTCAAGGGCCTGGCCGCCAGCACTCTCAGCCGTTGGGACCAGGTCAAGAACGCCGGTTCAGGTGAACGGGCGGCGGCTGGCTTCGGTCGGGGCGATGCAAATGCCTGGTTCAAGCACGTCACCTCCGGTGCGGCACGCACTCCCACGCCGAAGGACAAGGCGACTCGCTCGTTCCTGAAGCAGGAGTTCGCGCGCCTTCTTGGCGTCAAGCAGAAGCGTCTGGGCGGCAAGGCCAACATGTACCGCGCCGGTGACAAGTACGAGACCTACGAGTGGTCCCCGTCCTCCGCCGCCCAGGCCAAGTACTTCAAGGCGGGCAAGCGCCGCAAGCGCAAGGTCCCCAGCTCCGGCCGCTACGGCAACCGTCCGACCAAGGCCCAGTACGCCGCTGAGTACGGCGCCACCAAGTTCGCTGGCTACAACGCCGACCGCGTTGCCTTCCGTGGCACGCAGGCTGGCTGGCACACGCAGGCCCCGTGGGGTCCGGATCCCGCACCGGGTGTGAGCACCTGGAAGGGTGCAGGTCCCTACAAGGCGTCCGGCCACGTCCTCGCTCAAAAGCGCGGTGGCGGTGCATACGTCGCCAAGCCCCGCAAGGGCGGCAAGCGGGCTCCTACCGCTTACAACCTCCACTACGGCGCCGCTCGCAAGGCGGGCGCTTCCCATCAGGAAGCGGTTGCTTCATGGCACGCATCAAAGGGTCGGTCAAACCCTTTCGTTGGTGACCTCGCCCTGATGAATCCGGGGTTTGGTGGGGTCACCCAGTATCTCTCTGGATATGCAGCTCCCGTCCTGGTGGCTGGCGCAGCGGCGGGCGGACTGACCGCATTCGCTTCTATCCAGGGTTGGACCGAGACGCTCGCAGAGAACGTTGGGAAGATCCCGATGGTCGGTGAGTTCGTCGAGGACAACATGCCCTACACCCTCCAGGGTCTCCTGGTCGGCACGGGTTTGGCCATGCTCGCTCCGGTCTTCGGTGGCATGCCTGGCAAGTACCTGGCTCTCACCGGTGGTGCGGCCCTCGTGTTCGGTGGAGGCATTGATGCCTTCAACTACATTCTGGGTGGTGACGAAGAAGAGACCTACGAAGACGAAGGGGACTACGACGAAGAGATTCTCGACGAGGAAATCGACATCTCGGGTCTTGCCTTCGGTGACCTTGCGCTGGAGAACGTCTCCGCTCTGGGTGACCTTGCGTTGGAGAACGTCTCCGCTCTGGGTGACCTCGCCTTGGAAAGTGGCCCCGGTGGCCTGAACAACCCCTTTCAAGGAGCTTCCCTGACGCAGGGCGGTGACTACGCGCAGGCCAGCTACGCCGATGCTTACTACAGTGGTGCGGACTTCTCCGGTGAGGAGGGCCAGGCCCTGCTCACCGGCCGTCATCGTTTCCGCAGCCGTTTCGGTAGCCCTTCTCATCGGATGGCTGGCCGGAAGGCCGGTGGTCCCTCGCACCACGCGGGCAAGGAAGGGCATCGTTGGGGCTGGCTGATTCGCACCGTCGGGTGGAAGAAGGCTCAGCAGATCTGCGCCCTGCCTCCACGCAAGCGCATCAAGTTGATCTACCGGCTGCGCAAGTCTGCCATCGCGACCTACCAGCAGTTGATTAACGAGGCTCAGGTCACCCAGGCCGAGACGCACTCTGCTGACCCTGAGTTCGTCGCTGTCTCTGCGGCCGGAACGGGGGCCAGTGGGGCCAACGGCGCGACCAACTACCTGGGCGACCCCGCCCTGTTCATGGGTGCCTAACCCCTCCGGGGGCTCCGCCTTAACCGGCGGGGTCTTCACCATTTACCGTTTATCGGCCTTCGGGCCACTAGATTTCACCTTAGGAGCATCAAATGCATCCCCTCGTTTCCCCCGGCGCGGGCCCGATCCCGGGCGTCCCGTCGCAGCAACCGACCAACCTCTTTCGCTTCGGCGAGATCACCCTCTACTCGACGCACGCGTTCGTTGCAGGCACCGCTCTGGCCAACAGCCAGAACCGGATTTTCACGACTCCGCTGGGCGCTCAGGGCCAGGGCTATGCGGTTGGCCTCTCCAAGACCGAGACGAACCTCAAGGAAGGCGGCCGTATCCCGTCCGGGCAGGCATATGACGTTTATGGCGTCGCCACCCAGGTCATCGGTGCTACTACCGATGTTGACGGCAACATCGACCAGCAGTGCGTGGCGTTCGACGACGCCTCGACCATCACCGACCTGCAGAACGTCGTCAATAATGGAGTTCTTTCCTGGGACTTCACGCAAACAGTCGTGGACATTTGTCCTGTGATGCTCGCTGGCGCGGGCGGCGGCGTGTTCGGTGCCATCAGCACCAACGCGGCCAATGCTTCTGCCGGTGCGATGAACAACGGCAACGGCGGAATCTGGATGTACCGCAAGCACCCTGTCGCCCTCCCCGGCAACACGACGTTCGCGATCCTCATCCAGTTCGGCTCCCGCACCTGTCCGGTTCAGGGCGTCATCAACGGCGTCAGCGCGGACACCCTGTCCATCGCTATCCGCGTCGTGCTGCTGGGCTACTACAAGTCGGTCATCGAAATCGGCAACTAAGTCAGGTTCAACCTGGCTTTTCGCCGAAACCCTCGACCTCCGGGTCGGGGGTTTTCTTTGTCTACAGCCCGAGACGTTCTGGTCTTGGTGCCACACCGCTGGGGTCGAGGGTCTGTATGTCCTCGCTGTCGTAGCGAATCAGCACATCGAACAGGAGGTAGGCGAGGCAATCGGCCCGAAGCTCCCGCTGGCTCTCTGGGGGCACCACTACGGTTTCCATCCGCTCGGGGAGGGCCTCCTTCAAGTGGTCTTCGATGAAGGGCAGACCGAAGTCAGCGACGTGCCCGATCTCGTGGCAGGTGATGGCATCCACCCGAGAAAGGGGCTGGCCCAGGATCTCCTCTGACCAGATCAAGTGGAACTGGCCGTCTCCGAAGAAGCGAGTGACAGCGAAGCCCCTTTCTTTCCGGAAGTGCTCGGACTCCCCAATGGCCCAGCCGACGTTGAGGTCTTCCAGCCTGTCTACGACAGCACAGGCCTCCTTCCACCGGCTTGCGAGGAGTTTGCCGAGGGTCTCTTGGTCTGATACAAGTGTGTTGTGTGAGGACATAATGCACGCGGTCGAGATGGTGGAGTGGACAGACTGGGGAGTCGCAGAGAGCGACCCGCGTGGGCTGGCTGTAGCAGGCCGGGAGGTGTGGGTCTACCTACACGCCAGGCGGTACGCAGTCAGCAACCTGAGAAGCCGGTAACATGAAGTACGATGCCCCTCAGTTCCTGGTTCCCCCTGTTCGGGTGAACCCCGGAGTGTGTCGGACGGGTCTTGCGGCTGTAGGCATCTACATTGCTGCGTCAGCCGCTGTCTCTCTTGTCGTTCTATGAGCGCCGACGTAGTGAATCTGGACAGTCGGCGGAAGCCAGGAGAACCGATGGACAAGCGCGAGTTGTCCGGGGCCTTGTGGGCCATCTGCTCCTCGCTCGGGTGGGTCGAGCAGGTAGCTGCCGAGACGAACATGCCCGACGTGTGCCGCGAGGCCGGGGCCATCGCCGACGCCGTGTGGGCTCTGGCCGACAAGCTGGTACAGGAGGAAGGATGAGTTGCAGCCCTCTGGCGGTACACAAGGGACTGAGCGGCTATGTAGGGGGCAGCACAGGTCAAGCATGCGCCCAACGGAACTGCACATCTATGACGTGGACGGGACGCTCTACAAGAGTCCCAAGGCACCCGGAGGAGACCCGGTGTGGTACTTCCACGCGCACAGCTTCGGGGCTCCGAAGGCGGATGGACGCCTTGCCCTGACGACAGAGCTATACAGCATGGACTCCGGCTACCGGGAAGGTGACCTTCGCGCCATGAGAGACTGGGCGAGGGGGATAGGTTGGACGGTCCAGAACCGGGGGACCAAGGAGTCCTTCTGGTATCCCGGGAAGACCACACTGTTCGTTCTTCGAGAAGTAAGAGCCGTGATTCCTTTCCGGGAGGAAACAACTTATGATCGTCGTCCTTGACACGGAGACCTCTGGCCACCTGGGGAACAAGCTCTCGTCCGTCATCGAGATCGGCGCCGTCGTGCTGACAGAGAAAGGAATTGAGGTCGGAACCTTCAGCTCCCTCGTGAAGCCGACCCAGGGTCTCGGTGGGTGGTCGAAGTACGCCTTCAACGTCCACAAGATCGACCCAGATCTGGTGATGGCAGCAGCACCCGCCGACCAAGTCTGGGAGGCTTTGCTCAGCTGGATGTCTCTGCACGCTCCCGTGACGGCGGTTCTGGCCTTCAACGTCCCTTTCGATAGGGGCATGATGAAGAAGACCTTCCCTGCTTCGGAGCACCTCCCTTGGGGTGACTGCCTCATGCGGCGGACCTCGATGGCCCTCCAAGGCAATCGCAAGAGCATTTCCCTGATGAACGCCTGCGCTGGGTTGGGGGTCTACTTGCCGGAACGGACCGACTCAGCACAGCACAGAGCGCTGTTCGACGCGACTCTTGCTGGTCGTTGCCACGCGATGCTCATCGAGAGAGGAGCCTCGTAGCACTCGGACTTTCTTCTCAGCTCCTTTCACCTCGGTGACCGCGATAAGCTCTGCTCCAGCGAGGAGCTTTCATGCCCGTCCGACATTCAGCAATTCCAGTCCGCGCCAACCCGTCGCACTCTGCCCTCCAGAACCCCTTCTTGGGTATCGCTCTGACCAAGGCGCAGAAGCACGCCAAGTCAACACAAAAGAAAACGCTGTACCGCACAAAGTACCTGCGTTGCAAGCAGAGCAAGACCAACAAGGGAAAAGCGGTCTATCCCGAGGCAGGGGCCAAGAAGTGCAAGGGCCAGTACAAGAAGTGGCAGAAGCACCGGGGTAAGGCTGGCACGAGGGCCCTGAAGCTCTCCGACAAGTTGGAGAAAAAAGGCAAGCTCGACCCCGAGCTGGAAGAGGCTCTTCTTCGAGACATCGACGACTCCAAGATGGAGCCTCAGGTCGATCCTGATCTCACGGACGCGGAGCTGGCCATGATGGACTTCGACGGTGATGACTACGACGACTCCACCACCTCTGATGAGGGTGGAGACAACACCATGCTCTACGTGGGCCTCGGCGGGTTGGCTGTTGCAGGTCTCGTCGGTTTCTTCCTCTGGAAAGGATAGCAGGCTCCTTTTTCACCTCTGCGCTATGCTCCACTCCTAAAAGGACTACATCCATGAGCCAAGATCCCAAGTACCGGTCGGCAGTCGTCGCGATGCCTTCCTCGGCGCAGCTCGGAGGGGAGCAACCATTTCCTTTCGTTCGGTTCCCCTTCTACCCCACCTCTCCGTGGTACTCGACCAACCCGAATGTTGGCTACCAGGTCCGGTTTTACTCGACGGGGATCTTGAGCACGGACACTGACTTCGCAGTCAACGCCGAGATGCTCAGAACCGTCCAGTTCGACATCCCTGTCCGCGTAGTTGCGATCAATGGCGCGGCGTTCGATCTCACGGATCCGCAGACGGCACTGACACAGCTCAGCGTCGTCAACATGAACCTCCAGTACCTCTTTCGGGTCGAGTACACCATGGGCGACAAGCTCATGACAGAAGCCCGGCTGGCCGACACGGTGCTGGGACGTGCGACAGAGCCAGGTGAGATTGGCGGTCACGGGTACAATGTAGATCAGGGGGGCACCCTCATTTGTGGCATCACCCCGCTTCGCAATAACATCCGAATCGACATCACATTCGTGTGTCTGGAGATACGGGCGCCTCGGAACTTCAACATCCGGTAGGAGCCTCGGTGAAGCAATACCCCGACCAGTTCGGCCGGAGCCCCCTCTACAGCAACCCAGAGGGCACGCTCCCAATGCCCTCTCCCAAGGAGGTCCCTCGTCCCCAGTGGTACGGGGCGAAGATGCCCTTCTTGTGGACGGGAGTCATTTCGGGCGCCACACCAAACGATGCCGGACCCCCTGGTATCCTGTTCACTTACGCGTGGACCTCTCCAGTTTTCGACTTGCGACCTGATCTTCGCTCTGCTCAGGCAGGACCGAAGCAAGGCAACCCCATCTGGAGCACGGCGGCTCGGCTCTACGTGCAGATCTTCGGGGGAGACCCGCAGTCTCTGCCTCTGACACAACCCTTTCCTGTGACAACACAGGCTCTAGACTTCGGCCAGACCACCGTGGCCCAAAGCCAAACTCGTGCGGGAGAGGGGATCGGAACACCGCCAAATGTGGTGTTGATTGGGTCAACGGACGCGACCTCGAAGTTCGCCCCGACTGCTGTGGGGCAAGAGTCCTCCATCGCGGGCTTCTCTCCTCCCGGCACGGTGTTGGGGTTCGGCGATGGCTACCCGATTCGGTACTGGAGGCTGAAGATCCACTTTTCTCTCTTCATCGAGACTGGCTTCCCGATTCCGCCTGTTGAAGACCAAGATCCCGAGACGCTTGTTCTTCAGGCTGCGGTGTACTAATGCCGACTGACACCAGCCCAGCAGCAGGTGCTGGAACAATTGCCGCTGCGCAGGTCCTTGATCGGCGCAACATCATCGTGAAAGAAGCCACTTTTGGTGCTCCTACTGGAAACACGACCAACTCCGGAGCAGTGCGTACGAGCACTACCTTGTACGTCGGAAACCTGCCTGAGATCTACATCAGCTTGCTCCAGTTCCCGGAATACGACCGGTCGGACTTCGTCTTTCAGGCACGGAACTACATCGCGTGGCGTGCGGTGGCTATCAACCCAGGGACGCCACATCCAGCCTTCGCTCTTCTCACGTCGGACTCGTTCGTGCCGCTCACGACGCCCCAGCTTCTTCCTGTCGGGGAGCCCATCTTCTTCAAGCTCTGCTGTGCTGGTGTTGAGACCATAGCGTTGGAGTTCGACACCTCTGCAGAGGTGCCTGCAGCAGACCAAGGCGAAGACCGTGTCATTGTCACCATGTCTGCCAGCCAGTGAGGTTGTCTTGTGAAGAAGGGCGCACGGGTCAGCTACCAGGGTAGGACCGGAACTGTCGAAGGCTCCATGCCCAACGGGATGGTCGACGTGCGCTTTGACGACGCTTCCCACAGGGTCGAGCGCAGGAACGAAGACCTCCTTTCTCCTGCCGGGTCGGCAAGGGCCAATCCCAACCCGTACGGGCGCCGCCCTCGCCGGAGACGTAGGGGCCGTCGGGCTCGATGGAACCCGTCAGAGGAGGACGAGGAGCTGCTTCGGTGGCGAGAGCAGCAGTTAGTTCAGGCCCGCCAAGACCTGAAAGAGGCCAAATTTCTGTTCCCTGGAGAGCACGCAGGCCCCGTTCGACGGGTCGAATCCATCATCCAGGGGCTAGAAGAGTCTTCCCTCGAAAGCCTTGCCCACAAACGGGAAGTCTTGGAGAAGGGGGACTGGCGCTTCAAAGGGGTGAAGAAAAAAGAAGACCTCGCTTACGACGAGAGAACTGGGGAGTGGCTCCCCCGGGATAGGAGGCGCATTCAAGACCCAAAAATCCGTGAGCGCAAGAGGAAGGAGGACCGAGAGGAGAGCAAGCAGCATCACCTCGACTACCTTCTACGTGAGAGAAAAGAGGGGGGAAGTCTTGCACCTCTGTCGTCCGACGAGAAGGCCCAGCTTGAGTTCTTCATGCGGAAGATCCCCGCCCCCGGTGAGACTGCTCCGGTAGCAGACCTCGCTCGGGCGGCGGTGTGGATGGAAGTGCTCGAAGGGCGAATCAGCGAAGCCGACCAAGCGGCCCAGAAAGAGTACCCCGAGTGGCGGGCCGAAGGGGAGACCGAAGAGGAGAGCTACCGTAAAGGTGAAGGAGTAGATCGAGGACTTCTTGGCGAACTGCGTGAGGCGTGGCTCCACCAGCCGAAGACCGACGCCAACAACCTGATCAAAGTGTTCAATGAAGGCCTGATAGGTGAGGAGGAGCTGTACAACGGGCTCGTGGCTCTTGTTCCCCAAGAGCTGATCTTTACTGAGGCTGAAGCCAAGTACAAGGCCGCCGTGGGCCTGAAGAAGAAGAAGAAGAAGAAGAAGAAGCCGCTGTCCGCCGCCCAGCGCAAGAAGCGGGAAGATGCAGAGAGGAAGAAGACTCGGCTGGCGAGGGGGGCCAAGCTTCGGGAGCAAAAAGCAGCAGCAGCACGCACCACTCAATTCAGGCCCAAGTCCCAAGCTGCGCTCGATGCTGCTGTGACGGATCGCATCAAAACCCACCTGGCAGGATTCTTCACGCGACCAGACCCACCTCGCCTTTCAGGCGACCGGCGCGTGTACTGTGGCAACCCCATTGACGGCACTGCTTACTACTTGGTGGTGGACAACCAGAAGAGGCAGACAGCTCCTTTCCTCAAGTGGAAGAAGGTCGAAGAGCTGGCCAAAAGGGCAGGGGCAGAGCTTCAGGACAAGGTGGTTGGTCCTTTCTACCTCGACCAGAGTCAGACGCTAGCCGGGTTGGTCAGAGAACAGGTCCTTCCTCTCGTCCAGACCTACGCTCGCACACCTTCCACAAAGCTCATCGACTGGCAGAGTGAAACCACGCGCAAGTTCAAAGACGCCGCTGCCCTTGAACAAAAGCCAAATCGTACAGAGAAAGACCGCCAGGATGCGAGCAAGCTGATGAGAGAGGCGTTCGCTTTAGAAAAGAAGATGAAGACGGTTCGCGAGAGCATCGGTGCAGCGATCGACCTCTTCACGCGAAAGGCAGTCGTGAAAGTTCAGTTTGCTGACCCCCGCCACAGCACTCGCAGTCTCACCGGTGGCTACAGGAAAGTGACCGACCTCACTAAGACCATCCCCCGGGGAAGCGCTGTCATCATCTCCCTGCCATCGAAGGAAAAGCTCGACGAGATGAATGAAGCGCTGGAGCGGTACAAGAACGCCTTGGAGCACCGGCCCGGGATGAGCGTCTTCCCAGTCACTGAGCGCTTCCGCAGTTACATGAGACTCCGCAAGAGCAAGTACCGTTCTATGCGCGCGACTCAGCCTCAGGCCGAACTGATCGGGAAGCTCCCCAAAGGTGGAGCGGCAGGGATTGAGGCCGACATTAAGGAGGACTTCGCACAGATCGGCCCAGCAGGAAAACTGACTTTCTTCCGTGTCTCCAAGTGGAAGTCGTCTGGCCCGGAGCGGTTGAAGAAGTTCCGCCCCTATGGTTACCGAGCCTTCAACGCCCGACAAGCCGGGACCGTGATCCAAGCTTTGGCGGTCGAAGGGATTTCGGCGCCTGTGGCCAGATGGCTTGTTGCCAGCGGGGCTGTGAGAGTCGGGACCAACCCGGAGCACAGGGTAACCCTAGACCCCAAGACGCCGGTCTCAGGCCCTTCCGTCACAGATGATGGGCGCCTGACCCAGGGCACCAAGGTCTCAGTGCTTCTGAAGGACAAGTCCGAGAGTCCGTTCTTCTCCTGGGTCCCCACGACAGTTCCTTTTGAGGTCAGCAGAGAGCTGATGGGTAAGCGGAAGAAGAGGGGAGAACCTGTCGATGAGTACACCGTCTGCCTGTCTGCTGACCAGAAGAAGGCTCAGTCACAGATGAAGGTGCTCAAGCAGCGCGTCCAGCAACTGAGCGCGGCTTACGGCTCAGCCCGCTCCCTGTTCCTCAAGCTCTCGCGGGCTCCGAACTCGTTGAAGCCCGAACGCGAAGACCCCAACCCCAGAAAGGTTCGAGACTGGTCCCGGGGGGGAGAAGTCGAGGTCGAGCGCTCCTACTACTACAGCGACGTCCGGCGTGTGATTGTCAAGCTTGCAAAGGGCTATGCCTCACTCATGCGGTGGTATGTCCAGTACCTCAACGACGCACACAACCACGAGCCGTCAGCTCGGATCATCTCCGATGTCCTTTCCGACGGGAAACACGAGACGGGCTTTCAACTCGGGATCCTAGACGAGCATTGGAGCAAGTTCGTGACTGGGCAGGGGCTGGGTCAGGGCCTCCTCACACCCAATAGGACGGACACCGACCTCGACGACCTCGACCAGTACGAAGAGTTCATCAAGGAGTACGGGGATAAGCTGCGAGAGGCTCCGCCCGCCCGGCAGCTCCCAAAGGCCCGTTCCATTGTAGACCTCGGGATCTTGTCTCAGGGGGAGTTCGAGGAGTTGAGGAAGAAGCGGGGCGGGTCTCTTTCTCTGCATGATCTCGCAACTCTGTTCCCAAAGATGCCAGTCCCTCACTCCAAGTTCGACTTCGGACCCTTCAGCGTAGAGCACCTCTCCGGGTCAGCCCTCCGATGGCTCGCTGGCGACACCTCCGGAGACCACCACCCCACTGATGATCTGCTCGCCTTCGTGTGGCACAGCCTGGATGATTCGGTCAAGAAGACGCTGCTGAAAGCTCGAAGCGCCGCGATTCATGGCGGAGGAGTGAAAGATCTGCTCGAAGCGCAGAGGCCCCCTGCATCCCTCAAGCCGGACAAGGACGGCAAACTGCCAGCCGTGCAGTTAGCAGACAAGATCCTCTGGGCCACCTTGCATTACGCAAAAGGGGGCATCCGTATGGGACCTCGGGGGAACCCTGTCTATGGCGATCCCCTCTACCCGAACGATAAAGGCCGAGGCAGGCCCTACCTGAAGTTCGATCTGCTCAGACCCCCCGGGTGGTCTTCTGAGGCGTTCAAGCAGCAGGTCGACTCGAACTGGGCCCTCTCGCTGGTCCTCGATGATGTCTACCCGGCCCTCTGGCGTGGGGACATGCGGCCCACATCCCTCGATGAAGCGACTGAGCTTCTGATCCTTGCGGTCCTCTACCACCAGCTTGGTGGCTACCACTTAGGCGGCCCCCTTGACCCAGGGAACCCATGCTACCGCCTGATGCCGGAGAGGAGAGGAGTTGACCCCTGCCCTGGGATGCACGAGTTGCAGAAGTTCTCCAAGTTCCTTTCTCGTGCAGAGGCAAAGCTACTGGGCGGCTCCGTCAACCTCAGCCGCACCGGCAACTACACGGCCTACTTGACCTACAACCCGGTGCTTTTCGAGCTGACTCGACTGTTCTGGCCAGGAAACAAGGGAGCAGAGCGCTTTACCGGCTTGCTGGGGCAGCCCAAGATGCTGCAAGACGTTGATGTCCTTGGTCGGTACGGGTCCTCGGCGACCGACTTGCAGAAGGCAGCGGTCTCTTCTCCCAACACAGCCCAGGTCTACTACAAGCTCCAGGCGATGCTCGCACCTGCAGGAGGAAACCCCGAGAACCTCAACCTCATTGCCGATATCACTCGCGGCCCCATTCGACCCCGTGGCCACACCGGTCCACTGAGGGAAGGGCCCGAGGAAGTCGAGATGCACGGGGAGGGCGGAGAGCTGGTTCCTATCGTTGTAGGACAAGATCCCTTGGGGCAACCCATCGGGCACTTCACGCCCTACGCGCTTCTCTGGCCCCTCGGGGAGACGATGGAAGAAGCGGGTGGGACAGCGATGGATTTTGTTTCCGACCCCATCCCCTTCCTCGATGAGCTGAAGAGAAGTGGAGTAGACCCAGCCCTCGCTCAGATGATTCGATTCCGTGAGGTTGGTCTGTCTCGTCCGACGTCGGAGCTGGCAAAACGAGGCGGTGTTGGCAAGAAAGGGGCTTTGGCCGACGTGCGAAAAGGGAGGAGGACCTATGACCCCCTGACGCCCGAAACAAAGCAGACAGCAAGGCCTCGGACCATTCTGCGCACTGCCTTGGCCAAGGCCACCAAAGACCAGAACCTGTTCGGGGCACAGACTGAAGCTGACCTGCGCTCTCGTTTCCAAGATCTGCCACGGGAGTCACTGGACCAGATCATCAAGAAGCGTCGACAAGATGAAGCAGAGGCGCTGGAGAAGTTCCAGAAGAGCCCTGGGAACGTCCTGCGTCGAGAGAAGGGCGGTCGGTGGTCCCCGCACCCCCTTTCTGGGCAAGAGCCCCCTCACGGGCCAACCAGGCCGGGCCACAGCCTGCGGGGCTACGATGCCGAGACGTTCAGGTTGTTGCAAGAAAAGGAGTTGTCTCCCCAACGCCCTCCGACAGGACTTCCGCCCGTCTTCGATGAGCGATGGTACGGCAAGCGCGAGACCGACAAGGACCCGAAGCAGCAGGCGCGGTGGCACGGACCAAAGACCATCCGTGAGCACTCAGCCCTGTCCCAAGCAGAGGCTGAACGAGGTAGCCTCGCTGAGATAATGGAAGACATCGACCTTGCCATCGAGACCGTAGACAGGAAGATCGAAGCGGCGAGCGCCTCGAAGAAGAGAGCCAAAGCGAAGAAGAACCGGCGCCGGTCTCGCCGTCAGCCCCGCCGATCGCGTAACCGGTAGCACTCGGGTTTATGGCGTGGCTGTTTCAGCCCGGTAGGATGAGACTGCCAGGAGTTTTCCTTCATGCCTCAGTTCCAGCCCAGTGAAATGGTGATGAGTTGGTGGGCCGACGACACGATGGTCTACAAGGCCCAAGCTGGCTCCGGCATTGAGCCTGGGGTCTACGAAGAACTCGACTACCGGATGACGAAGCCCCCGAAGAACTTGATGGAGGCTTACGAGCAAGCATCGTACTTCGTCGCTATTGCAGCACTTCGGGCGAGGCGCCTGGAAGAAGAGGGGAATCCTGCGGCGGGTCACACCTTCCTCCTTGCTCAGCTGAACTCGCTGGTGCAAGAGGCCCAACGCGCGAAGGACGACGTCGGAATGGTCTGCTCCTGGACGGGACTCTGGTGCCCAGTTCGAGGGTCGGGCGCCGTTCTCAACGATGCCATCGAGGTAATCGAGGACTCACAGCTGCCTGACGAAGAGCGCGTGAGGATGACCACCATCCTGCGCAAGAGCAAGCGAGCCGTCCAGTTCCGGCAGGCCGTTCCGTGGCTCGTACTCGTTGGTGTGGGCGCAGCGGCAGGCACTTACTGGTACCGAAAGAGCAGGACGTAGCACTCGGGCTGGCCTCCAGCTCCTTTCTCGACCCCCTCCACATGGTAAGTACTCTTGGCAGCCGCGCGTCGCGCGTTCCGCGTCCCGAGGAAGATAATCATGGCTACGACGTTCGCCCTCCCCAACAAGAGCAGCAAGAGCAAGAGCAAGAAGAAGAAGGATGCCTACTTCAAGTGCCGAGCGGCGAAGATTGCAAAGAACAAAAAGGCTTGGCCCCACGAGGACGCGAAGAAACTGGGCACCTGCCGAGAGAAGTTCCTGGCCTGGCAGAAGGTATCCCCCAAGGCGGCTAAGGCCTGGGAAGCCGGTCTGGATGCAGTCGTCTACGCAGGCGACGCCGAGAAAGCAGACAAGTACAAAGACGCATACGACAAGTGCCGGCGGAAGAGAAAGGCCAACAAAAAGGACTACTATCCGCAGAAGGTGAAGGGGTTCTTCCGGCTGGGGAAGAAGTCCAACTACTGCAAGAGTTCCTACGTCAAGTGGAAGAAGTACCAGCCGACCGGGAGTACCGGTACGGCGAGTACGACGAGCACGATGGTCAGCTCGGCGCGTACGTTCTCGACCGACTACTACGACCAAGATCCTGCCACCTACTACGACGCCGAGGGCCTGGTCGACGTCGCCGCGGAAGCAGGGAGGAAGATGAAGAAGAAGAAGAAGAAGGGGAAGGGGAAGGGGAAGCGCCGCTCCGAGCAGGAGTTCAGTCCCTCCGCCGACGACTTTGAGCAGGAGTTCAGTCCCTCCGCCGACGACTTTGATGACGATGAAGATGACGCTGGCGTGCCTATGTGGATGATCGCAGCAGGTGCTGCGGGGGGCCTCGGGTTGCTCTGGTACCTTTCGGGCAGGTAAGGAGAACACAAATGAACACCAAACTACTCCTCGGACTCGCTGTTGGCGGGGCTGCCCTCTGGTACTTCTCTCGCGAAAAGGAGAAGCAAGAGGAACTGGCAGATCAAGCGTCGGGAGCCGCAGATCAAGTTACCTTGACATTCCAAGAGACTGCAGAGCAGGTTCAAGAAGACCTTCCTGCCATCGAGGAGCAGGTCCTGCGTGCCCTTGAAGGCATAGAAGAGGCCATCAACCTCCAGCTTGTGGACGAGCCGCTTGGTGCGTTCTGGAATCCGGCTCCCTGGGTCACGGGCATGCCTCAACGGCAGACCGTCATTGAGGAGCTTCAATCGGGTCAATCCACGATGGTCACCCAGCGAATCCCCGGACGCAAGCGCCTCTACGAGATCACAATCACCCGACCGGGTGGAGAAGTGCTGACCGTCAGAGCCAAAGTGACCTGGACTGTGGAAGGCCCCAAGGTCGTTCTCTTCAAGCCGGGAAAAGGCTTCAAGGCCATCGTGAAAACGAAGCGGGACGCCCGCCGACGGCACCCAATGCGGGGTCGTCATCCGGTTCGCCGCGTCAGGCGGGCCAAACGGGTGGGCGATGTGGAGGCCGTGCCAGTGAACAGCATGAGCATCCCGAACTTCGGATACTTCGGGTAGCGTAGGAGGCGATGTTGAGTCGCATCGCCACAGGCAAGGACATCGAGGATGGCTATGGCATCTCCCGCGAGCTGGCGGAGAAGATCGTCCGAGTCTCCCAACGAGTTGGCATCCCGAACCCCGCGATGCTGGCGAACGCCATCTACTACGAGTCGGGCTTCACGTTCAGTCCGTCCATCGTGCACCACGATCCTCGAACGGGTAGGTCTTCTGGGGCAACAGGTCTCATCCAGTTCCTTCCCTCAGTGGCCTCCGAGCTGGGCACCACTACTACTGCTCTGCAGGCCATGTCTGCCGTAGATCAAATGGACTACGTGGAGAAGTACTTCATGCTCCCGCGTATTCGACAGGGGTGCCCAGAGCCCTTCGAGGGCCGCAAACGTGCAACGGGCTCTGGGGGTTGCCGAATGGGGTATCTCCCCTACAAGGACCAGCCCGACGTGTACGCGGCCATCTTCTACCCCCCAGGACGACGAAACCAGGACATCCAGCTTACTGGAGAGGCGTCGGTGCTGAACCTTGCTCAGTCCCCGGCTGCCTACAACCTGAGCGCAACGTCGAAGATCCTCGCCAAGGGAGTTCCCCAGTGGCTGGCCGATCCAGAAGGACGCCTCCTGAGCGTAGCCTTGACAGGAACCCTCGCAGCCGTTCTCCTCGGTGGTGGGTTCCTGTTCTGGCTCTCCGTCCGCAAGAAGGAGAGCCAGTGAAGCAGTGGATTCGGGTCCGAACACGGAATGGGCGTAGAATCGCCGTCTGTGATGTCTGTGGAGCCGCTGCGGGCGTCCCGACCCGGTTGCATCTCAATTCCTTCGCGACGAAGCACAAGGCTCACCAAAGTGCTCAGCGAGGCTGGATGGGGGCGGGTGATGTGGTTCACGCAGCCGCGTCGAAGCTGGGTATTGAAACTTGCACTCCGTGTGAAAAGCGCCGCCGCAAGATGAACCGGATGATGCCGAAGTTCTGGAGGAGATGACGGCTACTGGGAAAAGGAGGGGAGTCAGCCACACCCGGACCAGAACCACTTGCGCCCCATCGTTGCTCCGTCATGGTAAACGAGACCTTGTTGTTCAAGTCGAGTGAGGAGTGTTCGGGCTACTCTGGGCGTCCAAGCAGTTCCGTGCATCGTTTTTGTGAGGAAGTCCATCAGGAGGCAGCCCTCGTCGCTTCTTTCCTTCAAGAGTGCCAGGGCCTCTCGGTAGAAGACCGTGTGGGAGACAAGCTCGGCTCCCTCTATGCAGAGGTCCGAGATCATCTCACGAAGGGGCTGGTTGCCCCCTGGATTTCGTCAGTGCGCACGGACTAAGAAGCTCCGACTACAAGCAACCGGTGTGGGCGTACTTCTTGCCGCCACGAGGGCCCCGCATCGTGGGATGCTGGACGATCTCCGTACCACGAGTCTCACCACCGCACATACAGCACTCGCCGGGGAAACGTCCCGTCATACCGCCCGGATTGCGCCGGTTCATGGGCTGCATCCCCTGAGTGACCCAGTCCTGCTGAGTGCTGAACTGTCCGAGGACCTGCTCATAGTTGGGCATCCGAGGACGGCTGGAGAACTTGCTGTAGGCCGGGTGACCCTGCTTCTTCCAGTGAGCCTTCTTGTGGCCCTTGCCCCTTCTGACGGCAGCCTGAGCCTTCTTCCTTCTTGGCTGTGACATCGCCCGAGTTTGGCGAGCCCTTTCTTCATACCGAGGCGCGTGCCACTTCGGGTTGCCCTTCGTATACGGCCCGGGAACCAGCGCCGAGAACACCTCGGTCTCGTCGCTCCATGCGTACGGAGCCGGGACGAGGGCGTTCATGACAGGGTTGTCCGGGAGATACAGCGACGGCGTACCGGGGTACCACGGGTTCGCGGCTGCCCGCATACCCTTGACATCGGCCCACGCCTGCTTCATGGCAGTGCTCATGTCGCAGCCTTGCTCCTTGGCGTACTTCTGCGCAATCTGGCCGACGAGCCGGAACTTCGCTTCGGCCTCAGGACTCAGCTTGCGCTTCTTCTGGCTCTTCCGGCTCTTGTTACGGCGCGCAGCCGGGACGGAACGGTTGGCCCCGTAGGGACCGGTCTGGTACTGGCGTTCCCAGTAGCTCTTCTTGGACATTGGATTCTCCCTGGCGGGGATGGCCGCCGATGAAGTGGTTGGGCCGGAGAGGAGAGGGCGGCGAGACATCCCCTCTTGGCCATAGGTTTCCAGGGCAACATCTCTCAGCTCGCCCCGAGCTGCTTTCCCTGCGTCTGCGATAGCCATCCAGGACAATGCTCGGTCCCGAGTGGTTTCCTTCAAGCCTGTGTAGATCCTGACCTTCTTCCCCAGATCAGCCGGAGAAGCGCCCCCTCGGTCGATCATGCCCTGACTCACGACCTTGCGCTTGGACGAGGGCCAGTACACCCTGTCGGGCTTTCCTGGCACGTCTACCAGCCGTCCTGCTTCCACCTCGGAAGCGACGAACTGAAGCATGGGGTCGTTGCGTTGGGCCATTCGAGGGTTGTTCCGTGCAGGTGAAAGGGGCTTGAGCTTCCTTCCTTTCCTTTTCTTCCTGCGCGAGAGCCGAGCAAGAAGTTCAGGAAGGTCGGTCAGGCTGACATTCTGCAATGATCTGTAGTCCACCTCCGAGGGCAGAGCCTTGCTCGCACTTAACTTCGAGTGCTCTCTCACCGAAAATGGAATGTCAAACCCCCTTTCTAACCCGGAGAAAAACAACTCTACCGTCAGGTTTGGTACTTTCCACTCACGGGCAAGGGCTAGGAGCTGGCGCGTTATGTCATCGTTGAACAGCCGTCTGACGAACACTGGGTCGTCCCCGGACGCTTCGTACTTCCCTGGACCCCACTCATCAGCTCGTTCGGCCTTCTTCTTCTCGACCCAGGCTTGAAGGCTCGTATTGATGGTCCGGTCGTCCAGCAGACCCTTCCAGTTGTCGCCTGCGCTTGCGGAGACCTCGACGAGGTAGCCCAGCTCCCTTTCTTTCCCCTCAACTCGAATCTGGCGTTTAGCAGCGTCCACGTCGTAGTACCCCTCCAGTGGGCCCACCCGGTGCTGAATCTGTGCCAGCAACGTCAGTTGAGTCATCTCTGCTGGCGGGACGTCGGGATACCACATTCGAGCTGCTCGACCCACGAGGATATGGGCGGCTTTTGAGGGCATTCCGGCTTTCAGCAGCGGACCCACCACATCCGGAACTGAGAGCCCCCGAGATCCCCAGTCGAAGTCGAAGTGCTGCCTGTACTTGTCGATGGCAGCCCGGATGCGGGCGCTACTTGCCGATACTGAAGGGTCGGCGTAGCCTGACTTCTGGATGGCTGCCGTGGTCCTGATCTTCACTGGCTGCGTCCTGGCCGAGTAGATCCGGTGAGGACCACTGAGTCGCTTCTTGGTTCTACGCCCTTCCTTCTTCCCCTGCTTCTCCGGGCCTCCTTTCTTCTTGTCCCGAGGGTATGGAGCGTCTTTGGGGTAGCGGTTGGCACTCCGACCACCGACGATCATGTCGTGTTCGAGGCGCTTACACGGCTCGGGTGGGTAACCAGAAGCCCTGGCCACACCTCGCTGTCGCCAGGGGGTTCCCACATAGGGAGCGCACTGGGCCACCTTGACGTCATAAGTCCGCTGGCTGTCAGCCCCGTAGCTCGGTGTGAAGGTCTTGCGCTGAGTTGGGTTCTCGTAGGCTTCAGAGAGCTGTTCCAAGGGGCTGAGGATCAGCTCTCGTGCCCACTTGAAAGCTGCCTCCTTGTCTGGGTGCCCCCGGTGACCAGGACCCACGGTGAGGGTGGTGTCGTAGAACGCATAGGGCCTGCCTGCATGAACGAGCTGAGCACGGATGTGCCACATATCCAACGGCCACCAGAAGAGGTGCCAGGAGTCGTTCTTCGCGATTTGGTAGGTGTACCCGTGGCTGCCGGGAGGGCGGCTGACCGAGCCAATGGGCCCGGTGTTCCTGGCGAGCCGCTCCAGCGGCATCTCCTCCCACTCGATCTTACGCCCCACGAAGGCCCCCTCAGGATCGGCCCTGCCACGCCAGGCGGCCAGACTCCAGGTTCATCTCAGCGAGCTTCTGGCAGCGGTAGCACGTCACAAAGTTCGCGTTGGCGGCGTAGATCTCCTGGGCACCGCCTCGTCGGTCTGTCCCGTCATCAGCTTTACGCCCTGCGTTCTTGCCGCTGTTGCAGATCACGGTTCCCTTGTTCGGGTTGTAGATGTGGGTGCGCTCGCCAGACCCTAGCTGGACGACCTGAACCCCCGAAGGAGCAGGCATACCAATAGGATTCCGGCGAGCTTTACCCACTTACTACACTCTAGCCTACTAGACTGCGGTCTCAGGCAACGCGGCCCCAGGGGCAGCCAGGGTAAGGGTGACGATCCCGCGCACGTTGGACGCGTTGGTCGTGAACTGGAGGACTGCACCGGCCGCGATGGTCAGAGCTTCGGTGCCAAGAGCGCCGAGGGCGGCAGCAGCCACAAAGGCGTTGTCCGTCAGGGCGAGAGCAGAGGCGATGCCGTTGGGATCAGCGACCGTGCCGATGTCCACAGTTCCGGTCACCGTGGCTACGGTGCTAATGGACACGATGGTGCCAGCTCGGGGAATAGTGATGTTGTAGCCACCGGAGAAGTCGGCGTTGATGTCGACGACGATTTGGATGACATTGTTGATGGTGGTAGCCATGAGGGCTCCTTAGTTGTATGAGGCGAGGTGTTGAAGGGAAAGGACTAGGAAAGGACCGGGCCGTCGATGTGGATAGGCCGCCATACCAAAGCGCCCACAGAGGTGCTGTAGATGCCCATGACAATGAGGGTTTCCCTGACGTTGGCGAACGTGGCAATTGTGTTGCCTGTGACGTTGAGCGCAGTGCCGAAGGTAATGACGCAGTCGCCTACATCCGTCTGGAAGAAGAAAGCCAAGGTCTGACCGGCAAAGGTTGGGGCGGCCACGGTACGCGTCTGGGCACCCACCCCTGGGCCGGTGTCGAGAGCGACAGAGCCGGACTCGGTGACAGGAATCGCACCAGCATCACCTGGATCGGTGATCTGATCGACCGTACCGCCTTCGACCCAGTCAGCTGTTCCGGGATTGGCTTGTGTAGTGAGAACGAGGGCCATGATGAACTCCTGATGGGGGTTGTAGACTCCTTTCTTACCACGGCTTTTCTTCCCTGTTCGGGGTCGGGGTGCTATGGGTGTACTCGTTCGTACTCTTTTGTAGTAGGAGACCCATGCCGATGCTGACCCTCCGCGTTCCCGAGGTGGTCCATGACAGGCTCTCTCGACTTGCTGAAGAGCGGCAGGTGCCTATCTCTACCCTCGCCCGCTCCTTTCTTGTTCAGGCGATGAATCAAGAGGAGGACCCAGCAATCAGAGCACGCGCCCTGGTTGATGCCATAGAGCAAGACCGTCAACTACTCTTCCGGTTGAGGCGCTTGGTCCTGTTCTCCACCGACTCCGGAGAATAGACTCTCTTCATGCCCCGACTTCGTCCCTTTCAGCGCGAAGATGTTGACTTCATCAAGCGCCATCGGCTGGGGGTCCTGGTTGCGTCTGCACCAGGAAGTGGCAAGACCCCCATCGCCATCCGTGCTCTGGCAGAGACGTACAAGAGAAGCCTTCCTGCCGCAGTGATCTGCCCAGCGTCGGTAACTCTAAACTGGGCGAGGGAGTTCGGGCGGTGGGCCCCGGGCATCAAAGTCATCGTCGTTGAAGACATGGACAGCAAGCTCCCGCGTCCGCAGACGAGGAGTGTGGTTTACATCATGAGCTGGGCTCTGCTTGACGCCCGCTGGACTGACCTTCTTCGAGTGAAAGTGCGTACGGTGGTAGCAGACGAAGCTCACTACGCGAAGAACCCCGACGCCCTGCGGTCTCGGGCTCTGTACCAACTGACTCGTGCGACGAAGCAGATCTTGCTTCTCACGGGCACTCCCATCATCAACACCCGGCAAGAGCTTCGCGCAATTACCAACTTGTTGGGTGATAACCCGCCTATGATCCGACGGCTTCTGGAGGACGTCGCCAAGGACATTCCCGAAAAGAAGAGGAGCTACTTGCATGTGCGCCTCCGGCCGAAGCACCAGTCGGAGTACGAAAAGGCAGACCAAGACTTCGAGCAGTGGCTTCGACGAGAGAAGGAGAAGCTCCTCGGTGAAGGCATGGCCGAGTTCGAGGTGGAGCGTGCCCTCTCTGCCGAAGCGTTGGCCAAGATAGGGTATCTGCGCCGCCTTTCTGGTGCCTCCAAGGTCCCAGCGGCCCTGGACTGGATTTCCCGAGCTGTGCGGATTGGAGAGCCTGTGGTGGTCTTCTTGGAGCACCAGGACGTTCTGCGCAAGCTGAGGAAGGGGCTGAAGAAGCAGCGGATCCGACACGCTGTGCTCGAAGGAAGTACATCTGCCAGGAAACGCCAGGCTATGATCGACGCGTTTCAACGTTACGAATACCCCGTCTTCCTCGGCACGAAAGCAGCCAAGGAGGGCATCACCTTGACAGCTGCTCGCCATCTCCTTTTCGTAGAGCGCTTCTACACCAGCGCCGAAGAGGAACAGGCTGAGGACCGGATTAGGCGCATTGGCCAGACCCACCGCACGACCATCTGGTACTTGCACGCGGTGGACACCGTAGACGACCGAATTGACACCATCGTTCGGAGCAAGAGGCGTGTCATTCGCACCGCTATCGGCTCTGCAGACGTGCTAGAAACACCCCTTGGGAACGTCGAGGCGCTCATCCACCGCTGGGGAGACCACGCAAAGGCGGAGGCCGTGGATGTCTTGGACCTCGGACAAGGCGACCCTCTTCCCCCCCTTCCGAGCCCGAAGATCACACACGGTGTCGTCTTCTACGGAGACCGCTGGAAGACCCGTTCTGCAGTCAACTGGTGCCGCATGCACGGATACAAGCCCGAGCGCAAGGTGACCATGAACGAGCGTTTCAAGCTGGTCCTCCACCCCGCAGAGGTCTTTAGAAAGAACCAGTTCACTGTAGTGAAGGTCTGCCAAGACATTCGGATCATCACCGGACAGCGATTGTCCCGGTCGAATGAGCGGCGGGTGCGTATGTCTATGCGAGCCGCTCGGTAGGGCGGGGTCCGTAGCACGGCAAATACAAGAAAGGAACCCCCAAGGGGCCGCTCAAGTGCTACCGAAGGGGTAGACTGACTGGGAGGAAACATGAAAGGAGTCAACGCGATCCCAGGCATGGTCATCGATGCAAGAGGACAGATTGCAGTAGCCCTCCTTTCGGAAGAAGCGGTCGGCGTCTCGATAGCTCGTTACGACCACGTCCTCTCCCCGAACGACCTCGTAGCCATCATCAACTCGGAGAAGTGGGTCACCGTCTACCGCGAGTTCGGTGGTGGCCTCTTCATCGTTGAGCGCGAAGAGGAAGACGGTGCCGAGGGCGAGGAACTCGAACTCAACACCCCGCAGGAGAACGAGGCCGCCCAATTCGCCATAGAGCTGGCCTTACTGGCCTGGCCGGAGTGGTGTCCTTACTACCGGGAAAAGTACACCCCCAAGCAGTTCATCACCTTCCCGATTCTGTTTCCCGAAGCTTAGCTTGGGGTCAGAGGAGCCACCCGTCATGGAAGAAGTCAGCGAAGGTATTGGAATAGCAATGGGAGAGCTGGGCATTGCCGGCGGCTTCTTCATCCTCCTCATTGTCCTACTTGTAGGCGGCTACCGGCTGGCGATGCAGTACATGGTCAACCTGGGGAAGAAGAAGGCTCCAGCTACGCCCAGTCCGGCCAAGCCCACTGAAGAGCGAGCCGTGGGTACAGCCACCATGATGGGCATCGCTAAGGACGAAGTTGAGACAGCCAGGGCTCAAGCCAGAGACATCCTGGCCGGACACAAAGCCGATCTCGATGAGTTCAAGCAGATCACCCGGGACAAGCTCAAGGTGATCGACAAGAAGGACGAGGATCAGGAGAGAGATCTGAAGGACCTGATCGCCCGTCTTATCGCTCTGGAAGAGTGGCGAAAGAGTCAAGAGAAGGGAAGCTGAGCGAAGGGAAGGCGATGACCCCCTGAACCCTCCCCAGGGCTCAGGGGGCCAAAAACCCTCAACTCCCACGAGTTGCGCCGCAAGGACGCTCTCACTGGTCTTCAGTATAGCTCAGCAGGCTGATCTGCACACGTCAAGCGCTGCTAGCTGCTTCGAGAGCTTCGTCCATGGCCTTCTCAGTCTTCGGGCCCCAGACCCCGTCCGCTGTGAGCCCCTGGTCTGCCTGGAACTCCTGGAGAGCAGACTTGGTGCTGGGCCCAAAGGCACCATCGACGGGACCGGGGTCGTAGCCGAGAGTGACCAGAGCTTCCTGCCGGGCCTCCCAAGTGCTGAGGTCTGCCTGATCGTGGTCTTCCTCTGTCATCCCGGATTCGAGTGCTTCAACAGCTTCGTTGTACATCTGCTCCATGCGACTGGAGTAGTAGTCGACTTGACCAGAACCGTTGTAGATGCGGGTGAACCCCTCCCAGTCGTGGTTGTTCATCGCGGTGATCAGCTTGCCGTCCTGCTCGTTGGTGAGAAACCGTCCCCATTGGCCAAGCTGAGCCGGGACTCCTTCTGTAGCCTCTGCCACCATTGCTTGGGGGCTCACGCACCCGATCAGCATCCAGTGGAAGCCCATGAGCTGCCCGACGCCATAGCTGGCGCTTTCCAACGCGGCCGCCCCGTCGACCTTGGAGGCAGCTGCCAAGGCAGCCCACTCATCCCTTTGCGCCCCGCTGTGAACACGGACCCATCGGCTCTGGCTGTAGTACCACTGCGCATCCTTGTTCCAAGCATCTAACGGCGGGCTGTTCTCCAACTTGATCACGCCGGACATATCCTTCCGCGTTCGCTTCAGGCAGACATGAACCTCGAACCGGATAGTGGGAAGCCCATCATCAACTGACTGGATGGCCCCGACTTCCACGGCTGCGATGGCGTGAAGAGCAGCGACTTCCACACCGATGTCATTTGCGAGCGCCTCGATGGAGTCGCCCCAGTAGCGGATGTTGTGTGTAACAGAGGACATGGATTCTCCTACGGCATCTTGTCCATCGCGTCCTGCAAATCGCCTACGGTGGGGTGCAGGTAGCGGCGAGTGGTCTCAATGCTCTTGTGGCCGAGGATGATTTGTAACCGGGCGAGGTCCATGCCGTTCCGAAGCGCCATCGTGGCGAATGTGTGACGAAGGACGTGGGGGGAGAGACCTGCCAGGCTGGGGTAGTCCTGGGCGATCTTCCTCGTGTACTTGCGGATTGCAGGTGGCCCAATCGGCCCGGTGTAGTTGTAGGTGAGAAAGAGCCAGTCCGTCGGCTTCTCCCGCTCCAGGTAGCCATCGAGGGCCCTCTTACCGGACCGACCGAGAGGAATGGTGCGAGGCTTGTCCCCTTTCCCGTGAAACACCAAGATGGGTCGGCCGTCGTAGTTTCGGATGTTGTTCAGGCGCAGCCCGCAGATCTCGCTGATTCGGAGCCCCGTCATTGGCAGCAAAGTGAGGATCGTGTGCGCCGGTTCCCTATCCACCTGCTCCACGGCAGCGTGGTACTGAGCGAGCTGCGTTGGGGAAAGGGCATCACGCAAAGCAGCCGGACGCCCTTTCGCCTTCGGAAGGAGCCCCTTGATTTCATCCTCGGTGTACCCCATCTCCGCAATCAGGTAGTGCTTCACCGCAGCCCGCATGGGCAAGATGGTGCCAATTGGAGTACGGGCGTGCACCTTGGACCGCACCCAAGAAAGGAGAGGGGTGTCGCCAGCCGAGTCGATGATCTCCTTGTACTTCGCCCTCGTCGAGGGAAGAAGACCCTGTTGCACCAAGCGCTGGTCGAAGCGGCCACTCATGAGTCTTCCTTGGCAAGAACATCAACGAGGACGTAGGCAACGTAGGGAGCGGCCAGCAGCGTGTGGATGAAGGCCCACTTGAGCGACTGGTTGCGGTAGTAGCTCACTCCGAAGGCTACAGGCGTCAGCATGAGGTTGAACTGGGTGTAGAACTCGATGAAGTCCCCGTCCGCCTTTGGCTTGTCGGCGGGGAGAATGTACTCGATGATGTTGGGATTCCGTTTCGCCATCACAGCCCCAAGCGTAGGGGTCGGACATCCTGCCCGTGCTGAGTGGACTGCACCATCTGATGGTCGTAGCGAATAGGCTCTCTCCACACGGCCAGAGCAAGGGCATCTGCTCTTCTCTCGTCCGTATGAGGAAGGCGAACCCCCTGTTTTGCAGCCCATTGATCCAGCGAGTGCTTTGGTATCAGGAAGTCGAGAGCATGCCCCAGTTCATGGCGCAAGATGGCATCGGCCCGGTGCGTTGGGGCTTGCTGGATCTTCGGAGCGAACTTCAGGTGGCAGTGGTTGCCGCCCCTGAAGTAGCAGACGGCGTAGCCGCGCTTCTTCTTGAAGTGTGGGTGGCTGTTGCTGACTTCCCACGTGAGACGGAGCGCACCAGGAGGCAAGCCCAGTCGATACTGCGCTTCAGCCCACCGCTGGTTGACCAATTCTCCGAAGCTCACGAGCCTCCCCCCTCATGCAGTCGGCTTGGGCGCAGAAAGGAGCGCCCGGACGTCGGTGTCGAAGTAGTAGTACGTCGTCCCCATCAGACCGATGCCCGTAAGCACGAGGAAGCCCTTCGATGCCCACGTCCCTGGATAGCCAGCCCCGGCGACAATCAACGCAGGCCCAGCGACTGCTGCTCCAAGCAGAAGCAGCGTGTTCTTCTGGGCTCGCGGGTTGATCCTCACTTCTAGGGAGTGCCGTCGATGTTGATCATGTAGAGAGCCACTCCGGTAAAGACTGCCATCGTCAGCAGGGCGCCAGCACCGATTCCTGCGTCGCTGGTGATGCCGATGTTGCGGCGAGCCTTGCCGTCACAGCCGCAGGGATTCTCCAGAGCCGAGTCACCGTACAGATAGTCGGCGGTCGACACTGACCGATCCAATGGACCCCCCTTGTCCCCTGACGGCTGGTCCCAGTGAGAGGTGGCCTGGTCCCATGTACGCGTACCCCGCTCCTTTCGTGTTCTTTCCTGCTTTACGAGCTTGGGCAGCCTGCCCGCACGCCGCTGAAGGCGGTAGCCCTTTCTGCCGAGCAGGTACAGGATGGAATCGAACTTCCTGCGCCTGCTCCCCGACAGCTCGTCTGCTGTGATGATCCTCTTCTTCCCAAAAAGGGGCTTCTTGGTCAAGAGAGCGAAGAGCTGCTTCTTCAGCGTAGCGGTCGAGGACTTCGCCGCCCTTCTCGCCCGGCTTTTCGCCCGGCCTTTCCTCGTGAAGGTGTCCCAGAAGGGATTCTCCAGCGCCAGATCGCCATATTCACCGTACGGAGCCATGGCCTGAAGCGGAGCCAGCTCGTAGGCAAAGCCATCCCCAAGGTTGAAACCCTTCGCGGGCAAACCCATGCTGGAGGGGGGCGGTACAGCTGGTGTGGTTGAAGGAATGCCAGAGGCGATGGGTGTGGAGGTAGTGATCCAGCCCTGCTGGACCGCAGGAGCCTGGAGACCGTACTGGGTGACGGTCATCGGAAGCGCCAGAGAAGGTGCTGCAACAACGCCTGCGGCTTCCACGTCCAGCGCTTGCTGCGTCACCAGATTCTGCACCTTGTTTCCCGTGCGTCTACGAGCCCGACGCCCTCTTGCCTTGCGGAAGTGACCCCGAGCAGCGGTCCTGGCCCTGCGGCGCCGGTGCTTCTGCTCGAAGTCGGTCGGAACTGAGGTGTCCAGTTCTGCGCGAAGAGCCCGGTACATGAGCATCAACCGAGCGAGCCGGCGGTTCTGCTTCCGTGTACGTGGACTCTTGGCCTTGAGGCGTCGAATGAGGCGCCCGATCTTGCGCAGCTTGGCTTTGCCGAGACCACTCGAAGCATGATCCCCAGACGGAAGGACGGTGTTGACCCCTGGGGCGGAAGGTGGGCAGAGTCGTCGGGGGTTGCGCATAGCAGCTCCATAGCCGAGAGGCAAGCGGGCAAGATCTCCACCGCGCCCGACGCCAGATTGGCGGTAAGGACCGTAGTTGGTGACCGTGTAGTGAAGTTCTTGGGCCGTCAGCGGCACGTCGTTCTTGCGATAAGAGTACGGCTGAAAAGACGGGCTCCCAGGGGGCAGGTACATAGGGGCGAACTGCGCCTGTGGCCAATCCACCGAGTTGACGTTCGGCACTGGTCTCATTCCCCGCTTGAGGGCGTAGGGGAAAGGCTGGTACTTCGGCCAGTAGGCGAGGTAGTCGCTTTTGTTCCAACGGGCAGACATGCTTCGACCTCCAGAGAGAGTTTCGCCTGTTCTGGTCGTCCCGTAAAGGGAGCCGAGGTCAGACGGAGTGCTACCAACTGGCGCCAGGTTCCAAGTCTTCCCCGTCACCTGCTCGGCAATGTACCGGATGTTGGGGATTGTAGGCTGAGGAATCTCCCACAGCCAAGACCACTGGTGAGCATCATGTTCCCTGTCAGGATGGCTCACCTCCGGACGGTGAGGCAGTTTCACCCAGAAGACGTTGACCAGCCCGGGGAACTTCCGAAACGAGAAGGCCCAGTTGAGGTGGCGAGGGTCGATGTAGATTCCCGACTCCTCACGAAGCTCACGGGCAGCGCCTTCTTGGGCACTCTTGTCACTCTTCTCTCGGCGGCCACCAGGAAAGTTCCAGTAGCCTGGCCTCCACGGGTCTGTGGGGCCTCGGCGAAGGGAGAGGACTCTCCCTGTCGGATCGAAGACCAGGACGACGTTGGCCTGCCGCCCGTACGACATCAGCCCGTGAATGTGGCGATCTTCTCACCGTTGCGGTACGCCTCCACAGTTACGGTCTTCGAGAAGCCAGCAGCGATCTGCTCCAGCGTTGTCTCCTGAGGCACCCGACTCCGACCTACGCGCCTGACAGGCCGCTTCCCGACAGTTCCTTTCTCCAAACAACGGCCGTGGTAGACCACGGTGAACATGGCCCCGACGACGTTTACAGGAGCGGGGGGAGGAGGGGGAGCCGGAGCCAGCGCAGGTGCAGACTCCATCGGGGGAGGGACAGGAGTTGGCTCTGGCTCTGGCTCCGGCTCCGGGGGTGCTGCCACCGGGAGAGGTTCTGGGGCAGCGGGTTCCGGCTCCGGCTCCGGCGCCGGAGCGGGCTCGGGCGCCGCTGAAGCCTCTGGAGCAGTCATGAACACCCCCAGATCTTCGAGGTCTTCGGCTAAGGAAGCAGCATCATCGTCTTCCGCAGTGAAAGTAAACACCGGCTTCTCGTAGTCCCAGGTCCCGGCCAGCTCGACGAGCAGCTTCTTGACTTTGGTGTAAGTACCGCCAGGTGCTTCCGAAATGTCGATGGTGTAAGCCATGTTGTGCCTCAAGTTGCTTCTCGAAGCTACCTCTGTTGGGCCCAGGAGGACAGGGATTCACATCACATCGAGTGCCACAGAGCCAGATCAGGGCCGAGGAGGACGATGCCTCTCAGTCGGGATGCAAGCCTCTCCGCCCTCCTTAAGCAAGTAGGAGAGATCGTCCCAGTGAATCCACGCTGTCCCATTGTCTCCCCAGTTCTTACCCCAACTCACCGTAACCTCGAATCACTTCATTCAAGCTCTGACGGAACTGCCCCCCCAAAGGCGTTCCGGGGTCACCACCAACGTAGACGGTCACATCGTAGGTTGGAATTTCCCCGTCCTCAAAGGTTTCGTAGAAATGAAGTGTCGCTGTCATTGCGCCTAGCACTTGCTCGGCCTGGTCCTGACTGTGCGCAGCAAACCACCCGATTTTGTTGTAGTCGGCATGACGAGGGTGTAGGCCTCGTGGGCGCAGCTCATGTAGGGCCGGGTGGTTCGAGAAGACGAGGAAAGTCCCGGGATGCTTCTTCTCGGACGCTACATCTCGCAGCACCCATATGGAATAGCGAGGAGGTTTGAAACGCCGTGACCCCCCAATTGCTTCTTGTTCTCCTATTAGACGTGCACGGGACTTGGCGTTCAGTCGTGCACGCCGTCGGGGTCTACCAGCCATGAGTTAGCTCCTTTTCGACCGATCTTAGCCTTCTTCCCGAAGGGGAGCACCCGCTAAGGGCTAATCGGGTGCCACGAAGTGGTCGAGTGCCACAGAGCCAGATCCGCCTCATACTGCCTCTGCATAGCGTGAACTCACGACGCCCCAGTTCACGTTGTGCCAGAGCAACTGAAGGTAGCGGTTCCGTGCTGCTTGGTAGTCCAGGTAATACGAATGTGCCCAGACATCGATGACGAGCAGGGGAACAGCACCGGGGATCCACCCGTTCTGGTGATTGCGGATCGGTAGCAGCACCATACGCTCGAATCGGGGGATCCAGGCCAGGACGATCCAGCCTGAGCCCTGGATAACGGTGCCGATGCCGGCCATCTGGTCCACGAGGGTCTGGAGTGAACCGAAGCATCGCTGGACGCAGGAAAGGAACTGGGGAGAAGGGAGCGGCGACTCCCCAACGGGCATGAGGTTCTCCCAGTACATCTCGTGCAAGATGATCCCGGCACCGTTGAAAGCCAGGTTTTCATAGTCCTTACGGCTGTGGGGCCGTGCCGCGATCCCCTTGTTCCAGTTCTTCACGTACTTGGCTTGAAGCGTTCCGTGGTGAATCTCCACGGACTCAGCGCCCAGAGTCGGCTCCAGGGCATTGGTCGAATAAGGAAGCGGCTTCAGCTTGGCCATGCGGGAGAGTAGCCCGCAGCTCCTTTCCGAGGCCAGCCGTTGAGCTGACTTCGAGTGCTACTCACGATAGACTTAGCTCATGGCAATTTGGACGAAACCAGGACAGGAAGACCGGCAGATGGTCAACGAGTTGATGCGTCTGGCCAACGGCTTCGACCACGAAGGGAACCGGGTCGACCGAGAAACCCAGCTCGCAGCCATCAACCAGTACCAACAGATTCAGGAAGTAAAGGGCCGCCGCTTCATCGAGAAGGCGCGTCAAGAGAGTGACGCCCAACTCACCTCGGCGCGTGCCGAAGCAGCACTGAAGCGAGCCGAAACCGAGGCCGAAGTCGAGCGCCGTCGTGTGGCTGTCGAGGAAGACCGGCTTCAGCTTGACGCGATCCAGGCCCGCGATGCACTAGAGCTGGAAGCCGTCAGAGTGACCGGCCGCTTGCAAATCGAGAAGGCCGAGGTATTGGTGAAGGCACTTCAGGTGGCCGTGGACGGGGGCATCGACCCGAATCAGCTCCTGCTCGCGATTCAGGGACTCGGAGACAAGTTGCTGCCCGGCCCGACCGACGCCCTGCAGATCGAAGACAAGGGGAAGGACTGATGCCCGCGTACGACTTCATATGTGAAAGCTGTGGGCACAAAGAGGTCGTCAACAAGCCCATTGCGGGCCGCGACCTCAACCCCCCGATGTGTCAGCACGGCGAAGCGTTCCACCCTGCGACTCACGCAATGAAGCGGGTCACGGTCTACAACACGTCCTTTCTTCTGAAAGGAGGGGGCTGGGCGAAAGACGGCTATGGAAGCCAGAAGCCGAGCTAGCCTCCGAACTCGGGCGGGGCCTCCGGTGGAACGAACTCCGGCGGGACCTCCGACGGGGCCTCTGCCGGGACCTCCCACTCCAGCCAGGCGGTAATTGCCGCCTCAACTTGTACGGTGTCGGTGGCGGCATCAATGGCGGCCAGCACATTGGCGTATTCGGTCTGTACGGCTGCGAGATCTGCCGCCACCGGCGCGTTCTCGTGGGCCAGGTCTATGGCGTGGGTCTTCGCCGAGGTCTTGGTGAGTGTTTTGAAGGCATCTAGTGCCAGTTCTGGTGGGATCATCGGGCTACTCCTTTCCTTTGTTGATTGGGCGATTCCTTTGTTGATTGGGCGAGCAGTCAGCCGTGCGCGTCACAGGTAGCTCCGACCGCTTCCTTCTCCCTGGTATAGCTGGTCGAACAGGGTATCCCACTCCTTATGCGGCACCTGGGCCCATACAGGCTTCCTGTGAGAGAGCCATTGATCCGCGTCCACACCCCATGCTTTCTCGAAAGATTGCGGGGAAAGGTAGATACCCCAATCGATAGAAGAAGTAGGGAGATACGCTGGCCGCTCTACAATCTGCACGTCACTGCGTCGTAGGTAGCCCTCCCAAACCCCTTGTGCTTCTGGGCTTGTACTCGCGACCGTGTAGGTTTTGCCCATCTTCACGGCCTCGATTGAGTGCGCTACGAGGAGCAGCCCCTGCTTCCCGGCAAGCAGAGCCGCGCTATCGTACAACAGCGGTCCCCACCCATGTTCTGCCACAACTCCACTGATCCGAGCTGCGCGCCTTCCACGGGCACCCTCCCGGGGGAGTTCTCGGATAGAAGCACCGCCGATCAGGCGATCTCCTTCGTACAGGTGCAAGAAGGCAATGAATGGCTTCTGCCTGGTTTGACCTTCGGGTTCCCAAAGGGCCCTTCCGGACCTTCCCCCCTTCCACTGGAGGTGCACCCCCGGTCGGGGCAACAAAGCTGGGTTCTTCTTACTTCGACGTGCTCGCCTACG
>Ga0255048_10000002_pt1 | contig 192308 bp, 257 predicted proteins | sample JV7_2_2_MG_FD_183619 | JGI IMG/M metagenome (GOLD analysis project Ga0255048, IMG submission 183619) | Seawater microbial communities from Jervis Inlet, British Columbia, Canada - JV7_2_2 | ecosystem: Environmental > Aquatic > Marine > Inlet | place: Canada: British Columbia | collected... | reverse complement strand
CGCTGGACTGCGCCCCGATGCGAACGCTTGCAGAATGATTCCGTTGTGATGCGCTACAAGACGCAGTGACCGATTATATACTCTCGGTAATCTTGGTGGTGGAGAGGACAGGGTTTTCACCTGTAAACTACCTCCCCTATTGCAGCGTGGCTTCCCACCAAGAGGCGTAGTCGTCCTCTTCAATCCCCATATCAATGAACCCGATTTAGGCTATGAGAATGCGATGCCTGAACACCGTGTCGCTGCTTGTTCTATTTAGAGTACCAACAACTCTTGTCTTTTGCTACTAAAAAATACTCAGGAAATACTTGGACCTTGTTCACAATGGACATGGTGCGCTTGATTTCCTGAGACTTGACTAAATCTCGTAAATGCTTCCATACCAGCATGTGGCGGGTTCAGCAAACACACCGACCTTGCGAAGCTCATCATTCATTTCTTCAACTCGATGCCAGCCATGATCCATATTGAAGTATGGTTTAACATCGCCACCATCGTAGACCACGATCAATAGTGAACCAGTTCCATACGGCTCTCCACGAGCAGCCCACTCTTGAGGACTGTAGAATGTGCGACATCCACCAGTGCTAGCTTCTCGCCCCCACCTTTCCTTTTCCTTTTTCTTGATAAAGGAAGCGATGACTTGTGCAACGTGCCTGCCCTTCTCACTCAGCCCTTGAGGGATTGCCCACTCTTGTGTCTTGTCCATCTCTCTCTCCTTTAGGTCAGGTTTCTTACTTCACTTAGAATACCCTCTTGGAGTCCATCTTGCTACTGATTTTTTCTTTTTTCTCTGCGGCGACGATTAACTTCTTCTTTGATTTGTTGACGCAAGGTGTCAATCTCTTCAGCGTCCCACACCCCTCGCCCACCATTATCATTGAAGCGTGCGAGGGTTTCTTTAAGAGATTTACGCATTTCCTTAAGATTAGACATCTTTACGCCACCTTCCCCCAGCTACCATTTTTATAAAGATAGCCGAGCTTCTTGAGTGCTGAACGCTGCTTGCTGGTGAGCCCACCGGGAAACTTGTAGCCATTGCTGGTGCTTTCAAAGGAGCGACCCAGAGTCCTGCGAATGCGAGCCTCAGCCATGCCACGATCCTGAATCTGGTCAATAGCAGACTTCCCACCAAGCTCCAAACGAGCCTTCGCTCGACTTTCCAAGCGTGCCTTGCGAATCGCAGCCTTACGCTTACGCTCTGCAATCTTGCGGTCCTCTTGCTGCTTGAGAGCCTTCTGCTTACGAGAATACAACGACTGCTTGTCACTGCGCTGCTTGGCCTGCCATTTACTCAAATCCAGATAAGCCATATTGTCTCTCCTTTATTAAAAGGAAGCTGGGAAGGTAGCACCGATTGCTTGCCTTCCCTTCTTCAATGGTCCCGTAGACCGCCATGCTACATTTACTGCTAGTATCCTAACTTTCGCTTGAGATCCTCGATCACCTCCTCATCCTCATCCTTACGCTTAGTAAGAGTGTTAAGGAGCTTAACTTGCTGCTCTCGCTTGTTCTTGAAATACCTGTCAGAGTGTTCCTTGTTCAGACGATTGATAGTTGCCAGATCATGCATTTTTCCACCTCCTTGGTTGGTTGTTTGTTCTATTTAGAGTACCAAACAGACTACTGTTTTGCTACTACTTTTCCAGTAGCTCCAAAACTTTCTCAACCTGAGCTACAGAGAGTCGTAACTTCCATGTTTCCTCCTTACTTCACTTAGAATACCAATCAGACTTATAATTTGCTACTACTTTTTTCTCATTTGTTTTTTAGTCTTAACTTTAGTTAGAACATCATACAACAAATCTACATTGTAGATTGCCTGATGGTTCTCAACAGTGAAGAATGTAGCGATTGACTCAGGGTCACGTTGAACTTTTAGAGCTTTCTCTGCTGCTTCTTTTGGACTATCTGCAACAATACTCATCTTCCAATTGACTGTGTATTCCATTGCAATCTCTCCGTTTTGTGCTTTATTGTACGTCCGCGTTATTGCATCAGTATGCGCGGCCCACTGGCCCGAGAGAGGAGGGTTGGTTTCTTGTTCGTTCTTCTCCTCTCACTTAGAATACCATCCAGGGTATCTAAATGCTACCAATTTTGTGGATAAAAATCTACTTGGGTGAATGAGCCCAAGAAGAATGCAGAAGTGATATTTACTACCTTTTCACTGTCTGGCTCTTGTAGTTTAGTTTGAAAAGTAGCCTTGCTGCAAGCGCTATACATCTTAGCACTCTTCCATCCCTTATCTCGTAGAGCGCTCGAAAGTGCAGAACCGAATGTCGCCCCCTCGTCAATTTGAAAACTTCCCTTGTGTTCCTTACTAACCTTTTCTGCTGCTTCTTGTGCCGTCATTTTTTCTCCTTAGACCAGAATTTCTAGTCTTTTTAGTTGAGACAGGTAAATTTTCAGCCTCTTTTCAGAACCATTCTTTAGCTTGTTGGGCATAGCCCAGAACCTTCCATCTGGATGTTTCCATAGGTCATGGTTACCACCAAATGTCTTCTCAAATCCTGCTTTCTTGAGCGCCTTCTCGATTTTCCGTCTCATACTCATCATCCTCCCACTCAGCGAGCCAATCAGCTTGCTGGTTGCGCGACCCGCCACGGCGAGTTCGCTTGTCCTTCATGAAACCAGCGCCATTACGTTGGCGTGCGATTCGCACGATAGGATTCCTTTTGTTAGGAATCGCTTTCTTGACCTTATACTGACGCTGGTGTTTCATGATTTTATCCTTTTTTTACCTACTTGTGATGAAGTGCATTGTAAGACAGAACAACACTATGGGCAATATGATTGCTAGTGGAATCCATAGTGGTGCAGTTACCCACACCCATGACCATGTGATATGTCCTGTTAGCTTTAGCACTAGAAAGATAAGGAACAAAACTGTTCCAAATCCTAGTCCATTGCTACTGCTGCTACTGTTTGTATTTTCACTCATTGTTTCTTTCCTTACTTAGAATACCTTTAAGCAGATTAAAGTGCTACTGCTTTTTTCAAAATTTCTGGAGTTTCCAAAATCTGCTTATCTGCAAGCTCAACAAGCTCAGAAGGCCAACGACTAACGTCGAAACTATCGTGAACCTTTTGTAGCTCAGTCAACAGATCGAGTTGCGGTTCGATGATTGGACGCAATTCAGGATGATCCAGAATCAGATCCTTGAGAGGAGTATATTCCATACTTTCATGGTACATCTCTTCAGAGATCAAACACCCTACTGCACAAGTGTTTCCACTTAGTGGATGACGATAGAGACAGTCGTACTCATCTTGAGCCTTCTCGTTCTGCGTCAAAAGATGAGTAACTACCTTGTCAAAAGTTTGCTGTTTATCCATGATTGCTCTCCTTATCGAGTCTTTCTTTCAAAATTGCTGGAATTTGCAGCTTGTGTTTTTCAGCAATCTCTTTAAGTCCTTGTGGGCTTTTAAACTCCTTAGAGTGTGCGTGATTGACGGAGTATACGCACCCCACTCCCAGTCTACAATTGACTGTTACGCGGTCTTGGCCTTAGCCTTCGACGCGCTCTTGCGCTTGCGAGCCTTCTTCGCCTTAGCGAGAAAGTACAGAGCGCCTCGCTTGTCACCCTCACGAGTGATCTGACCAGCCTGAAGCATACGACGAACGAGCGAGTTCCAAACACCCGTATCGAGCGGAGGCTCGAAAGAATCGACCAGATCCGACTTGCTCAGACCCACACCAGCGTCCTGAAACTTGAGATTTTCGATCACGGCTTCAGCGTACTCACCGTAAGGATGCTCGATGGGACGACCGCGAAGTGCCTTTTCCTGCTTTTGCTTGGTAGCCATGTTAATGACTCCTTTCATAAAGATTAAAAGTTTTGTTTTACCCCTCCTTGGGGCTGCTTCGTTTGCTGCTTCTACTTAGATTACCAACTAGCTTTCCTAATTGCTACTCTTTTTTATTTTTGTTTCGCTTACCTTAACTTCCTTAAGCCAATGGAGAAACTCTTTTGATTCTTTAGCCTTGCGTTGATGGTCAAGATACCCTTGACATACTCTGCAAAACCTACCTTCCCCGTGATAAATGCGAGTTGTACACATTTCACAGTATTTCATTGGTTTGTGCGTCATATTCTTTTCCTTTCTTCAAAAACTTATTCTAGGGCGACTAGTAGGAGTCGAACCTACCTTACCACCATATTAGTTTCCGGTGATCCAACAGCCCCGTTGGTTATGTTAGCCGCTTGCTGCTGACTCGTGAGAGGATTTGAACCTCTACCCGACTGTGGGTGAACCCATCCGGCCCCAGCACTTCCTTTGTTGCCTCTACACTAGTTATACCTTTCTAGCGTAAGATTGGTTACTCATTTTTAAAAAAACTTTACCCTGAAGTATCCCAATTGGATCTGTAATACTCAAGATAACCTTCCTCGCCCTCAGTGTACCATGTAGTGCCCCAAGGTGGTTTTTCATCCCTACCTACTTCCTTTTCTCTCATATACTGAGGATATTTAATATCATCCACTGTATACTTTTCACCTAGAGAGATGCTGTACGGACTAGGGCCAAACCCTTGATCAATTTGGATTATTTTCATTGGCTTTTCTTCACTTTCTTCTTCTTTTTCTTGATTTTTGCCATCTCTCGATCACGACGCATAGCGCCCTTAGTCAGACCATTCTTTTGGGCTGCACCAATAGCGCGACGAACGGCACCAAGAGACTGTGAATCCTCAAGAATCTCCTTAGCCTCACCGCTCATCAGACCGCCGAACTTGACTGCGCGTTCAACGATAGCCTCTGCCTTCTTCTGCTGCTCTTTATTCATGTGTTGTCCTTTCTTTCTTAGAATACCCTTAAGGAATTTAACTTGCTACTACTTTTTTAATACCAATCCACATCCACATTGGCGACACCTAAATGCCACTCTACCATACATAGCTGCTGATGCCTGTCTAGTTGCTCTTTTCTTTCCCAAAGAGAGAGTTTTGCCTGGACATCCACAAGTATATTCTTTAGTGCCTCTGTTTTTCCTTCTCATACCCGGAGGATTGACGGTGTGACACCTATCGCCAGCATATCCACATTGACGCATCAAACGTTTCCAAGACGGACCATGCCCTCGTCTAGTTTTATTGCCAAAATACCTGTCTGCAATATGACAGAATTCGTGGACAATCGTTTCCCTACGGTCTTCTGGTGTAGCGTGAGGCCAGAGGGGACCGCTAAATCTTATTCTACCCTTCGTAAAACTAGCATCGCCCATACGACGAGTGAATCTGTTATTAAATGAGATTCCGAGATATATTAGTTCTTCTACGGGGTATCCCACTTGAATTGCAGCCCACTCAACCACTTCCCTAATTTCCTTTAGAGTTGTATATTCACTTTCAGTAGTTTCCATTTGTCTTCCCTCGCCAGTATTGTTTTGCTTACAGTTAGAATACCCAGCAAACTCAAGGATTGCTACTACATTTCAAAAACAATTGGTTTGTTGGCTATAAGCCTATACATACCTGGACCACCACAAGAAGACGCATTTATGTAAGTAGTCTCATCTTCCTTATATTGATTAAACATCCCATAGTCTTCGTGGATGTGACCAAATATGTGATACTTGGGCTTAACTAATTTAATTACTTTAGCAAGCTCCTCGCATCCTTTTCTTTGATTTACAATACTACTATCGTTCATCGGCCTGTCCATGTCTAGAAACGTTTGAGCTACTCTATCTCCATATCCATAGGCCGGTCCATGAGTAATCAACACGTCAGTATCTTCTGGAATTAGATCCCATTTCTCACGTATTTCTGGACCCCGAGACAGATTAAATGCCCAATCGTGGAACCAGGGTTGCCAGGGGCTACCATAAAACTTGATACCCTCAATTACTACAGACTGATCCACCAAGTAGTGCCAATTCTCATCAGGTTCCGTAGTGCCACCATAGACGGTTGCTCTAGTATGTATTGGTCGCTTTTGTGCCCTAAAGTCATGGTTTCCAGGTATGAGTATCTTATATTTGAAATCCTGAAACCTCCACCATTTTACAAAGTTTTTGACTTCCTTCTTGGTTCCCATTCCGGTAAAATCGCCAGCATGAATCAGCATATCTCCATCTGGGAGGACTAGCCGTTTATGGTCGTTGTGCGTGTCTGATATTGCTACTACCTTTAGTCCCATTATATTATTCCTTCCAGCTTTTTATCTTATTAAAGACTTCCTCCATTTGGACCTTTTGTAATGCCCAAGCAGCGTTGTAAAATTCATAAGAAAGCTGCAACAGATCCTCTGGAATGTCCTCGCTCGACGTGTTGTGTCCGTCGCCATAAATTTCCACAAACTGTGGATAAAGGATACCCATAGGTCAAGTGACAAACTCTCCAGCTACCTTTTTGATACTATGGTCAATTGGCAATTCCGAATTAAAAAACTCTTCCCAGTCCTTTATCGTCATTTCTTATCTCCGTTAAATTTCTTCTGGGTCAAACAATAGACCCCAAGCAGAACGGTACATTTCTAAGATTTCACCGTCATTCCTTCTAATCTTAATCATTCTCTGATTTAGATTAACGACTCTACCTTTGATGATTTTCCCGTTCTTAGTCCACTTGATTCTCTGGCCCAGCCTGGGCTCTCCTAAGCGTTTTGAGCGGTTTGACATGCGCCTGCCTCGATAAGCTGATTAGCCATTCTTCCGAAAGAACCCTGAAGTTGCCAAACTACTCCCGTATTGATAAGGTGCTGCCAGGCTCCAAGAATCTCTTCCTCATCGTCACTGTGAACAAAGCCTTCAGCTAGCCCTACCGCTCTGTATGTTTCGTTGTCCATGTTGTTCTCCTTTCAATTAGTCTACCAACAGCGGTTAGTAAATGATACTACTTTCTTTTCCAATATTCTGGGGTATGCTTAGTTTTATAGATAGCATTGTCGATTCTAACGAGGGTACAGAATACATGATTTTCGTCAGAGCCTGAGTCGATGAAATCGTCCAACTCATCTTCCCAATTATATTGCAGAATCTCCTTGATATCATCCACTGTGTCTTTTTCGATTTTCATTTCTCTTCCTCTCAGGTTATGTTACCTACTCTTTATATAACACCTAGTATACCATCTAACCCCAAATCTGGCTACAAAAAAATCCTGGGCATCACTTAAGTTAGTTAAGTAATGACCAGGATTAATTATTATTTATTAGTGGCATCTTAGTCAATTAGGGGGTATTCTAAGTGAACTAAGATGCTTATGGTTATCTGAGTTGAAGCGAGAAACTTAAATTCCTTAAGCTCTTAGATTATATATAGAGAGCCGCCCGACGCAGCACCCAAGCACCTAAAGTTTACTTCTCTGGAAGTAATTTCATTAACACCACCAGATGTAATCGGTCTTGGATCTAAAGCGAGGTACGGACTGAATAGTTTCAAAGCCCCAGCGCCCAGTGAATCACCAAATGTAATTGTTAGTGTTGCACCGTTTTTTAGTCTCGAAAAGTCACCACCGTCTTGATAATATGTAAAGTTTCCTGTAACTTCCATTTGTCCTTGGTAGACATCTCTCGGTGAACGTTCACCGTTGAAAGTCCACACTGGCTGAGTATTATTATTTATGTTCATTGTCCAACCAGTAATTAGATCGCTTACACCAGCTTGGCCTAAACCACCAGCGCCGAAAGCGAAACCTGACTCAAAATATGGTACTGGAGATCCAGCGCCAAGAGAGGAGCCTGATTCAAAAGTGAACCCACCAGGAAATGCTGGAACTGTACTTGAATCACCTAAAGATGATGCTTGTATTTCAGCTTCCCAACCAACCAGTCCACCTAAGTTCCCGTTGAGGGACATTGAAGCCACTACAGCACGTCCAACAGCGGCTGCTGGGAAGGTCATTGACTTTGCGCCGTCTAAACCAGTACCACCTGCTGACAGAATCAATGGAGACGATGCGTCAAATCCGCATTCTCTTTCTGTAGTATCGGCTCCTGACTCACCAATTGTTTTCTCTAGAAACTTTCTGAACCCTGTTCCGAATCCACCAGCCCCTACATATACATTGCCAGTTACTCGACCATCGTAAGTGATTTGTCCTTCAGCGGCATTGATCTGCGAGTGGTAGGCACCATGTGAGGTTCCTATACCACCACCGTGAACGTCGTCTGCCACAATGTGATTAATTTTCTCTGATACGTCTAAAGTTAGGTAAGGCATTACCGCTGTTCCCAGCATCATAAAACCTTTCCATCCAATAGCTACCTTTGGAGGAGTACAACTCATTATTCATTCTCCTTTTTCTTCACGTCTTGATAAAATTCATATTCTTTTTTATCAGAGTAGTGAAAAATACAGTTTTCTACTTTTTCTATCATTATTTTACATGGAACCCAAAAAGGTTCCTTATCAAGTTTTGTGCCATAAAATTCGCACTTTTTACATTTTTCTTTAAGCTTCTCTCGGAAGTCTTCCATCTACACCTGCTATAAGCCAATTCTAGGCCCCTGACGTGGCCCCAGATAAAATCAAAACTACTGAAGCACTGCTGACACCATCTCAATTTTATTTTTATCCTTGGCCCCTCTTGACCCTTACAAAGCGGCCACTAATAGTCAACTCGTCTACTTCTTCTGGAGACAATCCAAAATGAGGCACGTCTTTTTTAAATTGACCATAGGCTGTTGTCTTGTAGAGAGTATCACCCATCCACACGACTCCATCCATTGATATTACTTTTTCTTTCTTAATTTCTTTAACTTCTTGTTTGAATATTTCTTTGACGAACTTTAGTGGATCTCTTATTATTTGAACGTCAACTAACTTAATCGATTTAAGTATTGCATAAGTTGCTGGCAATCCATGAGGATCTTTCGTAATTAGTGGAGTGTCATGGGTAACTGTATGACCTCCGATTTGCAACGAACCATTATTACTTTTGTAAGTAATTGCTATAAAATCTTCCTCTCCAAGCTCAGGCCAATCTGGTACTGGCTCAGGAATCACCTCTTCAACTACTGGTTCAACCTTCGACGTTCTCTTTCTGTATTTCCTTTTCTTTTTCAAAGTTTTGGAAACTGTTTCTTCTTTTCTTTTTCTAGCCATTATATTGTTCCCCCCACTGGTTGTCCTGTATCTGTTTGTGCAGCAAGCAATGACCCTATTTGTCCTGACGCATCAACGCATATTTGTTTTGCCTGCTGTAACGATTCAGGTATTTGCGATCCCGATACTGTAACAGAACCAGCGTCACCTTGTACTTGAGCTTGTTGAGTTCCCATTTGTTCATTTCTAACCTTATCGATCACGTTCTGAATTAATCTTGCAGCTTCAATTAAATCTGCTGTTGGATTTTGACTATATTCAACAGTTTGAGCGACCCTTTTATGAAATAAATCTAATAATGGCTTATTCATTTTTTATAGCCCGCAGTTTCTTTCAATTAATGATCTAATTGTTACGATGTCCCCTGGGTTTCCGCCAGCAAAACTCATCGAAGTTACATCTAACAGTTTAAATCCGTCTGCGCCAAACTGAGCGCATATTCCAGAAGTAGTTCCAGATGGTATTGTTACTATTTCAGTAACACTATTTCCTTGCTCATTCTTTCCACGCACTCTTACTTCAATATCAATGCCTGGTCCAATACCTGATGGAGTACACCATTCAACATTAGCTTCAGCGCTGTTTGGAGTTACCAATGGCCCAGTGTCTCTTACGAAATCTCCTGTTCCTGTTCCCAACTTCTCGCCGTCAGTGAATGTTCCAACACCTGACGATGTTACATCAATTTGAGCCATCTGAATTTGGTCATCACGGTACACGTTAACAGCGTCAAGCGCTCCACCAGTAACAGCCAAGTGTGCTTCGTTATATAACTCATGAACATTAATACCCGATTTATTCAAGTAATTGTCCATTGTAGATATTCCGAAATCTGTTCCTCTTAGTCCAACGTGACTATTAAGTCCATTAATAATGTCGGTAAAGTATGTTCTCGCGCCTGGTGCGAAGACCATACCTTCATCTGTTGAGTTGGCTGGGCTGATTAAGTCATTTTCTATTTGAAAATCACCTAATCCTGGTAATAGCTCGCACAGTTTATCGTGTACGCGGATATAATAGCTTATTCCAGACCTATTCTTATTGATAGCATTTTCTAAATTTATTGCTTGGCAAGCTACCCTGTCTGCGATTGGTATATATTGTGGTCCTGTAATTATTCCCATTTTCCTATAATCTCCTTAGCATACTAAATTTGGCCTAATGACATAAGGGTTAAGTATTTTAATCCAGTAGCTTATTCTTGCTACTCGATATGTTCCCTGTTGAGCAAATCCCTTTTGCATTCTTTCGGCCCAGGAATCGTATGCAGCAATTGGGGGTTCTGTTTCTGCGATTACTGGTTGTAGATTACTAAATCTATTTAAATAACTTTGTACGATTGATCCAAATACGTTTATAAACTTTTCTACTTCTTCTTTCTTACTTGTCATTTTAGAAAGGCAGTCAATGTTGAAGTTATAGATGTCATCCTTTACTCTAGTTGCATGCCAGTTTTCTACTTTTTCTGTCACTACCACTCTTATAGCTGCCCTATTTCCAACCCTTGTTGGTTCGCCTCTCAACACTCTGCCTATAATTGGTTTAGTCTTGTTTGAAACAAACCCCTGATCTCTAAAAACCTTCTCAAAGACTGGTAGCCCTGCCGTTAGATCTCTTTCTACGGTTATTGCTACTTGATCGCTCAAATCATATGGTGTAAAAAAACTTGTTGGTACATCGGTCATATTTTATAGTAACATGTGCATAATATTAAATAATTTATGCACTGCCTCCTCTATTATTTTCATCTTGGGATCTTCTTCAGTGGGTTTTTCCATATTAACACTGGCAATATCCTCAAAATCTCCTTCATCTTTTTCAAAATCATCTTTGTAAGTTTTATCGGCTGCAAAATCCATACATAATATCTCCTTGATATTAAATCATAAAGAGACTAGAGGACAGAGTTTGCGACCGTCATACTACAGGGTAGGATGATTTGATGGGTTAGTTTGAAGTGAGTTTTTGAATGGTAAAAGTTGAAGCAGCTTAGTATGGCTTCACGATGCTCACTCGTATCCAACATCATGCCCTATTATGATTTAAAAATATAAATCTCTACCAGTACTATAACAGGGTGATGTTGTAAAGTTAACTATTTTAGTTAATTAGGAGGGTATTTTTTAAAGATTCTTAGCAAATCTTGGATCACAGCTTCTTCTTTTTCTTCAAGCTGACCTTCGGCCCAACCTTTGAATTTCTCATTTTCTATGGTTTTTGCTATGACTCTTTGGGCCACTGTTGCTAATGGATCTATCAAGATATGAATAATCTCATGTAAAATTATTCTATCGATTCTTTCTTTGGGCTCTTCCGACAAGATGGCAGTCGAAAGAGTAATTGTCGCCTCTCTATATCTCTCTTGCACTTGAATGTGTGCTGGTGATCCATCTTCATCCACATCTTCAAGCTTCACATATATCACATGACACCAAGTAGGAACCAACTCAGAGTATTTATCTATTGCTTTCTTAAAAATACTCCTCATTTCTTTTGGTAAGTTATTTCCGTACTTGACTTCAAAATGCATTACTTTTCCTTCTTTCTAATAGACCTGCGGAGAATCGAACTCCGATTTGCCAGCATATAAGACTGGTGCTTTCACCGTTAAGCTACAGGTCGCTTGATTCCTTATCCAAAGATTTGATCTTGACATTCTTGACATAGACTGGAAATACCAAACTCCGCACGAGACAAGTCGTCCTTGAAGTCCTCTTTATTTGTCCTAGTTGATGGACAAAACGCACACTTCTTTCCATCTAGTTTCTTACCAACAAACGCTTCTAGCAGTTCTTTAACCTCTGGTGCTTTAGGATTCAGTTTCATTATTTACCCCTTGCTTCAAATTTCTCCAAAAACAACAGCCTCTGCAATTCGTCGGTAACGAAGTAACTACCAGCATTGTTATGCCTAGTGCGAATTGGTTCTTCCTGATGTTCTTGTACCAATTGTAGCACCTTCTCTGCTGCAAGTCTATCCATTTTAAGTGTGATCATACCAAAATCTCTTGTTCACTTCTGATGAAGTAGTTAAACAAAACTTCCTTTTCTTTTTCATGCAAATCCCTAATGGGCGTAAAGGTTGACAAAGAGTTAACTTGCAAAATATAGTTCCAATTTTTATCTTTATATTTAATAATATTAAGATCCTTGATCTCGTCTTTAGACCAACTGATGAATGAATCTCTTAGCGGTCTAATGTTGAATGGAAAATGCCACTTTCCATTCCAAACCTGATCATTAAAACTTTTATTTACTGGTGTACTTTCAACGATTGATGGCATATAAAATCTCTTATCCATCACACAATAAAACAGACAAATATCGCCAGCTTTAACCCTTTTTGCTTTAGTTGCCAACCTCTTAAATTGGCTCCTATCTTTGGGTAGCGGAATGGCCCACATTTTGGCACCATAGCCTGCGTAAATATTCTGCCTAGTTTTCGATACAAAAGTATAGATTTTCATTTTTTTACCTTCCTTTTATGAATAAATTTTTTATGGGCCAGCCAGGATTCGAACCTGGAACCTTCACTTTATGAGAGTGCTGCTCTAACCATTGAGCTACTAGCCCTCATTTTCATTTCCTCAAAGTTAACTCGCCAAACATTGCGCCAACAGTACCAAATCCCACATCGAACATCGAACATGCTATCAACCAAATCAGCACTATGCAGTAGATCATCGTGAAACTCCTTCATCAAAATCAGAAAAAGTGTTAGCTTCCAGTTACGGAATGCTATTTGAAATATTGCAGCTAGTACAAAGTGTTTAACTCAATTAATCGCCATTAGAACATATCATAATAAGGTTTATATTCTTGTACACTAGCAACAGTCCCGCCTTCACTCTTCTGTTTCTTTGTCAGTTTCTTTGTCCCAGTTTTGTTTACCTTGTATTCATCTGGCACGTTCTTATTGTCATAAACGATCTTAACAACATAATACGAAATGCTGTTTAGAGTTGACAGCTTAATTGCCTTCTGGACCGCTCGACCTCTTGCTAGTGAATAATCATGCATCGGCTTACTCTGGGAGATAGTATCTTGCTCCACGTTTCTTACCCTTTCTGATTACCTGCTTGTCCTTGACCAACATCTTGATAGCCTGAGCCCAAGCGGTTTGGGGAATGTCTTTAGTAATTGCTCCAAGGATTTCGCTTCTAGTCTCGTTGCCCTCACCAACGGAGTGCAAGATTTCGTTTGCGATATCTGACAGATTGTGACTACTCTTTCTTCCACGTCTTGCTACTGGCTTAAAGATTCTCTTCTTTACCAATCCGTAGTTGGTCATTATAGCGTCCAACTTGTTCAACGCGATAGGTCTAGGAATAATTTCGTGATATCTGTTACGATACTCTTCCTTAACTTGTCCAACGCGAATCAAGCTTACTCCTGGTGCCGTCATTAGAGTTTCCATAATCTTTTTCGGCACTTTACCAAGAAAAACTACCTTGGTAGTCTTAAGATGCTTAAGTTTTAGTTTTTTCTTACTGTGAATGTCAAAAAGCTCAGCTTCGCAATTCTTACCATTTAGAATTCCTCGAATGAGGTGTCCAAACTTCTCATCCTTCAGATCCAAAATTACAGCGTCACTCATTTGTCCGCTCCTTTGTAAAAGTTGTTTGTGGGGTGACTGACGAGACTTGCACTCGCTAATACTCCCGGTTCACAGCCGGGTGCGTCGGCTACTTCAGCTTCAGCCACCATCATGGTCGTCTATATAGACTACCATACACTATAGCAAATTGCTACAGTTCTTTCTCAAAATGCTCTTGGTACTTACTTGCTATCTTTTGTCGATCATATGCGCCCATGACCACATTTGTGAATAAAAAATCTATTGCGTTTCCTAGAATGATTGACAGCCCTGGGTCTTCTGCTAGTTGTCCATCGTAACCAGACTGAATTAAACTAAAAAGCGCTGCAACCAGATTGTTATCTTGTGATATACTTATCATATTTCTATTCATCATGCTTCTTAACTGCTCTAAGCCTTCTTCTCCAGTCTCATCGATAGCTGTCTGAACAAATTCACAAACCATTTTACGCTCCTTTTTGCGTTAGATATTCTTCGTATTCTGTCAGATACTCATCCTGCTCTTGCCTAGCACCTCGTTTTTTCTTCTTACTCTTATCTCTCTTGTTAGCCGCAAGCTCAAAAGAATCCTTGCGTGCGTCGTGCCTATTGCCCTTATACTTCTTTTCCTTCTTCATTCTTAACTTTCTTCCTCTAGCCTTGGGTTTCCTTGCTGCTGGATTATGTCACACATTACGATTTTTCTTGCTTTTCCAATCAAAGATGAATTCGATTCATTTTCATTAGCATTGACCTTGATTGGTAGAGCGTTTCCTTGCACGTTAAATAAGACAGTTATTGATTTCATATTGCCTATCTCGATTAGGATGTCAGATAGTCCATCGACATCAGTCTGGTACATGGTTGCCTCCTTTAAGTTCTCTGTTTACATAGAGTACCCTAAACAAGAGTCAAATGCTACCAGTTTTTGAAAAGTTTTTGATTAATTAAAAGTAGTAGCTAATATAAATATAGCTAGGTATACTAATAGAAGGCCTGAGCCAGTCATACATAATTCAATCTTTTTTCTCTTGTCCATTTTAGTTATTCCTTTTCCAGTTTTTATACTCTTGCGGAGATTTCATTATAAACGAAAGGTCTGTTTGTTCCCTGTCTTTAATTAATTCACATGAACCATACTGATAGCCACCAAGAGTAGGAAACTTGGGCATGATATAGTTTTGTTCACCTAAGATGTGAGCGTGATCAATCCTTGCACCTTTTTTCACTTTCATCACTACAACAATCTCATAGACGTTGAATTTCAAAGTTGCCTCTAAGACTGCCATATTAAAAAGTCTTCTGTTGAACACTTTCTTTTTATTAAAAAATTGACTCATCTCCAGAGTAGGACATACGCCGGGAGCAGACATAATTGCCATAGGCCTTAATAGGCCCGGTGGGATCTTTGCTACCGATATAACAATATTTGCTAATGCTTTAGAAATTATCTTGGGATTGCCCATGTTGGTGCCCCTGATTTATACAGTTCTCTTACTTCTTCTGATCTCATACGATTTTTTGCCTTGTGACTATCAGGTAGTCTAACAGCTATCAGCTTATTTGTCAAGAGTACACAGGCATAGTCACCAACAGGTAAGTATTTATTGGTTGAGGCTACTCTGTGGAGCCATTCTGGCCCATTTATAAGCTCTCCTCTAATTAACTTGCTAGATGTAACTGTTCTTAGTCTAGCTGTTGCTTGCCCCAAGCCTTCGTCTTCACTTACTTCAACCTCTGCCGGTGCATCTTTCAATTTAAGATCTACCTTATCTTCTTCACGCACTTCTTTTCTTTGCAGATGCGGCTCTACATATTTCTTAAATGCTTTAAACAGCGGACCATTGTCTTTTATTACATTAATAAATTCTTTCGCTCTCTGCGATCTAGTTTTAACTTCTGGCTTTTCTTCATCTTTCACTTTTGGTCCGTGCCCAAAAGTTTCCATAAAACTTTCCCACAGTCCCTTAGATAGTGGATTTTTCCAATTATTCATTTGCTTGTCATAATTCATATACTTTCCCAATTTGTCTTTGCTTTCTTTTGGAATCACAAATGAATCTTTAAAAACTTCCTTGAAAGCTTCGGGAGTAAATATTTTCTTAGCCTTTTCTTGATTCCAGCCTCCTGTTGGCAAATACTCTGGATTTGTTCTTCCAGTCTCTGGATCTTCCATCGCATTTGATAATTTACTTACCGCATTACCACTAGGCTGACCTGGAACTACAGCTTCAGGTTCTAACTCCTCAACTTTCGCTTCTGGCTCTGTTCTCGGCGCTAACTCTAATGGTTCTGGGTCATCCACGTCCAGCTTTTCTTGTGTAATGTCTGGACCTTCAATTGTTTTTTGCCCACTTGGTTCTGGACTGACCGCTCTTGGATCAATCACATCAACCATTTCCCTCTCCTCTGGCTTTGGTTCCATTCGTTGATGTTCTAAACCGGCTGGCGTTCCAATCTTCTCATGGAGTTTTTCAGTCTTTTCTTCTCGTTTCTTAAGTTCTTCAGGAGGCAATGAGCGTTCTGGGTCTTTCATTCTTTCTGTATAACCAATGTCAGCCTGTTCTCTTGCACGTTCTCTTTGTTTGTCTTGCTCTGTCTTTACTGGACTATATCCCGCTGGAATCGCTTCCATTGTTGGCTGATCTGTTTGTGGTGGCGTTGGAGTAAATTTCTCCCTATTAGTTGCCAACTGCTCTTCCTGTGTTGGCAATTCATATGAGCCTGCTGATCCTGGCGCTGGCGCTGTTTTAACGTCTTTAAGTTGTGGCATTCTTTTCGCTTGACCAGGACTTAAACTCTGTAATGGCATTTCGCCTGTGCTAGCAAATTGTTGTGCAGCAGCTTCAAAGGCTTTTTTATCGCCTGGCTTCCTATGTACTAACTTCCAAAAATTAGCTGGGTCTTTGGCGAACAACTGTCTTCCAGCTTCCCCCAAACCACCCACTTTTCTTGACATATAATTTTCCATTCTCTTTGCCAACTCAGGGTTCTGCTTTTGTATCTTTTGTCTTAACTTTGGGCTTTGAGAATATGCTGCCATTTCTCTAATCTTAATCTGTGGCTTACTTTCATAAGTTCCACCTTCACCAATCTGATTTCTATCCATCATGCTCTTCATGTGTTGGCGATCTGAGAATTGCTTTGGCTTAACTTCCTCTCCCGGTCTATCTTTAATATAGTCGCTAGCCTTTTCGCCTCGCTCTTGTGGCTGATCATACTGTTCAAAAATATCTCCAACGTCTGGTCTATATGGATCTTGTATTGGACTAGATTCGTCGGCAGGACTGACTCCTATATTTTCAAAAAAACTATCTACTTGTTGCTTAGCTTGCTCCTTGGGAGTATTGTTTTGTATTAAATCCTGCTGCAACTTCCAATATATTGCTCCAGGTGATTCAGTCTTAGCATACTCATTATATGCATCTTCTAAAGCATTATAATTTATCTGAGCGCCTGCGGCATCATATGGATTTTCCCACTCTTCAGTCTGTGCTGTTTTTTTTAAAGACACTACACTCTTTAGACTTTCAGTTAAATCCTTCCACAGTCTTGCTGTCTTAACATTATGTACCTTACCTTCTACAAGGTCTATACATGTTTGAACCTTCTTCTCTTCTCTTCTTGATTTTTTAAATATACTTTTTAGTTCATCTACTGACATTGCTTCCTCCTCTGGAAACGGTTCGTGATTCTCATGTTCGTTTTCACCTTCATCATTCCCTGAACAAACATCTCCACCTGTTTTATCTATCCAAACTTGACCGGGTTCACCCACTCCACCCTCGTAAGTACTAGGCCAATGTAATAATTTTATTTTTTCTCCACAATAATGACATTCTCCTGCATCTATGAGACTTTCATCTTCTTCATGTGAAAATTCATCTTTATACCTTGCAGGAAATGATACTAAATTATCTACCAAATCTTGTTTAGATTTTAATAAATTTTCAACATCAATTTCTTTATTTATATTATAATATGCAACGCCCTTTTCATCATCATCCTGACACTGTGGACATTGATCTCCTTGCCAATATTCATCTCCACACTTTGGACACTCCATGGCTTTAACATACTTTGCCATCTTTTTCTCTTCCACTTCCACTACTTCCTTCTTCGGTGGAGTGACTGTCATGTACTTCTTTTCCTTCTTTTTTTTATCCTCTGGTGCTTCTGGTATGTCAGGAGCAGAGAACTGTGTCTCCTGACCGCTAGTACTTCTACTAGTTGTATTTGTTGAGCCATCCCTAGGGTCTGCATACCCTGATCCTTCTAGTGCCTCTTTTGGCATACACTTCTTTAACTTGGTATAATATTTTGGATCTTCTTCTAAATGATCCAATGCAATTTGTCTAGATTTCTTTGGATCGTCTGTATGTTCCATTTCTTCTTCAACGCCCATCTCTAACTCTTTAGAGCTTATTTTTGGTATAAACTTATCCATTTTTTCCATTCCTCGTCATCTTCTGGCGACCAATACAGTGATGCTTCGTCTAATTGAATATCAGATGGCACAGCCGCCTTTACTTTCTTTTTAGCTTCAATCATTAGTTCGTCCTCTGGTGGTTGTTGCTGTACTTGTTGTGGTATTGCTGGCTGTTCTTCTATTGCTGGTTGCTGTGGTTGTTCTTGTCCCTTTATCATTTCCCAAGTTAACCCTTGTGGTTCTAATATATTTGTAAAATACGACGCTGTCTCAAGGGGACTTTTTGCTATTTCTGCTTCTCCTTCTGGAAATCTACCTTTTAGAACTTGAATAGCGTAATTTATCGACCATGCCGGATATTTTGCTATTTCTGCTTCCCCTTCAGGAAATGGGCCTTTTAAAACATCCCTAGCATATTCACCCGCGCTAGCAAAATGCGAAGCTATTGCAGGTTCTCCTTCTGGCCACGGACCTTTTATAACATTTTTAGCATAATAACCCGCATAAGCTGGATATTTAGCTATTGTAGCTTCCCCCTCTGGAAATCTATCTTCCAATACAGTATTAGCATAGTGGTACGCATACTGCCCCCACTCTCTATCTTGAGCTAACGCAGTTTCTATTTCGGGAACTCTTTCTCCCTTTAAAACATTTTTAGCATAATGGTACGTCTGTTCTGAGCTTTTTGCTATTATTGCAGCTTCACCCTCTGGAAATCTTCCCTCTATAACTTTTTCTGCATAATCCATAGCCGTCCATGCATCTTGCCCTATTGCAGCTTCACCTTCTGGCCATCTACCTCTCACAACTTCTGCGGAATATCTATACGCATATTCACCGTTTTCAGCTATTGCAGGCTCGCCTTCAGTCCATCTATCTTTTATAACATTCTTAGCATACAACATAGCATATTTGCCATCTTCAGCTATTGCAGGCTCTCCTTCTGGAAACCTACCCTTTAACGCATTCATTGCATAGCTGTGTGCTGTACGTGGAGAAGAAGCCATTAAAGGTTCTCCCTTTTCCCATCTATCCTTCTTTATAAATACCGCATAGTCGGTTGCATATGCTAAATCTTTAAGTAATATGTTTTCCTGTTCCTCATTTAAATCCCCTGCAGAAAATTTTGCTAAGTTATAAACTCCCTCTGGCGTTTCCAAGTCTTCCCAATCGCTTACAAATACTTCTATTAAATCCTTTAATAAAACTCTATCTTCTTTACTTACTGATTCATTGTCTGCATAAACGAAACCTCCACCATTAGCATTTGGCATAGAATTTGCCACTCCTATAAACGGCTTGTCATTCTTCCAAATCGTGTAAACGTTTCCTTTCTCTTTGTAGCCTTCATAGTGTCTAGCGTTTGGATCTTTTATGCACCAAGTAGTTCCCTTACACATCTCCATTGCTGCATCTTTTGTTTTTAAATTATATAACTCATATTTGTCACCATCTATTTCCTGTTTGGCTACCATCTCTGCCTCCTCTGAAGCAATTGCTTCAGGCATAACAGTTTTCACAACATCATATAGTTCCTTCATACTTCTATAAGTGGCTATATTATTGTTTGGCAAGTTCTCTTTATTTCTATGAAAAATATCTAATAAAGATTTAACCTGACCCATGTCTTCTTTTGCGTTTCGTTCATTAAAAGAATAGTTTGTCCACCAAGTAATGATTTGATCTACGTATGACTTTCCAGTAGGGTCTGCCTCTTTAAACATATTATAAAAATAATCTACTGTATTGTTTGTTTCTTCCTCAAAATTCTCTTTTAAATTCTCTTTTACCACCATATATTTTTCCATTGCTTCTTCGTCCATCTCCGCAACGGTTTCATGGTAGAGATCTTCTCTCTTCAATACGAAGTCTCTTATCATGCGTGGCTCATTTTTAAGGAATTTCAGTATCCTAGCCTTCTGTTGTTTCTTGCCAGAGGTTACTGTACTCAGCCAATCTTCCCACTCTTTTTTGTCTGTCTCGGAAAATTGCATCCTTTTTTCAGGAAAACCTCCCGCAGCCTCGTTGAGGGGGCCTTCTTGTAAATCTTCTTCCCTCTTTTTCTTTACTATTTGTTTCCATCTTTCTGAGGGTTTTGGCGATTCTTCTTCGTCGCCTGGCATGTGGGGATCTGGCTGGAGGGGGACGACTAAATTGGGTAGAACTTCGTCCTGGGCTCTTATTATTTTACTAATTAAGTCGTGTTCTTTAGTAGTTGCCATTACAAATATTTCAATTTTCTCCAACCTAGCTGCACGGCTGTTTTTCTTTTATGACAATTTGCACATCTGATGTCGCATTTATCTATTTCTTCTTTTATTCTTTTCCAAGAATAGCTATATAATCTGCTAACAAGAGTTGTTTTTTCTTTTGGATCCCTATGATCAAATTCTAAAACTATTGGATCATTTTCACCACAGTCTTTACACTCCTTGTCACTCAAAAAATGAAGTAAAGTTTTAACATTTCTGTCTTTTATAGCTTTGTTTCTTTTTACGCTTTGTTTTATGTAAGTTTTTTTATTTTCTAAATAATGTTTTTTCCCATACTCCAAACAACAAGTTTTACATATGGTTTTTCTTATTCTCTTATTTTTCCAATAAAAATCTTCCTCTTCTTTTTTTTCTTTACATCTCGTACATTGTTTCATATAACAGGCCGTCCAGGTATCGAACCCGGCATAAAGAGTTTTGGAGGCTCTCCTGTGTCCCAGCACCCGACCCAACTGGCGACCCTATATTTGCACGGGGCGACTGGTCGCCTTCCCCTAGCGTTCCATAAGTACTATAGTACTATTTTCGTGCTATTACTCCTTGTTTAAACATTAAATCGTTGGCCTGCCAGAACCTTATTTCGTGCAGATTTTGGTCTGTCTTGTATATCTTATAATGCTCTGCGAAAAACTCTTTAACGTTCTTAGCTGCATACACAGAGGGAAGTCCTCGTTTCCCATATGGCATTCCCCAATCTGTAAGATCACGTCCCATCTTCTTATAATTATAAAGAGTCACCCAACTAGCACGCTGACTATCATTTAATCTATGAAACCAGATTGCGTGGCCTAATTCATGATAAACAACTGGTTCCAACTCATCGATATATCTAGGGATTATGGAAATAGTAATGACTCTAGTTCTATGATGATATCTTCCAATATGCAATCTACCATCATCTCCCCATTTTTCCATAGTAATGTGAATCTCTTTAACATATCTAGCTGCTTTTGGAGAATTTATAAGACAATTAACGATTGCAGCTTTAAACTTCATATTCGTCTTAACGTCTGTATCTATAATTAGAGTATCATTATATCTAGCCATTGGCATATAAATACCGTCGCTTGTCTGGTACTCTGGTGAAACTCCGCAGCCGACCAACATCAATACTAGTGCCAACATTGCCAACTTTTTCATTTTATTACCTTTCAATAAAAAAAGGACCGCGTTCAACGATCCTTTATTAATATATATTTTCATCCTTATGACGCCTAGGACTAACAGCCTAGGAAGGATTCGAACCCTCACAAAATGTCTCAGAAACACTTATGCTACCATTACATCACTAGGCTAATATAACAACCGGAGGAAGAATCGAACTTCCGCTCTAGGCTTCAAAGACCCGTGCGCTACCATTACACCATCCGGCTTTAGTGCTAGCATATAGTTTGTAGAAGCGGATTCAATTTAAAGGATTGTAGCTCCTACTTGCATCTAGCGTTGTTTGTATCTTACTACTTATTTTCTATCTTGTCAAGCTTTCCTTTTACATCATCTGCCACAGTCACACCTTCTTTTTCGAAGGTGTCTGAAGCACACATGTAAAAGCTTTGTGCTGACTTTTCCCTACTTCTTGCATAATTCGAAGTAGCTGTTGACATGCCTCTCATTGTCCCTACTAGGTTATTCTGATCGAAGGACATTGAACTTCCGCCACTAATACCTAACGACTGTCCAACTGCCCAAGCATCTGCATGTGAACCTAAATATACAATAGTATAATTATCTTTTTCCCTATCCAAATCGCTGATCTTTTTCTGTATTTCGCCTGCCTTGAACTCTCTAGTAACGTTATTCAGGCCGTCTGTGAGAATAACTACTAAAACCTTTGGCTCTTCCTTGTACTCTCTAATGTGTCTTTCTAATCTATTCAATGTGATACCTACAGCGTCGTTCAACGCTGTACATCCTCTGGGAAAATAAACACTATCGTCTAACACAGGAACTTCAGCGATTGGTGTCAAAACATATGGTGTCTCGATCTGATCATCAAATAGTGTCAAGCTGACCAATATTCTGTTTTCCTTATCTTGTCTTAGTCCGTCCAGATATTCGTTAATCCCCTTAATCACATCTTTGGTTTGATGATACATTGAAGACGATCTGTCTACAATAAGGTCTACTAGAATATTTGGCTCTTTCTTACCCTTCAGATCGTTGAGTTGTTCATCAATCTTATCTAAACTTTCTTCAATCATTTATTTGCCCTTTAACTTTTTGCTTTAAAAGTTCTATGTCGTTTAGTTTATATGCTGGCACAATGTAGCATGGTTTTCTAACATAAGCTTTCCAAAATCTCTCTTGCTTTGCTTCTTTCCCTTTCATCCATCCAGCAATTTCAAACTTATACTCTTTTTTATTCACTCTTCTTACGCAAACATAAATCCTATCGTCTACGTCTCTAGGTTTAATCAATAAACCACCACTTGAATATTCTGTAGTTCTTACTTCGTATTTCCCTACATCGCCTTTCTTTCTCTCAATTTCACTATCAGTAAAATCGTTCCAGTCTCCACCAAGCACAGTGTGCGCTGCGCACTCGCCCAGCAGTCCTATAAAATGCAATCTTAAAGGATCTCCTCTAAAACCGTCTGCATCTTTCTTGCCTTTTTTTACATTGTCGTTCTGTCTTAGTGTGGCCAAGGCCCTACATCCCGACACTTGTTCTTTAGTTAGTTCTACAATCATTTACTCCCCCTTTATGGTGGAGCGACGGAGAATCGAACTCCGTTTCAGACATTGCAAGTGTCCAACCCAGGCCCACTGACCGCCCCATTTTATACACATGCTATAGTTGTTTTCTTAATAACAGTCATAAAAAACGTATGCCAATTCACTAATTTTGGTTGGTTTTCCATCTAGAACTTTCTTTTCCATAAAAGACCTATCATCTTTTGCCATCTGCCTCGCTGTCTCTTCGTCTTCAGCGACTACAATTATTCTTTCCCAAGAAGCGTAGCCGCCACTGTGATACCACTCATAAACTTTCATCTCTTTTTTCCTTTAATAAAAGGAGACAAGGGAATATATCCCCTGTCTCCCGAAAGGAGGACCAATCACGATCCTTGATTTTTAAAGATTAACTTCTTGGTTGATGATATCCATCCAGTTACGTTCACCATACTTCACGTAGTCAGCAACAACATCAAATACTCTGTCGCTGAACCCACCGACTAGCAAAATATCTCTACGATGCTCGTCAGCCTGCGATGTAGTGTACGGCTGCATATCCATACATACCAACTTAGCTTCTTGGTTACGTGACTTAAACTCGTTCCAGCCATCCATCAGACCAGTTGAAGATTCACCATACCAATATCTGTTTCGTCCTTCAATATCAGCCCAAGACTCACTGTCTGAAATATATATTACTGCCGAAGTATCTCTAGTAACTTCCCCATTTAACTCCTGCATAGCAAGAGAGCAATTAGTTCCACCGCCACCATACCTAGCCAACTTATCTGCAAGAGTCATCACGCTGTCTCTAGGATTCAACGTAGGACGATGCACCTTAGTATCAAACGGTCTAACGATTGCTTCAGGGTTCTTTTTCAAAAGCGCTGCTGCAAACAATGCTGCCACGTCAACACAACGTACAGTCGAACTTCTCTGTCCACCGTAACGATATCCAGTCACTGGACTTCTCATTGAGCCTGAAACGTCAGGAAATACGTACACCTTTCCATCGATCTCTGGAATGTTCTCACATGCAATATCCAAAGCGTCCTGCAATGCCAACAATACTTCTTGTGGAACACCCTCTGCGTTCTTGAATGCTACCAACAACTGATATGGAAACACTCTAGATTTAGCGATCAGATCACGATTACGCAACCTATCTGCAATTATCTTACCCATACCTGCATGACTCTCAAATACTCCATGTCTAACAAAAGTGTTCAAAAGCATTCTAGTTTGTTGCCAGCTTGCTCTTTCTGCAATCTGAATCCATCCAGCCTTGTCCAATCCTAGACTGTCCAACATCTGAAACGGAACATTCGGAACTGCTCGTCCACCTGGACGATCAGACTGTTTGTATCTTTCATAATCCTGCACGTTGTCAGGAAGCAAGTTAGTCTTATATTCTCTTCCAAGAATGTAAGCAAACATATTTTCAGCTTCCTTAGTTTTTGGCTTTGGATGCGCCAAACGAATTACGTCTGCCAGTGACGGATCGTTACCAATCGAATTATAGAACAATCCCTTAGCATCCTTTGCATCAAACCATCTCTGTACAGCCTTCTTTGCAGCGTGACCGAGAGACTTACGTCCCACTGATCCATCTCGCATATACTTAACGAAGTTACGCAACATCTTGCTGTTGTCTAGAATGTGAGGTGCGACCTTACGAAATAGCTTGCTGTCCTTGGTTGCAAGAATTGCCAGACCAAGAGCAGGCAGATCTTTCATGTGCCCCTTCTTGCGTCCGTAGACCAAAATCTTTGCAAGAGCTTCAGGACTTACCTGATGAGCTAGAGCTTTCATTACATCAGTGATCTTGCTTGCGTCGGCATAGAACGCTCCGTTCTGAGTGCCAGTACACACCATTGTTGCTAGAGCGTTTTCCTTGCTCTTACGAATTGCTACACCGCCTGCCGCGTTCTTTGTGATTGTATTCATGATAATTCTCCCTTTCTTCATTCGGCCCTACTGCCGACTTGGTTATATTTTAAGTTTAGCCAAAATACTTGGCTCAAACATGATTCTGTACTCTTCTCCATCAATTAAGATGTCATTAGTGTTATAATGTTCGAATAGTACATGATCTCCCTCTTTCACTTGCATTTCACCTCTGCTGCCATCCTCTAGCACCTTACCAGGACCAACAGATATTACTTCGCCTTCTCTTGTTTTTTCTTGTGCGACATCTGGCAAAATTATTCCGCCTGGTGTCTTCTCTAGTGGTTTAATTGGCTTAACTAACACCTTATTGTCAAGCATCTCCAACTTACTGTCCGTTACCGCGTATGGCATATATTCTCCTTTTAAAGGTGTGGCGAGGGACAGGGCTTTCACCTGCCAAGCAGTAGTCCTCTTTCGAACCTTACAAATATTTTCAAAGTCTTTTTAAAATGTAACTCAAATAAATGAGCAGATTATAAAAAGAACGCTTTTTTATGTTAAGTCCACTTGTGTCTTCCGACACCCTCGCTTTCACTTTTACTCTTCATCTATAATACCAAGATGAAACCTCAATTGCAACTACTTTATTTCAGTCGATGGGTTATGGTAGGTTCCCATTTTGTTCATTAATGACCATTCCATCGAACGTAACCGGTGTTGCTGGTTTTGAACCAGCGTCAGCAGCTTGATGTAATCTCTGCCGCATATCACCTGAACACCGTTTGTTTGGTGGAACTGGCGGGCATCGCATCCCGCGTCCAGTAATCCATCAAATATAGCTTCTACACGTTTGTCTTGTTAAATTAGGTAACAAGCAACCATTTGCCTCCACCACTTATTTTTAAGTTTTAAGTTTTATAAAATAAGAAATTCAAACAATCCGATACGACCGTCCACACGTATCGGAGTCCGTGCTTCAGGCTCTGGCTGTTAATTAAGCAGCTAGGCGAGCGAACGCACGAGTCTTACGACCCTTGCGACGATCACTCAGAGAAATGACATTGTTGTTGTCAATTAAAACTTTTTTTAGTAGATTTTTAAAGTAGCCATTCCACCAACTACTACGTGCCACTAATATTGTCTTGAATCCTGTCGATCCTATTTCAGTCCCTGGTGACGGGGCCAGGCATTCCACCCAGCAACTTCAGGGCATATATAAGCCCTGCGCTTTTTTCCTTAAGCTACCCACCATATTACCCAACATAAACGGAAGAAGTGTATTTTTTATGTTACCATTACACCATCTCTCCAACGGAGAGAGCCGGAATCGAACCGACATCTTTTCTTTCGTAGAGAATTGTAACTCCATTCCACATTCGGGATTTATTTCAATGCTAGCATATAGTTAATGAAGTTTTCTTTTCTCATTTGACAGTAACTCCATCAGCATCTAGCTTTTATAAAGCACGGTCCCAGATTCGAACTGGGGTAAAAAGGGTTGCAACCAATCATCTAGCCACTCGGTCAACCGCGCATACTTAATTTCAATATTGGCCCCACCTTTATCGTCTCCAATACTGATGTAGTAGTCATACTGCTACGGTGCCCCACACCGTTGACTGCTACTCCCATTTACTTCTACTTATTCTACCAACTTCATTCTCAGAATGCAACTACTTTCTCAAAAAGGTTTTTCGAGAAGTAAATCTAAGAATTCTTTTATCTTCTTACTCAACTTTCCCTTTGGAGGGATTTCAAATCTTTCATATGCTGAATTCTTTATCCAATCTCTTAAGTCTGTCCCAAACTCAACAGATCTAGCATACCAGTCAGCGACCATTTCTGCAAGGTAAATTTCTGGCATTTTTTCTGCACCTCCCCAATATTCTGGATGATGCATGTTTGTAGTTACATGTTGTCGTAATGCCATCTCTAACTCTTTCTTATCTTTGCCTGGGTGCAAACAGTCCCATTCGATTCCAGAAAATTTAGAATTATCATGAACCATACTATTTGCTATTAAGTTCCTACCAAACTCTTCGTCGCCTTTATCTATTAAAGCCATTCCCAATTTCTGACATGCTTCTTGTACTATCTTTATGTGTCTAATGACAGTTTGTAGTTTTTGATTATGACTTACTTCCTCTTCTGGCGCTTTCTTGGTTGTCATTTTATCCTCCTTAAAATAATAGCAGAGGCTGGATTCGAACCAGCGTCTCGGCCTTATGAGAGCCGCGAGTGAAACCACTCCTCCACCCTGCTTTTTAATCTATTTAAGTTTACAACTTTTTGGTGGCCCCGCTCGACGCGCCCCAAAAAATGATCTACCTTTTGCTAGATCTTACCACAACCCCCAGAACACAGCGCTGATAAGTTGAGTTGATTAAGTTGAGTTGTCAATGAACATTCCATTTTGTAGAATACTAGTACTATATCAACTTCTCAACGCTTTGCAAGGACTATTTATCCGCCCTTCAGATAATTTTTTTGCTGCACTGGCTTAGCAGCTTGCCTATATTCTGGTTTTAAGTTAGTATTTTTAACGCTTCCCAGGTCTGAAAGGAACTTTGTAGCCTCTGTACATGTCTTTCCTTTAAATCCTTTAGCATCTATACTAAACCCACCCTCAGGGTCTATATTAACTATAATTTCTTCACTCATGGCTTCCTTCTCCCATCTTTTACACACGCATGACATGCAACTCTAATCATTTTTGCCTTTCCGCCAATATAATGCTTTACAGCAATTGTCATGTCTTCGTGACCCTTAGTATTCACTGGGTGTTTGCAGGTATTACAAACTATCTTAGTCTTTTGATGTCGTTTCTTAACTGCCATAACTCACCTTTTTCAATTTAAGCTGAAGAACCTTACCATTATCAGTTTCTATATACTTCTCATAAACCTTATAGCCCTTCCTTTTAGCTTCTTTCTTTATCTTATGATAAGTATATCTTTGCTTGAGATCGTTGAACCATTTCTCATTATAATGACCTCTGCTCATATTATCTCTATCGATAACTACAGTATACTTTCCGTCCTCTTTCTTGAATCCCAAATCTCCATAGCTTCCTGCCTTTAGATTCTTCTTCTTAATGAGAACATCTACCTCAGTATTCTGTCTAGCATAATATGCTTTAAAAGCCAACTTAGTTCCTACTTGAATCTGACTCTCAGTCCACCCTTTATCTACTAAAGATTTTACTAAGCAATCTATATCTTTAAACTCTGTTTTCACTTCAGTTGTATGGCTAATTTTACTTAGACCTCCTTTCTAAAAATCTTTCTCTTTTTCTTTTTAAGAAAATATTTGCATCTTTATATATCCAATTCCCAAACTTTTCTACTATTTCTTGCTTTGCTATTCTAAAATACCAACTATCTTTTGTATTTTCTTTTCTATATATCTTCATCCCTTTACTAAATCCAACCTCTCTTGCTATTAACTTTAAGACTTCTTCAGCAAAGTTTAAATTGTAAAAAACTAAACTAACTCGTTTAAGATGATTAAAAAAATAAACGCTGCCATCTCCATCGAAAAATCCTCTTATGTAATGATGTATTAAATCTCTAGGAATTTTAGGCAACTTTCTTTTTCTAAAACTTTTAGTTAATAATGAATCTCTCCATTGTCTACTATAAACTGTAAACCCCACCATTTGACCTTTTTCATAAATTTTTCCCGTATGTGAAACAATATTTTTCAAACGAGTTAAATATTCATAATCTTTTATGCTACATCCAAACTGTACCCCAATCGCCTTATTCCTATTGTCCAACCAACCATCTGCTTCTAGATATCCTAATACGTAAGCCGAATTTTCATTCCATTCTTTAAAAAAGTGTTCATTGTGTTTTCTAAAAGCATTACTTTTTCTATCTGCCATATTCACTCATTCTATCTTCCAAAAATGCTACTTCTTCTGCAAGAGCCGCTTTTCTAGATCTATAAGGACCAAGCGTTTCTCCAGTTTTCAAAATTGTAACCATCCATCCCTGACTATAATCATCAAATTCAACTTTTGATGCACGACTAATCTTTAACGTGCCAACTGACGGCAAGTCAATTTCTTCCGTGTACAAACATTCTACATTTCCATCAGCTAGCACATTAAATAACATCGCAACAGTCTCCAATAATAATTACTTTGTTCCTCCGACAATCGAAGAAACGATCTCATCTTCTACTACAGTAACCAATCCATCAATATCATCTAATGAATAAAATCTATCAGCCACTTTCATTAGCTTGTTACTAGTATAGGCATTAAACGATGCCACTTCTATTCTCTTCCCTTTATGTCTCAATCTTTCGATTAAATTGATAAAGTCTGAGTCCCCGCTGACTAGTATTATTGTATCAATATTGTCAGCGATTGTCAAGGCTTCCATTGCCAACTCCATGTCCTGGTCAGCTTTTTTTGTTCCTTCTTCTCTCTCTTGTAGAGTTTTGATATTTAAGTCCCAACCCATATATCTTAGTGCATCAAAGAACTTTTCTTGACTTTGTGCGTTCTCTTTGTGTACTACAAATGCTACTGCTTTCGCTAACGTTCTATTGTTTGTCAACGTATTCATTAACTTCAAATAATTAAGCCTTTTCCCATTTCTTACGGTTGCATAATATAGGTTTTGAACATCTGCCAGAATAGCTACCCTTTGTCCTCTAAATATACTCATATACCCCTCCTTAATTTTTCTCTACGCTTTTCTTGTGCCTTATTTTACGCTTCTTAGTTATCTTTACACCCTTCCCAGATTTGTCAGGAGTTGATGCCAATTTGGCGTGAGACTTACCCCACTCTCTTAATCTTCCTAGCTCTTCTCCCATTGTCTTACTTAGGGGAACAGTATTTTTAGCAACATCAATTAAGTGCTTCATCTCCAAACTTTCATCTTCATCGAACGCATCAAACAAAGCACTGTCAATAATTGAAGTTATTTCAGCGCCCGAGAAAAACTCAGTTAGTGCAGATAGTCCTACGAAGTCGAAATCTTCTTCCTTGTAGGTATTAACCTTACTTAGATGAATCTTCCAAATCGCCTCACGTTCTACTTTGTTTGGTAGACCAATAAAGAATATCTCATCAAATCTTCCACCCTTTCTAAGAAATTCAGGAGGCAAGCTTTTAATATCGTTAGCTGTAGCGAATACGAATACTGGTGTAGTACGTTCTTGCATCCAAGTTAGGAATGACCCGAATACTCTCTTACTTGTTCCACCATCCAAATTTCCTGAGCCGCCTGCGCCTGCAAATCCCTTCTCAATCTCATCTAACCATAATACACACGGTGCCACTCTGTCTACAATAGCTAAAACTTTTCTTAGATTTGCTTCTGACTCTCCAACTAGCGACCCAAAGATTGATCCTATGTCACATCTTAATAGTGGAATAGACCAGAGGTCTGCTGTCGCCTTAGCTGCCATACTTTTACCACAGCCTGGTATACCGGCTAACATAGCCCCTCTTGGCATTGGTAGTCCAAACTCCTTAGCCTGTTTAGTAAACGCCTTACTTCTCTTTCTAATCCAATTCTTTAGAACGTCCAGTCCACCTACTCCTGTGTCCATGTTCACGTTCGAATCAATCCACTCCAACGATCCTGTTTTCTTTATAACCTGTGCTTTATGTTCAATAATAGTCTTAATATTTAAATCTTCGCACTCAATGATTGATCTAGCGAATACATTCTCAGCTTCTCCAGTCGTCATACCTAAAGCTGCATCAAGAACGCTGTTTCTCTTTTCCTCATCCATTACTATACTTAGATCGCCAGCTACAGCATCCAGTATAACATCCAATCTTTCACTTAATACTTTCTTGTCTGGTAGATCAAACTCTTCAATAACTACCTCTCTTTCTATGTCAGCCGGAACTTCTAACACTGGTGACAAGAATATTATCATAGCTCCTTTCTCTTTAAATTCCTTAAATAGATCTTTGAGTCTTCTCAAAATATAAGGGTCTTTAATGTAGTGGTGGTAGTCGTTCAGTATTAAAATATAATCTCCTTCACCCTTCTGAGCGTAGAAATAATCTAATACTGCTGCTGGATCATGTGGACCAGTTTCTTCGTCTTCTGAGTGAGTCTTAATCCATTCCTTCCCAGGATACTCTCTAAATAGTCCCTTAGTCAATGCCCAACTGTATATAACAGGCTGATCTTCGTCGCCAGCAAACTCTTTCTCAATTATATACCTGATGTCGCTTTCACATCTCTGCTCTTCTGACGTAACTATGTATAGGCTGGGATATGTAGATCTAATATAGCCATTTAGCTTCTCATTAAAATTCATACCTCAACTCTCTCTTTCTTCTTCTTTTTTTTCAACTTCAATTTTCTCTTAGATGTATGACCAAAACTTGTAACTATCTCTCTTAACTCTGTTTTCAGAGTAGACCTTAGATCGCTACCTACACTACTCAACACGTCATTAAACTCTTTACTAAACTTTCTAGAGTCCCTATATTTCTTAGCATCAACAGTGATGTAGTTTTCTAATTCATTTATTGCATCAGTGACTCTCTTGTCACCAGCGAAGTTTAGTCTTCTGAACTTCTCCACCTTGTTCCACATAGCTGAAAGAGATCTGTTATTAAACTGCTTTCCTTCGTCCATCAGTAATCCACTAACGTGTTCGCATGTTTCTACCAATTCTTTTCTTAACCCGCTAACCGTTTGTTCCAAAAACCCATCGATTTGTTGCTTAACTTGTGCTTGATAGTGTCTCTGAATTTCTCTTCTACTTTTGACAGTTTCAATGTATTCGTTAGGGTCAATCTTGTTAGCAGGAGAAGTAATGGTAAATGTGGTATAAACAAAACCGAATCTCTCTTTTAGATCTTCTGCTTTTGGATAGAAACCAGATAGCTTTGAAACAAACTTGTTGGCGACCATTTCTGGATCTTGACCTTGAGATAGCTCTTCTTTGGCATACTCATAAAATTGATCTAGCCATTCTTCTCTATAGTCTTCATATGAATTAATAAATAAATCTAGAGCGTCATTGTACGCTTCTTGAAGAATGTCTAATTTTTCTTTTAGACCAATAAAGCTTTCGTCTGAAACGAAATATGCGGTAGGAACCACTGGAAATGTTACTCCGTGGTTTGCGATAAGTCTTCGGGCCTTACCTTCTATTTTAATAAAGATTTCCAAGTGTGCTGGATCAATTAGTCTTTTAGATCCTAACTTAAATAACTTTACTAAACGATCCTGGTCGTCTCTCTCTCCTAGACCTAGATCTTCTAACTTAATCATCTTTCTCGCTCCCCAGCGAGAAACGTGTAGCGAAATCAATACTCCACAATCAAATACTCCACCCCAATTATCCATAAAATCCTCCAAAAATAGTACTGTTATAATAAAAAAGCGGAGGTGACACGCTGCTTTCATCGAGCCGTGTCACCCCCATTGTCGTTACATCTTACTCTTCTTCGCTATCGTCTTCCCACTCGTACTCGCCATCAGTGTCCTCTTCAAAGTCCACAGAGACTTCCTCTTCTTCCTCGTCCTGATCCACAGGAATGTTAACCTCGATGCTCAAGGTTCTGAGAAAGTCACGAATATCGTTGATATCCTCGCCCATTTCAGGCATTCCAAGAAGACGTGAGATTGCAGCGAGAGCGCCAAGAGCGTATGCCTCGTCGTCCTCTACCTCACCGTTGAAGAGACGATCTGTCAATTCATCGACCAAAGCGATAACTTCCTTCTTCTTGAGTGCCAGTTTGAAGAAGGCGCGTCCTTCGTTCGCTTCCAATTCGGTCAGAGTCTTATTGATCTTTTCCTTCGCCTTAGTCGTTTCCTTCTTTTTAGAAGTTGTTGCCGACTTCTTGCGATCAGAAGTAGCTCTAGTTCCCGTCTTAGTGGCTTTTTCCACCTTCTCGTCAAGATCCTTAATGGTCTTAACCAGTTCCTTCTGATTCTTCTTCTTCAGATCGGCACCGCGTTGTGCGGCAGTGTTGGTGATCTTACCTTCCTGAGAAAGCTTCTTCAGTTCAGGAGTCGCACCTGTTTCGAAGCGCATTACCTGAGTAACCCAACCAGCGGTCTTGTTGAACGCCTTAGCGATTGCATTACGTTTCATACCCATCTGTTCCAGACGATGAAGTCCAGCAGACATCTCAGCCTGAGTGTACTCCTTGCGTTGAAAGTTCGAAACCAGATTCACCAACAGCAGACCTTGCTCGTCGGATGCCGTAGTAATGATTACAGGAACCTGTGTGAGAATCGTCTTGTCCTTCTTTCGAAGGCGACTGATTGCACCATGACGACGCCAGCCATCGACCAGATCATAAGCCAGAGTCTTACCTCGACCACGTTTACGAACGATCATCGGAACCAGCAAACCGTCCTTCTTAATTGACTTAGCCAGTTCCTTCAGATCACCCATCTCGTGGCGAACATTTTCGAACTGCTCTGGGTCGGTTTGAATCTTGTCAAATTCGACTTGCTTCTGTGTCCCCTGAGGAACGCTTACTTCTGTTGCTACCTTAGCCATAATAAATTTCCTTTCGTCTTTTAGACTGTTGCTTGCCGGTGTCGGCCAGTGCTGTTGTTATCAACTACACCCAGTATACTGATGAGGCCTAGTGAATGCAACCAGTTTTCTAGAAACTTTTCAAGTCGCCCTAAAATAAACACAGGCCAGACCTTATAGAGTCTGACCTGTTCAACTTCAGGGGGAAGGGTCTTAAATCGTTTAAGCTAAGGGCCTCCCACCTCCAGTTTCAGGGGGTTGTGTCAACGGTATGATAGTTGGTCGTGGGAAACGATCTCTAGACTTGAGTCTCTGGTTCTCTAACCTCTGTGTTCCCGCTCTGACGCCCATAGTCAGCCTGTCTAATTCGTCTAATGCATTACGCTTCATGGTCAAGGCCGCTTCTGATTTATTAGCATCGATCTCTGTGAACTCGTTATGGATGATGTCTGCGGCTACTATTCGAGCAGCTATGAAAGGAATAGGGAAGGGGTAAAATCCTTCAACGTCCTTACTTAGTGGAACAGCATAATATGGTGACAATCTGTTATTAATCAACCTATCTACTTCCTGTTGGTAAATAGCTAAATCTTCATCGGTTAAGGAAGCTAATCTTCCTCCACCGATTTCAATCATATTTAAGATACGCTCGATATTCTCTCCCGTACCACTATAAAAAGTACTTCCAAAAACTTTATCTGGTGTTAATGCCATTTTATACCTCTCTTATAGTTTTACCCATTTTATGAACTTAGATATGGTTCAGCCGCCGCTTGCGCTGCTGCCTCTGTCGTCGCCGCTGCGACATTGTCCAACACACCGCTCGCGGTATTCCGCTCGGTCATCACCGCGAGCGAGATCGACGCGATAGCTGCTGTCAGGTCCGCGCTGTCTACGATGTCGTGATGCGCTGCGTGATCGTAGGTGTAGGCTCGGAAAGGGTACGTCATCAGGCCCCGCTCGTCGAGGGTGGCCAACTTTGCCCAGTTGTCCTGATCGGCCGCGCTACACCCGAATAGATTTCCTGATGCAGCGGGATATTCAGCCAATATGACAGTAGCGAGCCGCTCGTCGCGGTGCTCGCTCACGTCGTCCATGATGGGCGAGCGCCACCCGATCTGCGTCAGCGCGGACCCGTCCCATGCCCATTGCTTTTGCAACTCCGACGCGCCTGGTGCCCAGCCCGTGTCGATGCCGACATAGTCTGCGGGATCTAGCGGCGGTGTATGGTCCGCGCAGAACGCAGCCACGCCCGCCGCCACGTCCGCAGCCTCCCTGAATTCTTCCAGCGGTATCTCACCCGACCCGTCCCTCACGATGCCGACGATCATCAGGACACCTCCTGCAAGATGAGCCAGGTGCTTTCGTCCGGGGCGGTTCCCGCGTCGTACTCCAACTCAAGATATTGCCCGGCGGTGACGGCCACGCTGACAGTCTCGGCCCCGCCGAGAGATGAAATACTAGCCAGGGTAAAAGTCGCCTGCACCACTCCGTCGATGTGGATTTTCATCTGCGTTGTAGCATCCGCGCTCGCCGTGCGATAGGCCACAGTTGTTATCGTCCCATCCGCCGCGATAGGTGCGCGGGTCTTGGCCTCTGTCGTTTCATCTCTGTCGGAACCCTTGCCGTTCACGACGCCGAATTTCCCCAGGTCGTCAAACTCCGACCCGATGGCAATAGTGTAGATCTGCGTGGCCCCGCTCCCGCTCGCCGCTGCGGTCAGACGCCCCGCCGCATCTACCGTAATATCCGCGCTGGTGTAGCTGCCCGCAACAACGCCGCTCGCAGCGATGGTCGGGTTAGGGTACGTGCTCCCGGCCAAATCCCCACCTGCACTTCCGCTAGGTGGACGGCTATCCCCGGAATCATCCAGGGTTGCGTCTGTGATGGCTGTGTTTAGCTCGGCCAGGGTTCCACTACCCAAGTTACCCACGTCAGTCGCGTGTGGGTTAGCCGTGTCCGCGATATGAGTATCAATCTGAGCGTGGGTATTGGTCCCCGACCCGTTCAAGTTCTGGTGGACGACGTTGCTCTCGACAACATCAATGTCGATTTCCTTGTCAGCTAGATCGTCTGTCACTGAGATCTTTGATGACCCGGCATTGATGTTCTTGAATTGGAGGTCCACACCAACCTTGGCGTCAAATGGGCCTACACCCGCAGTTCCAACATTTGATCCCGTGTTGGACTGTCCCCCACCTCCTCCGGGTAGATTGCCGATTTGCAGCTTCTTCTTATTGTTAGAGTCAGAGGCATCTTCAATTAGAAGAATATCGCTCGCCGTTGGGGCCACTTTCTCGGCAATGCCATCGACTTCCCCGGCGACATCAGCATGGATTGCGGTTGAGATAATGGCCGCTTCTTCCGGTGCTGGTGTATTGGAGAAGATATAGTCAGTTCCCAGCAACAGGATCGAACCCGATTGCGCCGAAGTAAGCGTGACAACCACCTCGTTTCGGGGGTCAGCGGAACCTGGCTGGACCTTTTCTATCAGGTCATTCCGCAATTCGTCCCCCACTCGAACAGCGATAGCTACCTGTGCCCGGTTGAGCCCATGCGTGACAGTGATTGAATCAGTAGAGGTAAAATCCTGACTCTGGAGGATAGTGAAGAAACCCGCCATTAGATCTCCCCGTCCGTAAAGGCAGTTCCGCTAACAATCATCGCGATAATCGCCACATCCTGGTTGGGTGTTCCATCGTTATCGAGTTCAAAGCGAACCAGTACAGCGTCCCCGCTATAGTAGCCACTGATATCGTAAGGGCCAAATTCACCCTTGACCAAGGTATCGGCAGGCCACGTAGTCGCGATAAGCGACGAGTCGAAGGAAACGCTCGTCGCTGCCTTGGCAGTTGTCGTTTCGGTGTCTGCGATTGCACGAGCTACAGGAGTAATTCCACCAGTGGGGTCGGCCACTTTATTGAAAGCAGTCTCGACCGGAATGGCGGATACAAACCCCAGTACCGGGGTCGAAAGCAGCCCACCGGGGTCAAACGAGAAGATGACATCAATATTCAACGGAAACGCTGTGGAGATCCCGGCGGGCAACGTGAATTGCGCGTACATCGCGTCACCATTCTGATTCATCAGGCTATTAGGGGAATTGTGTGTCCATCCTGTGGGAACACCTCCTGAACCAACAGCAAAATTTGCCGAGACTACTCCACCTGATTCACCAAAAACATTGCCCGCAGAGACGATGGTTTTGGTCCACGTTGCGAGCCCTAACGACCTTCGCAGCCCTCGATTGTTGAACTGAATAGCGGACGGGGTTAGCCACACTCTCTCGAATGTGGGGCCTGTCGTTAGGGTGGTATCAATTCTCCAACGCACCCAGTACGCGGTTGTCCCATCGACCGAAACCGTGGCCCATGTCGTGTCTGCATCAATTCCATACTGAAGGAACTCGCTGCTGCTCGCCCGGAGAAACAATGCGTTAGAGTATCGGTATGTCTCAACATTGCTTGTCGCCATCACCCCGATAGCAACCCAGTTCACACCGTCAAAGATCTCGACCACGTAAGACCCGCCCACCCCTGCAACTGTTTGCTCGACACGAGCGCCCCAATGTTTTAGTTCAGTGCCGCCGGGGGATGATCTGGTGCTGCCGAAGTAAATACAATGATCTGCTGTCAACCCCTGGAAGGCTATCGTGCTTCCAGATCTACTCTGAGCCGCAGTCGTAACATCAGTGAGGTTCCCTCCGAGTGTGGTTGGTGTCGCCGTCCCGTCAGATGTAACCACCTTGATCCCATCTGAGTAAGCGGACCCCTCCCCTGCCGATACACCAGAACCAACTTCAGGGAACCCGCACACCAAGTCTGACCCCAGTACCCTGACTTCCGAGTCTCGGGTAGCTGTAACTACTTGGTGAATCTGGGCGCTCAGATCCATCTCGCCAATAGCCGCTGATGGGAAGCTAAATAGTGGTTGAATTGTTGTCCCGCTCACAGTGATGGTTGTCCCGACGCCTGTGAGCGCAGGGTCAACCAGCAGCGTAGCCACACTTGAATCGACACTCCCGCCCACGATGGTCACGGAGACACCATCATCTGCGATGTGCCCGCCGATTAGTGCATTGAACCAGTTAGGCGAGTAGATGATGCAGGTGCTAGTCCCGGCAACATGGATACAGTCGGTGACGTTTGCATTGCCGATGTTGACTCCTTGTCCCTGGAATCGACCAGCGCCCTCGGTCAGGATCACATTTCCTATCGCGCCTGTGGACCCAGGCACATGCACATCATCGAGCGCCAGGACCGCCGCGTCCACATGCAGTAGGTTCCCGAAACCGCCGACCTCGCATCTGATATTCCCACCGACAACCTTGCCCGCGCCCGTCTTGTAGATCCCGTCGCCTGATCCCGTCGCCCCGTCGCCGCGCAGGTCGAGATCGTAGATCGTTCCTGTGCCCGCGCTATGGGACACACCAGCCAAGCTAGCCGTCGTCGGACAGAGGATTTGAAAGCCCTGCAAATAGCTCCCAGCCGAGAGGGTGATGATGTGGGCGACCGCTGCGGCATCTCCCACGATAGTCGTCCCGAAGCCTCCTTCGGAGATCAGAGACACCCCCGCCGGAACTGTCAGGCCAGACTCGGCATAGGTGCCTGGGCGGACCACCACCACATCGCCCGATGCTGATGCCGTCAACGCTGCTCCAATGGTCAACCACGGGAGGTCGGCTCTGTCGGCCACAGCAGTACCGTCATTTCCTGCTGTGTCCACCCAGTTGACGTTTGTTGTTGTCAGCCCCCCGCCTGCGGCTGCAGCAGCTAAATCTATTACTATTCCTGCATCATCTTTTTGCTTTGTATGTCCATCAACACTATCAACATAAACATAAGTTCTCCCGGCTGGTGGCGTTACTGGCTCAGGTGAATTTTCAAATCTTATTCTACTCATATTTCAATAACTAACGGCAGATAGCCCTCATCACCTTCAAAATGTATTTCGCTATCAAACTCAAGCCTTAACTCTTCATGTAATACCCACTGTTGTCCTAACAATAGACTTGCATGCTGTCCATTTAGTTCTTCATATGCACTACGACCAGCATCATCTTGGTCAAATACATATAATACTGTTCCGTTATCTTCTCTAAATGGCATTCTTAATCTCTATTATAAACTACCACCAATGATGGTAAAATCCTGAAAGTTAGCTCCTGTAACTCTTTGTTGTGTAGCAAACTTACCACTGTGTACCCCGCGAGGTTTGGCGAACGACCTAGGCTTAGCCATCTTCTTCTGCTCTGCCCATTCTCGCCATGCTTCTTCTTTAAGTTGATATACTTGTCCATGAAATCCCTGCATATTGCCATCAGCATTTGTAGCCCAAATCAGATGATTGTTCCAGATTTGATTGTCCATTAGAATCTTCTTTAATGCACAATAATATCCGTAAATTATTAACCCGCCAAAAAACTCTGCTGGCGATGCATCTAATGTGGCAAAAGACGTTACAGGTCTTTCCATATTTAAGAAATTTAATGCAATCTCAAGACATATCAAGATACACTCATCGCTGAAATATTTGAAATGGTAACTAGCCTCTATTTGTTGACCTACTGGTAATTCACCATCGTCAGCAAACACACTGCCAGCACTAGTAAGTAATCCCATCTCTCCTGCTGTCCCATCTAAGGTAAAATCTGTTCCCTCTCTCAACTCCCTTTGTCCGTTGTTAAGATGAAACCATTTTCTCTTAGTTAAGTTCCAGTCATCATATGCAAAAGTTATTACGTCTCTTTTTCCAGTAACACTTTCCTTTGGAATACCTATTTCATTATGAACTGGTATGTGCTGAAACCCTCCTAAGAGGATCAGCACAGTGTCTATCAATTTTCTTTCTTTTGCTGTAATAGTAGTCATATTAAAATATTAATTTGTTGACCAAGACGATACCCTATAGGAAATTCCAGAATCTGTTCCGCCAGCCTCTCTTAAATATATTTTATTTCTTCTTCTCTCGTCATAAGAATGATCTTCACCAGGCTTAACAACAAAATGAACTGGTCCGCCAGTATATGATACTTCTAGATCTAAACTAGAATCATCATTAACTATCTGATGTCCATCCATGGTTCTGTCGAAGCTCAACATAGTATAATTTCCAGACAAAGGATTACTATCTTGGTTAAAAAACTTATCAAATGATCTATTTGGTGCCGTCATTATTTATCCTCTCTTATTATACAATACCATTGGTAATCAAATTATGCCATTTTTTTATACGATATATGGGTCATGGCGCTACAAATGGGTATTCCAGCCCGTTCCCTGCGCTAGGATTGGATAGGCCCAAACCTCCTAAATTAATTTGATTAATTGACATATATTAGTCCCCTTGAGACAGCGTCGTATTTCGTGGTATCGAGATCCCCCACTTTCTGGACAAATATTATTATACGTCTAAAACTTCAGTCCAAGGTAAATCTGATTGATTATCAGGATTAACGACCCACTGCGTTCTAAGCCAGATTTTACCTGATATAATTACTTCTTGACGATACCCCCACCCGCGTCCGTTTTTCGAACAATATTCATCTACGCAGGTAGAAACAGTACTATTTGTTTGCCTAATAATATTATTATCCGCCGGGCTTGTCAGTCGATCAAGTGGTTTAGCTGTATCATCTACAGCTTCAGCTTCCCCATCTTTAGGCAATTCAGTCATGCCGCTGATTATTTGAAGATATTTGCCTTCTGCAGCTAATACTTCATCTTGCTTTTCGCCATCACTTAATTGTGCATCTAACTCGGCTAAATCTGAATCAGCCCGATCAATTATGGCTTGAGGCAACGGCATTAGAAGGGGTGCTCCTTTCCAAGTCCACCATTATACAAATGCGCCCACTCAGGCCCCGTTAGATCCTTGCTCCAGACTCCTGATGCATCCATGCGTGCGTCCGAATAGGCGTTAGTCCCGAGAACACCGCCGCCGAGAGAAATCCCCCAAGCTGGATGCCCGCCCGACGAACCCGCGTCAATCACGTCAGGCTTTCCGTCGTTTACCCGGATGCCAGATAGATACTTTTCGGAACCAACAAGCGTGTTTCCCTGAAAGGTGTGGAAAGCTTGCAGGAACAGCCAAGTCCCGATAGGCGGCGACCCGAAATTGTTGGCCACTACCAACTGATTTATGACCGCATTCGGGCTTGTGAAAAACACAAACCGATCCAATCCGAGATCATACCGAATGTGCCAGAATTTTTGATTTATCGCGCCCTTCCCAATAAGGAATTGGGTTGTTGATTTGTTATCTAAATAAACCCAACAGGAGACCATCCAGTTTGCGGCTGGATCAAAATCTCCCAACGCGCCCGCCAAATATTCCGAATTGGCGTTAGTGAATTGCGCGGCCAATAGGTTAGTGGACGCGCTTACGCCTACGGCTCCCGTTACACTGTTGAAGTCGGAAAGATCCCTGGCGTTGCCACTTGTATCGGATCTTACGCCGCTCGTTTCATCCAACGCCCAGAACCCCTCAAGACTAGCAGCTAGGGCCGGCGTTGTAGAGAACGGATAGGCCAGACCGTACCCACCTTGATACAATTCGGTAACATTCTCCTCCGTTAGTACGCGGCTCCAATAGCCCGCGTTTGAGATTTTGCCGTCCCATTGGCTGACTGAGGTGCCGGCTTTTCCAAGCTGAAATACTGCTGCGGTGTCCCCTGGGTCGGCTCCGGTTAGGGCTGCCACGTCCTCGGTGCCGTTGTCCACTTGAATGCTACATGTCCCGGTACTGTCATACCGGACAACAACGTGATACCAAGTGCTAACTACGGGGCTCCCAAATGAGGTTGAAAACGCTTGGCCGGTTACACTCCCGCCCGTTTCGTACATCTCAAACAGGAAGTTATTGGTATCCTTGTTGTAACAGAGTAGCCACTCTCGGGGCGATCCGGTGCCTGTCCATTTGCCAGCGATTACGGCTAAAGAGCCGGCACCCGCAGGAAGCGAATCAGCCAGAACCCATGCCGAGAAAGTAAAGCTACCGACCGTCGAAAGCAACGGGTCGTCGGCGTGACTTAGGTATTCGTCGTTAGCCAGAGTGAAATGGGCCGCACCGGTCAGCGCCGGGCTCGGCGCGGGTTTCATGCCCACCGAGTTGTTGTCGGCAAGGTCCAAATTGTTCAGGGTTGAATCAAAACGATTGCCCGACAATTCCCCTAGCTCCCACCATGCGATCAGGTCAGTTGTTAGCGGAATGCCACCACCTGCGCTGGGATTGGATAAACTCAAGCCTCCTAAATTAATTTGATTAATTGACATATATTAGTCTCCGTAAGAAGAGCTAGTGTATTCTATATGAATTTCCAATAACTGGGCATCAGCCGATAAAGTATCAGTTGTGTCCCTAGTTAATTCAAAAATCAAATAATTTCCCCCTGCCGGTGAACCCGCAACTGTTACGTCAGCAGACTCAGCACTAATATGCATATCTTCGGTCGCTATGAGCGAATCTGTAACTGTAACTGAAACGCCCTGTGGCGCATCTAGCGGATCATCGTCACCAAAAGATCTAACTTGTAATCCCCATATAACTGTTTCAGCAGGCGTTCCAGATTCAGCAGTCCAATATACTCTAAAAGTAATGGCTCCACCATCCCAACTATCCGGCATTGAAAGTGGCCAAGACGCAGTTTCATCTGAAACTGAATCAAACGCCATATAATCTATATTTATATCATTAGTAGCTAATTCTCTGCTCTCTGGCAAACCAGATGCATCTCCTGCCCCGGATGTTGCGGTCCCTCTGGCTCCTCTTGCTGGCAGAACCAAAGTTCTCTTTGTCACATCAACAAACCCCTTGGTGGCTGGCTCTGAGCTAGCAGATGGCGTAGGAAGTCCTGTTATTTTGTTTCCACCAGCCGACCAATCTCCTGTTAATGGCTTGCTACCATCTGTTTTTACATAAGATTCTGTCAATTTAGCATCTGTTATAGAGCCATCTGCAACATCTGCTGTCAATCCTGAAATACGAGGATCTCCTTTTAAAACTCCACCAACTCTGGTTACGTCGGTAATAGCATTTAAAAGGTCAGTTATCTTCTTAAATTTTCCTCTTTCACCAGCTATAGTGCCAGTTAAATCCATGGAAAACAATCCAGTTGTAGGGTCTTCAACGACTACACTGTTCAAGAAGTCTAATTGATTTTTTACTAATAAGTCAGCCATTTGTTATACCTTTATGGGGATAGAAATTAAAAATAGGGAGACAGGCTAGATTGTAGGGCAGACATCACCGCGATTAGTGTGCCTCCCTCCCAATTTAATTTTCTTTTACTTATCTTACGATAAGGTGATCTTACATGCACCAACGTCAGTAAGTGCAGCAACCGAGATGTACTCGTAGAATACCCAACCATACTCCAACAGGTCAGGATTTGGAGCTTCCATCTGGTCCAAATCAATACGTACTGCAATTACACCTAAGAATTCAGGATCAGCAAGTACCAAGATACTTCCCTCTGTCTGCTTCTTAGTAATTCTAATTGCGGCACTCCACAGATCACCCATATAACCAGTTTTGATTAACTCTCTTCTAGTTACTGGATCAAAATCTGTACCGTCCCATGTACGAATGTCACGATAGTCCTTAGCATTCATTATAACGTTTGCAACTGGTGCATCGTTATCTTCCACTTGCGCGAAAGCGTCTGCTAAAGCTTCACGAGAAACGTCTGGGAACCCAGTGATTTCTGCATTTGCCGAACTTGTACGTGTAGCTGCGAAAGACAGAGTAGCTAGTACTTCTGTATCTTCCTGCTCAGCCATCTCTGCACGAGCGCGAACCTGCTCTCTGTCAAGGATGTTAAAACGGCGAACCGCAACTTCCAAAACAGGGATACGAATCAACTGGACAATTGGGAATGGCGTCAGTTCAACACGTTCACCAAAGATTTCCTCTACAGGTACTGCTCCCTGTTGTGACATAGTAACCGAACTAAACTGCGGGTCACGGTCGTACCACATTGGGGCACCTTGAGGAATCTGATCAACGAATAGAATCTTACGACCTATCCCGACATAATCTCGACCTTCCTTGAAAGGTTCAAGAATAGTTTGCGCAACCTCGAAACGACCTTCGGGAGTGCGCAGCGCATTTGCTAATGCATATTCACGTTCTGCTTGTGTTGCTGGCATATCTATTTCTCCTTTTCAATCATTATGAGCTTACGCTATGGTTCGAATAGAACATTGTTAGCGTAGAGCCAGAACCACCTGCTCCACCGTCTCCCAGTGCTGATGACAACGCTTTACCCAATACTGGGGCTCCACCGGCATCGACATTAGTTAACAGACCTGCACCGTTAGGATACATTTTGTCATTAACTGCTACCGAAATACCTGATGCTACCGCAATAGTGCGTACAATTGATTCGTCCAAAAGCATTGAAGCTTTCTTAGAACCAAGAGTTTCATCTTCTTCTGGCCTACCGCCAACAGGTGATCTACGCTCCAAAGCAAGGCCCTTTAACAGACCGTTTGTTGCACTAGAATCCTTATCGACAGTACCATCCGCCTTCAATTCCAATACATATCCACGTAGCCATGTTAAGACTGACGCTTCATCTATTGGAAGACTCCAACGAATTTGACCACCTTGAAGAATCTCAAAGCCATCGTCTCCACCAAACTGAGAGCCACGATCAAATGTAGTTGTACTCATTATAAGTTAACTCCTTTTGTCTGGGTGGTTAAAATTACCATAATATAGTTACTTACCATCGGGCACGCCCCGATGACCTATTCCAGTCATAGAATTCATTATCGGCTTTCGCTGATCCTGTCCTCTTTGACATGTGTTCCCAAGACGCCAATTCAGATTGACTCACAGGCTTATTTGGAAGGAATGGCATCAATAACGAATTCCCATTACTTTCCACCTTATTTGCCTTTTGACTTAACATCTTAGAATGAATGTTATTGATTGTTTCTTCTTTTTCTAGGAACGAATCGTCTGGAAGTTTCATAAGCTCATCAACTTTTGCTTTAATAACCATCCTCTGATGATCATCATTTGCAGCATCTCCTAGTTCGCCAATCTCGTAGCATTTCTTAGCTAACTTAACTGCTCTTGGCGCTCTAATCTTTGCTGATCTCTCTATTAAAAGCCTCTTATTAATTCTCTTCAATTCTTCATTCTCAATCTTAATTTCGTTAAGGCTTTTAGCCTCTACTGTTAAGACATCGTTCTTGATTCTATATTCTTCATGAGAGGCCCATACTTTTCTAGCATATCCTTCCCATTTTTCAGCTTTCTTCATTGCTGCCACTACCTGTGGTGCTGGACCTGGGCCTTCTTGTCCTGGCATCTGATCGGCGGGCGGCTCGTCGCTCATCAAGTCTTCCTGAATGTCATCATTGTCAGACTCTTCTACTTTTTCTTCTAATTTACCTCTAAATTCAGACATTGCATCGTCGTCCGTAAAGACTTCTCTTATTTCATTTACAACATCTTCCACACTAAGCATATCTGAATTGGCAAGTATTGTCGCCAACACATCGCCTATAGCATCAACTATGTTTGAGTGGTCCATCTTATCTTCAGTTAACTCAGCACCCATCTCTTCACCAACTAACGCATCTGCTCCTTCGCCGCCCATCTCTCCTGGCTGTTCCGATGGTGCCTCTATTCCTGGTTCAGACACAGACACATCTGTTTGCATTGGTATCTGTGCTTCTACAATATGGCCTGCTGTTAAATACATCATTGCTTTCTTTGATTTTGGTATTATATAGTTCAATGGAGAATTTTCTTCCCACCATTTTTGCCATCCCGGTGTATAGTGACTATATTCAGCACCTTCTTTTTCAGTGCCTTCGTCGTCAGGCATCAATTTGTTTGCCCAATATCCCGGTGTCAGCTTTTCTAATCCACCTTCTTTTTCGGCAGAATCCATTACTTTTGCTAATTGCTTTAAACTACTATACCACTCAGAGCTTATTTGTGACTTAGCTGCTGACCTTTTGTAAGGATTATTTAACAGTATATCTCTTATAATAAGGCGATAATCTGATTCATCTATACCAGCCGATGCTAGCTTTAGACCTGGATGAAAAATTTCTGCACCTTCACCGTCTACAAACCAACTCTTTACAGCATTATATGCACCCTTGCTAGCTACTTGTTCTGCTATGGCCTGACCATGTTTGATATTCAAAAAGCTTTTTCTTTTACTTTTGACAACATCGTCTGCACTTAAAGAAAATAGCGGTAATCCTGATTCACATATATACCACCTACTTGCTATTTTTATAGCCTGATATACTGGGGCACCGTCTCTGTAGTCTCTACTATAACCGCAATCATCGCATTCGTATTTCGACCAGCCAGGCTTTACACCATATTTGCTGTCGTCTTTCTTTAGCTTAGTGCCACAGGGACACTCATGACTATTGGTTGTAGTCTTCTTACTCTTTTTCTTTTTAAATTCGCCGCCCATGTTTTGATATATATGATTCACTACTGAATAAAACTTGTCTTCACCAAGCTCTTCTCCGTATTGTTTTTTAGCCTGTGCTTTCGCTTGTGTCCACTTTCCTTCGTCAGTAATATTTTCAGGAGCTTCCTTCAACATAAGAGCTTTAGATTTTTCTGCAATTTTCATTGATATTAAATCTTCCACTACTTTCAATTCTGCTTTTGACATTAATTAAAATTACTCCTCAAATCGTCCACTAATTCTGGATACTCTATTTGTTCTGCAATGTCTTCAGGTGAAGGCATTTGCATAGTGTCTTCACTAACTACAATAGAGCTTTTTGCATTATTTTCTATTAAAAAAGATACTTGTTCTTTAATATCTTGTAAATCAGATACTGACAAAGAATCCAATTCAGATGATATATTTTTCATAGCTGATTTCAATCCTTCATTGCGCGGATCTTCAACACTAAATTGTTCTACTGCACCATCTGTGTCTGATTTTGGTTGTAAGTTCTTTTTCTTAAGTAACTTACGCTGACGCTCATCGTATCGCGTCGATTCTCCTTTTTCCTCTATTTGTGTATCTTCCTCAGTGTGAGTTCCTGGTCTGCTACCGCCATTACCAGTATAAGCCTCATTGCTATACTGCCCCTTGACTTTCTTTTTAAATCTAACTTTTGGCTTTCCTGTCAAAACCAGTTCTTTTTTCTTAGCTTCTTTCATTCTTTTTTTGGCTTTTCTCTGATATTCTAATCTTTCCTCGGGTGTCATCAAAGGCGCTTTCTTTTTACCTTTTCTACGCTTCTGATTTTTACTAGAAGCCAGTCCGGTATTTTGTCTTACTAATTCTTCTAATCCTTCTTCGACCACCACTTGTCCTTCCGACGCCTGCTTAAGACTATTAAGCGCTTTATTTACTGAACAATCGTCTGGATCGTTTATAAGACCAAGTGTAAATGCTATAATTGGAAGTTCACTCTTACTTATCTTTTCCCTATGAAACAATTCTAAAGCCTGTTTTGGCGTATCAGCCTTGTAGTCTTCACCTTTTCTTCCCACGTATTCTCTTGCTCTTCCATGTCCATCCTCAAACTGTGCCTCTAGGTATTCCTGCGCGTGTATTCTTTCTCTTTCTTCAGGTTCTACTGGAAAATTAATCTTTCCGCCTTTCTGAAGAATTTGATATTTTTCACCAATATCAGATTTCTTCTCTCTGAAACCATTACTACGTCTAGTGGACGCATTGCCTAACGCACTTCTTCCTACTCTACTTCTAACTTTTGCCATTTATAATCCCCTAGTGTTGTTTACCAAACTTTGCCCAATACATGTCTGCAAGACTTTGATTTTTCTTACTTGCAAATTGCTTTCCCATTGGTGCATCTATTCCTGCAATCAAATTCTTAACTATAGCATCCTCATCTGCTCCCTCACCTACCGTAATCCATGAGGTTTCTATTCCATAGATATCTCTATTATCTTCATAACTCCACTTACCCTGAGGAAACTCCATCTTATCTTTCAATGATAGTTCGCTGATTGGTAAGAACTGACCCTTGGCATACTGCAAATGGTCACACCACTCTTCTTCTGTTTCTGCCTTATTAGCACAAATCGAACATAAACTATAATTTACTAAAGTACCCATTGATACGTCTGTCACAGATCCTTTTCTAACGCTTTCACAAATAGACCACGCTCTTCTTTTTGAAGTTCTTATCAGCATGTCAATACTCTTATCTCTAATAGATGGCCACACATCTGGTATATCACCTATCACTTGGCTCTCATCATGATTTTCTAAATTATCTTTACCTCTCCATGTTTCAAAAGCTCTCATACCAAATCTATCATTATATGCCAACAGTGTTTGGTTCCACCAAAAGAAGTCTCCATTTGAGTTTCCTGAAAATTGCCCATAACCTGGATGGTCTTTGTTAGCACACTTCTGACTTCCATGTAAACCAGAAACATGGACATACATGTAGTCAGGATCAACTTCACATACCTTCTTTCCTGAAGCTGCCATTCTTATATTGGAAATAGGCCTGCACCCTCCGTAACAGCCTACACAGTGTCCCGTGCATTTGAAAATGTCATTAGAGCCTTGTGCCGTCCTATTTCCACAGAGTTTGGGGTCTACTCTTTTTACTTTTGCTTTACAAGTTTTAAACATTGCCATAATTTTATCTCCTACATACTACCAATATCTACTATACGCTGTTTCCATTCATTATAAACCTGTTCTACCGCTTGCTTCTCTTCTGGCCCAAGAATATCAGATCCTAACATTTTTTCATATGCTGTATATAAAGGGTCTTGATATATGTCTGACCCAGGAGTTTCTTGAACTTCTTCAACTTCTCTTGGATTCTGTTCTTTTGTTTTTTGTCTTTCCAATTGCTGCTGGCGAGAACGCTCCTTTTCCTCTGCCTCCCATTGCTGTTCGTAGCCTGTTGCTGGTCCTAAATCTCTAAAAGGACCAGTAGGTGGCCACGCAGCATTTACCTTCTTCTGTTCTTGCGCAGAATGAAATCTACTTAGTATGCTTATCTTTTTTTTCTGTGGTTTCATCGTCACTTTTCTCTTTTTCTTTCAATGACTCTTTTATAATTTTATCAGAAATAGGGCAACAAGGTTTAGGTGCCTCATTACCAATATACTTTACTTTACCCGCCACTATTTTTCTCATTGCCATTTTCTTATTACCTCTTACTTAGTTTCAACTCTTCTTGACTTATCTCTAAAATTCTAGCATGCCTAGAAGCTGCCGCTCCAACGATTGACACTTCTATCCCCTCTATTTTTGTTACTACTTGACCCCGCCTTTCTAAAATTTCCCAACTAATACTTACATGATAGTACAATCCCAACTTAATCTTCTTAACTGCCTCTTCACTTAAAACCTTCACTATCCCTTCCACATAATACTTTTTTAACTTTTTATCATATCTAAGATCTGCTGCTATAATTCTTCCAACTACTCTATCTGGGTCAGCTTTTTCATGCCCCAAAACCATTGATCTTCCAATGAATGTAACATCATACTTGTCCAACATTTCCTTTTTCAGGAGATAACGTTGATGAACCAAACCTTCATATACCATTGCTACTCTAATGTAGTGTGGTTTAAAAGCCTTTGGCGATACTAACTGTGTTGACTCTTTCTTTTGTACTCCTATTTTCTTCACCGCCTGGTGCGACAAAGTTAAGCTAGACAATACAATTGTTAAGATAAGTAACATTCCCGCTGCACTCATCAGTTTTTCAGTTTTTTTCATACTATCTCCTCGTTAAGTTCCTGGCGGTCGAGCCGCTCCTGGTGGCCTCATTGGGCCACCGCCCATCGGACTAGTTATTCCTCCCGCTGGTGATCCTCCTGGTGCGCCAGGCAATGGTTTATTCATTGATAATCCTCCTGGGCCTCCACCTAATGTTCCACCTGGAAGGCCCGCTGTCGGTGCGCCCATGCCGCCTGCTGGTCCTCCACCTCCTCCAAATAATCCTCCTAATCCACCTGGCATGCCGCCTGGACCGCCCATAGATGGTAAGTTTCCACCAGCTTGCCCGCCAGACATCTGGTTCGTCATTTCCTGTACTTTCTTTTGATCTTCCAAATCCTCTTTCTTCTGATCGTAGAATTCTTCTCTCATCTGTTTTGGACTCATATTCAATATACTGTAAAGCTGCTTTCTTGGTATAATTCCCTGTTGTACCAATCTCTCGTATAGCATAATCTTTGTCATCTCGTCTCTCAACTGTGACTTGTCCCAACTGATACGTGGAAGGTCTGGCAATTTCCTTCTCTTCTTCATTTTAATTCTATTGCTTACTTCTTTCTTTGAAGTCTTATATATTCCATGCATTCTACATAATGGCTTAAATACAGACTCAAGCAACCACTGTTCCATCTTCTCTCTGTAAAGCATATATCTACCAATTAGAACATCCATAGCCACACTTGCATTACTATAAGATGGTCCTTCACCTGAAAGCATAGACTTATTTATTCCCAATCCAGAAAGTATTCTTCTTTCTATAAAGTCGAATTCAGGCTGCAATGGTAAGATTCTACCTGAGGCACCTTCCCACTGAATCTTAACTGCGTGGTGCCACACGTATGCTTGGTTGGGTGATTGCCACTGTGTAGCAAGAATACTTTGGAAAGCTGCAATTTCTGAATCATCTGCTGGATTGTCTGGTTCTCCAATTAGATAAAATTCCTTAGGAGTGATGTGTCTATCAGCGATAGCCCACTGTGCATCTCTTAATTTGTCAAGATACATTAGATCCTGAATAATTCTACTCAAAATGCTTTCGCCTCTTACATTTAAGTAGTTAGTTGATCTTTTAAAGTGTGATGCCTGTAGTGGATCTAGAGGTATATCTTTTCTTTGTTTTACGTATTCAATTATATCACCAGGTAATGCTTTAAATAATGGACCTGTAGCTGGATCATTCGGTCCTCGCTCTACTATCGTAAGTAAGTCAGCGTCAGGTTGCAACTTAATTGTATATCCTGACCCTTCTCCTGATGCAAATACGTGGTGATTTATTCTAATCTTGTCAGGATCCAATAGAATGAATTTAGTCCATCTTGTTGGATCCTTTACATCATCTAAAAATCCAAACGGGAAAGCCTCACCTACCACAAAATATTCAATACTCATTTGTATCAAAAATTCCTGCAAGTTCAACTCTTCTACCATATCGTTGAAAAATTCAGCTACTTCTGGATCATCATGTTCTACTGAAAATCTACTCAGAGGGAATGTTGAGTGCAGATCTATAGCCGTTCCAACAATTGGATCATGCTTGAAATAGTATCTATACCATTCATTTAAATCCTTACGCTTTGTCGGAGACTCAATGGATGGGCGAATTCTAAATGGTGAAAAGAAGGAACCAAATACACCTTGGGCACCACCACCCTGGGCTCTTCTTTTCATCTCGCTCTGCATATTACCTGGCAGCGAAGATACGTTTACAGTAGGAGATCTTCTTTGCGGAACGTGTGGATCGCCTCTTCTCGCAGATCTAAACTCTGAATCTAAATTATTAGTAATTAGATTATCTCTACCTCTCCCCATACTAACGATTACTCTGTCATTATGAGGTGGTTCCGCTGTTCTATTTTTTCTTACTAATACTTTTTTTGCCATATTTACCCAATCACACCGTGAAGCTTATCTATTACTTTCTGTTTCAATTCTTCATCGCTCAAATTTCCATGATCGTAACTACTATTATAAGCTTCTTGTTTTCTTCTCTCTAAAGTTTCATGTATGTGAGACATCACTTTCTCAACTTCAGCTATTGAGTTGTTTAAGTGGTGCAGTACATGTTGTTCCACGCCCGTATTTTGTAAGTAATAAGAATATTCTTTAACCTTTTTTAGATGCTCTACTATATGCGGAATAACATATTCAGCGTCTTGGCTTTGATCTCCAAAAAGAAACCAATTATCAATAGCCCTTCTTATTTCCCCCTCATTTTGTGCTTGGGCTATTTGATTGAAAACGTCCATATTAGACAATTGCCGCTGCTACTGCCGACACAATGTCTGCAAAGCTTGCTGAGCCTTCATCTAATAATGCAATAGCTGCCAATGCGTCACCACTGACCGTATTAATATTACTACCATCTGTGGCTAATGCATCGTACAGCATTTTTCTATTACTATATCTTAGTCCAGCAACGCCAGAGTCATGGCCGACATTATCTATTCTTACTACTCTATTACTTCCACCGACTTTTCTCAAAGCCTTCTGAAAGATCTGTCTGGCTGACACTGATGGCCTAGTAGTTTCATCAATTTTTGTTGTAGCTGATGTTGATGAATCTATAACCACTGAATTGATTGCTGCTAAAATCTTAACTGCTGTAACTGGTGCTGTAACTGCTGAAAGTGCGCTTACTGCGTCACCCGTAACCGTCAACAGTCTAAACGTCCCATCACCATTATCTCCCACAACTCTTCTCAAGCCCTTTTTAAGGTCTTTAACAACTGTTGGTCTAAACAATGTTGTCATCCCATAGTCGTCAATGTAATAATGACCATTTGATTTAAGTACTGTTACATCAGACAAAAAGTGTTTTAGTGATCTTGATGAAATATCTGAATCTGGGCTATCATCTGCAAACGATGTTGCACTGCCAGTCACTACGCCTCTAACTGCTAAGATCATATCTGAAGCTGTAGCTGCCCCTGTTAATCCTGCAAGAGCCTTAAGCATTTGACCATCTAACGTATTAACATATAGATTTCCACTGCCAGCATCAGCGATATTTCTGCGCATAGCGTGACGCATACTTCTTACAGTTCCTTTTCTTTCGACTGTTTCTGCGCCAGTCGTATCTAGATATTTGTCATTAAGTTGATTCAACAATGTCATATCTGATATCTGTTTCTTAATACTAGTTTCTGCTCTAGACATATTTATTTATCTCCTGCGCTTTCTTTCATATGGACTTCTATATCCACCAATTAAGTCGTGACCAATATCAATTACTCGGTCAACCGTGATTTCGTTTATTCTATCTGAAAAAGTTTGTATCATTCTTTCTGCTATGTCCTTTAACTGATCTTCTGTGATTGGAATTTCATATACTTTTTGAGCTAGGTCCAATATACAATTTCTAAATTGTTCTAAAGAACCTCTCACTTCAGCCTCTCTACCTTTCGGTGTCGTTTGATCTCCCGCAGGCGATTCTGGGTGAACAGCCCCTGGGTTTTGCGGAGCAGGGGGTGCCATTGGTACTCCACCTCCACCCGCGCCAGCGCCACTGGGCGGCACGCCTCCTGGTGGCTGTCCACCTGGAGCGCCTCCCATACCTGGCATGGGACCGGCAAAGGGACTAGCTGCTGGTCCTGGGCCTGCGCCAGGGGCACCGCCTTGTGGTCCTTGTGCTGTCCTTATAATCATCTTAACTTTAAGCTTCTCTAAAGCCTTCAAATCCATATAAAACTCCTCACAAGTACAATAGTATCAAATAAAAAAGGGATAACAGAATATTCTGCTATCCCTTCAATGAAATTTTGCTAAATTAAGACTATGGTTAAGCACTCATAGTTTATCTTTACCCACAACTGCCTGTTTCTCCACAAGATGGGCACATATAACAACCTCCAACTTTATGCATCATTGCTCCACAATTCCTACATGGCGGGGAGTCTATAGAATATGGCACCATCGTACCCTCGTTCTCATTTTGCGGTTTTGACGTTAAATCCTTATCAAAGAATAAATCGAAGTCCATGTTTACGCCTCTACCTATAATAAATCTCTGTTTTAATATTTTTACTATATAATCTATTGCACTTCTAGCTGTAGGCACATTCTTACAACTAGTAAACCCTGCTGGTTCAAATGCTACTCCTTCAAAATTGTCCACTATCTCATCTAAGCTTACATCGTGCTGTAATAGCATGGATGTAGCCTTAGCCCATGAATCTAATAGTCCGTTTATAGTAGATCCAGCCTTGGACATCCTAACAAACACCTCTCCTATCTTACCGTCAGCATAAAATCCTACTGTCAAAAATCCCGTGTGTCCTCCTATACTAAATTTATGAGTAATAGCCACCCTATCCATTGGTAGTTTTTTTCTCTTGTTTCCTTTTCTAGATTCTTCCTTCTTTTCCTCCTTGTCTTTATCGATAATTACTCCGGTCCTACACCCTTCACGATATACTGTAAATCCCTTACAGCCCTCTTCCCAGGCTGCAAAATAGATGTTACTAACCTCTTCATCTGTTATATCTGATGGTAGATTACAGGTTGACGAAATCGCATGGTCTATCCACTTTTGCGCTCCAGCTTGAAGTTGGACCCTATCGCTCCACTCTACATCGTTCGCCGTAGCGTGCCAATATGGGGATTCTTCAACGTTTTCATTCTCTGTTATTTCCATCCACTTTTCAAGACCATGATGATAAACTTCATATTCCTGCCATTTATCATTTAAATCATCTACAAAGTCTACTCTACTATCAATGTCGTTATCACTTAGTTTTCTTCTTCTGGTATATTTAAGAAGGAAAACTGGTTCGATCCCTGAAGAAGTCTGCGTTTGAGTACTAGTAGATCCACATGGTGCTGTAGTAAGAATGGCTATATTTCTTCTTCCATACTTTTGCATCTTTTCTTTTAGCTCTGGATCTGCCTCAAATAATCTATTTAAGAAGTTATTATCTTTTTCCTTGTCCTTATTCCATACAGAAAAAGCGCCTCTCTCTTCGGCTAAAATACAAGAAGACCTGTAAGCATTTAATGCTAAAGCCTTATATATTTTTTCTGTTACTTCAATGGATTGAGGTGAACCGTAAGTCATTTCTAGAGCCGCAATAGTATCTCCCAGACCAGTAATACCCAGCCCTGTTCTCCTTCCTCCTAAGCACGAATTCTTTATTTTTGTCCATAAAGCAATTTCTGTTTCTTTTATATACCTTGGCTCAGGATCATTCTCAATCTTTTTTATAATCTTATCTATCTTCTCTATTTCTAAGTCAACAAGATCATCCATCATTCTTTGGGCTTTCTGAACATGGTTAGCAAAAGCTTCATAATTGAACTCAGAACTTCCAGCATATGGATTGTCTACATATGATGTTAAATTTAAAAGAATCAACCTACAACTGTCATAAGCCGACAACATTATTTCACTACAAGGATTGCAGCTTATTGTTTCAAAACCATCGTCTGCGTATGAGTCTGCTGGAGAATTATTTAATACAGTATCCCAGAAGATAAGTCCTGGTTCTGCCATATCTCTAGCTGATGATACTATCTCGTCCCATATTTCTTTGGCCTTCACCACCATACTGATCTTTTTCTCTGATCCATCCAGTGGCCAATACAATTCAAACTCTTCATCATTCTTTGCAGCCTTCATAAATTCATCAGTTATTCTGATACTCATGTTAGCGCCTGTCACTTTTGTAAGATCTCTTTTGATGTTTATAAAGGTTCTTATTTCTGGGTGATGAATTGATATAGTGAGCATCAACGCTCCACGTCTACCATTCTGTGCTACCTCTCTAGTAGAATTTGAATATCTCTCCAAAAAGCAAGCTATCCCATCTGTAGTTCTAGCTGCATTGTTTGTCATCATATCTTTAGGTCTAATATTTGACATATCAAAACCTACACCACCGCGACGTTTCATCAACTGAACCATTTCCTGGTCTGTCTTTAATATTCCTCCATAAGAATCGTATGGTGGAGCTATTGTAAAACAATTTGAAAGACTCTGTACTTGATGATCATTACCTATTCCACTCATCGGTGAGCCCTGTAACACAATGTGTTCATATCTATCTAATAAACCAAAAATTGTGTCCTCGCCCATAGGGTTAGGATATTTCTTTTCTATTCTAGCTAGCTCTTTTGCCAGCCTCATATGCATCTCTTCTGGAGTCTTCTCTAGCCACCTTCCTTCCTTATCTCTCAAGGCATACTTATTTACCCACACACTCGTAGCCAGTTCATCCCCGTTAAAATATGCTTTTGTCGCCTCAATTACTTCGCTTTCTTTATATTCCACCATCACTCTCCTAAACCTTTATAATGTTCTTTCTTCTTTTGCCACCTTCATCTTGACATCTCTCTTTCCAGTCACACCACTCACACTCTCTTATTGATCCATTGTAACATACGTCTGGCGACTCTTCAAGTTTCACATGCTCTAACGCTTTGATGATTTTATTTTTTATCTGCTTTTGTACCATCCTTGGACTATATTTTATAATGCACGACATATGCTGCTGACTATTTTTGCATTCATAATATATAACTGCTTCCTCTAGATCTAACAGCCACATGTAAATGTTAGCTTGCCTCTTATGTTCATCTTTTGGGCCTTTCTTTTCTACCTCGCCAAAACCCCAAGCATTTATGCTCTTTATTTCTAAAACTAATCTCTTTATTTCTTCACCCTTTTTTCTCTTTACCACCCCATCAACTCTACCACTAATCATCCACTCGTCATCTACTATTCCTATTTCAATGTCTTCCTCTTCCAGCACACCCATCTTTTGCAACATTGCCTGGACCCTATCGTGCATACTATGACCGTTAGCAAATATTCTTTGCAATCTTGGATCAATTCCCGGATCTTTTGGCGTTTTCAAATAATGATAATACCAAGACCTTAGACATTCTTTGCTAGAAATGAAAGAAGGGCTAAAGCTGTTTGCCAACTTTCCCTCTTTCGTGCCTTCTTTTTTCTTTCTCTCTAGATATCTTTTATTTTCTTTTATTGTCTGTTTCACTATAAATTTATCTACAGCTTCACAAAACGGATCTTTCTTTTTCTTCCCCATTATATTTTCCCTTTCAACGACCCCTTGTGTACCCTTTTGTAATAGCCTTCTCTAATTCTTCTTCCACCAAAAGCATTCCCTATGTCTCCCCTATACTTACCATATGGGTGCCATATGTGAAAGGCAATAGAGGTGTTAGCCACTTCATATCCAGCCCTTCCTCCACTAGGCACGCCAAGTGGAGATCTCATTAGTCTCTGAGCCAAATCTATGTCTTCAAAGCCGTATTTGTTTAAAAATCCTTCAGCGTCAAAACCTCCAGCATGTCTCAGTAAACCTCTATGATAAGATACTGCCCCACCATAACAGTTATCTGGACATGGGATATTTATATTCCCTCTAACCTCTCTACTCTGTATGTTTTCTCTCTTCGCAAATTCCGAATTCTCTGGTATTGGATCATCCCTTAATAATCTATTGCTAAACTCTTTGTTCAACCAATATATAGAACTCACTCCAATATTGTTAGGTTTTATCTTTACGTGGAATTCGACAGATCTAGGGGAAAACCATATGTCGTTGTCTGTAAAAAGTATTCTCTTTCCTTCAGCTAACTCGATCCCTCTATTTCTTGCCCCAGCGAGATCGTATCCTCTATCTGGCTGTCTAACGTAACTAAGGTCAAAGTCATAAAACTCAGATTTTATAGCTTCTTCTATATACTCTCTTGTTCCATCCGACGAACCGTCATCTGTGACAACCACCTCAAAGTTTTTATGAGTTTGCCTCTCGTAACAATGAAGTGATTTCTTCAGGTGCTTAAGTCTGTTGTATGTTGAAACTACTACCGTTAGATCACACATCAATCTTCAAGCTTCCAAATAACATCTCTATTTTTTTCTTAACTTCATCACCATCGGCACCGTCATTACGGTCGGGTGTACTACGCTGTGTCCCCATAATCCATCCTCTCCATGTACATCTCCATGATCTGCACATACTATTATAGACGCATTGCTGAAAATTTGCAACAGGTGCTTGATTTTTCTATCGACGTATTCTAGACATCCTCGCTGTCTCTTCTGACATTCAGCCCTATTATTGAAAGTGCCAAATGGCATGCAGTAATTTGTCTGATCCCACGTTGCACCCTTATGCCAATATGGATGATGTGTCTCACCTACATTTATAAATGTGAAAAGCGGTTTATTAGCATTTTTCACTGCATCGTTCAATGCTACATCTATTTGTCTTTTAATATCAAATGGTCCAGTAAATACAAATCTTTGAAAATCGTCTGTCAAAACTTTACCCGCTGGTAATTCTTTATTGAACCACCCCATTGCACCTAGTCCTAGCGTCCTATATCCTTTTCTGTTAAATCCATCGACTATATTTCTACCCTTTAGCTTCACATATGCTTCAGACTCCTTGGTGCTAGTGGGCGACACTAAGTGAAATATTCTCGATCTTCTACTGTCCCAATATCTTTGTCCTGACTTATCCGTTGGAAGAAAACCCATGAAAAACGACTGATGTGCTGGATAAGTGTAAGTAGCCTGTGTAAAGGTTTTCCTATGGGGACCGATTCCTTTTATATTAGGTGCGTGAGCATCCCTAAACGTATCCCATCTACAACTATCTAATGTTATAAATAAAAAAGAATCTTGGTGTACTTTCATCCGAATATTCTCCTAAAAAATTTCTCTGTTTTATGATTATTTAATAAAATCCACGAGTCTTCATTTACCCAGGGCTGTGCTAATATTTTTTTACATGCCTCATCGTTACTATCTATGTTTTTAATCCTTTTAATTGCCCTATCAAAATTACCATAGTTCAAAACGTTGATAAAACTCCTAGTATTAAAATCTAATTTTACGTCTGGATCACCCCAATATATAGGTATACAGCCTGCCATCATAGCATCTGTTAATTTCTCCGTTACATATCCATTTCCTCTGCTATTTTCAAATGCCATTGCAAATTTGTACTGCTTAAAGAAGTTAATCTTAGCGTCTCCACCCTTAGGAATTTCCACATTCATATTTCTGTGAACTATCCCTGGACAGTCTACTCTTTTATATTTAGAAAGCTCTTTTACGAAACTATCTCTTGGTTCAGATGGTCTTCTATGAAGGAAAACACAGAACTTGCGATCTTTAAAGTTCACATGACTTCGCGGTCTGTCGTTTCTTACCAAATCTATCAAATCATGATTCTTGCAATGATTGTATCTCACAGCATAATTTGGTAACCTAAAGTGCTTGCCTCCTATATCTCTTCTAAAGGATATAGCATAGTCGCATTCACTCATATTTGGCGCTGCATTTTCTGCCGTATAGAAAACCTTAGTGCAATTCTTAGGCAATGGCTCATTCCCAAATACTGAATACATTACATAGTCTGGATTCTTTGATTCAACAAAATCGTATTGACTAGTCATAAATGGAAATCTCTCTCTGAAATAATTCATATTCCAAGGAGTCCACCACCTCTTAAATGCTATCTTTATTTTCTTCTTGGTTTCCATAACGCTTCACATTCTTCAAATGAACAATTTATCTTTATCCCCTCTGACCTAAACGCCCGTATTATTCTTAACCACTCACCTTTAAAATTTGTTTCAAAGTTTTCATAGTTTACATTCCAAACTCTTCTACTTACTTTTGACTTTCTCCAAACTATCTCTCTCTCTGCACAAATTTTCTTCCATTTTTTCAAAGAAATCCTTTTGCCCCACCTACTCTTGTACGTTACCTCTGGTTCTCTTTTTGTATAGAACCATACAGCTTTAGGATACATATCATAATATATGTCACCTATCATAATTCCTCTAGGAGACTTAATTATTTCTATCTTATCTCTATTTATCGTACCCCTTAGTATTGCCTTTATTCCATCACACTCCTTATGCCAATTACTCTTTTTGTCTGGTATCTTTTGGTACGATCCTCCCAATTTTTGCAACAACGCATCCTCTATTTGCATTATATCTACAGATTCAAAATACCCGTTAGGATTGTGTCTATCTTGTTTTTTCAATCCACCCTTTGGTCCCAGAGAATACCCGCTCATCTTAGCCACTAAACTTGTAAGAAAACTTGTACCAGTTCTCGGTTGTCCCGTAACTATTATTTTAAGTGCCATATGTCATTAACGCCTTTTCTGGCTATTCTCTTATATCTTGGCGATAATATTCTTTCTTGTTCTTTTATTTTTGGTTCATGACATTGGTGTTCTACAATAATAAAATGAGGATATATTTTCAACTTCATAAACTGTAAAAGTATTCCTTCTTCTCCACCCTCTGTGTCCACGTCTAAAATTCCTATATCTTTTGTCTTAATTTTTTCAACCAATTCTTTTACCATTATCATTGGCACTTCAATATTTCCACTATGAGTAACCTTAGATAGCCCACCTTCTGATTTAAATTTTACTTTTCCATTTTCATTTCCAACTGCATAATTCACCGCAACTGCACTACCCATGAAATTTGTATTTGTTTTCAAAAGTTTAAAGTTTACAGGGCATGGTTCGATAAGCCACGTCCTCCATCCCTGATGGACAAAATATCTTGAGTTACTATTACATACTCCGTCTGATGCCCCAACATCTACATACATTGTTGGCACAGTTATATTGTTCTGTCTAATATAGTCAACAATGCATTTTACCTCTCCATGCTGATCATATTTAAATGGCACTTTTACTGGAAACTTCATGTTTTCACCTCAAAATTATGACTGCCATGATTGTAGTGTATCCACGGCATTTTCTTTACTTCCTTTTCCATTGCAAATAATTTCAATATTAATGTTTGAATTATATGGTCGCCCCACCTATGAGCATATATGCCACCACTTTCATCAATGTGATCAAGAAATTCTCTAACTTCTGGTTTCATCCAAAACTTAACTTGCGAAAGATGAAAGTTGCTGTAATGATTCTGCCCATCTAATTTACCCCACTTTAAACCATCTTCGCTCATATGCTTCTTCACCAATGGCAGTAATGTTCTCTCTGTCAGTTTGGCCTGCGGAGCGACTGGCCATTTCGTATGTATATAACCATATACCGTCTGGTTGTTTTCCATAAACTTAAACACATTATATTCTACTTTTTTTAAGAGAAAACTATCATCGTCCAACCTCCAATACTTTTCATATCCCCACTTGTCAAGTATTGGTGCCATCTGCATAGCATAAAAACGACACATGTGCTTATATCCCAGGTTTGTTTTATTAGAGCCCTGTGCTTTAAATAGATTACCCACGCTGTGAAACTTAATAGGTATATCTTTCTTTAATTCTTCTTGATGCTCTTTTTTAATATTTCCTTCATGGAATATAATCACATCTGCGTTTTTATTGTGTTTATAATAGTTCTCCATTAGAAGTCTATTTCTTCTCCTAAGCATATGGTATCCTTTAGGATTTGCATAACCTCTAACTAGCCCAACTATAGCATTTTTATTCTTCATTTTTTTCTTCGTTTAATAGTGGATGAAAATCAGTAGTCTTTTCAGATACCTCTAAATATCTTAAAAATCCTTCATCATTTCTAGCTGGTGTATCACTCTCACTGTCAATATTAAAAGCTTTTCTTAAAGCCTCTGTTGCTCTATCTAACGAATGTCTTTGGTCTGGTCCCATTCTTATTCTCATATTGTTTCCTATCTAAGTAGAGGGTCAAATATTGCCATATCTGCAATATCTTCAAAATCCCAATTGTTTGCCTTAGCCATCCTATATCTTGATTTTCCTTTTTGTTCCACACCTTTCTCTCCCTCACCTTCTAACTCCCTCTTAATTTTCTCTTTTTCAAATCCCATCAAAAATGGTATTCCACCATATATAACTTCAAGACTTATTTTAGGTGCATTTGGATGTTGACGCGCTTGGCCTTCTGGCACTTCTACATAACATTTTTTTCCTTTTTGTTTAGCCAGGTTCTTTATCCAATCATATGCTGCTATATATGCACCATTTGTTAGTTTTACAATTTTATCTAATTGTTCCATTTTCTGTTGTAAGTCCTGTTTAAGATAATAGTCTTTTCCCCTCTCTTCAAGTCCTTTTAATGGATCTTCTCCTCCATATTCTTTTGGGTAAAGCTTTTCCGCTTCCTCTTCTCCCCTCGTTTTATCCCACCCCTCCAATTGTTCTTCATTAATAATCTTAACGACGCCTTTTCCATTACAAGCTTTACACGGCCCTCCTCGCCAAGAATAACTTTTCCCGCCACCGCCGCAGTCCCTACACTTGCGCTCTTCCCCTCTTATTTCATCCTCAATTCTTGACATTTCTGCTTTTGCTTCTTGATTTATAGAACCTTGCATTAGTTTAACATTCCAGTCTCCGTTATCATCCACCAAAACTCTGGACACTATCATTCTGTCTGCGTCTGAACTTACTAAACATGGGTGATAATCGTTGCATCTTTTAAACACATCCCACATTTGACTTTCGTCCATTCCTATTTTTTCTGCCAATCTTTCTCCTTCATTAACTGACAAATCAAACTCAATGTATGTTCCCTCATAATCAGTAGATGGTCTAGTTACTCCAACATCCATTTCTGGAACATAGTCAAATCCGCCTGACCACTTTTGAATATAATTCCAAGACTTTTTTTTCTTCCTATTATAATCTTCCGACACACTAAATAAGTTAGGATACATATCTTTGTAATATTCCAAATCGCTTTGGGTTTCAAGATTCCCCTCTGCCGCCTCTTTTAATTCATAATAACTTTTAATGTTATCATTGCCTCCATAGCATTCATTACACTCAGATCCATCCTCTGTATAGTGAATGTTGTCTCCTGTAACTACAGCATGACATTGGTCACAAGTTGCTATTTCACCATTTTCCCACATCGACATAAAACACTCATCACATAGTTTTTTATTTTCCTCACCTATTTGACGATCCTGCGTGTTTGTTTTATATCCCATACATTCATCACAGTAAAAATCTTTAGCACACTCTTTACACATCCACCTATCTTCGTCTACAAAAGCTGCATCATCTATTTTTATAGCATCTCCGCACGGCTCGCAGTATGTATAATTATCGTAAAAACATTCCTCGCAAAGCGAGTCACCATCTTCGTCTTTCTTTTCGTCCTCCTCTTTTACCGTTTCCTCACAATTCACACATACTACATAACTTCCTTCAAAACATTCTTCACATATTTCATTGCCCCAAGGATCTTTTCTTTCTTCTCCAAAGAGAAGATTTTTATCGCAATCATCACATTTTAATTCAATATAATAATTGCAATTGTCACATACCGCGTGATCATTTTCTAAGCGACTTGTTGGGAAAATACTCCCGCAATGTGGGCAATTCATATTTTCCTGAACGTCAGTTGGTGCAACTGGCTGCGGAGGTTCCAATTGTTGAACATAAGCGTCTGGATCTAAATAGTTTTCCTCAGGGGGAAACTGCGCTAACTTTTTTAATAGTGGATGAAAATCAGTAGTCTTTTCAGATACCTCTAAATATCTTTGGTCTGGTCCCATTCTTATTCTCATAGTTCTGGTACATCCTCCATTGTTTCATTTATTTCTTCTTCCGTTACACCATCTGCAGTCATACAATGCATAGCCTCTTCTTCCGACACAGGGATTAACTCTATCCTGTTTGGTTTAGCATCCCACACACACAAACTTAAAACCTCTTCCAGATCTCTCACTCCCTGTGAGTCAGCCACCTTATTGTCTTCCATAATTACCACCATGTGGCAATCTATATAATATTCATCTTGTTCTGTTTCATCAAAGAAAAAACCTCTTACAACACCCAACGGCTTATTGTATTTTCTAGCTATCGCTATAGCCATAACGTCACACATGCCACTAGAATAATTTGCTTTTATTTTTTTCCAAAACCTATCTATGATTCCCATAGTTTTTTATGTTCCTTATACGTATTAATCTTTATATCTTTTGGTAAGTGCTTAGTAAACTCCTCGTCCCACCTATCCCCATAAGTCTTCTTGAAGTAATTTGCAGCGAACCTCTTGGCTCTCTTCTGATATTCATCTCTACTTATTGTGCCGGTCTTCTTACCATATGTTGACCCACCTAGATGTCTCATTTGCACTTTATCTTCATAGGCTACACACAGCCCTCTTTTGTACAACTTGTAAGACAATTCATGAATAGCGCCCCAGCAATATTTGAAATCTGGATTAAGGAATCCTACGTTTTCCAAAGTACTTCTTCTCATCATTATGCAAAGATAATCACATGTACTTACTTTTCTCCAGTATGATTCAGGAAAAGGTCTAGGCTGAGCATCAGGATATGAACTGCCATGCTCAGTTGGACTTAACACTCCTATTTGCTTATGGTTCTCCATGGTTGTTATCATGACATCTATTGGATCGCCGTATTCTCTATTTGGGAAAAACACATCATTGTGCATGAAAAGAAAATAGTCATAGTCTTCAAACCTACCATGTTTTTTTAGATCATCTAGTCCCCTATTGTGTCCATAACATTTTCCCTTAAAATCTTTCTCACTACATTCAATAAAGATTCTATCTACTTCATGTTCATGCTCTTGTTTTTCTAAGGCATCAAATTGTTTGTTTTGTTTTTTTTCTAAGTCTGGTCTATTGCGACCAACTATTAATACTGCTACTCTCATGATTCATACCCCATTAACTTATGCGCCCTTTTATCAACTCCAACACTAGATAATTTCCACGATCCCGCTCTTCCTCTAAAGTTTTTATTTACATAGCTCTCACACTTATAAGGCATTTCTAAAAAGTTAAACAATCCCTCCAACGACCTATGTGGTTTTCTACAAACGTCCTCATACTTAAGATGAAATATATTGTCAGACTCAATCCTGTTAAACATTTTTTTATGTTCCAGCCATGACTTCGCCTGGATCCAATGTCTATTCTTCATTACTTCGTCATTCTTGTTTGGCTTATCAGGTATCTTAAAGTGACACTTATCTATGTCGTTCGATATACCAAACGTTATTATCTTAAAATACTCCCAATCCTTCTCTCTTGAACTTTCATTGGTCATGTGGAAGTATCCCTGTCCTGAGCGAATCACATCTCTACCATCTCTGGTTAGATAAATATACTTAGCATCTGGAAATACCATCTTCCACATTGGATAAGAAAACATTCCAGCGCACGTCTTTATCCCCCATCGTCCACCATTATATCCTACCATATGTCTCGCTAAACATCTAGCCGCAACAGTCATAACTTCTGGTTTCTTAGGCGAACATCCTTTGCCGTATTCCCAACACATTGGCAGAAGTTTCCTTTGGAAATCATAGGTCCATGGCAATGAATCGTAAGTAGGATTGAGCGATTTATGATCTCCCATAAATACTCCGTTAGCTTCAAGTATCTTCGATAAGATAGATGTTCCTGAATGGCCTCTAGCTAGAAAAAGAATTGGCGATTGCATTATTTATCTTGTCACCTTTCTTAACCACTACATTCTTACTCCAATTGTTTGCATCGTGGCAAGTCTTGCAAGGTGAGATTTCTCTCCTATCAGAAAGTTTCTTCAATTGCTGCCATTTTTGACCCCTGTGTAGCTCCTTCAACGTATTATTTTTAATATTGCCAATCCTTAGTCCGACGTTTACATCGAGATTACACGGTGTTATATCGCCATTCCAAGCTATGGTCATGCTGTCCTGTGACCAAACATTGCAAGGATTGCTGTCAGTAATGCCATCAAAGTCTGGTGTCCCTTTGTGGATCACGCCACCGTAGGTCAACACACTTTTAACTACAATCTCATCATTTGGTCCCAACCATGGTTGCCAAAACCTCAGATAAGGTACTATCTCGCTCTTGTTTCTTTTACATACAACGTAGACATGCCTTGTTGGACAATGACCTTTCTTACCAAACCACACAATCACTTTTTCTTTTATCTTTGTTAATCTGTCTTGATATGACTTAAACTCTCCAGTCAAATAATCCTTAACTGGCCCTCCTGGTCTTACCTTCTCGTAGGTATCAGAAGTAGCTGCGTCTATACTAAACCTACATTGTGTCACACCTGTATCCATCCATGCATCAAATATATCATTTGTAACTAATGAAAGATTTGAGTTTAGAATTATTCTAAGATGTCCTTTGTTATGTTTTAACCACCTGAACATCTTGCGATATTCTGGGTGTAGGGTAGGTTCTCCAAAATAGGAGAAGTTAATCTCTTGTGCAAAGTTCTTGCACTGCGTCACTGATCTCTTAAATGTCTCAAACGACATATACCCCTTCTTTCGATCAAAAGGGGTATCTTTATATAGAGGATCTTTATAATAAGCTTGTGGGCAAAACTTACATTTGTAATTACAGTGATTTGTAAGTTCTATCTGTACTGAACATAGCGGCTTCATTTACCAATCTCTTCCTGATCGATTATCCTCACTTGTTTGTTTTGGGTTGAATTCTTTACGTTGTTCACTATTCCTAAACAACTCATGAGTTTTCATATATTCACTTTCGTACTTATGTTCTATCCAATCAACCTTCATTCTTTGCTTTTGCCACTGCCAGAAATCATGCTTTAGTTTTTCTATTGGTTGGTTATAATTAATACCTTTTACTATCTTTGCAAACCTATGTATATATTTTTGCCTTTCCTCTTCTTCAATCTGCCAACCTATACGATTCATCGATTTTCTTATTTCGCCAAACGGTCTTGTAATCCAAACAATGCATGTGGATGGCGCAGTTATCTGATGTAATCTAGAAGTCAACTGAGGACTATGAATTACTACTTTTTCTCTCTTTAATGTCTCAGACATATTAGCCAGATTGTGTGGATATACCTGAAACTCATCTAGTTTGGTATATCCCAGCGTATGTGCTATCATCTTTGTCAAAATAGTTGTGCCACTACGCTGACATCCTGAAACCACTATTCTTTTGTACTTTTCTAATTCTTTCATTTTTTAGCTAGTATAGTTACTCTTCCGCCTGTCTCATAGTTGTCATTGTTCTTCATCTCTGGAGGAACTGGACCCGCATGAGGAATTATTTCTACATGTTTAAAACCATTATCTACCAAAATTTTACAAATGCTTTTCGTGTTAGGATTCACCTTAACTACTTTGTCTCCTACTCCGTCGAAACACCAACCTCCTGGTTCCTCAATCTTCTTTTCATCTTTAGACACCCTCGTATCTATCAAAATCGCTTCTTTCGTAACATTACAGATCTTTTGCACCAACCATTTGTAATCACTCACATGATACAGTATTCCAGCGCATAATGTAAAATCCACTTGATCATCTATTTTAAGCTTTTCCCACATTTCTTTGTCCATCACATCCATCTGGACAAAGGCCAAGTTTGTAGCTGGAAGGAAGTCATTCAACCCCCAATATAGATATGCTTGTTCTACATATTCCTTCCTACCTTCTATTCCAATTATTGCTGTAGCTCTTCCTTTCTTCACATACTGTGAACTCCAATATGCACAATTACAAGCTACATCCAATATGGTTTTATTTTTAAAATCATACTTTTCTAATATAGGATCAACCAATAGTTTATATCTATAGTTTTGCCTATCTATTAGTTCAGTATGATTCTGTTTAGATCCAATGCCTGGCATAGTACGGCGGCCCCCGCCCATTTGTACTGAATAATACCAAGGATTCAATTCATCTATTCTTTCTTCTAACATAGGTCTATATCTCTGTGTTCAATCGTAACATCTATTTTATATACTTTAGAAAGTGCCTTAGCAACCGTTTCTGCGATTATCGGTGATCTGTGTCTTCCGGCAGAACATCCAAAAGCAACTACCATTACATCTTTTTTGGACAAGAAATCAAGTAAAGGAATTACTTTGCTTAAAAAATCTTTCACAGCTTGATCTTGCAGAACCTCATTTATTATTCCAGTATCCATAGGTGAAAACAAGTTTCTGCCCTCTCCTCTAGCAGGATTCTTAATCCAACTTACATCAAAATAATGATTCGCCCTAGGCTGACCATATTTGAATCCAAAACTAACTATTTTCATACTTCTCTTTTAGCTCCAGATATCTTGCGTATTCTCTTTTTTCTTGATCTTCATTGTACTCTATTGTTTCTTGATAATTTTCGTCCACCCACTTTTGTAAAGGCAATTCCAGTTCGCTCGCTGCATTTAAAACATGCACTCTTATATCTGGATCAAACCCTTCTCTTTCTACATTCATAGGTAATTTATGTCTATAAAAATCACAAATGTACTGATTTACCTCTGATTGCGCAACATCAAAAGCTTCGTCCTGATCCACCGCCAAATGCCAGCAATCTCCATCTACCATCACTACGTACCCATACATTATTCTTTCCTCAATATAATTAAGTTCTCATGCACAATATTTGGCACAAAAGATTCACCTACTCTGAACGCCTTAAGATTCTTCTGTGTGACCTGATTGATCCACACCTTAATGCCTTTAAGTTTAAACCCACACTCCTGCATCTTAGTAGCCAGCATGTAGGTCAGTGGAATATACTCACCATCCTGGTATCTGTCTCCCATTATGATAACCCAATATTTGTCGTCCCTCAACACTTCACGAACGCCTTCGCCAAGTTTGGCCATACTGTCAATAAACTCTTCAGTGGTCTTACTTGAACCTAATCCTTCCTTGGCGTGATATCCTTGTGGACCGTGTGGCGGGTCGCATAACACTAGATCTACCGAATCCTTCTTGAGCCTTGGTAATCTCAACATACAGTCATCGTTTATCATCCTCGTAGAGGCCCACATTTGCCCCTCTACTTTATTTAAAGTTGGAACTAGTGTGCCGCCCTTCAAGACGAATGTACTTTTAATCTGGTCAAAAATCTGACAGTGTCTCTCATCCATCTCAATGCCAACGGCTTCTCTTCCACATAGCAAGGCTGCTATGAGTGTACTCCCCACTCCAGCAAAAGTGTCTAAGACTCTATCTCCCTCTTTGGTGAAAAACGAAATTATGTCTCTCATCGCCTGTGGTGATTTTGTCGTCTTAAGTTCTTTTCTAACGCAAAATGTTGAGTCTACCGGATAGTCAGTCATCCAGCATGTTTTCGTCCAATGTATCCACTCGCTTGGACTCAAGTCATTTAACTTATTCATTTGTTGTCTTTGTTGTCGCTTTCTTTTTCTTTACAACTCTCTTCTTTACCGCTGTCTTCACTTTTTCAGTTTTTGTCAGTCTCGCCTTCAATTCTTCTATCTCCACCATAATTTCATGTTTATCTAATTCACCTTCTTTAGACTTTTCCAGTCTTTTCCCAAAACTCTGTACGGAATCTGCTAAGTCACTAATTTGACCAGACAACTCTCTAAATTTATCATGCACGTCTCTATCCATCTCACTTCTCCTCTTTCTTTTCTAAGAACAATGTGCATAACACACCATTCAGCTTCTCTCCACCGTGGGCTGCAAGTCTACACATGTTAGACTCAAAGTCTTGTTCTATGATTACTGCTCCCCACAATCTTCCTACGATTTCCACATTTTCAAAAAGGTGTGGTCTAGCCTTGTATATATTCAGCTTACTTATGTCTCCAATGTCCTTATCGAAACTATTCTTCCAACTCTTTATGTACCTAATCCATTTTTTAGAAGCTGAAATAATCTCTACTTTTCTGTTTCTCTTTTCGAACTGTGCAAAACCCATTGACATCAACGTCCTTGGTTTTTTATGACATAATTTAACTGTAATATTATTTCCTTTTGTTTTTCTTGACATCACTTTTGCCATCTCTATACCTTTCTATGTTGAAACTCAACATCCCCTATTTTTTATCATGTGTTCTTCATTTGTCCCTCTGCAACAATTATTCTTAGTCCACATGCCGTACACATTATAGCAGGAGTAATGGTCAAAAGTCCACCACGATCTTGAACCTCCCACAGACTTTTACTTATCACATGATCATTCTTCCCACGACAGGGGATTGATATTCTATATCTGTTCTCCTCTTCTCTTATTACTATCCACTGTTTAGTCTTTGTATAGTAAACTTCATAACTATTCATTCAGCGATCTTGGTCTATGCACCAAATTCTTCTCTCTCGGATATGTTGGTTTACCTGGATCGTCCTGATGTAATGCGTCAGAATCTCTATCTATATAATTCTTAGTTGTTGACTTTTTGTCTTTTTGTACTGGATCAGGCTCCGATGCACCGTCGTCGGCGTCTTCTATTTCTGAATCATTATTAGCCGATGGACTAAAGTTGTCTTCTGCCGCCATTCTAAATAGCGGATCAAATTTCTTTTTTATCATTATCATTGCTCTTATGTCTTTTATTTGCTTTTCAATATGTCTTCTATCGTCAAAGTCTAATGTAAAGTGCTTCATCTTATTTTCTAACTTGTTCAAAGTGTTAGCCGTCCTCAATAGAGTTTGCGCTCTCTTTCCCAGCAAACACTCACTGTGATAACATTCATTGTTATACTTCAGCGGTGTACCCTCTATTGCTTTTCCACAAACGTCACACGAGTCGCCACACGAGTCGTTTATCTTTTGCGAAAACACCTTAATAACTTGTTCTTCTGCTGGCTCTTCCCACCACGGTTTAAAACACTCAATTTTGTCTAGCGTCATCCCCCAGTCGCCAGTAAACCCAATTGCTTTGTCGTCTAGATATACATCAGCCATTGGTTTACTTGAACCATCTTTAGGCTGATTTGGGTTTTCATTTATTGAATCAAACCAAATATTGTTCTGTTTGCAAAACTCAGCTATTTGTTCATCTTCATCTCTGCAAGTATTTATTATGATAAACCATCCGTGATCTTTCAACCACTTAGTTGCTCTGTCCACTCCCGGTATAGGCTTTCCATATACTCCCAAACCTTGCCATCCACTCTTGTAGTCAGATATAACTCCGTCGAAATCTATACATATGGTTTTATTACTATCCATACCATCTATTTCAACCCTCTCTTGACTCGACGTACACAAATAACATTTCCTGTCATTGTTCTTCTCTATGGTACAATATTCACAAATATTCTTTTTACAACAAGAACATCTATTGTGTGCTTCAGTGCCACATATATGACAACAATCTGTAGGCTCTGTTTCGCCCAATATAGATATGTCTATTAAGGTAATCTCTTGGCTATTTTTCTTCATCAAATAATTCGTCTATTATGCTATCACTTTCATTAAACGTTTCTTCTTCGTCGTCCTCATCTAAAAATAAATCTATCTCTTCCTCGTACTCGTCTTCCTCACCTTCTTCTTTTTCGTCCAATAGCATAAGAAACATTACTGAATAGTTAGCCAGATCTAACACTGTGTCTCTTATTTTTTCGTCTTCAACTAGCGTAATTCCTGTCTTAGTAATGTTTTGCAATCTTCGTATCTTATTGTTGATACTTACCAATACACCAATTGTTCCCGAATCCGCAAATGCATCTCCATAATCTTCATTCTTCTTAGCGAAGAGTGCCACCATCTCTTGGCAAACTTCACCAAATTGTTCTACTCGTCCTTCTTTTCGCCTCTTATCCATATATCTCTCCTCTATAATACTATACCTCTTCTCCTGGTTTTTCTTTCTTTTTCATCCTAATTCTAAACTTAGGTTTAGTTTTGTATAAGTTCTGCTTTATAAGCCAATCTACAAAAGCCCCATATATTCTCTTATGGTCCTCTGTTGGCTTGCCATCTATATAAAATTTATCTTTCCCAATTCTCAATCTCTCTTTTCCTTCAATTGAGAATATTATGTATTCATTCCTGTCTCCTCCGACCTCGAATACCTTTTGGCTATATAGTGACTTATAATCGTTTATGTAAAAATTATCCACTTTCTTCTTCAGCCCACGAGCCGTCTTTCATTCTATATCTTTTCCCCGTATGATAATCTTGTATCAAATCCCCCTCAAGATAAGGTCTTTTTACATTTATAGGTATATCACCAGCCTTGATTTTCTTTGTGTCAAAGTTATGATAAGGGCACCATTCTGCGTGCTTAAATGGATATACTACTAAAACAGCACAACAATGAGTATATCCCCTTACATTTGCGTATTTGTGTTTATATTCGTAAATTTTCATAATAAATAAAAAAAGGGAGTCCCCTAAAGGACTCCCTTACTTTCTGCATAAAGCTTTTTAATCATTCTGTTTATCTGGCTTCCCATCATGTCCTGGTGGTTGTGGATCTTCTCCATTGCCTTACCGCCCTTACCGCCCTTACCGCCTTCAGCTTAGCACAACCACTTACCATTAGCAAAATTGCCATAATCAAAATCTTTTTTCATCAAATTTACCTCCTTATTGAGTTCTAAATGTTTTTACTACGCCTTTAGGCGTATCTAACAGATAACCAATTTTACCCAAAGCTCTTCTGAGAGCTTTATCTCTTCCCACTTTTCTACACCATTGATCACGAAAATCACAAATAGAGACGCCCGAACTAATTGGTAAAAATCCATTCTTATAGTCTGTTGGATTTTCATAAATTTTAACTACCGTTATAACTCTAGCTGTATCTTCCAATCTGTGCAACAGTGGTGTACGATTTATTCCACTAAACGCTGGAGTGTCTCTCCATAGTGCGTCTGCAACTGCACCATCGATCCACGTATGGTCACCCGCCTGGCGTTTGTCAAAATCTACATGTTGCACCCACGCATACAATGTTTGATATGAAAGTTCCAAGTCAATTTTCTCTTCTACATTTCTTAGTTCAATCACGATACTTCTCCTTAGTTTTATACCAAGATCTTTTTACTCCATAGATCTTATACGATTCTGCCAATCTGTTCAAGGCTTTTTCCCAAAATTTTGGTTCCACGTTATCATGAATCTTTTGCAATTTTTTACAAAGATCCAAATCGTGTCCCGCTTTCATCAACGCCCCCGCTACCACTCCTGTGTCACAAGAGGTAAATTCCATTTTCGATGGAATCCAATATGCTGGCCTTCTCTTATCGCCAGCAAACTCTACTGGCAGAATCCAGTCTCTGTCAGAGATTAATACTCTGACAGGACTTTTAAGACCACCTCTGGTTTCGTACATGTTGTTGTAGCCCTTCATGTACGCTCTTTCGCCTTGTTCAATCATATGCCTTGCAGCAATATTGAACGTTTCTTGAAAGAATACCCTTCTCTTGTTTCTCGGCTTGATATATGCTTTATACATATAGTCGTAAGGCATATCCGAAAAATCCTCGTCCCACTTTAAAAGCTTTTCTTTTTGTCCCGCTGTTAACATTTAAATAACTCCGAAATGTTGCATAAGTTTAACAATAACCCAGATTCCAAATGCCAGCAAACCTAGATTCAACAATAATGTTCCTACAAAAATTATTCCAACTCCCGTAAATATTGAATTGCTTTTTCTTGTCATTCCACTTTCAAATCTTTCCAAAAAATCTTTTTCTCTCATTTTATTTACCTTTCCAAACCGGCCCCCATGGATCCGGTGTCCCTCCGACATTTACTATTTTAGTAATGTATCCTATGCCGTCTTGCTTTTCATCGTATGCTTCTATCATACACTTGCCATGGTGTTTTGTCCACCACTTTCTAGCAAAGTTAACGTCCTTAATATTCTTCCCAACAGCGTGGATATGGGCACCAGCCTTATTGAATTCGACCGACATGTAGTATGATGTCTTGCCCTTTATATTTTCGTGCTTTTCTATCGCCCTTATCCACTTCCTAAATTTCTCTCGTGCCAGATTGTAGCTTGTCTTCTTTCCAAAAGTTAAGTGTGCATATATGTCCCACTCGTGTTGGTTCGCCCAACTTCTATATTCGTCAAAGAGAAGCTGTGTCTGGCCTTTCGACCAGACACTCATTATATGTCCAAATCTTCCTCAATCGGATCAATGACTAACACATACCCATACTCGTCACTCCATCCAATATCTTCACCACAATTACCGCAACTTAAAACTTCACCCTCAACACCTTCGATCAACTTCGTTTCACAGTGAGGGCAGTCATAGTCTAGCGGTTGTGGTAATGGTTCCACTGGTCCTAATATTGCAAGTTCTTCATAAAACTTAGTCTTATCAGCATCTTTCTTCTTTTCTTCATCACTTCTCAGATCGTACACGTACATGTCATCCCCGTCATTCTTCCAGCCCAGCATTTCCAACAATTCTTCCTGATCACCATTTAGCGACCCATGAACTTCTGGCTTATACGGTGATACACAGGCGTGTTCATCTTCGAAATGTCCGTCTATTCCTGAATCATCCGAAACGATACATAGCCCCTTGTAGATTCTTGCATATTTCGAATACTTCTTTACTAGACTTTTCACAGTGTCAATAAGAGCATTGTTGCGTTTCTTTTGTGACTTTTCCTTCTCTTCCTGTTCGTTGATGGTCTTAACAGCAGCAACATATAGATTTCTATATTTGGCTTCTTCTGTTTTGTAGATTTTTCTATCTTTGTCGTAGGCAGCGGCATGACCGGCTACGGTGTCGTAGGCAGCGGCTTTCAACTTATTCACATGCGCTTCTTGATAGTGCTTATCTGCGATATCTTCAAGTTCTCTAATCTTAGCCTTTGCCTTTGTCTGATATTCACCAAATGCCTTTTTAGTTTCCTCATAAACTACTTCCACATCATCTAATTTTTCAGAATAATCTTCGCAATCCTGTTGAAGCTCTGCTCTTTCATCCAAGGCGGAACTATATTCTTCTCTTATTTCATCGCGTTCCTGTTCAAGCTCTTCTTTTTCACTCTCCAACTCGTCGTACTCGTCTTGCAAAGATTCCTTTTCCGATTCCAACTCGTCGTACTCGTCTTGCAAAGATTCCTTTTCCGATTCCAACTCGTCGTACTCGTCTTGTAGATCCTCATTCCTACACACCTGTCCGTTGTACTCGTCTTGCAAATCTTCAAGCGCACATTGTTGCGCTTCTTCGGCTTCTCTCAACGAGTCATGCTTAGCCAACAATTCCTTATACTCGTGAGCCAAATTTGCATGATCTTTTTTGAGATTCTGCAACTTCACGTACTCTTTGTACATCTGCTTCTTTGGTTTCAATTTCTGATCTATCACTGATTCCTTCCTTTCTTCTTTTCTCTTTGCGACTGGTTTAGCGTATTTTTCAGCGGTAGTGTTATTTTTACGTCCAATGGCATGATGACTTGATGGTTTCCATTCTAACTGTTTACCATTCTCGTCAAGCTCTTCCCAATATACATAAGTTAACCAACCTTTTTGAATTAATTCTTCGCTGCTTTTTGGCACTAATTCATACCCTTCTGGCGCATTCGATATCATCCAGCCAGTCATTTTCTTCGCTGGCTTTATGTAAATTAGTTTACTAGTGCCCTCCGCTCTCATTCTGTCAGCACCAGCGTCAACGGTTCTATTCCACCCTGACGTTTTATGCCAAACTTTCCAAGTGTGTTGGATAATTTTTTCATCCTTTTTAACTAACTCAAAGCCTTCTGGGATTGCTGGAAGCTTTGCCTTGATTGGCTTGACAAAAGTCAACGCCCCACCTTTACGTAAAATGTTTCCAACTAGTGAAAAAGTGCCAATCTTCCAATCCCCATTGGCAGAAAAATACATCCAGCCAGCCTCTTTTCTTTCGCCCACTTTAGCTAATTCAAAGCCTTCTGGGATTGCTGGAAGCTTTACTATTGGTTTCGCTAGTCCGTGCAGTCCATTTACTGTATACAAATCTTTTACAACTTTTCCTATTGAGCAGTCCGTCCTAACCCACCTCTTTGCCGCCCCCCACCACTTCCAATCTTTTTTAACTATTTCTTCACTGTCGTCTGGTACTAACTCGTAACCGTGAGGGGGATGATTTCTATCACATGGCGAAATGCAGCAATATTTATCGCCCGCTAACTCTCCCACATGACTTGGTGTTACAAAATCCTCTTTCGCCTTCCACCAAGTTAGATCATCTTCTGCCACTTCATGATCTTCTTCTGAAAGATAGTAGTTGTCAGGAATTTTTACTTCTATTTTTAACCTTTCAATATAAAACTTTTTACCCATCTTATTTTGCTCTCCTTTTTCTCTCGCTTAAAATCCTTAACTGTTTTGTTATTTGTTCTTTATACTATTCATCTAGTCTACTGCACATGTTGGCTTTTGTCAATGCCGTATGTTGCGCTATTTAACTATTTACGCTATTTAACTATTTACGCTATTTACGCTATTTAACTATGTAAGGATTGCTGGTACTCATACGAGCCACGTCTTCTCTATAGGGAAAACAGGCTCGACTCACCAAGTACATCTATCATAGCCTAGAACCGCTGTCCTGTCAATTAAAAAAGGCCCCCAGCGAACTGGGGGCCTACAACGCGGACAAGCGAAGAAAGGGGGGTAGGGGTTGAAGTCCTGATGGGCTTCAAAAGTACTATACTAGATTAATTTGGTTTTAGTGGATTAAAATCTTCTGGATCTTCTGGATCCATCGGATCAAACTTTTTTAAGTTTACGGGATAGGTTTCAAACCTCTGTCTTCCCTGCTCTTGTTCACCTTCTCCTTCAGTTTCTTCCAAAAGAGGGCTGCGTTCTGTACTGAATTCGATCTTGTCTTGACCGCTTCCGCTAAGTGGCTCATCAATTCCTCCTTGCCCTCCTCCTGATCTTTCGAAGAGTGTTCCGTATTCTTCTTGGAGAATTCTGATGATTTCTCCGTATTCTTCTGACCTTGCTTCCAATACTCCGTCATAACTTTGTACCTCCTCATTTCTTAATTCTAAATTAAAAGCCCATAAAGCAGCTTGAGTTTCAGGTGGTGCCCACCCTAACTCTTCAGCCACTTCTCTGACAATCTTATCTGCATAAAACATTGTGTGATCTGCACTGACAACTGACTTACCTAAAAAATATCCTTCTTTGTTCCCTTTGCAAGTTTTACACTTTTGCATTCTTCCATTTACTTTGCCTTTTCCTGCACCCTTGCAACCAGGACAAGTTCCCCACTCTCCATAAAACAATTGTTGCATGTGGAGATCTATCGTTACCGCCAATCTATCGCCAAATACATTCTTCTCAAAAGGAATCACTTTGGGGCCACTAATTGGTTCTCCTCTAAGCATCTTATTTATATTTATCGCATGGTTTGGTAAGAAATCTGACCCTGGTCTATCTTGATCTCCTGGTCTAATTGGCTCGCCTTTCAAGATTTTAACATAAGCTTTCATAGCTTGCGTAACATTTCCTTTAACTGCGTTATTTGGTGAAGTTAGCGCTAAAAGACTTTTTAACAAATCTGTATCAGCACCAAAAAGCTCTTCTATAATTCCATCATTTCTCTCATACCAATCCTTCCACGAATCCATCATTTCAGCGCTTCTTACAAGCTCATCAATTGTAAGTAACCTTCTTCTTCTGCCTGGAATTTCTTCTTTCGTTCTCATCCTATTTTCATATCCAGGGGCTAGGTGGACAGGATCTTTTGGTGGCCTTTCTTCTGGATAGGTCATCCTTCTTTCTTCTATCCCCTCTGTCCAATACGGGTCGTCATAATCAGGATAAGGTTTTTCCTCTGGCTGGTCCTTTTTCTTCTTTTTTCTCTTTCGTTTCTTTTTGGGTTCTGCTGCTGTAATTAAAATAGATTGTACGATGCGTTCTGCTGCAATCATTTTATTATTATTAATATAACAACGATTGCAGATGCCATATGAGGCATATTTCGCGTCATTCTTATCCGGTTCACTTTTACATGGCATACAGTATCTCATATCATCCTATCTCCATATATACAATAGAATAAAAATAGGGCCTTACGACGTAAAATCGCAAGACCCTGGAGGTAAAAAAATGAAAGCGAAAATGTATTATTTCTCTTTTTCTTTTTCTTCTATCTTTTCGCTTCTTACATAAGCATAATACTTCTCTATTATTTTACCCTTTTCTTCTTTAATTCTAAAATTATGCCTATAGATGGCTTTTCCAATAGCCTTAGGGGATGGGCAGTAGTCTCTATTAGGTAGTTTATGTTCATAGTGCCAAGCTTTCTTACTATCCATAAACACGTTAGATATCTGTCTATTCTTAAAAACATATAACGGTAGAGATATCTCGTCTGGGGGGTCATTTATAGCAAATCTTTGTCCATCCAATGGACCGTTCATAAGGTTTATATGCATATTTATTTTACCGTCCTCCTGTTTATAATCTAACAACATCCTCCTACCCCCTCCATGGTCTACCTAGGAGGATTTGAACCTCCACTCTCTCGGACCCAAACCGAGCGACTTGCCAAATTAGCCTATAGGTAGTTTATTTTAACTTATTTTCTATTCTCTCTTTTACTTCTTTCCAACCATACATCCAGTTCATTTTATATTGAGCCATCCCAACTGCAAGTTTATAACAATGCCTCAAAGACATCCTAAAACTACTCTTCTTCCTCGTATAATAATAAAACCTAAAAGTGTGGTACGGTATTAAAAGATACCATCTTCTACGCCATATCTTTTCTACAATGTTGCAATTCTGATATCTCTTTTTCAATTTCTTTAATTTTACTTTCTTCTTTGTTCTTAAATCTTCCAGCATTATTTCCTAACCATCTACTGTTAGTACACATTGTACCACTAACATCATATCTGCGAAATGACTGACATACGTCAATAAAAGTTAGTAGGTACTACATACTATACTTCAAAAAACATAAATCTTTCAGAATATTTAAAAAACACCCGAAGGTGGGTACTTATCTGAGTCCGTACCATTACAAACATCATCAGTTATTGTAACTCTTATTACATTCAGTCTAACTGTGGAGCAGGGACTTGAACCCCGACAGAGGCGTTAACAGCGCCGTATGCTACCAAATTACATCACTCCACACTCTTGCTACTTAACGGGCTTAAAGAAAATATCTGGATGCAGTTCGTGCAAACGAACTTCTAAAGCCTTTTTTACTTTCACCTTATCTTTATAAAATTTCTGGTGGTTTTCACCATTCCAAAGATTTATAAAATACCACCCTTCAGCAGATCTATATTTTTGTGCAGCATAATACTCACCATCATATACGATGCGATAATCTGCTCTCATGTCTGCTTCTTTTTCCTGCACAGTTCTAGTCACATGATGATGAATGCGATCACCGACTTCATAAACTATAGTACCAGCCAAAAGCACCAATCCGCAAAACAATCCACTTTTCCCAAATTTCTTAGCTACTTCTTTATTCATCTTTTTCCCCTATTCATTAATATAATGTCTCTTGGAAGTAATATTGTGTCTACAAGAAAACTACCCGGCAAATCTATTAAAATAAATGGATTTAATGATAGTGCCGACCAATAAATAATTAACATCGTTCCGCCGTATGGTATATCTGCACCCTTATTATGGTGCCTATATGCTATACTACCACATCCTGATCCAAATGCAAGCATTAAAATCAGTACTATGATAAAAATCTTACTCTGCAGTTTCTTCATCGCCCTCTTCTGTTTGAATCTCTAGATCTCCACCTAGCAGAAAATCCATCTCTTCTTGTCCATCTATAATGTCAACGTCCGGTATATCAATTTCAAACTCTTCCATGTCATCATCACTAATTTCTTCAATGGAAGGCATTCCGGTGTTGTCTGAGATATCGTCATCCAGTATACAAGTTATTCTTTCAATCATTTCTCTCGGAATGATTTCCCACCTTGTCCCATCTAGCGTTGTAAATGACATCATTCCGGTTGCAGCAAAGATTTGCATACTTTTAAAGCCTATTACGCTTTCCGGTCTAATGTTTTCCATCTCTAGAACCTCTTCTAGTTCAGGATCATTATTTTTTAAATACACCTTTACTTTCATTTTTTTGCCCCCCTCTGGAGCCCCTGCCAGGATTCGAACCCGGAATCTGCACATTACAAAAGTGCTGCACTGCCAATTATGCTACAGGGGCAAACCTATCAGTCTCTCCTGATCGTCACGCACACATATTTCACACTATTCCCTGCCCCGTTGTGGCGTGCGACTTCGTACCGGTTCGCCGCTTTACGGTTAACGCCTTCACTCGTCAAACTCATGCTGGTTACGTTTACGTTTATACCTCTGGTAATAGGCCACCCAGGAATCGAACCTGATCTAATGGAATGTAAGTCCACTGTCCCACCATGGGGTCGCCCAGTTTATCTCTTCAATTTCGGTGTTACGAAATCTTGAACAAGTCTTGCTTGCATTTTATCCACCACTTCATCTGGAACACCATGCAAATTCTTATAAACTTGTTCTTTGTTCTTTCTTACAATAACAGGAAATACTATAAATCCATTTTCTTTTGCAAAATCTTCGTATCTCTTGTATTCCCAAGTTTGGGTACAAGTGTTTGATACTATAACTGTATGATACTCAATACCTCTTCCAAGTACCGCCTTCTTAAAGTCATTAAATGCTTTATTGTGGTTTCGATGTAAATCCTTAACATCGAATTCATATTCTCCAGTTTCTTCATTTACAAAATAATCATCAGTACAAATTATTTTAGTGTTGAAACTAAACATACTAGCTAAAATTCTTGCTAGACTACTTTTACCACTTCCTGGTAGTCCAGCAATAATAATACAAGTTTTCATTTTATACCCTCTGCCAATGTTTAAAAAATAATGACCCTGCCGGGATTCGAACCCGATCTTCCAGGGTGAAAGCCTGGCGTTCTTACCAAGTAAACTACAGGGCCTAAGATAGCCTAATTTCTTAGGCTATTTGTTTCTTACATATCGTTATCAGCGTACTGATAATCGCTATACTGCTTTGCTGCTGGTCTTGCGATACGTCTAGTTGGAGCGTCCTGTCTGTTCTTCTTTACTTCTGAAAGAACTTTGCCCACACTATCTGTCAATCTCTTAATGTGTGCTTCCAGATCTGCAACCTTATCTTCAGACTCCATAAGACGTTCGTTTAGATTTTCCTGAAGACCGCTGTGGCGATCAAGAGTCTTAACAACATCCTTATCCTGATTTAGCATCTTCTGCTTTTCTTCATCGCTACGAGGCGAGAAGCAACCTAGAAGGAGATACAGCGGAACCAAAACAGTTTCTACGACTGCTGTTGGAAGCAAGAGCATTCCGCCCCAACCGCCTTCAACTGCCAACTTCTTCGATCCAACGTAAACCAGTTTCTTAGAAAAGCTAAAGTTACGACGATATCCGCCCCAAACTTTCTTACTCAAATAAATACCTACCAAAACCGCAGCAATCGTACCAATCTTTACCGCCAACTGCTTCGAATCCTGCCCCTTCATACCAACCATGAAATCAGCACCATGATGAAGCAAACTTCTTACAAACAATTCCATTTCTGTCATAACTAAACTTCCTTTCTGCTAAAAAGCAAACCAAATTTTCCCTTAAATTTTAACCTCTAGTACTATGTTATCTCTGAGCAACAGGTTTGTCAACCTCTTTTTCTGAGGTATTAATTAAATCGCCCCAGTTATCTCTTGCTACCTTATACCCTGCTTCAATCCACTTTGCCTTTACGCTATTATTTATATCAAACTCGTAAGGGTTTCCATCATCCAGATCGCCATGAGTCAACATTATGTAATTTCCTTTACTGTCTTCCTCATATTTTCGATCTGCTGCTCCGATCATATTTGAAATAACTGATCCACCAATATCCTTAAACGAATACTGTTCTTTAATTGTACAAAAATCATGCTCAATTGTAAACCCAACAAGTGGGACTTTCTTTCCACTTATTACATCCAAATCTGTTGGTTCAAAGTAATCAATTGGAAAATTGTTTCTTAAACCGCCATCCATCAAAACAGTTCTTCTTCTCTTTATCCCCTTCACTCTGTGTCCCTTTTTGTACTTATATGGTACACCATTCCAGATGATAGGTAAAGAAATACTTGCTCGAATAGCCTTAGCTATTGAATAATGATAGTCATCTTTCCAATTAAAAATCTTAGATACGCCATTACACATATCTGTAGTAAATATATGTAATCCTTTTGCGTGTTTAAAAGATTTCTTTCCAATAAGACCATGTAGAAACTTTTCTAACTTATACCCGTTATTCATATAGCCGCCACCAAAAGCTTTTGGCCAAGCAATAGCTTTTGCTACTCTCCACCAACTAGTCCTAGCGAAATCCGAATAATCTGTTTTAAGTAGAACACTTTCCAAGTCGTCTACTGACATCCCAGCCGCGTATAAACCGCCAACTAATGCGCCACCCGATGTACCGGCAAGTCTACGTATATGGTATCCTCTTTCTTCTATATATCTTAGAACGCCAACCCACGCTGGAAATCTTACAGGGCCAGTACCAGATAAAGTTAAATCTAGCTGTTTTTGGTACACTCGGTTCCTCCTATTCATCAGTTTATACTTCATTTTCTGACACCCCCTTCAAGTTGTACATATTGTTAAGCCGTTTAAATTTTGCTGGTATCCCACCTAGGATTCGAACCTAGACTGTTACGGGTTTAAGCCGCTTACCTCTGCCAGTTGGGCTAGTGGGACATAAATCGGAGTTTTATTTATACAGGAACAACCGAAAAACCTGTCTGGCGAGCCTATGGGGAATCGAACCCCAATCGCCGGATCGACAGTCCGGTATCTTAACCTTTAGATGATAGGCCCATAAATAAGGATGATTTTTTTGATTAAGCCAGGTGTCGTCCTCACAAACCTGTCGATATACATCACATGTAATAATGGTCCAGAGAGGGTGATTCGAACACCCACAGTTTTCACGGCGGTTTTACAGACCGCTGGGCTCACCGATGCCTAGTCTCTGGTTGGTGCGGCCAAGCTTGCAAACTTAGCCGCGAGTTATAACTTTTTACTTCTAATTAATTTACTTCTATCATTTTAAAAATGAAACATTATCTCCATCATCGGGGAGTCCCTTTGCGAATCTTGGTAGCGATACTAGGATTCGAACCTAGACTGTACAGAATTTGAACCTGCTGCCTCTGCCGTTGGGCTATACCGCCTTCTTTACTACTTCCTCATTATATCAGGATGTTCCTCTTTGTCAATCCACTGTTTGCCGTCCTTGGAATAATATCCTCGTCCATCACAAACTTGTCTTATGTTAAAGAGAAGTTCCTCATCTGAGTTAATTAATTGCATTTTAGTTTTTCTTCTAAAACTTCTATTTGCAATCTTTTTATCTTCTTTTTCAGATTCCGCTTTTGTGTTTCCACAAATTGGAGTCTTTCTATATGACCTACTCATTTTCTTCACCCTATTATAAGTACTATAGTGTATTTTAGTTATATTCTATACACAATTATGGTAGAGAGGGCAGGAATCGAACCTGCTGAAACTGTCGTATCAGAACAGCGTCTATCCATTTGACTTCCTCTCCATCTTTTTCTTATTCAAAGCTTCCATTTCTTTTGCAACCTTTGGCCCAAATAACTTATTGCAAAACTCTAAAAGTTTCTTTACGTTAATTCTTTCCAATGTGCTTTTCATATCTGGCACCCCACCCATGAATCGAACATGGTCTTAAGGATTAGAAGTCCCTAGTCTGCAATCCAGCAAGCAGGGCATTTTGTTTCTAATAGGAACGGGAGGACTTGAACCTCCATCTCTCTGATTAAGAGTCAGGTGCTTTGCCAATTAAGTTACGTTCCCAGTTGCCTGTCTTTCCAGGCTGTCTTGATAAGCGACTAATTTTACCGCTCGGTAATATTATACCGACTTCAGCCGCTTTTGCTACTCCTTTTTACCGCTCGGTAATATTTAACGTGTACTTGTAGTTTCAGATCCATTGGGTTTACCGCTTCTGCATCTGCCACTAGACTCCCAATTAGCCCGCAACCTGTGCGCTGCACGTTATATTAAACTGTTACTGTTTGCTTTTTTACTAATTTTATACCGGCCCAAGTCATCTTTCTTCTTAAAGATCTTAACGTCTGCCTATCGATCCATCTGAAGAAAACCTTACCAGTTGGTGTTTTAGTTACATCACTAAACTTAGTATCCAAATGATTACTTTGAGTAATGTAAGCTTCTGTACTTGTGAAAACTCCAGGTTCATCTCTTACTGGGCGAGGATCAATATAAATATGCTTAACTAATCCTGCTACTGTTTCTCTTTGTACAAAACCAATACGATACTTAGTCTTCTTGCCATACTTCTCTGACGCCACCGTTCTCTTCTCGTCTCTAATCTTACGATGAATTGTTGGTGGTGTCAACCTATATTTTTGCTTTGCCAAATTACTACCCTCCCTTTTCTTATACCTCCGCTTGGAATCGAACCAAGACTGTGCCGCTTAAAAGGCGGGTACTCTACCTAATTGAGTTACGGAGGCGTCTTATTAACGTATTACTACTATACCACAATTCCAACCCTTGTCAAAACTTTTTTCAAAAAAAAAGTGCCCACAGTGTTGGGCACTATGGGCACACCAGTTCGTGACGCCTGCTTGTTAGGCTAGACTACGGTAGCGAAGTTCCAAGTTTTTTTACCACACGAATGGCACAAGGGACTACTCCCTTGGTCGTACTTAAGCGGTTTAAGGTAGGGTTTATTCATCTTTAAATAAGATATCACCTTCGCTAATTCCCTTATTTTCAGCCCAATCAGGATGTGTTTCAACTGCGTGTTTTGTCCCCATAGGCGAATATGTATATCCACCTTCAGGAATCATGTTATGAATCGCTAACACTCTGAAATCGTCATCAGTAAATATAATATCAATAGGGAATCTGCAGTTATGCATATGGAAAGGTCCAGAAGCATTTTTGAACAACATGACAGCATTCTTAGGGAAATCATTTTCCTCTACATACTGTAATCCTTGAGCTTGCCTCGATGGGGTGTCTGCATGGTATATCATTATTCCATCTTTTGACGTAGTTGGCCAATCTTCAATTGATTCAGCCGCAGCCATCGGTTGATAAGACACAGAATCAATATCATCCCAGTTTAAATCATCAAATGATTCAACTATAGAATTGACGTTACCTCTTAATCTCTCATCTATACAAAGATGAAGGGCTTCCTGTTTTAATGGTATATCTTCTCCCCCCTGTAATCTATTTAATAGATCACTATATTCTAAAGGAGTATCTTTTTTAACATACCCAGGAAATTCACTCTCATGTTCTCTAATTCCTTCTAGACCAGGATGTGGCTCAATTGTGACAGCCTTTTCTTGTTTAAAATTTGGATCAGTTTTTTGACTTGGGTCGTGTGCCCAATATCCACCGTCTGGCATTTTTGGATTCTCTACCCAAATTATTCCAGCTTCTCTTTTAGATCCTATAATACCCCTAGGGTCTGGACCTTTCATTCCACCTTCTTCCCATTGCTGCATTTTTTCAAACATATCTTCAAGATATCCTGGCGGACACTCACATTGATTATTTATCCACGAAAATTTTGGACATTCTCTGCTATGATTGTTTGGAACATATATAAACCAATCCCAATCTCTCGTTGACGACTGAGGGCCTTTTGCCCCCTCCAACTGTCTCTGACTAGTCGATGAGCCTTTTTCATTTGAAGTTTCGACGGGGCGACTGTCCACTTTAGGATTATTATGTCCGTGCGTCTTTACGGACCTATCACTTTTCGAAGAAGAGGGAAAACCTGTATTTCTATTTTCACTACTTTGATTATTAGTCTCAGAGCCCATACCTGTCTCTCTAGACCCCATCTCTACTACTTCCTGATCTTCATCAGTATTAGTTTTTCTAGGAACTGATCCATGCCTAGGGTTGTAGTGAATATGACCCTTAGGCTGCTCTGCAATAACTCTTTTTACGCTTTGTCTTCTCATTTTTTATTTTTTTAATTTTCTTAACTGGTAATAGTTTATGTTTCAAAAGTAACTTATGTTCTGGTTTAAACATTTTCTTGTGATGTTCAGATCTCATAGAGCTTACTCTGAAATGTTCAGCAAAATATTCCCAAAAACTCTTTAAACTATAATAGCTTGGAAACCCTTTTATATCTTTTACAGTTCGCCAATCTTTTCCTAAAGACTTCTTATATCCCAAAACTTTCAATCTCTTTAAAAATAAAGCATACCATGCGTCTTCTGCTTTAACAGTCATACTTAAATGAATTGCATGACCTAATTCATGATAGAACGTATCAATTATTTCTCTATCACTGTATCCATTTATAGATATGTAGATAGCTTTTTCTCTATATACATACTTACCTAATACATCTCCACTCTTATCTGCCGACTCAACCAACCACACATCCGTCAGATATGTTGTAGTAATCCTAGGATATCTTTTTAAGGCTGTAGCCAGTTGTTGTTTGAGGTTCGTCTCAGTTTTAGTTTTCCCAACATCAGCGATTTGAATATCGCCAACTTTTACAAACTTAACATAGTCTTTTTTAACAATAGGTGTCTCAGTTTGAAGAGGAAAACTTTTAAAAAGAGAACTTGCACACCCTGTTAGGGTAAAAATTAATAATATTAATACAAATGTTTTTTTTATCGCGGCCATAGCTTCCAAGAAGGTTTCGGGTCATATTTCATCACGAGATCATATACTTCTCTATTAGCAATTACATCTTGCTCGCAATGATAGACAATTTGCTGCATAGCTTCATCAAAGTCAGCCTTGTGTGGCGAGTTTGCTCTGTCCCACTCAATAGGCATAATTTGAGTCTTCTCTGCAGTCTTAATTCTAAAGAAATCAATAAGATTCCCCAATCCCTTCCTATGCAATAATGGTATACGCTTAGCGCCCTGATAAGTACAGTAATAAAAAGCTCTATCTGGTATATCCCAACCATAAAAGATAGCTCTAGTCATTAACCAATTCAAATCATAGCCTTTTACATTATGTCCAATAATGAACGTATATTTTCTCATTTCCTGAAAGACAGCATTCAACAATCTCTTGTCGTCTCTGCCATCTTCATGTGTTATTTCTAGCGTTTTTACTTCGCCTGTTTCAAAATCAAGAAAACTAACACATAGCAAATAAATACTATACTTAGACATTCTTCCAAACGCTGGGGACATTACCTCTATGTCCATGATAGCTGTTTTATTCTGAATCCTTGGCGCTTTGATAGTTGGATAGGCTGTATGAACTTCTTCGTCTAAATTCAGATCTCTCATGTATCCTTCACCCTTAACGAAGCGGTCCAGCAACTCATCGTCTGTGTTTTCAATAGTTTCCACAGCAGCAGTTCTATATCTTCTTGCTTGCCTTTCAGAAACTAAATCACCATTTGACGTTCTAATTCCAGCATCACGAATGTCTTTTCCACTTCCGCCATTTCTTACTATTGCCAGAAGCTTCTTGACATCCTCTTCGCTCAAATTTCTAAGTTTCTTCATAAATCCCTTTCTTAGCCATCATAGGCAACACTGGGACGGCTTTTCTTTTCCTTCTTACCCTTGCCGTCTAAATCTTCTAAGTCTTCTTTTTCTTGTCCTACTTCTCCAGTATCGCTCTTGTCACTCTCTGGCAATCCTTGATTTATTTCTGCCAGAACTATACGTTCCCTAACGTCGTGTACTTGAATAGCTTCATGTTCCATCATACCAGACCTCTTCCTACTGTCAAGAAGATAATCCGCTATCGATTTGCCTTTAATTTGTCTCATTCTTTCCAGTCCTCTTCTGGATCTACATATCCCATCTCATCTGCCGCCTCTTCTTTTTCTCTTACAGGAGCAGACCAGCCTTTTTCTTGTACGCCAGGCTGCTCTAGAAAATCTTCTTTTACCAAATCTTCTCTTTTCTTTCTTCTGAAATCAGCGGTCGGATCATACGAAGCTTCATCTTGCCTTAATTCTTCTAGTGCGTCTTCTCGACTCATGTATCCCACCTCTGACCTCATATCGATATCTCTATCAGTTCCTAAAAACGGCGGATCTGGTTCGTTTATATCTATCTGCCCCGGTTCATCGTTCCACTTTTCAGGGTTCGAATGCACACGTCCTCGTGGACCTGGAAACATTTTCCTATATTCTCTCCATTCATCTGGCCCTATCGCTTCTGTTTTTTGAGCGGTCTGCATTTGTTGCTGTTGCATTTGTTGCTGTTGCTGCTGTTGTTGAGCCTGTTGCTGTTGCTGTAATTGCTGCTGTTGCTGAAGCTGCACTTGACGTTCCTGCTCTTGCTGTTGTTTCAAGCGTTCCTGTTGCTGTTCCGGCGTCAATGGACTTGTCTGCTCTGTTCCTGCCACTGGAGTTGGTGTTGCCAGTTGCCCATATCTTAACGCTTTTAAGTAACTTGCAGCTTCTTTGGCGGCTCTTACAGATGGACTATTTTCCTTGACCTTTTCGCCATCTTCTGGTTTTCTCCAATCCGCACTAGCAGATCTTTTCACTCTATTGTGATAATACATTTATGCGCTCGTGTCAGTTAGAAATTTATATGCAGCGTTCAAAGCTACTGACCCTGCTGCGGCACCAAGAAGTAACCATTCCTGCTTATCTAAACTAGTTGGTACTCCAACTTGCAATAGATAACTTCCTAACGCGCCAAGACCTGCAAGTGCAGCACCCTTACCAAGCTTTAGTAAATCTCCATAACCTAAATTATATTTTTCGCTTCCCATAATATTCTCCTTTATATTTTAACATCTGTTTTTCATTTCAGATAAAGTTTCACTTATCTTTTCATATCTTTGTTCTATTTTATCCAACAACTCTGCTATTCTGCGCTGATCGCCAACAACTGTTGTCAAAGCTTTTACTATTTCTTGTTGTGTGTCATCCCATGATCTCGGAACATACCAAATTGGCGTTCCGTTTTCGTCAAACTTCTGGTGCTGCGTATACAACTCACGTAACCACTCTCTTTCGTCTGTCATCAGAATAGATTTCTTCTCACCATTATGATCAATTAATTTCTCTATGACCTTTATGAGAGCCATCACTATACCAACTACTAGTGCTGTTATCGCATAATCCATAATTATTCAAACTCCGATTCTCTTGGTTTTGAAGTCCACATAGTCGAATTAATACCCTCAACCTTACCCTTTTTACTTATTTTAACTGCATCTGCGTGAGTAATTACATTTTCACTTACAGCTTTCTGCAACATAGAATTGTCTACTTGCATATCACCCATCTCTTTGTAAGTGTCTTCAACGTTCGTTACAGAATCGCCTTTAGTCCAAGGTAAATCGTTTGCAATTCCCGTTGATTCATGACTTTCACCTGCACTTACTCTATTCTCAATTTCAGCAGCTTCTTGTACATATCTTTCATTTGACTCATAATCAGCTTTTCTATATTGATCAGCATAAAGCGGCTCATGTTGACTGCTTTGGCCTCTCTGACTACGACCCTGTTCTCTTATTCGTTGTTCCCACTGAATAACAGTTTCATCGGATTGACGCCCAGCATTTTCAGCAGTTCTTTTTTGTGAATCTACTGATTCGTTAAACAAACTTAAAGCGCTGCTCAACTGTTGATTTTCATTTACTCTTGCAACAGTTTTTTTCTGAACTTCGCCCTCATTCGTTCTCTTATAAAAGTTATCTACAATTGACATTATTCGTCGTCATCGTCATCATCGTCATCATCGTCAAATGGATTGCTTTTTGGTTTACGATCATGTTCTTCATGATCATCTTCATAATCATCGTCGTCATCGTCATCATCATCGTCGTCGTCGTCGTCGTCAAGGAGATCTAAATCATCGTCATCATCATCATCGAAAGGATCTAAGTCATCGTCGTCGTCACCACCAAACGGATCTACATCTGGGCCACCGCCTGGCAAATCTAACCCATCTGGTTCTTCGTCAAATTCGTCACCTTCATCTGCTGGTCCAAAAACATCGTCCATTTCTCTACTAATATCATCATCAGCCTCTTCAACCATATCGACGTGTTCTTCTGGCTCACCTAACTCATTGTCCATATCAACATCTGCTCCGGTCAACTCTTCTACTTCTTCAGCAATATTCATGATTTTTTCTTGTTCTGGCGCATCAAGCATGTCAACAATCATTTTTAACTTTTCGAACTGCTGATCGATTGTTTCCATAATTGCTCTCATTGAGCCTCTATCTTCTTGTTCTGGAAACTGTCTCTTTCCTACAGAAATCTGATCCATTACTCTTTGTCCAGATCTGTAGAGTCCACCTAACGCTTTTGACGCTCTCTTAGAAAGCCTAGCCCTTACATATCTTCCAGCGGTAGCTGAATCTGCCATAAATTTTTCAGGAGTTATCTCTGCTAACACTTTTTTAGAAGCCTTCTTGTAAGTATTTTCGTGAGTTATCCCAGACTCTTTGGGCTGCAAGTATAGTTTTTGGTATCTTGTAGTTTTATTATCTTTAATAGACACTACATAATATCCCCAATAAGCTCCATCTCTAATTGATGTGCCTTCTATTACATAATTGCCATCACCCTTACCTTGGGCTGCTCGTCTAGCTTCTTCAGCGCTCTTATATTCGCCAGATTTACTACCTCTCTTGACATAGTCCTTAGCCTTATATAAGTTCCACTCCACATCCCAATTGTCATAGTACTCAACCACTGCTGCGCCTTCTTTATCCTTGCGCCACTTATCTGACATGCGATGGTTGTGGTCTGCCATCTTCTTCTTGTGAGCCTTCCTAGCAACTCTAGCTTTATCTTTAATGTATTCACCATACTGTTCCTTGAACACTACCTTATTAACCCTATAGACTCCGCGCTGGTACATCGCACGAGCTATGTTAGGATCTATCTTGTGTACATCCTCTATGGTGTAATAACTCTTTTTCTTACGCTTCTTACTTTTCTTAACTAAAGATTTCTTACTTGGTTTAAAATTACTTTTCATAATTTTGCTACCTCTCAATGTTTTCTCTGGCGAATCGCCTGTCGGCTCTTTGTCGTCAAATACCGATGAATTTTCTCTTATCGATCTATTGCCATAATCGGCACCCGAATGATCTCTACTAGGACGACCACTATCGTCCTTTAAATGTTTATCCTTAAGAACCTTAGAAGGTTCTCTGCTGTCTTGACTTTTATCAGGATCCGTAGTATTGTCGTCTCCTGTCACACTGCCTGGAGCTTCTTCTAAAGTTTTAGAGTCTCCCCTACTATCTCCTATAGAATCAGCCTGCTTAAACAAAGAAAGGCCTTTTCCCTTTTTAGGAATCAAAGTTTGCTTAATTCCTAATCTAGTTGATCTCTCAAGGTCTGTTATTTTATTAGCCATCTTGACTCCAACTTGCATGTTCCCAGCGATCATGGCCTTCATTATTTTTTTCTTCCCATCTTTCTCTCTTTTCTCGCTGCTCAGGCGTAAATCCACACTTAGGACACGTTCTCCCCGCAGGACACCCCATATCAACACATGGAATTCTATTCGCCATTGGGTCGTCTGGATCTATTTCATCCCAATATTCCGCTTTTGTAAAATCTGGAGTATATCCTATTCTTTCTTTAAAAAAATCATCCATGTTTCCTATGTGCGCTTCTTTTTTTTTTGCTTTCTTATTCAAGTCGCCAGTATCTGTACGCTGCTGAATCTCAAACTCGTTTCCAGCCTTTATAGTCTTCTGAACTACGTCGTCATCGACCCAGATACCGTACCCTCTCATATTCTCAGCTAATCTGATCTTCTGTGAATCGCTAAGATACTTAGCTTCTTCGGCAGCAACTACACCACGATAAGCTTCGTTACCACTCCAGTAAAACCCATTATCCATTCCGCGCAATGCACGATCTACAAAGTAATGCTCTGTAAGTGGTGACATGTAATTTGGCTTGCGACCTTCAGTTAAATCAGAATATACTGAATCGTTTGGAGCAAACACTACATCATTCCCTTTGTAAGGATGACCTAAGTGATTTACTCTTCCTATGTGTTGATCTACTTTATGCCTTCTAATATCTGTAGGTACACGGTCATGTTCTATAGCAGTTTTCTTAGAAGCACATTTCTTGCAACGTTTTCCACTAAAATCGCCAACTGGTTTCATTGTCTTGCATCCACCACACATAGACTTTCCGCCAGCAGTTCTTTTTCTAGCCTGAACTTGTGGTTGCTGCATTTGTTCCTGTTGTTGTTTTTGCTGACGCCACTGCAAGAATTGCTCCTGTTCCTCTGGAGTTAAATCATTAAGTGTCATTGGCTTTAATTGCTCTTGTCCTGTAAACATAGGATCTCCTTGAGCAATTTTCTTCTTTTTTAACCACGCCTGAAAATCTAGCTGCCCGCCTTTATTCATATAACTAGCATATGATTTACGGTACTTTTTTGCTAGCTTTTTTTTTCGTGCGTCGATCAGCTTAGCTTCGTCAGATTTTTTGCGTGTCGCAGGCGAGTGGGCTCCACCGCTTTTAAGGTATTTACCTTCAGAATAAAACTCTTCGTCTACATTTTCTGAACGGTGGAGTGGCGAAGGCACATCTTGTGCCTGATCAGAGCGACCTAGCTCATCATTACCATCATATTCCCATGGTGGCATGTTTGTCGCTATATCGTCTTTACCTTCTTTTGCGTATGAAGTTTCTTTTCCACCGCCTGAGACGTTAGCCTTTTTTTTTAGTGCGTTAACGAACTCACCGGGACCGCCTGTTTTCTTATCACCGCCGCTTTTGTCGTCAGGATCTGGGCATTCACATGGGTCGCAATCACAATCACACTTCTTCTGCTCGCTACGATACATGTATTTACTTGCATCCTTTGATGGATCGCTCTTACGCTTTTCGTGAGTTCTTCCTGGCCATTTATCAGCGTCTTCGCTGTCGCCAGAACGTTCCTTACCTTCGTCACCCTTGACTTCACCCATTTCTTTAGCATTCTGGTTAATCTCATTAAGATGCTTTACGGAATCGTCTGGTTGCTTTTCTCTAGAACGACCTGGCCAATCCTTCTGATTTTCAGTTTCATCAGAACGCTCCTTGCCTTCATCGCCCTTCAGCTTAGGGTGCCAATTATGTGACCCACCCTGGTGAGGGTTCTTTTCTTTTGCCCTATCGAACCAATCATTATCACCAAACTCTGAGTTGTTAGTTAGAGTTTCACTTTGGTGATATTTGTCGCGTCCTTTTTGCTTATCGGCATCGTCCCCACCTTTTGCAGGTTCGTGGCCCATATCGCTTGCTTTACGCTCTAGCTCTTTTTTTTTATTCATATACTGACCATTCAACATGGCAACTCTCTTGTTGCACTCGTCTAAGTCAACCATTCCCATCTTCCAGTCATCTAGAATCTTTCCTCTCTGAGAATCGTAAGCCGCTTTCAATCTCTTTTCAGCAACTACTTTCTTAGCATAAACTCTATTAAAACCTGATGGTCTTGCTTTCTCTGAGCCAGAGAATTTTATTTCTTCTTCTTTATCGTCAAACATATCTAATGAGCTTTTACGCTTTCCTGGTTTCCACTCATGACTCTCACCTTTTGAGTCATTCGTAGCATCGCTATTACTCTTTGGCTTATATTCAGGCCTTGGACCTACACCGTCACATGGCTCTTCTTCTGAATCATCAGTAATATCTTGCTTATGGTTCTTATTCAAGCCTGGAGTTTCTTCATATTCTCCATGCTCTGATGGAACCATCTTTGGTGCAGCGTCTCCCTTAGAAACCTGCATACCGTCCATCTCATTATGTTCTAATGTAATACTTGGCGGATCGTTGTCTACTCCACTAGTTGTAATAGCTTCTTTCTTTCCACCATGTCTTACTTCACTTTCACTTTTAGCTTCTTGCGAAGGGACTACTTTTGGCTCGCAGTCACCACAACCTTCTAGTCCGTCCATACTATCTGGTGCCGGAAATCCTTCTGGTGATGGATGACTTTTTGCACTTAGCATGTCACAAGTTGTACCTGGACTGTTCTTCTTTTGCGCCATCAATGCAATTCCTCTACTTGAATTACATTCGCCGCAAGAACTACATCCAAACGATCCGCAATATGCACAGTTTCCACTATTTCTGCAGAAACATGCTGCTCTTACTTCAAAGCCTTTGCTTGATACATAGTCAAGATACTTAGCGATTCTCTTTCCTCTTCTAGAAGCTTCTGCGGTCAGAGTCTCGTCATCTTCAGTAAACTTAACCATACCTTCGCCTGCTTCGGCTGCTTCCTTGGCTTCAGACAGATCCTCTGGACCTTCCTTCTTTTCCCAATCGGCAGCGAACTTTTCCATATCAGCCAATGATACTTTATATTTCTTAGATAACTTCTTCTTTCCCATCTTTGAGTGTGCCCAATCAAGAAGGGTAATTATAGCATCGTAATCTGCGCCAGGTTCTTCTAGTTCATCACCTAGTCCCATATCAAGTCCTTCTTCTTCTAAAGACTCCATTGGTTGTTCGGTCTGTTCTAGGGGTGACACTTCACCCATTTCGTACTCGCCTGGAAGTTGTTCGGGAGCCTGCATTTGAGCCTCCTTCTTATCGTCTTCCTTTTTGCAGCAAGCACTTCCTTCACATTTCTCACATTCGCAGTCGCATTCCGATCCGCAACTGTACATAGCCTTTTTCTTCTCATATCTAAGCATTTTCTCAGGAGTAGCTGCATCTGCAACTGGGCCTTCTGCGGCACGACCTGGGAATTCAGATACGCTTTCAGTTCTAGCGTCTGTCATGTGGTTACCATCAAATTCGTCATTCTTTACTGAACGATCTACATCTGGTCTAGACAATTCACTTTGATTCTTATCGTGGGCACGACCTGGGAATTTTCCAGATTCTTCACTTTCATTACTTTGTGCCTTGTCTTCGTCAGCATGTGGTTCCTGATGTGTAGGACCGCCTTCTTCACTCTGCCATGGAGCGGCATTCTTTTCACGAGAACGACCAGAGAAATCTGATGCGTTTTCAGTAGCGTCACTCCACGCCTTATCTTCATCATTATGTGGTTCGCGGCTATATTCTTTATATTCTTCTGCCAAAACCTTTTTGATTTCTGGATAAAATTTAGGAATAGAAACTACTTCATAGACTGGACCTTCCACATTGTGTTCAGCGCCTAGCCATTTTGAAAGAACATTAATGCCAGCAGTGCGTAGCTTAGCTCTTGCAGCTTCTACATTTTTAACTGGCAATTCAACATACGCATGCGTTCTGGGATCGTCGCTACTTAGATCAAACAATACAAGCTTACGATTAGTCTTATAGCTACTTTCTTTAATGCTTCCGTTATCTTCAACAAAGCTTTGCAAGTTTTCCGAAGTAAAAGGCATTTCTTCACCGTCGCCAGTAAATAGTTTCTCTACAACTTTGTACTGTTCTGGAGTTTCTTGACTTTCATCATACTCTACTGCTGCAAAAACTTTCAAAGGCTTAGTGGGGGTCTGCAGTCTAACTGCAAAAGCCAACAAGGCCTTATCAATAACTTTCCCGTGTGGATCTCCTATGTCATTTTTTGAACTTTTAATTTCCATGTCATCCAAATCAACATTTGTTCCACCTTTGCCAATAAAAGCTGCCAATCTGCTTTCAAGCGCCTCGCTAGCTTTTTTGACAATCAATTCCCTATTATCATGTGTCAAATCGGGAGTTCTATTTATATTGTCAGGATGAGTCACTGCATAAGCGCGAATATCTCTTTTAGACTTTGCGTCTACTCTCTTGATATTTGCAACCAGATCTTCTCTTTCCTCATTAATTGATTTATTGACTTTTTTCGCCAATCTTTTGTTAGCAAAAAGGAGATTCAAAATAGAAGAATCGTCTTTCTTAATAGGTCTAGCCATTTATATTTTCCTCATCTTCATTAGCCTCAAGAGCGCTTAGAACAGCCTCTACTTCCATTTGACTATCGTTACGACGCACAATTGTGTCGCCTTGTAATTCCCATATACTCATATCATGTTGTGCTTCGTATACGCCCGCCCCATGTCTAATGTTGGGTATATGTCGCATAAAAGCTTGTTTATTCATTTGTCCCTGCCTTAGACCGACAGCAACTTGCGCTTCTACTTCGCCAATAAGCTGAGCAGCACGCTTCTTTTTGGGATCGGTTAATCCATTTAAAATAAAATTTGGAATTTCTGTACTTCTTTTAGGTGTATTATATCTCATAGATAATCCACACTCCTTATCATTACTATAGTTAAATAAACTATTATACAGCGAAAAATTTGCTTCTCGCCATTTTAAGAATTTCCACGGTTACATTAGCCCATTCGGCCACTTCTTGCTTGTCGTGAGTCTTTCCATCTACCGTAGCGACAATATCACTAACCTCTTCACCATTAAGGATTAATTCCAATAATGTTCCCATTTCGCTTGCGCTTTCATCAAGAATTGACATGTCACCTACTTCATCAAATGGGTTTTCAATCCTATCTTCTGCGTCTTCAAAAACTACTTTTTTTGCTAATTCGTTAGCCGCTTCAATTAATTTTTTAATCTTATCTGCTGTATCTGACATCTAATTTCCCTCTTTTTCCTCTTCTATAGTTTTAAATCCTTCTTTTGCTAATTGAGCTAAAGTCTTATACATCTTCTGTCTATCTTCTTCAGTCATACCAGAAGCTAAATACCTTCGAACTGCTCCCATAATCTTTTCAAAGTTTTCCCAAGCTTTTTCAACCTTAGCATCTATTTTAGCGTGTTTCTTTAACCTATCTCTATTTTCTTTTTCTTTAGCCTTTAATAGAGTAAAAAGTTTCAATACTCCGTCAGCATCAATCTGACCATTCTTTTTAAGTATCTTAATTTGATTCTTAAAAATCGTATTTCTGTGATTTTCCTGTTCAAGGTCTAAATTACTATTATATGCTTTTAACCTATTAACATAAAAAGAATGAGACAAATCAGCTTGATCCATAGCCACATCCCAGCCGTGCGTAACATCTTTTGGCGCTGTCTGACATCCACCTAATGCCAATAATAGTACCATTAAAATCAATATCTTTTTCATATTATTCCTCTTCTTCTAGTCCGTACTTAATTTTTAAAACAGATCCACCACCACCAACTAGTCTCAATATACACTTTTTACATACTTTAAACGTATAATTTAAAACACTGATATTACTAGGACTTAATCTTATTTCTTCCTCGGAAGTGACCTTGATCTCAACACCCTGTTTATCAACAACTTTTCTTCCACATTTACCACAATTAGCATAATCAACACTATTTGTTCTTCTTGAATATTCTTCAGTTGTGTCACTACTAAAATCGTTTGTATCTCTTAACTTCATATCTTTCTCCTATTTAAAGTGGGGCAGTCCTGCATTCCCACCTTTTCTTGCCCTTGATTGATTTACTGCTGGATTTGTATTTGCTATTCCCCTAAATCCTCCCGCTCTCGGTATTGATCTAGGCTTCTTAACTTCTGGAACTTCTCCTTCAATTGCCATTTCTATAGCTCTTGCCACTGCCTGCCCTTCATCGTCTGAAGCTCCAACAGCGTGATCTACTTTGGCTCCCTTGTCTTCCAACTTACTCATCTCATACAATAGCCAGTTATCCTGAAATATGTCAACTCTTCCGTCGTACCATAAAGTTCTTAAGTTGTCCCAAGAATCTTTTGTACACGAAACCCTTTCTGCTAAGTACCCTAATTTTTGGAACGTTTGCAGTGTTTCAAGACTCTGGAAACCATCATATGTTATTTTTGCGAACTTAAATCCTCTTTCTCTATCTAACTTTAGTATAAACTCTCTAACTGAAGCTATATCTATTTCTTCTACTCTCTTAGAAGATGATGTTTTACCACCGTCTTGTTTTCTAATTGTCATCTTTTTCTTAGATGCTTTAAATCTAACAGCCAGATCAACAACAACGCTTGGTAACATAGTTCCATTATATTCTACATCTGGACCACGATGCGCGATTGCAAGACCTGCACCATCTCGTTTTGATTTTTTTGTGCCACCCGTTCCTAGGTCGATATGAACGTAGTAATGTACTCCCTTTTCTCCTTTGAACCACCCTGGCAACATTTCCCACGCGCACGGTGTAGAATCGTTTCTATGCAATCCCAAACATTTCTTACATAATGGTGCTAATGACATTTCGTTACCATTATCAGGTAGCGGATCTCGCCTCTGCTTGTTTACATTATCTCTAATTCTAGCCCACTCAGCAAAGAATGGATTGTGTGCAAGAGTTGGTAAAGCGCAAATGTCTCTCAACATTTTCTCAGGCTTCAACTCCATATCTCTCTTAAATTCAACTGGTATGTCTAATTCATATACCAATTGAATTCCTTTTTCAGTATCTTTAGTAACTGTGTAATGGAATGTTTTACTATTTTTGTATCTTGGGTTTGCTTTATAGGAAGGTCTGCGACGATGAATTATCTTCATGTCAGCTATTTCAGTTATTTCACCTGTAGTCTGATGAATAGCTCTATGTTCTTCTACCTCTTGAATCATACGTTCCATCCAGCGATCTTCAGTACCGGCAGACGATATAAACATGTTTATACCTTTATCGCCAAATCTTGATTTCCTTCTTGTATGCATTACTTCAAAAATGTCTTCACATCTGTCCGTTCCATCCATCAACTCAAAGCCGTCCTCAGAGCAAGCTTCGTCAACGATTCCTGCGTACAAATCTTCACCTACAGCAGAAGAAATTTTACCTGATCCTGGTCTTAAGACTAGAAATGGCGATATAAACTGATCTAAGTCATCCTTTTTCATACTAAGAGTTTGCTTGTTTTTATAAAATCTTAGTTCGTTTCTAAATCTCTTATCTGGAATGTATCCCATATCCCTGAACCAAGGAATTCTGTGAATCATTGAGAAAAGCCTATTGTAAATAATTCTTTTAGCTTTTTCTTCTTTTGGCGCTATATTCATAACAGCCATGGTTGACCCTAGGTCGCCTAGTCCAAAATACCCATACGGATCTTTCAAACAATGCAACCAATAAGTTATATAACAAATGAAAAGCACAACTTTTGTTGACTTACCAGACCCCAACCCTTCACAATCTAAGAATACATTGCAAATTGGACTATAGTCTTCTCTCCCCTTGCTATCTTCACCAGCAAAGATAGTTTCCATGTCTGCTCTTAGCGCTGGCCAAATATCACCTTTGGTATCGTGTAAGAAATCTCTTCCATTTATAAATTCATGTGGACTTACAGGATATTGTTCCCATACAGTTTTTGGAACTAATATTTTCTTTTTGGGTTCTGCTCTCAAAGAAGACACTCTGTCCAACATCGCTTCTTGTATTCGTTGTGCTTCTTCTCTAAATGTTCTCATTAGCCACCAAAGTCTATCATTTTAGACATTTTTACAACCAAATGTTCTTTGGCCAATCCATCGATGCCGTCAAAACCCAACACAACATCTGTCATTTTTTGTGCCAAGCTCGCTACGAATTCTATAGTAACGGTTGTTTGTAACTTACTCTCCAGTGTAGCTAGTTTTGTAACTATATCAGCCATAAGTGCGTCATTTTGTTGATCTAGCCTAACAGCCTTTTGAAAACCGTCTCTGTCTCCCTTTTCAAAACAAGCTTCCATGTCTTCAACTATGGCTTGTCTTCTATGCCACCCACTTTTAACCAATGCAGACAGATTCTTTATCTTGTCTACTACGCCTGCGTCCTGAATTACATCTTGAAAGAAATCTTGATCAAGTTTTGCCAACTTATTTCTAATCTTTTTTATGTAATTTCTTACGTTAGTTTTATTTATCTTTACGTTTACCCCTCTTTTGGTCAGATCAGCTTGACATCTCTTAACTACCTGAGCAACCGTACAACTTTTATTGACATACGCATCAACTACAATTTCTTCCAACTTAAATCTCTCTATTTTGTTCTGGTGTCGCGTCAGCGCTGGAAGTGATTCTTTCTTTTTTTTCTTTACTAAGATTTTAGACATCTATTCTATTTTTTCGCCTTTGTCCGATGCTCTTCTTAATTCCCTTAATATTTTACTATGAGTTAAACTATCAGCTTTTCCGCCCCACACTCCACTGTCACTTCTCTTTCTATATGCAGCAGTCAAGTTACCACGCTCTACCAATACAGCATCGCACTGCTTATGTATTTTAAACTTTTTTGCTACCATTTGGCAGCAAAATGGACATATCCAATGTCCCCCCGATGATACCTTCGCACTCCTTACGTCGCAGTTCCCTATTAACATTATATAGCTTCCTCTCCCAGTAAATCAATCTCTTCGTCTTCTCCTCCAAGATCAGGCCCTAATACTTCGCCGCCCTCTATCGCCCCTGTTTCACCCGTCTTCATTAGAGCATTATTTGCATCTTTAACTAATCTTTCAGTAGCCTTAGTTGCTTCACCCCATTTTTTATCGTCCCACTCATTTGGATCATCTAGAAAACCTGCCGTATCCTGACCATCACTTTCCAGCATCTTTTGCCACATCTTCAAATTAGAGCTAACTAACTTTTCCAATCTTTCATAATTTTTAACAATTTCCCTAACATCATGCGTCCTGTCTACCATATTGGGTATTGTTTGAGCCATTCCATCTTGCGGTGAGGCTGGCAATCCCTGTGCCGCGCCTACATCTGCCTGACCCATCTGTGGATCCATATCCTGGGGCTGCTGACTTTGAATTAATTGTGAATATTTATCAAAGTACATATCTGATACTTTATCAATTTTTTTTCTATTTACTGGCAATCTACCTCTCATCAGTTTCTCCTTTTTTAGCTAATTTTAGCTCAAAATTTTCTCTCTCGTGGCCTTCTTCTACTTCCCACTTTTTATTAAGTTCCCCTACTTGTACAATACCACCTAAATTGAATCTCTTAATAGTGTTATCCTCTGGGTGAAATGCATACAAGCCGCCATTTTTGATCTCATATGGCTCAATTTCGTATCTTTTACCATTCGGATAACCCTTCTTTATATAGTAGATTTCCATTATCGTTTTACCTTTGCAACACTTGATAGCAATCTTCTCTATATTTGATAAATCCTTGCCTGGTATGTATTTATTTCTATTCATTGTCCATTAAAACTTTATATATTTTGCCCACAGCATCAATTGGTGAGCATTTTGAAGTATCTATAATTACGTCTGGATCTTCTTTTGGAAACTCAAAAGGATCACTTATTCCAGTAAAATTTTTAATTTCGCCCGCTCTAACTTTCTTATACAACCCCTTAGGATCTCTCTTTTCACACTCCTCTAAGGCAGTATCCACATAAACTTCAATAAGATTTTCTTTTCCTACAATTTCTCTTATTTTTTCTCTAGTAGATTCATAAGGTGTAATTAAAGCAGCTATTGCAGTTCCTCCATGTCTTACTATTTCTGCTGCAACCCACGCCACCCTCAGTGCGTGTCTTTCTCTATCCTCTTTAGAAAATCCTAACCCATAAGATAAGTTTTTTCTCACTTCATCTCCATCTAATAAAGTGACGTGAAACGGCCCCCACCTCATCAAAAGCTCATTTGCAATCGTGGACTTTCCCGATCCTGACAACCCATATAACCAAATACACTTACCTAATCTGCCCAATGAAATTCAACCTCCCATCTAGGATCAAAACTCTCTGGCAATATTTCTATACTCTGAATACGCCTGTATATAAAACCTTTAATATGGTGATCCTCTGTATCATATGCAAAGAAATAATACTGTGAGCCGCCTCCTGTGCGCCTTGGTCGCTTCAATCTAAACGAATATGGTTCAACGACATACGACTTAGTCATTCCTTCTTCAGGTGGGGTGATCTTTGTATAAGTTATACTTATTAAAAGATTCTTAGCTCCAGCAAATTGAATTTTTGCCCACATCGACTCAGGCATCCTATCATTTTCAGGAAACTTAAGTCTTAAAAATTCATCATCGTCTACTGGAATAGGCTCTAGAGTCCCATCATCCATTATTGGCTGGGCTGGAGGAATTCCTTGTTCCTCTTCGTCTAAATCTGACATCATTGGCGGCTGCAAAAACTCATCTAAAGTTTCAACAGCTATCTTAGAAAAGTTATCTGGGGAAATTAATTTTGCTGCCTTAGGCATCTCCAATTCTGCCCCAAGTGCCATTTCCGTCTGTCTATCTCGCTCTGCCAATTCCGAAGCTGCTTGCGCCAAAACTTCCATATCATTTGCGAGACTCTCTAGGGCCATTAAGAGATTATCCTGCTGTGCATATCTTATCAAAAATTCACCCTTAAGTCTCAGCGCTCTCTCATAGGATTGCCACGCAGAAGCTACAGCATTGCCCATGTTTTGATAGATTTTATTTTCTTCTTCTCTATCATCTACCCACCTATCCTTAAACTCTCTCATTCTCAAGAAACGAACGCCTTTTGACGTAGTTTCATATCTGAAAGGTTCTCTTCTTGGATATTTAGCGTTTAACTCTTCAATCTCTTCAGGTGTTGTATACCAACTAGATTCTTTAGTTGTCCTTTTGATTTCTTGCTGGACTGCCCATATTATTCTCCTATGTGTTTTAAATATAGGTATTATTGCCGTGTTCATTGTGTGATATATTTTATCACGTATCGCTAACGTTCTTACAATTTCAACATTAGCTTTATGTTCTTCTTTCTTTTTTTCAATCTCGTCAGTGATAGATTTCAATCCTCGCTTTATTTGAAAAACCTTATCAGCAATCTCCTCAAATCTTTCAGAATATACTCCTAACACACGCATTGCAGCTTCTGGATCTTCCAGATCTCTTCTTTCCTCCCTCATTTGAGGAAGGTTTCTTTCTTTTTCAGGTATAGAAGGAAATCCTCCTTGTTCTACCTGTCTTTCTTCTTCTGTTATCGCTTCTCCTAATTCATTATATAAATCCATAGGAGCCATAGGCACTTCCATCTCTTTCTCTGGACTAAAATAATCCTTTTTTCTTAGCGGTCTAAATTCAAACCCAGGATAATTTTCCTCATCAGCAGCACTTCTAACCATACTATCACTACACAGTTCTTCGTCTGTTAATTGATGTAGCCTATATTTAAGTAGTTTCTTCTTCTTTTGTATGTTCTCCATCTTTATGTGTGCAACATTCCTTTTTCCCACATCTTTTTTCTTTTAAATAGTTTGCCAATGTTGTGCCACCGACCCCTACAGCCAGCAATCCTGCAATTACCCAATCGACTGGGCATAATCCGAAACATGCTATCATTATTCTCTTCTCCCTTGCATCACTTTTTTAAGATATCTTTTTAATCTTTTAAAACGGTACGTTCTCGCTCTAATATAGTTTCTAACTTTCTCATAAAGATTTTTCTTCTCGTCCCACCTAATAACTGGATATTCCCCATACGTTTTTCTATATCCCAAAGGCGGATCCCATATTTGAAACTTGTCCGACCACGTTCCTTCTAATTTATCTCGTACATGCTTCAAATCATATTTTTCATATTCTTCTCTTGTAAATATTTTCATGACCCCGTAGTCCTTCTTCTTTCTGCAGCTTGAGCTTTCGCTCTCTTTTTAATCTTTTCTGCCCCCTGGAGCTTAGTCTGCTTTACCTCTACCAAATCTCCAGCCTTTACACTATCTGCTATTTTCTTTTCCACAGCACCCTGAGTAGCTAGGCCCGCGTCAACCATTTTACTTATATCAACCTGCTGTCCTGTTTTTGCTTCTACCAATTTAGTTTCCTGCGGTCTGTCACCTGTCAAATAACCTTCAGGATACCCCTTCTCCTGCTCCCTCTCTCTCAACATGTCCTTACCTTCATCTATTTCGCTTGCACACACGGGCTCTGCCATAACCTGACCGACCCAGTCCATATGCTCATCTATTTTACGATCCTTGTCATTCCAACCTTTACCAACAAACTTAAGACCTGGAATACACCCCTTCATAGTTCTTTCCAAAGAACCACCACATTTGCACTCAAATGGTCCTCTTTCTTCATATCCATGAAATACTTCTTCATAATAACCTTCACACGAATCACACTGAAATCTATAAGTTGGCATTCTTTCCCCCAGGCCCATCTACTATTTTTATCATTAACATACCACAATCACACTTACCTTTTATTACTTTACGCTCACCCATCGTTTGCATTCTCTTCTTAACGAATATCTTTTCATCGTTACAAGACACGCAATAACCTTTTAAACTTGATGATAACCTCATAATTACTATAGCTTTATTGATTGAAATTTGTTCTTAACTCTACTAAGACTATTTCTTATTTGTATATTAGACATATCTGTAATCCAACTGATTTCTGCATATTTAAACCCAAAAAGGTACTTAAGCATTACCACATCCCTTATTTTCGCTCCATATTCAAATTCAATCATTCCTAGCATTTCCGATGCTACATCGTAATCATACTCAACCGTACCTTGCGTCTCATAATCACAAATGTCTTGTATCACTATAGTTGAGTCTTGATTACTATTTTTAGACCCACTAATATCTTTCCTTATTTCAAGCATACTAAAATAGTAGAGATTTTGCCTTAAATACACATTAATATTAGGTGCCCAGCCACCCTTGGGACGACCATTTCCTCTCGTATCCTTTCTCGGAGTACGAAACTCAATAATTATCACAATAAGCTTGTTTTGCACCACAGGTATTATTTCCTGCAAATTATGAGGAAATCTGTTAGCGATCCTTTGAGCAGCAGAGATTACCAATGGGTGAAATATTTCAAGAAGATCTCTAGATGATGACTCCCTTTCCGGTATAGTACCGTTTTGTAAAAGAAATACAGATCTGTCTATCTTCTCTAATCTACTCTTGGTTTGATTCTTCTTCATTCATTTATCTTGCTGGACCCATTTGACTTGGTGCTATATTACCTCTTGGTAAAACGATCCCACCTTTTGGTTTATTCATTCCCACAGGCGTCATTGCCTGCATAAGTTTTGAAAGTCCCTGGGCTACAAAGTGCCCTGTTCTGTTTGAGTCAGACAATGTCATTACAGACATATATTCTAATCTAGAAGACAACGCAAACGAACATCCTTTTATTTCTTTAGTTTTAACCACTGGTTGTCCATCTTTTACAACTGGTTCCTCATTGTCATCTGTCTCTACATAACTTTCATGCATAGTTTGATGCAAGGCACATTTATCTCCCACACATATAGCCTGATTTGATTGAAAGTCTTCTGCCGTTCCCATCAAAAATGGGCACATCTTGCCTACGGATATATCTTCCGAAAGCATCTTCTCTTGTTCATCCATTTAAAATCTCCTTATATAGATTCTCGTGTTGTTTAGCAATCTTACTCCAGCCTCTTTCTTCTCTGGCCTGCGTAGCCCTATCTCTTGCAATATTCCAAAAATCTTCCTCTACCATATAATGACCTATAATGTGAGCCATCTCTTCTACAGTATCAATAAGATGTACATATTTACTTAAATGTTTAAACCACCTAGTGTTTGAACATAATACAGGAAGTCCTGCCCCCAAAGCTACACATGCTGCACTACTCGACACCACAGCGCCTGTTTTTGGATAAATCAAAGCCAACATTCTATTCTTCTGTAAGATTTTTACCAGTTCTTCTGTTGGAACCCATTTTGAATTGCCATAATGTGTTCTATAATGAATAGGTGCTGACAACGCTTTACTGACCAAAGTCATGGCCTCCTTACAATAGTCATCATTATTTCTGTGCAATCCAAACGAACCCATTACTGGTTCTGTGTCTTCGAAATTAACAAAATCAAAGGTGTCTGGAATGCCCATAGGGATTATTCTCCTATTAGGTAAAGCGGGAAACTCTTCATCGTGTACAACATTAGCCTGTGCTTCATTTACAGGACAACCTGGACCCGTACAAGACGAATGGTGGGTTATTACTATCGGTGCTATACCTTTTAGTTGCGGCAAGTATGATTCATGCCAAAGGAATGACTCATATTGAACGTGAATCACGTCTGGCTTAAATTCCTTAATTGGTTCTACATCAAATTCTACTTTATCTGATCTCCCATACCAACTCCAACATCGCCATAATTTAAAATATGACCAATACTCGCCATTCTTATCTCTTCTATGGATGCAGGAAGGAGGCACTCTTTCTTTCTTTTCAATATCATTACTAAATTGAACAAATAATCCCACCTCATGTCCAGCTTCAATTAATGCATCTACTAAAAACTTTGAGTTTTGTGCGATACCACATCGGACATCCCATGTTGTCAACATTGCTATCTTCATTCTGCTTTTCTTTTCCTTATTCTTATTTTAAACTTTGGCTTTATCGCAGTCTTCTTACCTTTAGCTTTTTTCTTCTTTGGTGCCGGTGTGATTGTCTTATTTGGATCATGTACGATTGGATCTCTTCTTCTGAAGTACTTCATAGTTTCCGTAATTGGGCGACCAGGCCTATACGCATTAGCACCTTCCGCTGTCAAGAAATCATCCCCATGATGTTTTAATACATACCTCTTTTTAGTTTTCTCCCACACTTTGTCATTAAAGGCTTTTATAGTCCTACTTACGCTTGAAAAATTCTTCATTTGCATTTGACCAGTTGTTCCAATTTTCCCCCATCGCGCCGTGAATCCTTTTCCATCTTCATGTCTAGCTATCATCCAAAACTTATTATGCACGCCTTCAACTAGTTCGTAATATTTCCAATTCATTGTTTGATTCCTTCCGTAAACAATACCAAAATAATCAACAGTGCTGCTCATTCTACAAAACTTAATATTTTTTTCGCCCTATTATCATAGGTATGATTTTCCAAAACATACTTTTGTCCAGCCTTAGCTATTCTCTTTCTTTTCTCATGGTCGTTAAGCAATGCTCTTATCGCTGTCACCGCATGACGATTACTATCGTAAGCACAATAATGTTCCCCTCTTTTAAATCCTTGTTCTGTAAAACCTCCATGATCTGACCAATCAGTCAGCAAACATGCACCAGAACACATGGCTTCAAAAAACCTCATATTTAAGTCGCCATTCAATGAACAATTCAACACAATTCTGCTTTTAACGAACTCAGCACCCATCTTATCTGTATAAATATAACACCTGTCATTAATGTTTATTCTATCATTTTTAATCATTTGAAGCAAGGTAATTCTTTTACCATGTACCGTAGGATGCTTATGTCCAATAAATGTTACATCGTGAATCTTCTTCTTGTCTTTTATGTCTGGATTGTGAAATTCTGGATCACATGCGTGTGGTAACCAATACCTGTGAGACATATGCTGATCATCAATAAACTTCTTCTGTGCGAAAAATGCCAAATCGTATCTTTTTCTCTTGTTCCCATACACTCCTGCAACAGTTCCCAAGTGTGTATCTGATCCCCAGTATACAAATTTAACATTCTTATATTGATTCTTCAAAGGTCCAGGGTTCCAACTTATGTCAAAACCTCCAGAGTCTATTTCCAAAACTAGATCAATATTCTTCTTTTTTATTATACTGTGAATGTTTTGAGTTTGATAAGGATTTTTACCTTTAGTATTAATCTCACAATTATGGCCCATCGTAGTTATACTATGACCCATACGAAGAAAAGACCTTCTGATATACCAAGCTGGAGAGGCTGGTTTATCAGTAAAAGCAAAAAGCATTAATATGTTCATTAGTTGCTATATTCTACTCTATTTTGAGATTTCTCTTCTGAAAACCCATCACCATATCTAGCTTTCAACTTTTCAATATTAGCCTTAGCTATATCTTCCATTTCCAGTCCCACAGTTTCAGCCAGATTAGCTATATACCACAACACATCACCTAGCTCTTTTCTAACTTCAGCCAAATCTAACTCATGTCCGTGAAATACATGCTTTTTTACAAGCTCTGCCGCCTCTCCTGCTTCACCTGCTAAACCTAGCGCCCAATTAGCTAGGGCCAACTTGGTTGGCCCCATTTCAACGTCTTCAAAATTCCTAGCTGTTCTTGTCGCTTCTTCTTGATACTTGTTTAAATACATTTTTTATGCTCCCACTAGCTTAACGTCCTTAAAAAATCTTTCTTCTGCTTCTGCTGGAATTTCAACTCCAGTTACACTTCTTGCTCTCTTCAGAGTCTGCCAATAAAGTCTATACGTTGCTCTGTCTTCCATCTTACCCATATAACCGATTGGACCCCAGTCCGCTTCTTGAGCCTTACATAGGATATCAGAATACGCCTTCAACTGCAAGAGATTATATGCTGACGCCATGCCTCTCATAATTTCATCTATCTGAGCAGGAAAGACGGACCACATACGCAAGAAGCCGAAATCGTTTCTTGCTGTTGCTGCGTCTTTATATGCTAAGTCCTTTTTACCAACATCCACTGTTACATTGTGTGCTGGCACTTTACCTGCTGCCAAGGCTTTTGCCACAAACTGTGACTTATAATATTGCATCAATGGGTTTGTAAACTGCTGCGGCGATTTCATTACATCTCTTGAAAGAATTCCCTGGTGGGCAGATGTAAAGTCCATAAGGCCAAAATCTACTAAATCTACATTGTGTACTTTTAAAATGTCATCTAAATTCTGAAACGCCTCAAGCGTTTCAATGATTACATGCAGAGAAAGGTTTGACCTAAAAAGCGTTGTTCTCATTTTCATTACATCTTCCGCACCTAGAACTTTTGGCAAAGTTATATAAGCTAATCTATCTCCAACTTCTTCTCTCAATAAATTAGCCTCTTTAAACCACCAATCGTTTCCTGGGTCATGGATACGTACACCTATTCTATTAAACTTATTGTCGTCTGACTTGATCATAGCAATAGCCATATCAAGGTTGTCTTTCTCTTTACCTTTTGGCGCACCATCTTCCAGATCGATAGTAATGTCAAAATCACCATTTCTCTCTTGCTGAATTTTCATCGCTTTCTTTACAAACTTTTCCGTCCCGCAGAAATGTTCAACTGGCGACATTGTTGGTATATCCTTAGTCCCTCTTTCAACTAACGCTTCACTTGGATGCATATTATTTTTCTTCCTTATATCCTTCTGATGCTTCAATTCTTTCAGTTGCCACAGTTGGCAGAAACTTCTGCTCTACTGCTTGATATGTTGCAGTATCTCCCATGACGTGATGACTCTCCGTTGGATGATTTTTCTTAAGCACTTCTAAATCCCACTGAGCCACTGGTCCGTCTACATACATATTTTCAAAATGATTATACAAGCTTAGCGTTGCAGCATGAATACCAAACAATGTTACAAACATAAATGTATAGCCCATCTCGTGCAATTCTTCAGCGACCATAGGCTCTTTTTGCTCGTGCCACTTAAATGACGAAGAATAGTTAAAAGCCAAACCCATTTTTGGTCTTAACGATGTTGTAAGATATGCAAACTCTTTAGCTAACTCTCTAGATGCACTGCCAAACTCGCACCATACCATGTCAGCACCTGCGTCGTGGTACGCGATAGCTCTCTTAACTGCATCTTCCATAGATCCACCGGCTGCACCCAATGCATCAGTTCTTGCTATAATAATGAAATCCTTGTCCGTTTTTGCATCAACTGCTGCTGCAATCTTTCCAACGCTTTCCTCCATAGGAAGCACTGTCTTTCCTGCAATATGCCCGCACCTCTTAGGAATCGTTTGATCCTCTAGATGTACACCTGCAACACCAGCACGCTCAAACGACCTCACAGTGTATTGAACCTGATTAACTGACCCATAGCCTGTATCTGCATCTGCGATTACTGGGACATCAAATCCGCCATCTTCTAGTGACTCTGCTACTCTTCTCGAATTGTCAACAGCCTGATGTCTCTGTACAAATTCCATATCTGATCTTCCAAGCAACCCCAATGACTGAGAATATCCTGACAAATACAAAGCCTTCATTCCAGCCATCGCTGCTACTTTTGCAGATATAGCATCGTATACTCCACCTGTAAAAATATATCCATCTTTTTCGATTAATTCTTTAAACTTTTTTCCCGGTGATTTCATTATTTTTTCCCTTCTACTATTAAACTAAATTCTGGTGTGACTCCACCAGCATCTCTTATATACTTTGTGACCCACTCCCAACCAACAGTGTGTCTGTCCTTTTTTATTCCTGTTAGGTTTCTCACAGGCTCATACCCATGATTGTGAAACATTTTCTCTAATATTTGCCAATTATACGCTATTTTATGCACAGAATAAACATCACCATTGTGTACACCAAATAACATCGATTGAAGCTCTGTCATAAGCGCATCATATTGGTTATTATTTTTAAAACACTCATATGCTCTAAATATCGTTTCTAAGTTTGGTACATGTACTACAAGCTTGCCGCCCACTTTTAGTTTTCTCTTACATTCAGCAAAAAAATAACTTTGCTTGCCTTGTGGTAAATGCTCAAGAAAATGTATAGCTAAGATTTCATCAAGACTGTTATCCTCAAAACCTTGCAGTCCTTGTTTGGCAAAATCAAGCACATGAGTTACATGATCAAGAGGAGCAATGTCTACATAGTAATCAAAACCCGGTGACGGATCGTTTCCTGGTCCAAGTTCTAGTCGCATCTATCACCATATTTTCTAAGTATCTCTTTAGCCCACTTTACTAAATCTTTTACTCTTTGACCAGAAGGATGATCTGAACTCCACAATTCAAGATTTTCTAGTCTATTATCATTTTTAATTCCATTTTTATGATGTACTGTTTCTTTTTTTAACAATGGTCTTCCTATCATTTTAGACATTATCATTACGTGTTCAAATACATAGCCATCAACGTGCGCATTCGGATGATCTCGCATCTTAACCCTAACATAGCCAGACCCTCTTACAACTCTGCCGCCCTTCCAGTCAGGATTTTTCACTCCAATTTTACAACACCTATCGCAATATTTTGATCTTTTTGTAATACTTTTACCGCATTCACTGCACGTATTTCCTTGATTCACACAAAATTTACATCTATAATTATACCCATCCTTATTGTGCTTATCTTTATAAAAATTAGAAATATCTTTACTTGAATTACACTTTGTACATTTTTTATTCACTTGCTATTGTTTGTAGCATCCTTCTACATGCTCGATATGGATCAATATTGGCCCCTGGCCTTCTATCTTCAAAATACCCCCTCTTATCCTTATAAACTTTATAAGGAATTCTAATGGATGCAGTTCTATCTGCTACACCCCACTTAAACTCACCAATATGACAAGTCTCGTGTTCACCAGTAAGTCTCTCTCCCAACCCATGCCCATACTCCAATATATGTTCCCTGTGACACTTTTTCAACTTCGATATAACTTTGTCAATAGCCTCTAATCCGTTTTTCTCTCTTGTTGATTTAATAGATATGTTTAAATGTGCGCCTGATCCGTTCCAATCGCCTTTTACTGGTTTATTTTCCAAACTTACGCCTACCCCCTCTTCCTCTGCTATCCTCTCCAAGAGATATCTAGCTATCCACAGATGATCACTAATCTCTAGCGGATCTCCATGGCCAATCTGATATTCCCACTGCCCAACCATGACTTCAGCATTTGTACCCGTAATTTTCAACCCAGCCTCAATGCATGCCTGCAGATGCCTCTCCATTACCACCCTTCCTGGTATATTTGTTCCACAATAATATGGCCCTTGCGGTGATGGATATCCCCTCTCTGGGAATCCCTTTGGTTTCCCAGATATTTCATCAATTAATGTATATTCTTGTTCAAAGCCAACCCACGGCTCATGCTTTTTTCTAACACCACTCTCCAGCAGCGCTCTCAATTTAGCTCTTGCATTACTTTCTACAGGCTTGCCATCATGAGTTGTGCATTCACACAAAACAAGGTAATTCGTACCTTTTCTAAATGGATCTTTTACCGTTCTTACAACTTTAAGCTTAACATCTGAATCGTCTCCATCAGCCTGATTTGTAGACGACCCATCAAAGTTCCAATCTGGACAAATTCCTTCGTCTTCCAAAGTTAACACTTTCGTTTTTGATCTTAACCTCGCTGTTGGCGTTGTTCCATCTATCCATATGTATTCTGCTAAAATCATTTCACCTCCTATGTTGCCTTTTCCCATTTGCCATCTTTATTAACATATTCATATATTGCATTATGCACTCCAAACCCACTATTTGGATGAGGAAGATTCCATTTCTTACAAAAGTTGACATGTCCCGTTTGGTAATCTACTTTAACTTTTCCATGCCATTCGGGCGACCCCGTTGTACCACTACCTTTATGATATAATGCTACAGCGTGAAATGTTCCTGTTTTATTTTTAACCTTTATTGAGGTTTTTCTCCTCAATCTTATCAAATAATCCACTTCTTCCCAGTTAGTTGGATATGATGTTTTATCAAACAAGCCTGGATGATTCTCTTCACCTTTAGCTTCTTCTGAATTCTTCATCCACTTAACATCAGCCATCCTAAGCATAAAGAAGCACCCAATTCCTCCATCGTCTATTTGATCTTTATGCTTTTCTGTGTAATCCCAACAGGAAGCTTTAAAACACTTAATTCCTCCCGCTTCTGGTTCACCTGTCCAATGCCAAGCTGGAGACAGCCAAGCATAATCTTTATTACTGTCTCCCAAATCTACTAGTCTCTCAAGCCAGCATTTATCATCTTTTGGTGCAGGAAAAGCTATGTCATTGTTCATAATCAAACAATATTCATAATCACCTTCTATCGCTTTTTCCAACCCAATATTCCAACATCCTGCAACTCCTCGCCTGTCCTCTTCTCCCGTAGAAAAACAAACGATTTTCTTATTTAACGCTTTCGAAGCGTCTTCTACTTCTTTATATCCACTCCAGATAAATTTTCTAGCTTCATCTGTAGTGCAATCGTCCACCAATATTAGATCGTAAGGATACTTAGTATTCTCGATAAGATCTGGTAATGCCATTTTTGTCCACTTAAGATTCATAGTGGTCATAACTATAGCAACTCTTGGTTTAGACATTTGCAACTTCCTCAACCTCTTCTTTCGCCTCTTCACTGTTCTCAGGAGGCCTCATCCCTTGTACAAATGCTTCTCTTGCTGCACTTACAGCTTGATTATATATTAGATGATATAGTCTCTGCAATTCACCATCGTATGAACTTTTCTGTTCTTCTTTTGCAGCCTCAATTAAGTCATTTACTAATTCAGTAAAATCAAGCGCATCTCTCGTTGTAAGATCTGTGTCTTCAATAAATCCGTACACTGCCTTCTTTGCTTCTTTAACTGTCATTTTATCTCCTATACTGGGGACATGTGCGTTCCCCACTTGCTCACATAATAACCTCTATTGTACAGAGCATCCTGGTTAGTGTCTCTTCCCTTTTGACCCCTAGTTCCCATTCCCTCATGCTCTACTATTGCATCAGATGTAATTGTAACACGATACCCCTTGTTGATCAACCTGCAATTTAGATCCCAGTCTTCACTTCCACCAATCCCTCTAAACTCTGGATCGAACCAATATCCATCACCTTCAATCATTTCTTTGATTACAGAAACCGGCATTATCCACGGGCATTGATTTCCCTCTCTATCTCCCATTCTCAAATGGTCCCAATCTGCTGATAATTTAGCTATTTTTGGCTCTTTTTTGAGATAATTGACCATTGTCTCTACCCACCCCTCTTGGGGAAATTCCATGTCAGGATGTGGGTGTAATATGTGAGAATACTCTCCACTATCCATTAAATACTTACCTCCCACATTTAAGGATCTAGATAAGTGTCTCAAATCTCCAGGTTCAGCGTTTAACTGCTTTAGCAAATCTGAATCGCCTGGATGTATCACGGGTGCCTTCGATTTCCAAAACTCTAGCGATCCATCTGTTGATCCGCCATCCACTACAACAATTCCATAAGGAATATGACTAGGCATTGACTTAACTAAAGATGGATACATTACTTTACTTAATTCCAGGTCGTTAAAAGAGCAAATCAACATTCCTACTGTCATTCGTTGTCTCCTTCAATAGAATACAAAATGGCATCTGCTAAAAGCGCGGCACCAGGATATTTTGCAGCTATACCTGACTTGTCCCCCAACGTCTTAAATGTATGCAATATCACTTTATAGTTCTGAATCTCTTCATCTGTAAGTTGCAAGGTTAATTTGTAGTTTTTCTCTAGCGTTGCTTTATTCATTTTCTTTCAATCCATATCGTTCACATGCCCAACTTATTGTGTCTTTCCACGAACCCAACTCTTTTCTCTTCTCTTCCCACTCGTCCCACATTGTGCAATCGTTAATCGTCTTAAGCCACTCATTCCAGGTCTTACCACTATCTATCCATGGTTCTATTATATTCTTTTCAAACCCATCCGTGTGATTCCCTATATATTTAGAGCAATAAGATCTGCGATCTTCTAAACATTGATCTGGCGTTCTTTCATCGCTATAATAGTCTACCACCTTTTCCCAACCTCCGTCGTAATATTCTCGATAATGATTTGCGTTTCCTTTTTGCCACACGTCATACTTTATCCACTTCAACGCCTGGACCCATTGTGGCCTAATGTATCCATAGTGATGATATGAAGCGTTCAGATGGGCCACCTTCGTTTTATCATATCCAACTAGATGCTCATGAACTGGCAATTCCCATTTTATTCCTGGGACAAGCTTGTAGAAGTTCGTTTTATTCTGTTGTTCTTGCCATTGTGTAGGATCAATCATAAAGTGCCAAAACCACGTAGTTATTGCTGAAATATTATCATTTTTAGCCATTTCCTTTAGCTTTGATAAAGTCTCTTTTGGATAGCACTCATCAGTGTCAATCCAATGAAAATGTGTACAATCTTTTCCTGTGTATTCTAAAGCTAGATTTCTTAATGCAGCAAAGTCAGCAATGTTTGTTCCGTCTATTACTGTTATTTGGCATTCTCCCCACTGCCCATCAACAAGTCCCGGTTCACACCCGTTATCAACTATTATAATTTCATACGCATAGTCTGCATCCAATATAGATTGAACACATGACTCAAACAGTCTGTTTCCAAGCTCTGTGGTTTCCTTCGCCAATATATGTACACTAATTTTTGGTTCACTCATCTCTTGCCCTCAAATTTCCCGCTAACAGTCTTATCACTCTCCAAAATCTTCTTGAGTCCCCCTCTATGTTGTCGTTAAACTTATGATACATAGTACAAATAATTCCAGGTTTGTTCTTAGACCAAATGAAATAATGCCACGATCCACTTTTTAAATCTATAACTCCAAATTTATATCTTATTAATTCTTTTAAAAACACCACCATCTTACTAGACAATCCTATTACATATGTTTGGTGACCTCCATCTTTCCAATCTTTTCCAAGATAAAGGCACCCTCCTTCTTCAGTGTAGTCAATAAAATCTAAATCTTTTTCCTCAAGCCTGTCTACTATTAAGTACCTATAAGCGTTTGATATATCTCTCTGTGCTGCCTTGCCGACTCTTCCCATGAATTCCTCTCAACATACTTTTTAACTCTACCAGAAAGTGCCTCTGAATTCTCTTTTTTCCTAACCTCACCCAACAATGATTTCAAATCTCCTTCGAAATTATCATCATTAATTCTAGGTACTACTATTTCTGGTATGTCAGAAAACCAACAAGTGTCTGATGCAAAAACTGGCTTGCCTGCTCTCATAGCTGTTCTTATTGCCGCACTCGTACCTACTCCACCATAATCATCATATGGTAATATAATGCAGTCACACTGGTTCAAATAACCTACAGCTTGTTCCTCAGGTAAAAACTTATCTATCCAAATGTAATCTTCTTTGTTCTTCAATCCAAAATAGTTCAACATATTTACACATTGTTCATAATATCCAACCTGGTCCTGCTTAGGCTTGTTCGAAACTATAACTAACATTAGATCCTTAAAAGCCTCGTGCTGTTTCAGTGAATAGTAGTTAATTATAAGTTTGTTTATTCCCTTGTGATAATAGGAAAATCCAAAAAATCCCACCTTCAATTTGTCTTTCGGCAATGGAACAGTGGAATCAAACTCTTCTATGATTGGATTGCATGGCATTATAACCTTGTGAACCTTTTTTGAATCATATCCTAATTGTGCGCTAGCATATTCTTTACTACGATCACTATGCACTATGATAGCATCAGCATAATCTCTTATCACGCAATTGTGCGGTGCAGCCTCTTTCGTTAGAGTGTGTTGAGTCACAACCGTTTTAACACCGCGAGCCTTTAATTCTCTAAACATAAACTTCAATCTACTTGGGCTATGAAACTGATACTCATATTGATAATGCACTAATGCTATTTCATTGTTATCAATATGATCGACATAAGTCGGCTCATTTCCGCCCATAAGTCCCACTTTATCTAACTTTTCTTCCGAATTTTGAAATGCACCTATCAATGACTTGCTATACTCCAATATTCCACATTTCTCTGAACCAACATTACTTTTGCAAACTAACATGACACCCGTCTTTTTTTTCTCTACTTCTTTGGGTAGAGAAAAAGGTTTAGTGCCATAAAATCTTCTATCTAATGTCTTTATTAAATTGTCTACAGTGTGATCCCAAGTATATTCTTTTGCAATCACCTCTCTTGCTTCTTTCTTCACTTCTCCATCAAAAATCTTCTTATACGTATCCAATACACATTCCATCTGTGGTCTTGCCCAGTTTGACCCATGATAGATTCTAGCTGTTGGTCCGCTTTGTTTTGCTGGCTCTAATTTAGTATCAATCATGAATGCAATCTCATCGTTCAAATATTCTTTATAAGATGAATTGTCTGGCGCTACCAGTTGTTTATTCATCGACGCTGCTGCGATCATATTTAGATCCCACCCTTCGCCAAAACTAAGTGATATGTAATGTGTACAAGTTGAAAGTAATGAAGGCATTTGTGAGTCCAACAACATATTAGAATATATAAAAATAGGCGCGTGTTCTTCTTTTTTGATTCCTACCTTCTCTCTAATACGATCCATTCTAGTTCCGAAAAAGTCTAATCTATTTTCTGAGTATGAAGATAACTTCAATATTAAGCAACAATCGTCTCTATCTTTAGTAGCTATCATCCAGCTTTCTAATATGCCATCTAAATTCTTTCTATCTACCGCTTCCTGTATATTTAAGAATCTGTACTTATATTTGTCATTTATTAGCTCGTCACCATCATATAATGGCAATGGGTGAATGCTTGGATTGTACATACCTACATCAATTCCTAGCGGTACGACCTCCAATCTGTTCTCATTCACTCCACTATCTATCCAGGCCTTTTTATTAAATTGAGTAGGCACTATTATTACATCACTTGATGCACCATAATCTACCCAATTTCTAGGTATCCTATCAGTTTCCATCATAGTGTAATTAGCTATAATTTTTCCTTGGTGCAGATTCTTATTTTTATAAATCTGCTCTGGTAAACAAAAAGCTAACAGCATATCAGAGCGCACAGCCGGTGCGCTTTTTACCATATTCTGTAACAAAACTGACGTAGGTATCTTAGTACCCGACCATTCCTTGAAATCATGCAATCCTACAACGATACCCTTGAAATACATTCTTTCTACAATATTTCTAACTACATGGTCATATCCAGTAACCCCATTAAAAGTTCCAAAAACGTTTATAGATCTCATACTCTAGTTACCTTGTTTGTTCTCTCTACTCTATTCTCTTTGAATAGACTTTCAATACTATTCATTATTCCCGCTGCCGATTTATCCCAATCGTATTCTCTAGAAGCAGCCACTGCATTTTGCGCCAACTTGTGAAAGTTGGCCTTTTCATTTTTCCATTTGTTATACATTATTTCCAACGATTCTTGAACTGTTTCTGGCGAAACTATCTTTCTTCTCACATGCCACATTTGAGGCCAAAAATCTACTCCTTCCATCAAGAAGGCATTTTCATTATGCCTACAGAAATCAGTTGGGCCAGAATAATTAGTAACTATTGGCACTACTCCGCAAGCCATAGATTCCAACAATGGCAGAGAAGGCGACTCGCCTAGGGTGGGTAACAACATTACATCACTTACTTGATAAAATCTAGAAAGAGTTGGATCATCTACTACACCATCCACAACTAACATGCTATCAGCATTATACCAATTGCCTAGATCATAATCTACTGGCATGTTAGCCCATTCTCCATGCTTAATTTTTCGCGTATGGGTGATGATGGTATATGCCACATCATCTTTTCCTTTAGAAAATCTATTCCATCCGTCGAAGGCTGCTCCCAGATTTTTTCTAGTGTGATTTTGTCCTGTGAAAATAGCACAAAATTTCCCCTCCAAACTTGCCCCATTATTCATTCTTATACTCTTACGATGCATCTCTTTTTGTAACTGATCTATCTTAAAAAAATTAGAATGGTCAATTCCATACGAGACAACATCTACATCTAAGTGCATGTACTGATCTTTTATTACTTTTTTTCCATATTCTGTAGGACTAATTATTAAATTGCAAGCTTCCAACAAATTCTTCCACTTTGTATCTATCGGATCACCATCAATAGTAAACCATCCAATAAATTTAATCTTTGGAAATTTTCTTCTAAACAGTTCTATGTTTGGAAACTCCCAGCAATCGTGACTCATGATGACCACGTCTGGATTATAATGATGTATAGCGTCAATAATTAATCCAGTAGCATCCCTTGTTATGTTATAGACTGGATATCCATCTTTAAATATTGCTTCTTTTCCAACTTCTTTCTTATCAAAGAATCCAGCCACACACATATCATATTTGGAATTCAACCTTCTGCAGACCTCTCTAGTTACTCTAGATTGTCCAACATATCTCCATTGTGGGCTATCACTTACCCACATAACTTTTCGCTTGCCCTCGCTCATGTTTTACTCAGCCGCTGCTGACTTTTTTGTTTTTCTTAATTTTCCTCTTCTGTTCAATTCATCTTGTATAAATTGAGCTTTCTTCACCTTACCTGGACTACGTTTTGTGTATACATCTTTCGGATCGCCTATAGCAATCATCTCTGCAACCAGATCACCCAATCCAGTAACTTTAAGTTTTTCTCTCTCTTCTTGATCCTTTAACTCACGATTACTAACTCTCTCTTCACTCATACTATTCTCCTTTGCTAGCCAACACTAGCTTACCTCTATTGCCTAATACAACCTTGGCGCTACTCACGCCATCTTTTTTAGAAACTAATATTGTATCTGGCATCATATCTCTCAAATCTTCGTGGTGACTAATGACAAAAACTTGCCTAAATCTGTTAGATAATAGCTTAAAAATGCCTAACATTACCGACCTATTCATTTCGTCAAAGGCTCCCATAGATTCATCTATAAACAAGGTATCAATGTTAACTCCATACCTGTTCGACAAAAGCATAGACAGTGCCAATCTCATTGCTATATTAACTTGTGCTTTCTCACCGCCAGAAAGCAGTTGGTAGATTCTTTTCCTACCGGTTGAAGTTATAACAAAGATTTCTAACGTGTCCACTTCTTTTTTCTTCGTCTTTGTAATCTTTTGACTTTCTAATGCAACTATCAATCCACTACCAAAAGATTTCAATATATCATTAGCCCTATCTTCTATGTCTGCAATTGCATTCTCAATGATATAGGCTGGTATCCCACTCTTTTTAGAAAACATTCTCTTTACTAGAGTAATCTTTCTGCCTTCCTTTTTAGCTTCCTTTTTTCGCTCTGTTAATTTCTTTACCTTCTCTTTATTTTCTTCTACTTTGTCCTTATTTCCTTCCAAAGAAATTATTTTAACTTCTAAGTCTACCACTTTCCCTCTCTTGCTGTCAACTAGTTTTTTTAAATCTTCTCGTTGATTCATCAAGTTATAGATTTCATCTTCATCGACTACCGTTTCAGCTATCCTCTTGTTTACTTCTTTGAAACGTTTTTTCTCTTCTACAAGAAGCTCTTTAGCATCACTCACTCTACGATTAGCAATATGCACATCTTCTTTTAAATGCATTCCACTTGTTTCTAATCTTATTTCCTCATTTGTTAGCACATTAACCTCTGCTAAATCACTTTTGTAACTTCTCCTTGTCTCCTGCGTCTCACCAAGCTCTTTTTCCAAGGAAATCAATTCAAGTTTTCTATGACCTATGGTTGCGGCAACTCCTTCTATTTTTGTTTCACACACAGGACAATCAACGTCTTTCCCTGTTCCTGCTTTGTTCAATAAGGCCAAAATTTCCTTACTACTACGTATTTTTTCATCAAATTGAGCTATTTTTTCACCTATCTCTTTTTCTTCTTTAAGTATGACACTTCTAGGTTTATATTTCTTTAACTCCTCTTTTATTCTTTTTTCTTGGATTTGATTTCCTTCAAATTCTTTTTTCGCCTTACTTAACTCCTGTTTAGCTTTTACTAACATCACATCTACGCTAGTTCCATTTTTGTTCTTTAAAAGCGCTTGATGTTCTACTTTAAGCTTTTCTAATTCAGCAATTCTATCTGTAGCAGCTTTCTTCTTTTTCTCCAACCTCTTCAGAACCAAGTTTTCACCAGTATGTTTCTTCTTCAATTCACCTATCTCTTTAGTATAGTTCTTTTTAAGGTCAAAATTGTCTTTTATAATTCCAACTTCGCTGTCTAATTTTTCAACTTCTTGACTTAAATCCGTTAACTTGTTTTTGGCCTCATTGTACCATTTATCCCAACAAGTGGTGTCCAAGATTGATCCAAGATAGTCTTTTCTTGACGATGGTGCAGCACTAGTGAAGTTGTCCAATCCTCCTTGGATAAAAAAAGTAGTAGCTAGAAATACATCAAAGTTCATCTTAATCAATTTAACTACTTCATAATTTACATTTCTTATTCCTTCGGCTGTCAGTTTATTATCTACAATAAGTTTTGCATGCTTGCTTGACTTATCTCTACCTCTAATTATCTTTATTTGATGATTATCTATTTCAAATTCTATTTCTACTTCCATCCTAGACTGATCATCTCTAATCAACAAATCATCAGAGGCAACAATGTACTTTCCAAACAATCCATAACATATGGCACCAAATATGGTGCTTTTTCCAGCACCATTTGATCTTCCTACCTCTCCGCAATCTCCCAAAATAGAAGTAAGTCTAGCTTTAGACAAATTTATGTCTACATGTCCAAAGGACAGATAGTTTAAAGCTCTTATTCTGTTAATCTTCATATTCGTAAGTTTCTATTGCATATGCTAAAAGAGCTAGCGCGTCGGCTTGATTGTCGTCAACAATATCTTGTTTCGGGAACCTAATTTTGGCTTCTCTGATCATATCTTCCTTAGACGCTCTGCCGCCCCCTGTTAAAAATTTTTTAAGCGTAGTGCTGTGAACCGCCTGGCATTCTATTTTATACTCTGCGGCTATCTCCTGCACTCTAGTGGACAATCCTACTAAGACTTCGGTTGCTGCCCCTCCTCGATGATGGGGGCGCTCATAAACTATAACTTCTGGTTCCAATTCTTTAACTACTTTAGTGAGCCAGGCTCTAAACTTCAAAAATCTTACCCCAGGACTATCTCCTCTTTTAGGAGAGAAATTTACTATCCCACTCTCGATCTTCTTTTTCTTCTTTTGTGCCCATCCAGTTGTTGTTGCTAAATCTAATGTCAATATATTCATTAATCGTCTTGCATGATCTCGTCTGCACTCTGCTTTATCTCTTCTTTTTCAAACTGTCCTAAATCGTTGTTTTTTAGCCATAAATCAACACATTTGTCCTTATTTTGGTCACGGTTGATTTCCTCTTCTCTTGTCCTATTTTTATGTCTCAATTCTATTTTAGGTGGAACTATGTAATAAGCGCCAGCCTTCTTCAACAGGTCAACCATTTTAACGGTATCTATTTCTAAAACATCATCGCAACTTATAATAGTTTTCACATCAGCGCCCCTCACTCCCTCGACTATTAAATCCTCCACACAGTACTTTTTAGGTTTCGCTAGCCACTTAATGTCTTTTTCTATTTGCACCATTGGCCTATTCTCTATCTCTATAAACTCAAAACCCTTAACTCCTTGTGAGTCAACTTCAATGGTCCAAAATCCCTTTTCGTCATCTCTGTCACTAAAATAAAATCTAGCCGGTGAACCAGGGTAAAGAACCGGTACTCCTTTTGGAGTTTTAAGATGTTGAGGTTTATGAATATGTCCACTTAAAATTAAGCTTACGCCATCTAATTCTTCAATTACAGAAACGCCTCCTGCCAGCATTCTTGTTTCAGACCCTACCACTGCTCCCTGAAAATGATGGTGGGCTATCATTATGGTTGGTGCCTCACCGCCAAGGGAACTAGGTTTTTCCATTACCTGTGTTTTCTTTTGATATGGTCGAATACTTAAATGAACTTTTTCTTCGCGCTTAGTCACCAACAGATCTGCATCTTCTTCATACATTCTATTGTGAGGCATTTCATTCATGTTAGCCAATAAGCCTATTGCTCCAACACCGCCGCTTAGCGGCATTGGATCATGATTGCCGCTTATAACTATAAGATCATCAAACATTCTATTTGCATATTGCAATAGCCTAACTGCTTCAAGTATAAATGCAGGTCGGGGATTTGAATGGTGAAACAAATCCCCGCCTACTATAAAAGTATCACAGTTTAAGTCTTTAGCTTTGTTAATTATCTTATTTACAGAATCTATTGAATCCTGCGTGCGAGATGGAATACCTACCTTATTCTTTGAATGTGTAGATATACCAATATGCCAATCGGCACTAAAAGCGATTTTCATTTCCACCTCTTATTATTTAATATAAGACTTACATTTGGAACTGTAGTTTCAAAAATTTCTGCAATTTTTTCATTACTTATATTTGCAACTTTTTTCATTTTTCTCATAATTTCCACATGAGATAAATCTAGTTTTCTAGTCCACTCAGACACAATGTAATTTCTATTTTTCTCAATCATATCTTTTACATTATCCTTATGCGTCCCAATAAATAGATGTGTCGGATTTACACACAGCCTATTATCACACTTATGACAAACGCACGTTCCTCTGAAATCAGAATCTGGCAAATCTATGATTTCTCCATAAACTAGCCACCACGCTGCACGATGGGCGATCATATAGTATTTTCTATTATTTAATTTTCCAAAATAGAAATGTCCATACCCTCTCGCCACGCCTTTAGTGCTACCTTTCCATATCCAGCATCCAAATCCTTCATGTGGAATTTTCACTTTAGACCAAAATCTTTCCTCAATTCGATCTCTATTTTCTTCTACAATTCTTGTTACCGCCTCCCTCATCTATTCTTCTTCTACTGCATCGAGTTCATCCGCCAAAGACTGATACAACTCTTGATCACTCTTTAATGCCTCAATCAGTCCCTTCCTTCCTTGATACTTCTCTTCGCCATAAAAATACCAGGCACCTTTTTTTAGAACCACTCCCTTTTCAACTGCGTTCATAAATACATCGGAAACTATATCTATTCCTTCTGCATAATATATAGGAAATTCAGTTTTCCCAAATGGTGCAGCTACTTTATTTTTTGCAATTCTAACCTTTACTCTATTACCGATAAACTCTGGTCCTTCTTTTATCATCTCACCTTTTCTAACTGACATTCTAACAGAGTAAGCATGCCTCATCGCTCTTCCACCTGGCGTAGTTTCGTTTGGACCATAACCTGACCATCCACCACCAAACTTTTCTCTCACCTGATTTATAATAACAAATACAGTGCCAGCCCTAGATAGTTTTGGCATAAGTTTACGCAAGTTTCCCGTGTTCACTCTAGCTTGCAAACCTATCTGCTTTTGTAGATCCTCTACGTCACCTTCAATTTCTTTCTTTGTAGGCATAGCTGCAATAGAGTCTAGCACTATCATATCGGGAGGCCTAGGACTATCAAGTAAGGTATTAACTAACTCATAAGCCTGCTCGGCATAGTCCGGTTGTGCTATTGCTAGCTTTTCAGTATCTACACCAAGCACTCCTGCCCATACTGGGTCTAATGAATGTTCAGCATCAAGAAACACTACAATACCGCCTGCCTTTTGGCAGGCGGCAATGCATTGCAGCGCTAAGGTAGTTTTTCCCCCACTCTCTGGGCCAAACAATTCTACAATTCTTCCCCTCGGCAACCCTCCGACCCCCAATGCTTTGTCTAGAGAGCCAATCCCCGTAGAAATTGCATCTACCTTTAGCTTAGAATTTTCCCCTCCTAAGCTCATAATTAAGCCAGATTTTACTTGCGGTTTCAGACAAGCCATAAAAGCTTCATAGTCATCTCCTGGCAATTCATCTTCTGATGTTTTCTTTTTTCTTTTCAAAGTTCCCTTTACCATTCTACGTCAAGTTCCTCTTCCTCTTCTCCTTCTGGGACAGTAACTTTCGGCTTTTTCTTTGTAGTCTTCTTCTTACCTACCATTGTTTTTTTAGTTTTTTTTACCACTGGTTCTGAAGCTTCTTCTGTCTCATCTGCTTCATCACCATCACGATCACTAACTTCTGATTCTGACAACGGACTCATAAGTTCAACACCACTATTTGGCTTTTTCTGAACCTTACTTACGTTACACCACGGCTGTCCATCGTCTCTCAAAGAACTTCCATGAGAAATATAAATCATACATGGACGACCTACAATGTCATCAATATCAATTGGATCTCCCTCTTTCAGTGGACCAAAGAATGCTTTGAGCCAATCTCTTAACTTACTCTTTGGGTGAGTACTATTCTTTGCCAAACCTGTGAACGTCTTACCAGCATGTTCGCCTTCAGTTACTTTGAAGAAAAGCTTCCATCTGTCTTCAAGCTCTCCCGTAAAGTGATTCTTCTGATCAGCTACAAATTCAATCTTGCCAACTTCTGCCATGTAATAATCTTCTGGAACTGCCTCGTAGCTTCCACCTTGACCACCTACTGTTATAATTCTTGCCATACTACTAAATCTCCTCTTCTATATTATTGTCTTTATAAAACCTCTTAATGTCTCTTTCTGTCAACTTCTTAGCTATTACGAATAGCTTATCAGAATGTTTCTGCAACTCCTTAGCTCCACCCTCCTGTTCTTGTTCAGATAGAGTTCCGGTTACGATATTTCTAATTCTTACAGCAGTGAAATCCTGAGTGACAATTTCTTCTTCATATTCTTTGGTTATCTTGACAATGTCCATTTTATACCCCCTCTACCTACCAAATTCTTCGTTTTACTCTTAGTATACATACTACCATTTTTGGCCAAAAAGTCAAGCTAAAAAGCCCAAAAATGTTAACTTTTATTCACTTGGCCCGTACCCTTGATTTTCTGTGTATTTCAACACAGCTTTCAATGTGTTAGCACTTTCCATAGCCGAAGACCAGAACGCTCTAATATATTTAACATTCCCTTGAGCCTCGGCTAACCTCTTTCTATTATCTTTCGATTTCATTTCAGCCAAGGCTTTTACATAAGTATCTGTTGGTTGTCTTGGCTTATCTATATCGCCCCTTTTATATCTTTCATACTTCTCTTCATATTCTGTTTCCAACTCTTTCCTAGCGTCTAAGTAAAACTCTCCTTCCAACTGATTCTTAAACCTGCCCTCTGCTTTGTGTAAAATTCCCTCAAAGTGAGCAGACACCGCTGCAAACCTGTCTCGCAAATAAGCAAGCCTAGCTAAATCGTCGGTTAAACACTTCCTATCCGTATCACCTGCTATTGTCGGAACGCCTCTCCTATATTTATGAGAGATAACCAAACACATTGTTATAATTTCTTTTAGGGATTCATTTTTGGGTAATACTAAATCTTTGGTGATCTCTTCAATATCTACGTCCTGGTCCCCTGCAATAGTTAAAATTCTACTCATTTTATTCTCCATCATATCCGTGAGGTAACTCTACCTTTTCATATCTCCTTACTATATAACTCTTTCTATCCGACATAGCTAAGAAAAATATACCACAAGAGCCAATCTTCAACTTCTTACTATAATGTCCCCATTGGCTAGCAAAGATAACAATGTCTTTGAAGTCCTCTAAAGTCTTCAATGACACAAATGCCATTTCATTTCCCTTCTTGTCTATGTGAAGCTTAATCCCATTAACTACTCCACCCACCGCCAAAGTACCTGGCATTACCATTCCTATCTTCTTGAAATCAAAATTATTTCTAATGTAGCTCAGCGGATCGTACACAATGTGAAAACCAAAATATTCAACTTCCTTTTGAGCCAAGTCAGCGAATGAAGGACTGTCGTACAATTCAACATCTCCATAAACCTTACCCCAAACTTCTCTATCTTGCTTTTGTGTTACATAGTGATTTGTTTCACCAGAACCATATGTTCTTAATCCGTTATAAAATCCTTTCATTTGATTTGCATGTTCAATCTTCGGTCCATCTTCATATATAGGCAGTCCGTCAAACAGTCCCAACTCGGCCATTATCTGAACTTTTCTTTTATTTAAAACACGCCAATCAATGTCACTATAGAAAAAGTCCATAATAGAATCATACGGCCTATTATCGTTTACCATATCTAACACTTTCTTACTAAGACCTTTAGTGTTTTCTAGCCCAACTTTAATTGTTTCTTCATCTTCTACACAAAAATCTACACTAAAATTATTTAGATCTCCAATTTTAATATCAACCTCATATGTGTTATTGAAGTACGCCAAATATTCTTCAATTTTTTCTAACTTCTCCTCATTGTTCAAGCACGATGTTAAAAATTCATAAGGATAGTAAACTTTAAGCCACTGACATATATATCCAATTAAACTATAAGACACACTGTGAGCTTTATTGAACAGATAACCAATTTGCGCCATCACTTGGTCGATGACATCTTCAGCTTCATCTTCATCAAATTCACCAAACCCTCTATTTTTAGCTTTCTCTATCCAATCGTCTAACACAGATTGTGGTTTCGCCCCCTTATAAACCTTCTCCATGTCATTTCTCATCAAATCAGCCTCGCCTTCATCTAATCCCAATTTCATCATAATGTGGATTATCTGTTCCTGATATATAATGAGCCCCTCTGTTGGTTCAAGTACATCCTTTAGTTTGGGATGTAAAAACGTTACTTCTTCATCTCCTCTTCGCCTTCTAATAAAACTCTTATCGATTCCAGCTTTCAAAACGGCTGGACGATACATAGTGTTACAGGCTGACAAGTCTTCCATGTTCTCAACGCCTATATCGACTGCCAAATCTGTCATACCGCTACCATGAAATTGAAATACTCCTACTGTGTCTCCTTCGTTAAACATTTTATAAACTTCTGGATCGTCAACTGGAATGTCCTCTAAATCTCCATATGTCATTCCTGCCGCTTTTGCAGTATCTGCAATTATCGTCAGAGTTTTCAATCCCAAGATATCCTTCTTTAAATATCCAAACGCCTCCAGTAAATCTTTTTCAATTTCTGTGATTATATTTACATTGCCAGCCGTATCTGTAGTTCTTCGTAGCGGCAAATAGTCACTAATGTTTCCATTTGTAATAATGATAGCTGCTGCATGAGTTCCGAAGTTTTTTATATTTCCATCTAACTCATCCATGTAAAGATTTATATCTTCATTTTGATCTACATAATTTTTTAACTCTTTGTTCTTCTCTAAGTTGTTTTCCCAATTATCAGTGTGGTCAATTTTCTTAGCAATATCATTATACGTATTGTACTCACATCCCAACGCTCTTGACACTTCCCTAAACAAAGAGTTTGAAGTAAATCTGTGATATGTGGCTACCGCAGCAACATTTTCCTCTCCCCATCTATCTTTCATATACTGAAGAACTTCACCTCTACGACGCTTGCATACATCAACGTCTATATCTGGCATTTTTTTGCGGTGTGGGTTCAAAAAACGCTCAAAAGATAGCCCATATCTGATTGGGTCAATTTGAGTGATTTCAAGTAGCCAGGACAGTAATGAGCCTGCCGCTGAACCTCTGCCTGGCCCTATAGGAATCCCTTGTCCTTTTGCCCATAGAATAAAGTCTTGAACCATGAAGAAGTAGTCTAAGTACCCCATCTTCTTAATCAGATTAATTTCTTTCTGTATTCTCTTAGTATACTCTTCTTTTTTTCCTTCAACAAATTTGTGTTTGCGCTTGTTCCACCCATGAGTGACCACTTTCTTCAAGTACTCTTCCTTACTCATTCCCTCTTGCAATGGAAACTTTACCAACTTATGAGAATTGTCTATGTCCACGCTGCAACTTTCAGCTATTTTCATAGTGTTTCTGCATGCGCTTTCGAAAATTCCAGTCGTCATGTTTCCGTGATTTGCTACCCACAGACTTTTCAACTCATCATAAGAAGCTACGTAGTGTCCTGTAGTTCTATAGCCTTCAAACCCACAAAACTCCAAATCCTTCTTTCCTCTGCCCTTTATGTAATCAATGAACTTACACATGCGGTGCGCTTCTACACTCTCTGGAGAAACGTAGTGATAATCGTTAGTTACTACCAACGGCATCCCTACTTTTTTCGATAGCATGTATATTTTTTCATTACATATCTTTTGTTCTGGTGCTTCGTTGACTTGCAATTCAGCCACCACTCTCTTACCAAAGATGTCTTTTAGTTGCTTCAAGTGTGCCAACGCCCCATCGAGATTTCCATCCAAAATCATCCTATTGGCTTTTCCCTGTAGGCATCCTGAAAGCGCTATCACACCTTCCGAATGTTCTGCAAGATAATCCCAATCAGTTCTTGGTCTATAATAAGTTCCATTTCTTGCAGCGTCTGACACGACATGAAATAAATTTTTAAGCCCTGTCCCATTCTGAGCTATCAAACCTACGTGATTATACTTCCTATGCTTCTTATTTAAAGCATCGCGCTCAGGCTTGCTCAATCCCTCTTTTTGCTCATCTGTTGGTCCTAGTTGCAATCTATCTTCTACTATATACGCCTCTACTCCCAAAATAGGATTTATTCCTACAGCCTTTGCTTCTTTGTAAAACTCAAAGATTCCAGCCATAGTTCCATGGTCCGTTAGTGCTATATGCTCTAGTCCAATCTCTGCTGCTCGTTTGCAAATGCTTTTTACATTTGAGCAAGCGTCCAAGATTGAAAAGTCACTATGTCCATGTAGAGGGGTATATTTCATTACTCGTCTGCGCCTTTCATTAACATTCTCATCATATTCATCAACGAATCCATTTGGTTATAAAGTTGGTTTGCTACTTCCTTGAATTTCTTTTTTGACTCAAAATCGTTAGGATTTGGCAAGTAAGCTCTCAAATCTTCATCTAAAACTTCAATATTTTTTCTTAAAGTTGAGACAGTCTTTTTTAGTGGTCTTGGTCTATCTTCTCTCTCGACACCACCATATTTGTCCGCTATATGTTTTATAGTTTTCAACTCTACCTCTTCGTGCAATTCATTTAGAATTTTATCCCAATCTGCATCCTTTCCTAACTTGGAAAGTACAAGAAGTTTTGCAACTCCCAGTTTGTTTGCTAAATCTATAGAAATCCTTGGTAATACATATCTTCCTATTCTCAAATAACCAGCAACAGCATGCCTAGAAATTCCTATTCTATCTTTGCAAAATTTAGTCCACGTCTGTCCATCGTCATCTTCTCTCTCAAAGAATTTTTCCTTAAGTTCTTTGAACATGACACAGATCAAGTACAGTGAAGATGTCATCTGTGCTTGTATTCTATCAACGTAATCATCCTTTGTCCACTCTTCTCTATGTGTCGATTGTTTTTCTAGCAATTTTACTTTACTCATCCCTTCTCCTTTCAACAGAAAACTTATCATCCTCTTCTATGACCTTCCAATCTCTTAAATTATCCAAAGCCATTACCCAACTCTTAATTGTCTTTGCAGTTGGCGGCTTACCTCTAGTTTTAGGCAAAGCCTTCTTAATGTCTTCTAAGTTTTGTGGACCAGTCAATAGAGTTTCCATTAGTTGGCTTTCTCTTGTTCCATCTAAGAAAGGATTTGTTGGTTCTGCTATCACTGGCTCTTGGGGCGTTGCGATTACCGTCACAGCCATCGCTAGCGCTTTAGCTAACACTTTCGCTGCCAACTCATCTATATTTAGATGTTCTTCCAAATGTTCGTCAACTGTACGCTGTGCTATTGGAGTTGGTGCTGACGAATCATGCACCTCAACAAAATCTCCCTCAATTACTTCATCTTCTTCGTCCTCTTCAAAATCGTAATCTGGTTCCACATTTTCTTCTTCACCTATCTCTACATAACCTTCTTTAAGATCAGTATCTGTGATTTCCTCTTCGTCTTTCAAGGTCCACTCTTCTAGACACTCTTCACACTGAGCCTCACTATAATCTTCCGTTATTAAAATTTTTCCATTACATTCAGGACATTTTTCATTGTACTCAACTACATATTCATTTGCCATAACCCTCTCCTATCTATTTAATTTAAAATCAATGATATATAAGTCGTCACTGATCTGTCTACTTATTTGACTCATCGCACCTCTTTCTCTAGCCCACTTCATCAACGTTTCTGCATTTCTTGCACTAATTACTAATGATTCTAGAGGAGATCCAGACAGAGTAAAGCTCAAATGCTCCTCTGCTTTTCCTAATTCTTTTCCTAACAGGAATGCACTATTTCTGTCTAACCCAGTTAGATCTGTTTTCACTTCATCTTTGCCATCAAAATAGTCATCGAAGATTGGTGCATACTCTGTCATATTTTATATTCCTTCCAAAAAATTTCTATCAAATTCCTTATAAATTCTTAACCCATAAGATTCCTTCAAAGTTTTTATTCTATTTTCGCTAGGCCTAAGGCACAACATCTGTCTATAACAATCCAATTCATATGCATACCTACTAGCCACAGCTTTAACTTTATGTGACCACCACAAAGCTCCTGAAAAATTTCTATCTCCAACCATATAGTCAGTAAAACACCCTACAGCGCAATCTACTAATATTCTATTCACCTGGGTAGACCACAACATTAATTCATCAACCCCTCCGCGCTTTCTTCCCTTTATTATTGGCTTGCCTTTAGGCCTTCTGTCTCTCTCTATTACAAAATAGTCAATTAGAAAAGCACTCTCGCCTTCATCTGACTTAGCTAAATGCCAATACTTGTCCACCATGTTTACTGAAAATCCAAACTTGTCTGGCATGTCGCTATCTTCTGGAATCATGTTTACCGTTGCTAATCTATTTCTTAAAAATAGAGTAATATTGGCAAAACACTCCAAATAATTAATTGCCTTATGAGAATAAAGTAATGCCGTTCTAGCCTCTTGTCCTTTGGTAGCTACCACATACCCATGTTTGTTTTTTATCTTCATCTTTTTAAGTCCATCTGTTTTTGATCATCCCCACTCTAGAAGAGTTATCTAAAGCTACCTGCATTTCTTTCTTGGTACACTTGTCTGGATCTTTTCCTTTTGGCAACAACACTGTCTTTACCTTCAACTGCGGCGTAAGAAGCTTGATCGCCTTCTTTTGTGCCCTTGCGCCTGCCGAATCCTTGTCATACATGTCATAACACAGACAGACCATTTTCCAGTGTTTTTTAATCGTTTTTGCTTGTATATCGTCCATTCTAGCCCCAAACGTAGAAATCGCTGGATATCCCCACATGTTCAATCTTATCGCACACCACATTGATTCTACTACAATCACCCAGTTCTTCTTTATGGCATTATTGATGTTAAACAATAGCCCCGTAGTTCTCCCTCCATTATATTTTCTTCTAGAAGTGGGATGTTGCGCAATCCACATAATGAGTTTCCCTCGCTTGTCCTTAACGGGTACTACAATCCAATTATACACTGGATTATTTTCGTAGTCAATAGACACTCCTAAACTAAATTCTCTCGTCACCTCCAACGCTTCCTCCACCGAATACCTTTTCCTCTTCTCAATCAGATATTTTGCAATCAAAGGCTTTATTTGTTTCATTTTTGGCAAGACCTCTTTTGTTACGTCATCATTGCTAGTCTTGTCCCACCCATCAATTAAGCTCTCTAATTGATGTACTGTCTCATTAGTAAACGATCCTTTAGCTAATTGATTTAATTTTAAAATTTTTGCAATCTGCCCTTCGTCATTCACACCGGTAACGTTCTTCATAAAGCGAATTATGTTGCCAGAACCGCAACCACAATTCCAAACTCCCTTTTTCGATCCTTCTCCAACGTGGATACCAAAACTAGGAATTCTATCTTCGTGAAAAGAAAAAGGGCATCGTCCAAAAAATTCTTTTCCATTCCTCTTTCTCAAACTTGGAGCATACTTTTTAAGTATCTCTAATATATCAACCTTGGCGATTGACTTTTCTAATTCTGTAATTCCTCCACATATTAAAATGTTATTGTTCATTTTCGTATTTATTCCTCAATGCTCTCCAGCCTTCATGTATAGTTATTCTGTGAAAATTAGGATTCACTGTGTAAAATTCTGTTTTAATTCCCGTAGACCTTACCTTCATCACTTGCACTGTCGCCCCTCCCTGTGCCTTCATCAAACTCGTATTTATGAAAGCGTACAGTCCGTTCACGTTTGTTGAAATACCTAACTTAGATGCAGCGATATCTCCAACCTCCACTGTTTCCTTCTCATATGCATCTGGTCTTAACTGTGCGCTAGATACCACACCAATATTATATTCTATAGCAAACTCTTTCAAATCCTGCACGACCTTGTCCACAGCTTTATAATCTTGCAGTCTTCTATCTACTGGCTCCATCAAACCAATATAATCAACTACAACCAATGCCGGATTGAATCCTCCATTTATCTGATTGTTCATAATCGCCTTAACGTCACCGATATTGAACGACTGTCCCATGCAAACGATTTTCAAAAGATTGTCTGGAATTCTATTTACACTCGATTCCCAATCCTCTATCTCTTCTTGTTTGAGCATATGCATGTGGAACTTCGGATGGTCAATATTACTGAAGTGTGCATCAAATCTTAGGGCGACTTCTTCTTCGGTGTCTTCTTTGGTTATATACAGAACTGGATATCCCATCTTCACAACATTCGCAGTTACGTGTTGCTTCAATACACTCTTACCACCTCCAGTTCTTCCCACTATCACATGTAACTCACCTCTTGTAATAGATCCAAAATTGTCATCGATAGGCGGAAATCCAGTAATGATGTTTGTATCTGGAATAGCTTCTTGTACTTTTATCTTTCGATCTGGGAAGTTTTCTTTCCAGTCGATAATCACCGACTCCGTTCTCATAGCTCTTCTATTTAAATCTTTCAAATACTTCTTAAAAGAGTCTTCAGCTTTGACAACGTTATCTTCCTTTAAAAACATAACCACGTCTCTAATTAGAAGATCCATTCCTCTTTTTCTAGTTACCAACACTAACATGTCACACTTCTTTTTAAAGTAAGAATGATTCATCTTTTTAATCTTCATAGATGACAGTCTCTTAATTAATGTTACATATGACTTCTGATTTTTTTCTGAAACAAATGGATCGCTTTTGAATCCACTTATTATCATCGTGGAACTTCCGTCGCTTCCTGAATCAATATCATCTTTTATCTTACTGAAGATAAAGTTTGTATATCTTGAAGGAGAAATTGATTTATGCACCGTAACAAAGTCAGTCTCATTTAGTTCTTTCAAACCAAACACCGCCAATCCTTTGTCCTTCATCATCATTGCTAAAATTTCTTCTTCCAGTTCAACGTCTGCTGTTCTCATTCCCCGTAAATTCTCCTCGCTCTAGCCTCCGCACTATTAAATGAAACGTCCCTAAGGTTCGGGTAGTCTTTCTTAAATGCTATTACCTTCATGCACTGCTTGACGGCTTCTAAACACGACTTACCGTACTCTTCCCCTATCTGTTCTACTGAATAGTTTGTGGACATGAATGTGATCAGTCCCTTAGCCGCTCTGACCCTCAAAATATCATCCAAGATCATGCCAAACTTTGATCTATCAGTAATTATCCCCGTGGATCCTATTATAAATTCTTTACCTAAATCATCTATAAAAGCGACCTGTTTACTTCTAAAATCATTCAAACTGTACACTACTTCTCTCTTATCATATCTACCCGCTCCTGCGGCGAGTATCATGTCTGATGCCGTACTATAGATTCCTCCAGAAGGGAATACTATGTTCAAAGCTTTTCTCAAACACAAAGACAAAAGCGCCGTCTTCCCTGCCCCATATGGACCAACTATCATTAGTCCTACATTATGATCTAGGTTCTTATCCATATTCTTCAAATATTTGTTCATCCAAGTTTTAACCTGCTTAACTCTTGGATCTTTCTTTAACTCTTCACTACCCGGATAAGACTTCAAGGTGTACTCTACATACTCACTTGGAACGCCTGCTGCAATGGCTATTGATTTATTTCTAAAAGATGAATCACACTTGCATGGCAATTGTTGCCTGTATCCATCAGCCTTAGGACATTTACATTCCCTTGTCATTCTCTCTTTTAAAGCATTTATGGCCTTCACTCTCTCCTCGTTTGTCAACATTAGAACGACACCTCAACATCCTTACTATAATCTGCTCCCTCGTTACCCAAAACTGTACCTGACTGTTTTTTACTTTCTCTGTCCATAATGAAATTTCTAAAGGTGGCCTTTGAAACAAAGTTGCCTACCGTAACAGTTTTACTATAAATAAACTTCTCTAACAGCCAGTCTATAAATTCTTTATATCTTTCCTTCTGTTCCTTTAGGTCGCTTATCTTCATCATTCTACCCAACCCTTGGACACCGTTCTTCACTATGCTTCTCTTTTTAAGTTCCGTAATGGAAATATATGTCGGACCAAATCTCACAGTAACACTGTCATATATGTAGTTTGCAAAATCATCCAACCTCCAATCATCTATATACTTGTCCTGATATCTCACCACCGGCTTCAAAATGATCTCTCGGTTCTTCTCAGTCTTGACTATTTCTCTCGTACCCATCTCTAAACTATACTCGAAAATGGTCCTAAGTGAAAGACTTGGTTTGGCTTTTTTCACCCTATCCTTGGAAGTCATGATGTACTCACCATTTAAAACAATAAAAGGCCTAGAGCCAGCAATTGCTATATGTATGGTGTCAACTCCTACATTCCCTATTTCTATGGTTTCGCCGTAGTCACAAAACTCAAAAATGAATTGCCAATCGTATGCGGCCAACTCTTCCTTTATCCAACTGCCATTATCAAACCCCTCAATCAACATTTCCAATAGCACATGAATATCTTTTGTTTTCTTTTCTACTTCCCTATAGATTAAAAATCTTTTCCAACCCTGCTCATAAAAAATTTTAGGAAGCCTCACTTGATTTCGTAACGCTTCCTTTGCTTTCTCGTTTAGAGCTATGTTTAGTTTTTTAATTATGTCTCTGATAGCATACCCGTATGAGCCTAATAGATAAATATCAAATTTTGTTTGGTTTACATGAGTATCATACATTCTTTTTCTGTTAGATTTTTATCTATTATCCTCTTCGTTATTTCCTTCTTGGCTACCAATAAACTTTTAATCTTCTCTTCTATCGTGTCTCGTGCAATTAAGTCAATAATTGTCACCTTCTCTTTTTGTCCAACTCTGTGGATGCGGTCTTCAACTTGTTCATTCATAGCTGGATTCCAAAGGTTGTCATATCTAATTAAATACTCTGCACCTTGGTGCCAAACTCCATCGATTTCAATTCCATGTAAATCGATAGCTTGCGCTCCTGCTGTATCCATTATGAAAACACGAATCTCTTCGTTTGTCAAGAAGTCCACCTGCCTTTTTCTTCTCTCCTTGGTAGTTAGCTCTCCTGTGAACACTACGCTCTTCCAGGGCAACCACTGATGTAAGATGTGACACATCTTAGCGAATTTAGTAAAAACTACCACTTTGGAAATAACTGTTAATTCTTCTAACAATTCATACAGTTCTTTCATTTTTGTCGATGGTTTTGTCCATTTACGATCTATTAAGGTAGGTGTGTTGACACACATCTGCCCATACGATAGCAGCCCAATTGGCAAGCAAATATTGATTTTTTCATTTATTTCTGGAGACACCATATCTAGTTGCTGTCTCTTGATTTGCTTATATAATTTTTTTTCTTCGGTGCTTAAATCTATGTAATGATCTAAATAGGCTTTATCTGGTAATTCTTTCCAAACGTCCTTTTTCAGTCTGCGTATCATTACTGTTTTGAGTTTTTCCCTCAAGCTCTCCATATTTCTGTATTCAGTAATTCCACCCCAGAAATCAGTAATAGTGTGGTAACTTAAACAATGACCTTTGTTTACAAAAAAATCTCTATCTATAAAGTTCATCACTCCATACAGATTCTCGACTCTTCCATCTAACGGTGTCCCCGTCATGCCCCACCTGTAAGCAGCATACCTTCCTATTTTATAGCAAGCCTTGGCGCTTATGGTTCTGGAATGCTTAATTCGATGAATCTCGTCCACCACCACTATAGACTTAGACCACATCTCTCTTAACTTCTTATTTCTATTCGGAAATAACTTTTCTATGTCTTTCTTAAATGTATCCAAAGACACCAAATAAAACTTGTGATCTTCTTTGTACAAGGGTAATCTTTTATTAGCTTTTCCTCTAACTACAACGTAGTCAATATCTTCATCGTGGAACATAGTCTTTATTTGATCACACCAATGTTCCATCCCACTCTTAGTTACCAAAAATATTGCATGATTCGCCTTACCTTGTTTTATCAAAAGGCTTGCTGCCGCTAAAGCTTGTCCTGTCTTTCCCAACCCCATTTGATCAGCGAGTAAGGAATTTCTTGAAGCTAAGAATTTAACCCCGCCTTCGTGAAAAGGAAGCAATGGTCTTTTTAGGTTCAAGTCTGGTAACTCTTCTCCCTCACTATTCAATAAAGAAATTTTATCTCTTAGTGGTCCACTCATTCTTCTACTTTTTAAATTTTCTTTGTCCAGTCCATTTTTCAATAAACAAAAATCGTAGATAGAAATTATGTATTTGTTATCAAACTCTAAATAGTAAGGCAAAGAGTCGATAACTCTTCTCAGTGCTATCGACTCTTTACTTTCGTCTGTCCAAACTACTATTCTGCTTTCCTGCTTATGTATGTCCGCGCAGATCATTTATTTTTTTTAGCAGTATGGCAAGGTGAGTTGTCTAATGCTATTGCGACGACATTCCTCATGAAAACCATACATCTCGTCTATTTCTTTTTTCGCCAAACCCATATTTTTTGGGTAATTTATTTTTGTTGGATAATTTATTCTATCCTCAAAATTTTTCTCCAACCTAGTTATCTCCTCTTGCAACTCTTTAACTTTAGCTTCAAGATCAATCACGCTTTCGTCTGAAACCCACACGTCGATTAAATCTCTAAGATCATTTTTGGTCTTATTGAAATCCTCTTGTAACCAAGTAAACGCCTTGTCATTCCAATAGGCTTTTCCTGTTTCTATGGCTTTCAAATCTACCAACTCTAACTGCTTATCTATAGTTCCCTGCAACAGTGCAGCAAAAGCATATACTGGCATCAAAACAGTGTCTACAATAAGTGCTGGCCACATCAACGTTCCCTGTATGGCTCCCTTCCCCTTTGCCATTTCTCTCACTGTATAGAACATTAGCTTTTTCTTCCAACCCAAAAATCTAATCGTCTTCCATGTTGCTGCGAGCGTCACTAAAGTAGCACATGTGTATAGCCAAATATTTAAATAATCCATTGTCCTTCTCCTTATTTTCTATTATACTTCATATTTCCTTAAAATCAAGGGAAAACTATATCCAGACCATTCCTTGCCGGATACTCTAGTCCACCCGGTCCAAAAAACTTTTGATGTCTCATCATGTCTGACGGCAACATAGCCTCTCTGTGTGTGAAATCAAACTTAACCTTTTTAACTTCTGGTGTAATTCCTGCTGTCGTGGTTGAAAAAACCACCCTGTATTGAACGAACCTTGAAAGCTCCATCGGAGGAACTGCTGGTCCTGGTGCTGGCACCGCCGAATCATTTATTTCAAAAAGTCTAATATTCTTTATTGACAAATTGAAACCCTCACTCGCCTCACTTACTTTAAACGCCAAAGTTCTAATGTAATCCCAATTTCTTTGCCCCTCAGGCCAATCAGTTATATCCCAGTAAATTGTTTGCGGCGTACCTATCTTACATATCTTTGTCACTAATTTAAATGGCGGCAAAGCTGCGTTAAACGGCTCTTCAATTGGGTACGCCAACCCATGCATTACGTGTAGTTCTAAGAACATTCCAGCCCTATCAGATTCTACTTCGAACGATAAATATTTCGCTTGCGTTGTCAGCGACGAAGACACTATTTCTTCAGATACAAAATATACAAACTCCTCAGATACATTTGGTATTGTTCCAACCATATTAATTCCAATAGTCGATCCTCCTTCTTGTATGGTAGTAACGATTAAGGAACTTGACTCTGATGAAGTTGGTCCTGTGTAATCTCCAAATGCAAAACTTTCTGTATTGCTGATCGCTCCATCCACCGAAGTAGACTTCCACTCTGTGGCGTCACTCATGTCTTCTTGTTCAGCCGTTCTGAATTCTATAGCGACATTTGTTCCCGCATCCAAAACGCTCTCTACAAATGAGTCTGGCAACTGTGTAGGAAAAGAAAGTGAATTTATAAATAGCGGAACGCTTTCGATAGATCCTTCTAACGGAAATCTATTATTAATAATTAACCCATTTAAGTCTTTTAAAAATCCCAATATCGCATTGTTCGAATCGTTAAATTCTACTTCACTACAACCCAAATTTTGTTTTTTGAAATCTTCTCCAACGTGTTCAAAATTTATAGCGTTACTAAATGATGATGCCATTTATGTTCTCCATGTTACTATTATATCAGATACGTGTGCGCCAATGCCTAACTCGCTTAACATTTCCACTTCAATTCTATATGGTTCCTTTTCTGCAAAAGTCCCCTGTATTCCGCTAATTACTGTCTTATCTAGTACAAAGTTTCTAACGTGATGTGCTTCTCCCACTTTATCACCGTCCGTGTCATAAACCTTAATGTTTACATTTGTATCACTTGCACCACTAGACACTCTACTATAAGCGGTTACATTACTTATCTCTACATGCCCCATTGGCACGTATGGCCTAATAATGATTTTAGATTTAGCCAAGTCTTGCAAAGCAAACCACGATTGCTGCGTTTTATTGTTTACTGCATCATAAGTTGCTTCCAACCAACCTGGCTGAACGCCTGATGTAGTTGAGTTTGGATATTCTGGAGACAAGAATTGATATTCAAAATCTCTCAATAATAAGTGTTTATGAAGGTCGTCTGCATTCGAACCATTGATTAATGGTTTTAAGGTTGAAAAATCAATTCCATCAATTGATATTCCCGAATCAACTTCTAAATTTCCTTGTAAAGTATCACCAAAAATAGACAACACATTTGGACTAACTGCAAATGGTGCTACACCACTAGCTGTTAACCTATGTGGATTTATAGCACTCAAGTGGTCGTCAAGGTTTGACCCATAGTCGCTAGGATCAAAAACTTTATATTCCTCTCCATTACCTCTTAACACCCCAAAAGCATCTCCGCTAATAGATCTGATTCCTACACCAGACATAGACCTTTGATCATTAAACTCCCAATGATCATGTACTCTAGTTATACTAAATACATTGACTCCACTTTCTACTATGATGTTTTCTTCTATGAAAAATCTCTCTTCAAATTGAGATAAACTTTCAAAAATGGCATCAGAGTCCATCAAAATCTTTTCTGCCGTTAAGTCATTTTCCACTATCACATCGTCATTAGTAATAAATGTTCCAGGCGGTCTATCTACATTGTCAAACACTCCAGATATAATTACAGTCCCTATATCTATTATATCTAATTCTTCTCTAACTTCAATTCCACTTACTACAGCGTCTGTTTGAGTCCACAATCCTCCATGTGGGCTATCATCATAAATGTGAGTTTGAACTGTCTTAAACTCTACCTTATTTGGAACATTTACATCAACTGTCGCTCCCACTCCTGACGATCTCTTTCCCAATATAACTTCGTCTTGTCCTACTACAGAAGTGTCTCCAACTCTAGTTACAAATTCACCAAATTGCCTGCTAGACAGGTAGTCATCTCTTCCACTATCTCCTGTTTCTACTAAACCTATAAACAAATATTGATCTTTTGTTAAATCTAGATCCGTCCAAACAACATCCACTTCGGCCAGATTTTCTACAAATACTCGACCAACAAAGCCTCTAAATTCAGAAAGTCTTACTTCTTCGACAGAATCATCTGTTGAGAATTCTCCTATTTCATAAATTCCCTCACCGTGCGTACCAATAGCCCCCCTAAGTTGGTTATCAACTATGTCAGCAAATCTTCTTTCACATATTTCTGACAAACCGGCTGGGCCATTTTCTACTCCTAGCCCACTCAATATAGGCAAGTCATACTTAGCCGTCTTTGCTAAATAACTAGTACACTGTGGTACTGGTCTTTTAGTGTGAGATATTATAGGTGTTCCACTTGTTGCCATTTATTATGCGCCACCAAAAATTGTATTATATGTAAAAACCAAATCCCCGACAGCAGCATTTGCAACTGTAGTTCCACTCACCGATGACAATTCTACAATCGCCGTGAACACCTCACCTGGAGTAAATGTTCCTGAATTTAACGTACTTGTGTTAATTGATGTAGCCACTGGTGGCAAGGGATTTTGTATCTGTTGTGAATTTGTCAAAGTGTCAAAATTTACACCCGCAGTATCTCTAATTCTTAAGCTTACAAAATTTCCCGCAGTTGCTGGTGATTCCACTGAACTAACTAAAGATATTCCAGAAAGGGGCCAACTTCTAAAATCTGCTGGTACTCCAATTCTTGCTACCACCGCAAACACTTGTTGGCCTGCTGCCGTTGCATCAACCACATAGATTGATTTATCAAACGCCTCTATATATCCTGCAGTCACTGTGGCTGACCCAAATCCTGAAAGCACAGAGTTTGCATATTCTGGTGATAACGCTATAAATTTACTTGGTATTCCCGACATATTGTGAGAGTGCAAGCTGTCTACATTTGACCCATCAATTAAAGGCGTCAATGTGGACGGGTCAATTCCGTCAATCGATATTCCAGACAAAAGTCCTAAACTTCCTTCCAGCGCTGGACCTCCTCCAGCACTTCCCATTATCGGAATTCCGCCAACCTGTTCTGCCGTTACTGCGTGCGGATTACTAAATGCAGCCAATCCAGATACATGATCGTCTAGCACTAAGCCATCTTGTCCTACATCTCGACCATCAATAGTTATTCCAGAATCAACTTCCACATCTTCGAAAAATCTAATTCTACTTCTTAGATCCAATCCGCTAGTAATATCGACTGTTGCCGCAACAATCTCATCAAAAATTGCTAACCCTGTAAATCTCGCGCCATCATTAAATATTGCATTTCCACTTACTACTACGTTTCCCCCAACTGTTAAATCTTGCTCTAAGATAACATCGTCTTGAAATATTGCCGTTCCTGACAATCTAAGCTCTCCTATCACCTCTAGAGTTTGAGTCTTTATCTGTTCAACTGTTAATCCAGAAATAATCATCTGGTCTTGATTTAGAAGAGTTGTGTGAGGATTGACACTATCAGCCAAGTGTTGATCTATTGTAGATATATTTAACCTAGTTATCGGCTGGTCATCTACAGTAATCGTATTTCCAGCCACAGTTGCTTCTGCAATTAACAATCCGTTTTCTGGCACATCTCCATTTAATATACTATCAACAATTACATCTCCAAATTGTCTAGTAGAACCTTCATCACTCTCTATCACTTTTAGATATAATTTGTGAGTTCCGTCTCCAAATAATGCCCAACTTATAGTTTCAGTTATTCTGAAATATAATAGGTTTATAAAACCTTCAGCGGCTGGTGTGCCACCATCTGGATTAAGTGAAACAATGAATCCTGTAGCATCTCCAATTGCTGAAAGCACTCCAGATTTAAACACTCCATGTCCTCCTGAGTGTGCAGAAATAGCTCCCATCAATTGCTGTTCGATTATTTGTGCTGATCTTTCTTCAGAAGATTCAGAAACAAATTGTCCAGCGCCAATTGATTCTATTTTGTAAAAGTCTGTTCTATTTGCGTATCCCATTTATAACCTTACTTTTATGGCCCTGCTTGGCCAGCGCCCTCTTGAAAAGAGGTTCCTCCTTCGCTACCATTTACAATAACGTTTTCCATAACTGCGCCTGGCACCATCCACGCTCCATTTCTTTCCTGCGTAGTAGCGAATCTACTTTTGTCAGATCCAGTTATAATTTTAGAAATAAGTTTTCTAATTTGTGCAAAATATGGCTCGCTAGCACTTGTATTTTCAAACATTGTTTTTCTCCAATTTCTATCTTTGTATCCAGTGTACTGGTCCCGCTTGATTCTCGTGAGGACTCCACTCAAATTTTGTGAAATCAACATATTCACAAGCCAATTCCATTCCAAATGATTTTCGTTCTGCGTCAAAAGTTTTTGTTACTGACTGCACGATTACACTCGTCTGATCAATTCCAGTCTCTCCAGCCTCACTTTCATCTAGTTTTATTATATCATATGGATATACTAAAGCATGTCCCCAAGATCCAAACGATGGAGTAGTTCTTGGCATTATTCCTCTTAAAAATCTCTGTTCCGTGTTTGCTTTTGCTCTTCCTAAATCGTTCCAGTGCGGAGATCTTACTATTAACCACTTTAGCCACGGCACGTATGACGGATCGCTTGTATTAAAAGGCCACTTAGGTTGCTTTTTAATAATTACAACTGGTGCATAATCTACCATAGGGAACTTTGGTTTTGTACTTGCCGGTATCAACGCAAACGTCATCACAGCGTTTCTTACATGGTCAGTTCCAAATGGAACACTTAAAGCTCCCTGGTACTGACTGTAATCTGTAGCCCCTCCTGGTGATCCTCCAGATATTTCATAATAATTCCACTGAGCCTTAGGCGTCTTCTTACTCTTAACTCCCAATGCTACCTCTGCAGGTGCATAGACTATGTTTCCAAATATGTTTGGAAACATAAAGAATCCTGTAAATTCTCTAATTTCTTGCATACATTCCCATAAACTTCTTCCCATTTGAAACATGTATGCTGGCTGCTCTCTATAAGCATTTAACGGCATTAATGCATGAACAGTTGATGGTGGCAAACTACTAACTCTTTGTGCTGGTCCTATATTTTGAGGAAACTTAGGAACGTGTCCAGCGAAGCATCCATTTTTCCTTCCGTCAACGTCCGTCCCTGCCGCCTCCATCATTTCTTTTATAGTTATCTTATCATTTTCATTTCTAGGATCTTGATAAAACAATATTTGATCATCTTTGTATCCTGCCTCCTTAGCTAAACTATAAATGACAGCCAAGTTGCACCACCCATCATAAATAGGTAGATTCACAGCAAACTGTTCTTTTGCTTGTTTAGATACGTCCTCTATGGTCAATTCACAATAACTTTCAGCGCTAGATGGTCTAGAATAGTTTCTTTGAGATATAAATCCTCTCATCTGTATAGGCTGACTTTTATCAGGTATCTCTCCAAGATCTACGTTTCCTAATCCTGGCGGTGCATTACCTGCACCTGGTTTTCTATTTCCACTACTTATTCCTCCTCTAATAGTTATCGGCTTTACTCCAGTAAAATTCCCTTTTGGTTTTTGTAATCCAAAAGTATAAGGTCCACTTTTTTCTTTTCTAGATTTTTCACAATCAAATCTATTCCACAAAGTAACGCTTGCTGATATTTCCTGTACTCCCTGGCTTATTTCAATCAACTTAACATCAGCATTATCAATTTGTGGATTTGGGCTCAACTTAACTACAGCCACTCTAGGTAAACAATGCATTTCTACCTTATATACTATTGGTGAATATATTCTTCTAACCTCAGTATCGTGAGATTTTAAAGTCAATACGTACTTAATTTGATTTTTTTTACTTTTGTTTTGATTGTTTTTAAAGAACTTTTTTTCGTCAGCGTCTGCACCGCCCTTTTCTGTTAAAAATTGTTTTTCTAAAAATACAAAGTCTTTTAAGTATTGAAAATATGGTGTCTTCTTTGTTTTAGCTGACCCACTATCTCCCTTTTTTTTATCTTTACTTTGTGCTGCGCCTGCAATGTCTTCGGGCGTCGGTATTGGAAGTTTTATTTTAGATGTAGAATTTTTTTCTCCAACGTAATCACTTCTAAACTTTCCCTCATAGTCAACCTTCATAAAAAAGAATTCTGGATCAAATCCTATTCCAACTGGTGGAGAAATAAGCTTTCCTTCCTTTACGTGGATAATTGGATTGAAAGAAAACTCTGCTTTTCCTCCATAAAAACCTACTTTTAATTTACCTTCCGGTATACTTATTAATCTGTCAAATTCCCAAACAACGTATCTCTGTTTCATAGTGTTTTCAGTGCTTGGCAATCCAGACGACACTATTAAAAATCTTCCCATAGGGTATATTGTAAGATTTGAAATATCACTTTCATGGCTTTCTTTTTTTCCTGATTCCATAGGGAGGGACATTACTTGCCCATATTGTTTCCAGCCATCTGCGGCTGCCCACTTAAATAGAGCTAAACTTGTCGATCCTCCACCTTTTATAACTAATTTAAACGAATCACTTCCGTCTTGCAGAGTACTTCCTGCCGCTCCACCTTCTTTTGTACCAAATTCTAAAAGTAAAGACGTGTATTCTCCTCCATCGTCTGGAAGAAAAGCAGAATATTGTGTATTCTTCTTCCACTCAGGGCTACTTCTAGCAAATGCTCTAAACTTTTCTGGCATTCTATGAAGTCTGCACTTTATAAAAAATGGCTGATTTTTTCTTAATTTAAATACAGATGTTAGATCTCTCATGAGATCAGCCCCTTTAACGCTTCCTGGCTTCCCTGGCAATTTATTCTTGACGATCCAACTTTCAGTCCTATTGCGTTTATTTTGTTCTATAAAAATTTCCGTGCCAGATGTTTTAGATGTTTTATCTTCAAATCCTGCAACGATGTATTCATATATTGACTTATTGTCAGCCAATGTATCAGTAGTATATGACCCTTGGAGGGGCACACCTGCTATACCTGCATCGAAAGCTGCTGTTTTACTCCCTCCACTTAACACCACGCCTCCCACCGTCATCGCGTTTCTCATTTTAAATCTTTTAGGTCTCAATATCATAGCATTATGTAATAATATTAAAGAAGGTAACGCAGAAGACTTACCTCCAGTAGTTGAGAAGGATGACACCGATCCTGTTCTTTTTTTTACTTTACTTGATCCCGTTCCAGTGATCGCTATTGGAGTAGTAATTTCCTCTACTCCTTGTATTAGATATTTTGGCGCTGGCCGCTCTGAGTTTTTCTTAGAGCTAGGCGAATCATAATTATCAACTCCTTTTTGATATTCTGACGAATGAGTTGTCAAAGTTTGCTCTCTACCAAACACTCTTGGCATAAAATCTTTAGAGTTGTATGAGTGATGTATCGGCACACACATAGAATCATCTAATTTTACATCTACTGCTGGTATTTTTCTTAATAATTTGTCGGTCATTTTTATTCTTTCCTATAAGTAGTTAAGTTCTACTCTTCCTAAATCTGCCGTGTCGCCTGACACTACAAAAAATGTAAAATCTATTCTTACAAAACCATTTTTTACATAAGTCCCTGTAAACTCTGTAGGTTCTCCTACGCCACCAAGAACACTATCAGTTAATGATGCATTTGCTAAATTATGCGCTCCCACATCTACCACTCCATTACAATCTGTTACTCTAACTTGTATAAAGGCTACTCCAGTTGACACATTTAAAACTTGCATCGGAGTTGTCGGATCCCACCCTCTAAATCTGTCTGGCAATACCACTTCCAACACTATTGATACATTTTGAAGTGTCGGTCTAGTAGTTGTTGCTCTAAATCTGTTCGTTCCTAAAAATGATCCTTCTTCTATAGACACTGCATTGTTTGCAGTATTGTTTGGTTGAACTGTTGAAACTACTCCAAATCTCGGACTAAACACTTGCTTCTCAGCAACTACAGCAGCAATTAGTCCATTTAAGCAGTTTAAGATCTTTAAGTTAAACTCCTGTTGATTATTGTCTACATCTCCTGCAACTATTTCAACTGGATACGTTCCATCTGGCGTATCCACTCTAGGTGGAACGATTCCAGTGGTGCTTACATATTCTGCTGGTGATTCTGCTTGTGGCTCCTTGTAAGCCACATATTTATCATCATTCATCGCTCTAACAATCCAAACTTTGTCGCCCTCTTTGAAGTCTGAAGTATCATTCGCCACTACGTCTAAAAATACTACGTCTGTATTATCTATCGAACAGCTTAATTTTCCATCACTAAGCACTTCCTCTACTGTTGCCAAAAACACGCCATTAGGCTTTTGTTCCAAATGTGCGATTCTAGAAATTGAAGTCTTGAGTGCGGTATTGATGATATCAAAACCTTCCTCCAAACCAATTCTCGTCGGCAGTATACTTCCATCTCCTACCGGAACGTGATCTATATGCATATCCTTTACCACCATATCAGCGGCACCTACCTCAACTAAAATTGCACCTATCCTATTATGAACTTTAGTTTGTGAATAGTTTCTATTCACATTGCTATACATATCTGTAATTTTTCCGTTTATATCAGTATTACCAAGCAAGCTACTTCCTGGCAATTCAGAAAAAACAATCATTTCGGTCTGCGGTATCAGTTCTGTCTTAAATCCTTGATTTACAGGTTTGCCAGTTGTTAAATCTATCCAAAATCTCAAATCATCTATCGTGTTAAAAAACTGCCTATAGGATGGCGGTATAATAGCTTTTCTATAAATATCTCCTATAATTGACACTCCCACTGGCACTACCTCTACATCGTCTCTGAACCACTTTGCTGCCAAACTAGTTGTAGCTACCAATTCTTGTGTTCCAATCGGTATTGTTTGATTATCCCACCAATCAAGTACTACCATTCTAAAATAGAAATTAAGCATGTTTTTAAACAGTTCTACAGCGTTGTTTAAATACTCTTGCATTATTTTTCTAATTTTGGCAGCATTTTCAATATTCGCACTTGTGTCCTTATATCCTATAGCTGACATATTTAAATCTATTTCAGTCAACAATAAGCTAGCAGCCGATGGGTCAAAAAATCTAAACATTCCTCCAAACTGACTTTCCCTTATAATGTCATCCCCTACCCACAAAACTCCTTCTGGCAATACACTCTTCTCTTCTTCCGTAATTGTTCCAGTCAAGTCCGTATTTCCTGGGGTAACACCGGCTCCCACACTCATTGGAACATCGCCCTGTAGTGCCGCTGAACATGTTATTATCATTCCGGTTCCAAGCGGTCCTGCGTCAAAGCCAGTACTATAGACAAATGACGGTTCTGCCCCACTGTAATCTACATTCATTTCCGACCCAACAAATGCATGACTAAAAGCCCTACATATTCCCGTTTTTGTTGAAAACTCTGGGGCGACCCAATTAGTAAGCAATATTTTTGCCATAACTGGCGTACCATCTGTATATTTTATAACTCCATCGTCCTTATTTAAACTATACAATATTTCCTCTTCACTTGGAATCGGATCCAATGGATAGTTAGCATTACTACTTGTTATTAATCCTGCAGCATTCGAATTAATTACCGTTGCAGTTGTTTCTGTTGCATTTCCCGCATCCAAATCCCTAAGCGTCTGTTCTGCATCTGCCCAAAATTGATCATTTGCCGAATCGCCTTTTACAAAACTAGCCTGATCTAAACCATAACCAATGTGATGCATACCTTCTATAGTTGACCAACTTTCATGCAAGGTTCCTTTACCATTAATTGCTTCATAGACTGCCTTTTTAACTCCCACTTCCCCTACTATTCCACCTACTATTGTACCATCTGCTCTTTTTTCACCTACTATTTCTCCCAATTTTCTCTCATTGCTCACTATTACAAAAGTTACATTTCCGCCCGCGTCTACTATTGGTTTTATTCTTCCTGCTCTAACGGGTTTTCCTGGTTTTTTATCGTTGTCTGAAAAACCATTTTTATTTACTGGTTTCAATGTCTTTTTATCTAAATAATTTCCATCTTTATCTACATATACGTTAACACCCTCATATTCTGGTTGACCCTCAAAAGCCCCAGGACCATGTTTTCTGCCCGTAGGAAATTGTACAAGTTTCTCCAAGTAAGTACTTTTTGCATTTTCCTGCACTTCCTCTAAAGTCTTATCAAAATCTTTATCTTCTACGTTTATTTTTCCTGATTTAATTTCAACTATTTCGCCATCTTGGTTAAATCCAAATTCAGAATTAACTCTTACTCCTGTAATTTCGCCGTCTGAATTATAATCAGTAATTTCTTGATCTGGCAACTTTCCTTTTGGAAACTTATACTGTATATCTCTTATAGTGTTTGCTGCATTTGCCATCGCTATAGCTGCACCCGGTGTAACATCATATATCATCTTATGTAGAGCAACCTTGTTAGCAATCTGACTCGGATTTAATTTTTTATCTGTTCCCACCCCTTTTCCATTTGGGCTTTTTTTAATTTTTGCTGGTTTTTTCGGTCTTTTTTCTTTTGCATCGTTTAGCAGAGCAAGCAATTTTGCTTTTGCTTTCGGTGAAGTGTTTGGATCATTTAACCTCCTAGAGATAGCAATAACCATGCCCACACTTAGTCCCGCAACATCTCCCCCATATTGAATATTTGTGTCGTCACTTAAGTCTAAATTGGGTGATGGCTCATATGCGTCAATTGCTGTCGGATTATCACCCGTACCAATATGTCTTGAATTATAACTTTCTACAATTGATGCATTAACTTGGCCAAACTTATGTGGAACTATAAAAGAAGCAGCAGCGCCACCGGCTCCTCCTGCTCCCCCTGCTGGCCCGCCACCGGAACCACCTGATCCGCCTGCACTTGAGCCCGACGAGCCACTTGACCCAGCAGACCCTCCACCACTGAACGACCCAACTCTGGTAACCCCTCTGTGCGGAGGAGGCGGTTCAAATGTCCAATTAAATACTGGGACATCTGTAGTTATATGCCAAACGCCTGGAACTTCCCATTCTCTTGTCCCATCTACATTTGTCACCATATTGTTTTTACACTTGTTAGACTTTGTAGGATCTTTATCATCGAATGGAAACTTCTTAAAGAAAAAGAATCCAGAATATGGTTCACATTTTTTAGTGAACGTCCCCGTTGTACTTCCGCCTACAGTAGATACGCCAGTTAATGCTCCGCTGAATTCATTACATAAATTAAATCTCTCTACTGGAAAAAATACTACTGGGCCAGACAAATTTTCAGCCGGAAGACCTTGCTGTCTATCTTGATATATGAAGTGAGAACTAGTTCTGACTTCCAAATGATCATCGTCTGCAATATGTAAAACATCTCTAAACATTCCACATTTTATTTCATCTAATGATGGTTTTGGAGTACCCGTTGGCGTAACGCTTCCATTTGTAGTTCCCGTATTTTCAAAACCAGTGTCGCCCATAATGACTGCGCCGATATTCTGCGTACCATTTTGGTATCCCTTTACAAACCTATTGAATCCTTTTAAGTCTGATGTTATATTGTGCCCAACAATTTTTTGTGTTACGTCCTTACTTCTCCTGAAGACCAACCCACCTTTTATAGTTTCCTGTGGAGAATAATTTTTATTTTCATTTATCCATATGAATAATCTACTGTCTGAACTATCTGCCCCACCTTCATTGTTAATTTTGTCAAACTTTTTTCCACCTCTTATTAAGTTTGAATTTTCTGCCTCTAATGCTTTTGCTGCTGCGACTTCTGCTGCCGAAACTCTAACACTGACTTGGATTTTTCTACCTGGAGTCGAAGGGTCATCTACGTATTTAGTCTCAACCCAATATTCACCTTCAGATTCCAAATTAGACGCTGTACTTCTTAATACAAACTGTCTTTTCTGTCTTCCTTGCGTCCCATTAGTTATTTCAATAGATCCTCTTGTAGACTTACTACCACACCAAGTGTCAACTTTAAAGAGATCATCTAGATCTCCGTACTTGCAATGGTCACCATCGTACACCCATGTAGAATTATTAACAGAAGATCTATCTGGCCTATTCACACAATCTTCATTGTCAGCAATTAACGTTACGGCAACGTTTAGATTAATATCATTAATCGGTCCTTTTTTTCTCATCACCTCGGCAGGCTCATTAAAAATGTACACTATATCATAAGGCAAACCTTTTCCATCTATAAAAGCTACAGCTACAGGACTACCCTGTGTATGCATCAATGCTCTTTGTATGTCTTTATTTTTATTCTTATAAACTGATGATACTGATCCGCTCTTATTTTCTACCGTTGATACGCTTCCCGTAGAGGCGACCTTATTACTGCAATCCTTAGTCTCGTCATTTCCATATCCCTCTATAGAAGATATTGTAACGCCTGCCGATGGGTCTATATTTTGCCAGAATGAAAGTATTAGTTCATCATCGAACTTATTATAAGATATTTCTGGGGAATATACATCTGTTAATGGTTCATATTCTACTTTTCCAGTTATTTTAGATTTCTTTCTTATGAAGATTGGAATAGAAAAATCACTGTCAAAAGCTCCAGATGTGTGTGTTCTGTTATATCTGAATATTGCCACTGGAGTTTCTGGTGACGCTGTAAGTGCCTTAATTTTTGCAACCGATTCTTTATCGCTATCTGTCAACGTAAACTCAGGAATTGTCTCACTGACCATATCGGTATAAATAATGCTGTGTTCTACAGTATTATCTAAAAATACCTGACTTCTCTGTGAAGAGCTTACGCTCCATTTAATTTGTCCTCTTTGATCACCGCACAAAAATCTAGTTGTCTCTTCTGTGGGTGGACCTTCGGTTGGTGGCGTTTTTGTTGGCGGTTCTACTGACCTACCACTTACATTTGCATTTACTGTCTCTACTGACCCCGCTGCTGCTGTGTTCCCCATTATTTTCTACCCGTCATCGCCTTGCGAATTCTATCTTCTACTTCCTTAAACATTTTAATTTGAACGTCAGACAATCTCTTAACCGCATTATTTGCGTCGGCCTGGTGCCTCTTCAATTGACTCTCCAATTTACTTCTACCCGTTTCTAATGCTGGATCTAATTGTTTTCCATAGATGTCTTTGTATGTTCCTGCTCCACCGCCTGATTGAGTTGGTGCCCACGGTCTGAACGCTGCGCCTTTAGTTTGCATTCCAGACAAGTCGGACGCTCCTGGTACAAGATATGTTCCACTCTGCGCTCCTATTGCCATTTCTGCATATTGTTCAAGCCATGTTCTACGAATGTAGTCTGCCTTTTCCGAAATCGTTGCCAATATTCCAGTTTCCTCTGTTTGCAATTTCTTCCTTATGCCGACCCACTTTGCTGATTCTTTTTCTGCACCTGCACGACCGCCCACAATTCTTGCTGCCTCTATAGCCTTCTTTCTTGCCAATTCCGTCTTCTTTATTTTAACTTGTACATTGTGCAAGTCTTGCATATCAAGTTTTATAGATTCCTTTTTGATTTTTATTACAAAAGCCGGATCTCCCTTTCTAGTTGCCATCGCTATTCTTTCCAAGTTAGCTAAGTTTTGTTGATCCAAACCTATCAACTTCTTCTTAATGTTATATTCTGTATCGATTAGATCTAACATTTTCTTCTTTAAATCTATTGCCATTTGTTGTTCTTTTATTCGCTCCTCCCTTACATTTTTGTCCGCTCTTTTTGCGGCTGTCTTATGGCCCTTTAAAGTTGCCTCATCCTCTTCTTCATTTACAAACCAAGAATTTTTTCCAAGCATTTTTCTTCTCATGACGATTTCAGCTTTCTCTTCTGCAGCCTTCTTAATACCCTTTGCTCTTTGAGCTTCCACCTCCGCTACTCTTTTTCTCTGAACTTCTAACTTAGCAATTTGTTCATCAATATCTTTTCTTTTAAGCTCCCCTATAATTCTCCAAGTGGCACCAGTCTTTTCTGCTAAAGACAACTCTAACTGCAAAGCACTTTGTTTTAGATCTGCTATTTTCATTTCTATATCAAGTATTTGAAACAGATTATGTATTCTTTGCATTTCTGCCCGCAGTGCTGCTTGGGCGGCTTGTTTAGCTGCCTCTGCAGCAGCCTTAGTTGCTTTTCTTGCCTTAATGGCAGCAAGTGCTTTCTTATCTCCCACTCTAGCTGCTTGTTTTTCTTCATCGTCTCCCGCTTTAAAATATTCCTTCTGTCTTTTGGCAAAATCTTTTCTAGTGAGCCCCTTTTTCTTCTGATTTTCTGCAAATGCTTCCCTATCAAGTCCTTTTTCTTTTTTCGTTCTTTTACCCCTATAACTTCCATCATCTCTCTTAAAATGTCCTGCTGGCTTCTGCCAAGGAGTTGCTACATTTGAAGCATCTACTGCCTTATTTGCAACTGCGTAAGCTGCATCTATAAGGTTATTTAATACTGGAATCAAAAAGTCCTTTATGACTGGCACCAAAAGGTCTGCCATTGTTTTAATTAAACTTATTGTGGCATCTCCAAAAACTTCTGCAAAGCTTCCCATCAACTCTATCAACGGTTCCATTGCTTCCATTAAAGGTTCAGCTATCTTCATAAAAGCCGTGTCAAGTGCCCTAACTACTTTTTCAACAACTCTTTTTATTCTTGTAAAAAATCCACTAACTGACTTAAACCTCTTATTCAATAGCATTATAACACCAACTAAGGTTCCTATGAGTGCCAATGGTCCTAATAATTTAAGCAGCATTCCTGCCATAGGAAGTATTGCCGAAGTCAACCCGCCCATGGCTTTTTTCAATCCCATTCCTACTTTTCCCCCACCCACTGTACCAATTGCTTTTCGAGCGAACCCTGCCCTTTGTGGTATTGGCGACTTCCCTTTAAATTTAAAATATTTAGGATCAGTCTTGCCAGGCCCCATCATTCCCCCTGTACCAGGAATAACTTGCCCTGGCATATGACCCATATACATTCTTTTCTTAAAATCTCTACTTCTGTTCTCCCTAATAGCTGCCGCATGTTGGCCAACGGACGGCTTGTCCTTGCGCCACATTCCTTTTCTGCCTTCTTTAGTCCTCATGCCCCATATCCTGCCCGCCATTGTTGGACTGCCATATCCTCCCGCTGCTGCGCCGCCTCCAGCGCCACCTTTTCCTCCTCGTCCTCCAAAACCACCACCCGCAGCAAACCTCATACCTGCTTTTGCTGCGCTGACTGCACCCATCGCAGCCGCTAAAGCTGATAATGCTTTAGTTACTGGCAAAATCGAAGCAAGGAATGTTTGCATTTGCATTACACCCTTTGACACTTCTTTCATACTTTCACCAAAGGCTAGTTTTGCATCTTTTTGTGCAGCTTCCTGTCGCTGTTGGGCATCAGTTAAATCTCCAAGCCCTTTAGCGTGCCCAGTCATGGCTTTATTCATTTGAATTACAGCCATCGGACCTTTTTCCATTAATACATTGAAAGATGTAAGTTGTGAAACTGCAGAATCCCACTCCACGTCGCCCTTAGCTAAAGAGGCTCCAAATTCTGAATATTCATCTCCTAGTGCGGCAAGAACTTTTATCGCCTGTTCCATTCCTACGACGAATTTACTGCTCATCGTTTTTAGGAATCTTTCAGTCGATTTGTTAGTCATGGTAATCATAGAAATATGATTACTCATTCCACTAGTTAACTTAGCTAATGCGTCCCTAGAATATCTAGACCCTTTTGCGACCCTCTTGAAAACCGTTTCTAGTTTTTTAATCTCCTTAACAGTTTTTCCAGTAGTTCTTTGAATCTCCAACAGAGATTTTTCATATTTAACTACTGGTCCAACCTCAAGAAAACTCTTCATCAGGCTAGCCATAACACCATCTAGACTCTTTGCAGTACTAGCAGTTGCACTTATAGCTTTTTCAAATCCACCAAAAGCCTTGCCGCTTCCTTCCGCCGCTGCTCCGACAGCTTTAATTGCAGTTTCTAAACCCATTTATTTATAGCTCACTAATCTCCCTGTAGGTCTTAAATATTCCCAATATTATTTCAGGTGACAGTCCATCTTTTCCTACCATTTCTTCCCAACAACTCTCTGAAATTCTCTCAAAACCTTCTTCGTCTTTTTCAAATTCCAAATCGTAGAAAGAACACTTCTTTAGGTAGTATCTGATAGTCATTTCAACCATCAGCGTTGGATCCTGCACCCTAAGTCCTAACTCGTTCAGCTTAGTTGAAAAACTATCTACTCTAACACTAAGCTTCCACCATACTTTTGTAAATTCTAACTCTTCCGTCTTTATTCCCTCTCCATCCTTATCTTCTTTATCTTCCTTGTCTACTACTTCCCACAAATCACTTTCATTTAGTTTTAAATAAATGTTCTTCTTTGTAGAAGAAGACTTATTTATATAAATGTTCTTTCTTTCTTTTACTTTTTCCTCTACCACTACTGTTTCTTCACTCATGCTCTACTCATCCTTTCATTTGTCGCTTTATTGTCCTCACTTAGCATCATTAACATGTTTGTCACCCAAGTTGCATCTAAATTTTCTAACTCTGGGGCACTTATTCCAAATTTGTCCCACATTGTAGAACAAATTTCATATTCTTCTATCATTGCCATGGATAGATTTCTTCTGGCTATGTAGTCTTCTGGGGGTGTTCTAAAATAGAAAGAAGCCCTTTCCACAATTGAACTATTTTTTATCCTACTAAATAGCTGTATCTTTCTCTGTGCAGCCGTAGAACCGGCTTTCCCCTCGCTCCTACACCAAGGAAAAATACACCTTTCTATCATTTCCTCGTCTATTCTCATATAAGTACAATATCTGGTTTTATTTTAAATTGCTTACACATTCTGTAGTTTATTCTATCGTCCTAGACTTTTTTATGAATCCTTCTATGAAAGCCCTCATTACTTCTCCGTTTATCTCAGATATCCTCTTCATCTGGTCTTCTTGAATCATCGTAAATGGAAGTCCTGGCATAGCACAGTGCTGTATTACTAGCTCTCCATCTTCCTCACCCAATGACCACTCTTTCAATAGACACTGTATTATCAGAAACTGTTGTCTATGTGCGTCAAAGACCCTCTCTTGCGTATCTCTATCTATTTTAAACGAATGAGCTTCTATGTAAGACCTGACGGCCCAGGTTTCTCTTCCAAATTTAGCCCATTCTTTCTTAAGATTCTCTGGAAGTTTCGTCTCTTGTTTTTTTGCAAAGAATTTTAGTCTTCCAATTTCATCAGTACATAAGTCTTTTTTGTGATTGTTGCACCTTGAATAGCTTTTTCTGCACGGCTGGGTGGGGTCGCCTATACATGGGTTCTTTCCCTGGGTAAAAATGCAATTAGAGGATAACACTCTAAAGTTATCCTCCTCTACATCTATCCAAATGTCTACATCTATCCTATCATCTGAATTCACCCTATATTTACTAATATTAGGTCTAACAGCTACTTGAATTTTCGGCTTTAATTGCTGTTCCCTATTATTTTCATTTATTTGCTGCTCTACTGTTTTATCCATCTATCTCCTTGATACTTTCTTCGCATTTCTAATGCCACCAATCTCTCCACCCCTTTTGTGCATTTCCATCAAGATGTCGCCTAAAGCGTCATACACTATGTCTACATTATCCCCATGTATTTTATCTAAAGGAAAACCACAATCTAGTACACCGTCTACCATTTCTGCAACCATCCTACAGGCAAACCTCTTGGCATCTCTTTTATTCCACTTTATCTTACCAATGCCTTGGCAGTCAGGACATATTTTTAGTTTCTTTCGCCCCGACTGCTCTACTTTTTTAATCTTGCCTTTATTTTTACATCTTTCGCAGCCGCCCTTATTCATGATAGTTTACTTCGCCTTTCTTCCTCCAAAGCTATCTTTTCTAAGCATCCTGCATATCCAGCAATATCTAATCTATTATCTCTCTTTGGTTTGTGTACTTCTCGTGAGATCTTCACAGCTATCATTCCCAAAACAGCCTGGTACGCTGAAAGTCCCTCTTTGCCCATAATTTCTCCCCACATGCTAGCTGTCCTAGAATAATCGTCAATTGGATGACCATAATCCCATTGACGATCCGCATTTATTATCTTCTGGGCCTCTACAAGGGGCGGTGTGTACGTCACAGCGTTACCGTCTACATCTTCAACGGGCAGTCCAATCTCTCTAGCAAATGTAACTTCAAGTACCGCGCCCCACGAGTTCTCCCAATCGGGGAGTACAACTACCATATCAGATCCAAGTATTAATTCAAAATCTTTTTTCATCAACTCTTCTCGCGAATCTGTTTTCTCGTTTCCAAAATTAACCGGATTGTAAACCGCAAAGCCTCTTTTGATTAGTTTTTCTTCAGCCTCATTGAAGGCGGCTCGATTTAAGTCAGGCATTCCAGTCATCTGACCACTAACGTAAACCTTAATCTTCTTTTTCGCTTTGGTTTTTTTCAGCTTCTTCGACTGCATTTCTCGCCTCCTTAGTTTTCTCTAATAAGATTTCACTGCCCTTCTGACAACACCTTTTGTACTTTAAACCAGACTCGCAAGGACACTTCACATTTCTTCCTATTTTTGGTCTATCATATTGTATAGTTCCCTCTGTGTAGGGATACACAATTCCCTTTACTTTTGTCAGCCTATAATGCATGCTTTTTCTCCTGATTGTCGCAAAACTCCTGGTCATCGCCGGGATCTATACTTCTCATAGAAATGAACTTCTTAAATCTTTGTACTCTTATTGAACTAATTAGTAAATCTATCTCTTTATCAGACATACTATCTGTTACCTTTAAAATAGATCTTGTTAATTGTCTATAATCATCACGACCTATCATGTCGTACTCGCATTGTGATGATCAATTGGTTGAAACTGCTTTTGAGCCATAATCCTCTTTATGTCATCGAAGCTTAGCGGTTTGAAATCGTGACAATCAACACCAACATCAAATGACATTGAATTTGGATCGTCGGGTAGCGTACCATGAGAGTGTCCATATAGATGCCACACGCCATGGTGAGACTTATTCCAGATTCTCATAGCGTAATGACACAGAACAATAGACTGCTTTTCCCCTCTATCCTGAACACGGATAGTATACATATCGTGTTCTTGATTGAACAGACCTCTCATGTCTCTCTTTTTATCGTGATTTCCCCAAATCAGATTAACCGTTCCGCAAGTTATTCTGTCAAGAAATTTCTTAGCATTTTCAGCCTTATTTCTTCCGAATACCCAATCGCCTAGGCACCAAAGAATGTCTCCTGGTCCAACCACCGCATTTATATTATCAATCATTGTAGTATTCATTTCCTCTACGCAGGAAAATGGTCTATTACAATATTTGATAATATTCGCATGATTGAAATGCGGATCACTAAAAACATATGTATCGCCACTCATTTTTTCATCCCTTTAATTAAATCTTTCATATTAACGACGTGTGACGATTCTTCAACCATCTTCACAACTACTATTTCACAATTGTCATATCTTTCAATAGTACGTTGATCTTTAACTAACCTCAAATGGCTTTTTAAATGCCCAATCGTTTTCCACTCTTTACCTTTTTCAACGAACATTGGATATGCTCCACCGCCCGAAAATTTACCATCAGTTCTCTTAATTTTGTATAGTAGCATCTTGTTTTGTTCTACCCCACTCTATATTATTCCACCATCTTTCGTGCATGTAGTAAATTATAGTTTTTCCTGCTGCTTCAGCTACTCCTACACCTAAAGCCAGGCGGGGATTTCCAGTTGCTACTAAGATAATAGTTGTAATTACTATAAAACTAAATATCCTCCAAGTAACAGACTTCACTATACTTCGTTTTTTACTTTCCATTTAAATATACCTATCTAGCAAATTTCCCTTATCTATCTCAATTACCTTGTTTAATCTTCTCAATTCCTTTAGTGATTTTCTTCGGCAGACTCGCCTTTCTGTTAAGTTGGCAATTGGCAAAGATGAGGCTAATACATAACCCGACCAATAACCCGACAGTGAATACGTACCAATCAATTTTTCTGAGTTCATTCATCAACTCTTTCATTTTGCTCTCAATCCTTGAGTGACCATGTATGCGAACGCTTCCATGCTTTCTTTGTTTTTAGAAATCCTTACCTCTTTTGCGAGAGCCTTAATCATTCTTTTAGGAAATAAACCTACCGCCTCTTCGTAAATCTGCGGAATGCTCTTCCACCCCCTATGTTTTCCCTCGTCCCACGACCAAAAAATTCTTTTGGCCATTTGATGGCGAACCGGATAGACTAGCGTTGTATATGCCCAAAATAGAGCCTGCAAAGATGTCATAGATTTATACTTATACAAAGCTCCGATTGTTCTAGTGTCTGTCGGATCAGTTTTCAGCCACCCCAATAACACAGCCACTCCACCTGGAGTATTCACTTTAATAAGCTGATCTATGCACCATGTCTCATCTGTGTAGGACAGACCTTTCACTCTAATTGCCTTTTCAAGCAATTTAACTCCCAGTCTTTTATCTTTAACATTTAAAGGCCCAAAGTGTTTATCTTTGAACCAATTTGGTATTTCTTGTTTTGTATTGAACATTGTCATAACTTGATTTTCTTTCAAGTAAAAAAAATGTCTATTTTTCTTCTCTGCGAACCACACTAGTGGAGTCTCACGTATTTTTACCTTTAGTAATCTTCTTATTCTAAATCTTATCTCTAAGTCTTTTGACTTTCTCTGTTCATGTAGAAGGTTAATCCATACAGGATTTTTATCCTTTTCAATAGCTACGTGAATATCATGCCTAGTGTTCCACGATGGATTTCCAAGATTCAAAATTAGAATTGCCATCAATGCTTGAATTAGTTCTATCACGGTGCAATACCTTCTTCCCAAGAATATCCAACTTCGGACAATTCTTCTCTAAAGTTTTTATATTTATCGTCGCCCATTAAGGCCCTTAACGTCTGATCTATCACCCACATCCTATGATCACTACCCTCTATGTTACCATAGGTTTGCAGAATGTCCATAGCTGCTTCATTATTTCTTCTGATCTGATTTATCTGCGCTTGCAGTTGTATATTGTTTTGAATGACCAATTCCATGCCGCCTTCCCATTCACTTTGATCAAGTAAGTCCATGTTTTCTTTCCACTTACATCTTGGACAATCATCTGATTTTAGTGATTCAAGATCTGGAAGCCAGTCAAAGCCACAATCTGTACATGTTTTCATAGATACTTTCTTTCTATTTTAAAGAATCAAACAATTCTTTTTTTCTATCTAAAAATATTGTAGCATCCTTAACCCTAACCAATAAGCTTTTTCTTCATTATCAATGAAAGCAAATACATCTTCATTTATTTTATATTTTTTTCGACCCATTTACACTATCTACATATACTTTCCTATATTATATATCAGCAAACTCCATGAAACCACCAACAAATAAATCGCGCACCCTATAAACAATCCTCTTTTTACCCACATACTTTCTCTAGCTTTTTGGCTAAAAATCAATCCACCGATGATAAGTCCACAAATGAAAGTTTTCAGACCCAGAAGTTGAAACCAATTTCTGTGTTTTACTATTGTCTCTTCTAGCCACTTGTTTTTCTCATACAAAAGCCCTGCCTCAACGCCTGCCATCGTTAAGTGCCAATCAGCCACGTTAAACATCAACATCAGTAGTGCTAAAATGTAAACGTTACGAAATACATCCACCTCTTCTAGTTTCAACTTCATAACTCTCAAGTTTGGCATCTTCATCTTCCATTGGGACAATAGCATGTCCATATACTCCTACGCATTCGTATGGGTAATCTTTAATTTTTTTATCTAATTTAACGATATACAAGTGATTGTTGTTTCTTCTAAAAACTCCCGCAACTATACCAAATCTTTTTTTACCTTGATGTTCGAACATTACCTTTCGGTCCTGCTCAAACATTAGAGTACTCCCATAAACCTAAGTGTCAAAACTACTATCATTACTGGAACAGCTATAGATACACCTACAAGTGTTAAATATAGTATTCCCATTCCTGCCATCATCGAACCCCCGATTAAATTTTCTTTAGTATTTTCATTCATTTTTTTTCTCCAATTGTCTTTCTTTTTGTTTTTCCATAAAACCAAGAACGATTGGTGCGTCTATTCCGTCCTCAGGATCGGGAGCTTGTTCCCAACCTGTTCCTTGACAGGCGACACACTCTTTTCCATTCAATTCTATCTTTCCTTCGCATATCTCACATTCTATTTTATTCATATCATGTAAATTCTTTCCGCAAAAAGGACAAAACGTGATTGGATTTATCATGTTCTCTCCATCTAAATCCTCAAGATACCAATGTCCTCTTCTCTCATCATCGCAAGCTACCACAAAAAATTTACTTCCTAAATCACAAATATGATCTGTCATTGTCAACTCTATTCTATCCACCTACACGACCACGACCCCCTCTGGCTCTAACCCCACACTCATACTGTGAAAATTCATCACCATATTCCACAATATGTTACTAGCCTTGTTTACATCCACTCTGTCTTTAAGATTCGACTCTTCAAATGCCTTCTTTACAAAATCTTCAAACTCTTCAGCGTACTCTATTATCCACTCATAAGAATAAATACCTTTTCTTATGTTGTTTAAAAAATCTACATCTGGTCTTTTTACAAATACAATTTTCCAATCAGCTATTTCCCTTGCCATCTTTAGTAATCTTACTAAATGCATAGCGTGTTTTGTGTCATATCCCGCATTTGCTTCTAGTTTGGCGCGATGCTCATTCCTATTGTCCATCCACTGTTTATAATTTTTATAGTTTTGCAGATCTGTGTGGTATTTTTGTTCTTCTCTCAATACCTCTACATAGTGTTCAGTTAATCCCATGTTTATCAATTCATGATTTGCAAAAATTCTTAGGGCGTTTATTTTACTCTTATCCATAGCAATACCCCAAGTCCCACGCTTGGGCTTTTCGACAGGATTGTCGATCCACTTTTTATGTCCCTCAATTCTCTTCAATTGAGACGTAGCGTACCCTAGAAACGTATTTTTTGCTCTCTTAGAAAGCCAGAACTCCTTATCTCTCAGTAATACATCCATAATTGGATGTTTATAGACAATGTTTTCCTCATCTGTGAACAATAGTTCAACAATATTAGGATTGCAGTCTATCAAAAGCTTGATAAACTTCTTAATACCAAAAATCGTAGTATCTGTTCTGCGACACTCTGCTTGTTCAAAAGATTTTAGTCCGATAAAGTAGTCAGTTGGAGGAATGCAGATTCCGCGATAGTCGTAATCGCTTGTTTCCGTGTGCGTCCCGTAAGATCTGGATCCTGCGAGCGTCAAAAAGATAAGATTATCTTTCACCCACGGACACCCTGACAGATCCATCTCGTCCAGAATTTCTTTAGCTTTATTATTTATCACTATATCGCCTCGCACTGCATATTAAATACACCAATTGACATCTCAACTGGTTTAACATAAAAATGGACAATGGTTTTTGCAACTTCAATAAAATCATCATTCTTATCGTTAACTTCCACTATGAACTGTTCATCTTCCAAAGAAAGTCCCAATTTTTCCATTATTTTCCTTGGCGGTCCAAATGCAAGTCCGACTTTTGTGCCATTTGGAACGAAAAGGTAATCAATTTCACCTTCCTCAAGAGTCCACTCGTCTCCCTCTTCTTTGAAGACTTCGCAAGCCACACCAAAACAGTCGTATCCTTCACTTGTTCTTAGGAAATCTTTAATGTGCTTATATTTTCCAGACTTAAGAGCAATTACCCACTTCCATAAATTATCGACTCTCTCTCTTTTCTCTGTAATTGTCATCTTATAAATACCTTCCATATTGTCCCCGTTAAAATTAACGCTATGATAGATACCCAGACTGCCAAAACCCCCACAATACAGCCCACAATATATCCATCCAAATAGTTATCACTAGAAAATGTGTTCTTATTCACTAAATTTCTCTCGTCAAAATCTCTGCGACTTCTACTGGAGTCTTATTTAAGATAAATGGATACTTTTCACACTCAAATACTCTGTCCAAATATTCCATTACATCAATCAAATACCAGGACACAGTTGAAGGTGCCCTACAAAACTCCATTGGAAGACCTTCTCTTCCATGGTCGATGATCTTTTGGCAATCTTCCTCAGAAATCAACTTGTCCACTACAGCCATTCTAAGCGCTGGACATGGGTTTGCTCCATCTGACCACCTGTGCCCGTGTCCTTCTTCATAAACCATTGCAGCTTCAACACCTTCCTGCAATGCTTCCAACGTAGGTGCATATTCTCTGTGTTCGTACATGTTAAACCCCTTAAGAAAACTGTTCACTTATCAACTACTAGTATACCACGAGTACAGCCCTTGTCAAGGGCTATTTTGAAGGTGGACAACAACTAACTGGACTGTTAACTGGTTTCATCTGTTCTTCTAGAAATCTTCTAACCGCTTCTTCAACTTGCTTTTCCAAAGTATCAAATTCGTCTTCAGTTACACAAACATTAACATCTGTAAGTCCATGTCCTGTTTCTTTTATATATGGGTGTTTGTGAGGACAACCGGAATCTCCAGCATAAACTCTCACGTCGTCAGCTAACAAATCTCCGTCCGCTATTTCAATATTTGAAATCGTCATCGTTCCGCCATACTCATCTATGGTTTCTATCATTTCTTTAGTTATCACTTTCCACCTCCGTTGTCCACTTATGTTCTCCGCACAACGTTACCTTATAGTGTTCCCCATCATGATTCTCTTCTTTTTCACACTGAACTTCTCTTTTAATAAAAAAAGATTTAACAATCTTCTTACTCGTACACTTCTTCTTATCTTTCACTTTATTTCTCCTTTGTAAAGGTCCAGTTCATATCGTAACATTCATTATATCCCGGCCTGTCGCATACTACTTTCCACCCTGCCTGTCTATAAATTGTCTCAAACTTTAACCAATCATGGCGGAATCTACTTCCCAATTTATCTTTAAGTACTCTCGTCAAAGTACTATTGCTTATTTTTGCCATCCTTCCATCCCAGTCTTGGGCGATAAAACCATTAATGGTTTCTATAACTTCATCTGGTATATTCTTGAGCTTTTCATCGTCTACTTCATCTGGACTAATAGGTTTAGTCATTTTCCTTCACTTTCTTTAAGCAATCAATCACAGCTTTCATAGGAGTTGATCCATTTCCTCTAGCTTTTGGGTCTGGTCCAGGGGTGGCTGCGATCCAACTGTTGTTAGAGCCCCATGGCCAGACGGTAATATTGTTCTTATTCATCTCTTCCCAAAACTTGCAACCTCTACAGAGGCATTTCTTCTTTACCCCTTTCATTTGTTTCCCAATACACAAATAGCTCTAAAAATAAGATATGCACCAACTATCAAAAAGAATTCTAACATTGTTATTCTCCAGCCTTTCTAAAAACTTCAATTATTTTATCACACTGAACCTTTGCGTGTTCAAATGGAACAAATACAAGTCTTGCTGCTGTTCTCATACCATCATGTCTTCCAATAGTATAAGCTTTATCTCTTGATTCTTCAAGTTTCTTAATGTGCTGAGCCAACCTAATCGCTTGGCGAGCTTGAGTAATTAACATATATTGTTGAGACACCGGAAATTCATTCATGAAATGACCTATTACACCACTTGCACCTCTAATGGCTTCAACTTTCATTTTATCCAAATCTTCCTCAGTTAGTGAAAGTGCGTCTGGGCCATATCCACACTGGCAAAATTCTTCTCCCACGCCATAGCACTCTGGACATCCAGGTTTCTTTTTCATTCTACTACCTCCCTTCTAACTGTTTTAATTTTTGTAAGATCCAACTCGCCGCCTCCATACATGACTGCGGCAGCAGCAAACCAGATAATTCCGTAGAAGAAGAACGTCCAGAGACTCCAGTCCTTCCATCCTACCAAATAGCTCATAATTCCGACCATGAAGATCGCCCAAATTAGTTGACATATTCTATACATTATTTATACCTTTCTCCAATTCCTTCCGATTTATTGCAATTATTGCAGATTCTATAAAACCCATAAGGAGAATTAATCCAATCCATAGGCTTCATATGTACAGCGGCATAGGTCTTCCAATAGTGGTTACTCCTTCGACACGGATCGTTCCACCACTTAATTAGTTTAGAAATCATTACTATTCAGCCATTTCATAACTCTATCTTGCCACTCACCAGCAGTGAACTCTCTATCTCTAGAATCAGCGTCAACCCATTCAAGCAATTTACGAGCCTCGCCCACTTTACTCTCATTCTTCAGTCGCCTAATTTCTTCAACGAGTTCAACAATTGTATTAGCATTTCTTGACGATTGCCTACTCAATATTTCCCTCGCATCAAATTCTATCCAAGTTAGTTCTTCTTCGCTTTTCATTATAATCTCCACTTATCTGGATAGTAACTTTTCACTATCCCATCTTCGACTCCCACAATCACAAGATCCTGACAGTCTCCCTCTTTTCTCATCTGAATCACTTCATCTTTAGCTTCTTCTACAGAATCGTAGCAATCTTCTTTCGCTTCGGCTTCTACAAGGCTACTATTTCCCCACTTAAAAAGCAGCGGGCGCGAATACCATCCTCTCAATTTCAAACACGTTGTTCTTACTTTATATTTCATAGCTTTTCTCTTTTCTGAAATCTCTAAATCATTGGACATAAAACTTAAGACGATTAAGAAGTTAATCGATTTGTATACTCTAATACTCCAATTCTAGTATGTCTTATACGATTTGTCAAGAAGGAAGATACAACTATTGTACTATCTGTAATACAGATGATAGAGAATATAGGAAGGATAGAGAAGAGTTGTGCGATATGTACGATTCTTAACGCTTTTAACGATTCTTCTACGATTACAACGCTTTTAACGATTACAACGATTGCTGTAGTTCATACAAGCCGTCTTTTGCATACCTTCTCCATAGGAAGGATAAAATGAACAGTGCTATTACTACAACTGTCCAAGTGATAACATGGGCCGGCCCTGCCCCGACTACACGATAGGATTTCCGTCTTCCCTCGTGCTTTAACCCCTGACGGCTTCACTCTCATTGAGAGGTGGGGAATGGTACGTCATATCGCCGTACTGCCACGTCTATCTAATGAATCGCCTGGATTCGAACCAGTTACCAGACCGCATCAGTCTTACTGTCCCAGCGTCGTGCGCTTCGCTTACGATTCACGTTGCCTAATACACCACCTAGGAATCGAACCTAGCTTATACCCTTCGTAGGGGTAAACCCTGAATCCACAGAGTGGTGTAAATTTTAACCTACTAAATGTTTATCGTTTTTATACTCTGTGATAAACTGCCAGATGACACCTATTAACCAACTATGAATGTAAAGATATCCTGGTTGATATATCACCCATATTGGTGTTTCACATACATCGCATTTAGTATTTGCTGTTCTTCCCATTCCCACTTCCTTATTTGTACGGCCCGTCCTTTAATTTTTTAATGAACTGCTCAATGTCACCAGTGTCTTTGTCTTTTATCATTTGAAGCGGTGTTCTGTCCTTAAAAAAAGGGTTTGAACGGCTCAACCAATCTTTGATGTCAGTAGGACAATAGCACTTCTGCTCCAAGATTGCAACAAGTTCTTTTTTAGAAATCATAACTCTCCTCGAAAGCAATAAAATATCCGCTTTTAGAAAAAGGACAAGAACTATCACAATGAGCAGTGCGATACCACATTAAATCTTTAGTAACTCCTGGGTTCCACCCATGATAATTCCATTTAACACAATAAGGACACCAAACTTTTATTCTATCGCCTTCTTTATTTTTAATTCCTAACAACATAGGGCGCTGAGAATCGTTCCACATCCACGCTCTGCCGTCTCTAATGATTTCTACTCTTTCATAACTATTCATCTTGCTTGCTTTCTACCTTATCATAATTAAAGCATTCTATTGAACAATATACTACTCTATCTTTTTTGAAGTCATCAGGCACCTCTATAACTCTTGGTGTTCCTCTGAGAGTATCACCTTCGTAATGAATTCGCCTGTTTCCGCAGGTTACACTTGAACAAAATCGTTTTTTCATTTTATTACCCTTTCTTTTGTGATTTGTGTGTGGCTTACCCGACCGGAATCGAACCGGTGACCATCGACTTAACAGGCCGACGCTCTACCATTGAGCTACAGATAAGATAACGGAAGCAGGGGGAGTCGAACCCCCAAGGATGTTACTCTCGACGCCTTAGCAGGACGTTTCCATCGCCAATCGGATTGTGCTTCCTATTTTATTATTTTCTATCGCCGCGAAGCTGACTACCCTTTTCGGCATATGTGACTACGAACCAGCAAATATCCATGATCTCTTCAAGTTTCTTTGCCTTTACCCCTTCGCGTTCGTCTTCTTCCATATTTTCTAATTCTTCGTAGTACCTATTATATTGCTTAATTGCCGCCTCTACTTTTTTAGGATTTTTAGATGCGTCTTGTGCTGCTTCATAAATTGTTACGTCTTCCATACTTCCCCCTATTTGAATTCTTCAATTTTAAGTGCCTCTGGAAACCTCTTCCAGAGTTTTTTCTTTACATAGTCTGCTCTTCTTGTTGACCAGCCAAAAGCAAATGCGCCAGCCATAGAAATAATCAATTTTTTAGGATCATATCTCCCTGAAACTTCCCACTTACCATCATCCTCATTGAAAATCGTGTCGTGAGCTACCCAATCGCTGTTGATAATGGAAGATGCTTCTATTTTTCCATCTCTAAATATCCACAAAGTAGATATTTCGCCTAGATCGTGCCCAATGTCGGTATACATACTATATTTATCCTTACTCATAAAGTGTAATATTTTTACCAGTAGCAGAAATCTACTACTTCAATTAGTTCTGGGAATCGTCTGTAAAGCTTTTTTGTTACAAACTCTTTAGCGCGTTCTCTACGAGCGAGATGTTTCATGCGATTGCATGCTGATAAGCTAGATTTCTTTTTAAAAGAATCATATCTGCCTCTAAAGTCCCAATCATGTCCTTCAAACATTGTTCCGTGGTTGTCATAGTCTAGATTTCTTGATTTTTTAACTATCAATTGTCCTTCAGTGAAGACCCACAAATATACGTCGTCTTCCTGGTTGCTTCCCGAATGTCCAATACACCAATAGCACTTCTGGTCGTATGACATGGTTAAACTCCTTAACTATTGACTTGTTGTTGTTTTCGGCATTCTGCTTGTAGTTCTTTGATTAAACTCTTAAAAGCGCCCCACACTCTTTTGCTAGCTGAGCAAAGATTCTTCTTGGTTATGTCGCTGTGCGCGTGGATGGCATCTTTCAGGGCACCATTGATACGCTTCTCGACCTTTCCCTTATTGCTGAGAATCCAATTAAGAATAAACTCAGCTTCGTCATTATCAGTCATTGTGTTTCCTTTCTGTATAAATCTTTCTTCAGTTGTCTTCTTCATTACCCATTACTATACCACACTTGTCGAATCCTGCAAGCCAAATCTTTTCCATTTTCTCGGAATCAAAATCTAGCGAATCTCCAAGATATTCGTCTGGAGATATTGTAATTAATTTTTTACCAGCCATTGCGCACTTGTCTGGAACGTCATTTCGCGTAATTTCGCTAAGCATTACGTCTATCGTTCTTAGAAGAATATCCTTCACGCCAGAGGGATTTTCTTCCAAATGAGCCGTTTCCAAAGGGTTATTGGTAATAACGATGATGGTATCTAAGTCCTTATCTAGTAGGGGGTTAACTGGGATGTTCTCTACCAGCCCACCATCAACATACAGATCGTCGTCAATTTCTACAGGGTCCATGAGTACTGGGATAGATGCAGAGGCTAGAACGTAGCCATTAGGGCACCAGTTGATGTACCAGAGATGTAATCGAATGAGAGGTTATACTGCGAAGTGAGCCTATAGATTGCACCCACTGAAAAAGTATCACTAAAACCGCCTCCCCCAAGAACTAGTCCGATTTTATTCATTTATCTTAACTCTGTAAGAGCAACAGACACTTCTGGCACCCTTACATCTACTACACCTATGCCAGTAGACAAGTCAATATCTACATCCATAGTTGACATTATATTGTAAGTTCCAAGAGGACACTTCGTAAAACTACCATTACTTTTTCTGCAACATTCTAACCATAGAGTTACTGTTTGAATATCTGTAATTATCCCTGTAATCCTTGTTGGTTTTGGAATTACATCAGTAATGTTAGATCCAAGCTCAAAAATTGGAAGTTCGAATGAAGGGCTTTTTATAGTTATTTCATTCTTTGTACTACCTCTTGTAGTTGGACTTACTCCAACTTTAACTCCTAATTTTCCTCCAGCTTGATTGCTAGTTCCATAAGTTAAGTTAGAAGTAGGATTCCCCTGAAGGTCAGTTCCTGTGCCTGCTGTGTCTTTGTGCGTTTCCTGTACAGCTTTTCCCGTACTTGTTTTAACTGTTCCAACTTTGTCTCCAGCCGCATCTTCATATGTTAGAGCCGCAATAACAGATCTGTCTTTTTGTTTTATTGACAAATCGCAGCACCTTTTTTTTACTCTGCAATCAAAAACAACTGATACGCTGTAAGCTGGAGTAACTGTGTCTATGCCAGTAGCAGCACTGAAAGTTGCAAAAAAGGCAATTGAGTTTTTAACTCTTACATTATATTTGCAACAATTCAAATCCTTCAGACATGGGCAGGCATTAATTTTAACTTGAGGCACATTAACTTTTCCTCTAGGAGCATTCTTAATAAATCCTCGTTTATTGTCTCCTCCAAATTCTGGCCCAAACGTTCCGCCTTTAAGACCTTGTTCCAAACCATCTAAAGGATCAACACTTCCGCTTTCGCGCCCAGATCTTTCTACCATAGCGGCGATAGCTGCTGCCCAATCTATATGTACCGCTGCTGCTTTTGCAGCCTTTGCATTTTGACTCACTATAGCGCCTGGAATACCAAGTATTTCTATTTTTACATCACCCATTATATTTATGTCCTATTAGTTATGGAAACTGTCTCATTAGTTCCATCAGTTAAATTTAAAAAAGTTAATGCGTCATTTGTTCCCGCAATAACAACCTTATCTGCCGTAGCTCCCTGAGTGGGCTCTATGTCCATAATAATTTCCATTAATTCATAAATGATCGTCACTCTAGCATTATCATCCATGTTGGCACAAAAAGAATCATAAAGTAAATCGGTTTTCGGATTTGACAATACAGAATCTAAAGGTTGAAGAGTTGTTTTGCAAAATGCAGGAAACATAGAACAAGTTAACAAAAATGCTATTGCTCTTTTATAGTCGGCATCTACAATTGAATCTAGAAAGTCAAACAAGTTGACAAGCTTTCCAAAATTTACTCCAAGAGATCCTAGATAAACTGAACCTGGAATGCTTGGCAAATCAGAGTCTCCTCTCCTACAAAGAGAGTTTTGAGATATGGTCAGCATTCGTTTATTTATCCAATTTGTCATTTGCTCTACTTGCGAAGCAGAGTATTGGGCATCTGAACCAGGAGATGTTAAATCTAATTCACTAGCAGATGTCACCTCCAACTGGTCAAGCGTTAAAATAGCCATAATTATATCAATCCTATAAAATCTAGCGCCGTGGGGCCAGATACCAAACTTAAATCGTCCATTACATCTCCTCCTACTGTCTTTAGAAAAAACAATTCTCCACTGCTTTCTACTACACTGTCTACAATGTCATAGATTTTTTTAGATTTGTTTTTTGTAGCAACGTCAAAAACTCCTACGTCGTCAATTATAAAAGATCCATCTACATCTTCTTTTATTACACTATTTATTACATCTAGAATATTTGCAGATGGAACAGAACTTGGCACAGTTGTGAAAACAACAGAAGTAGATTCTCCTAAAAATGATTGAATAGTCAAAACTAAATCTCCCAAAGTAGTTCCCGGCAAAAGACCGTCTACAAGTCTTAAAACGGCCCCAGAAACACTGCTAAAATGCAATAGTCCAGCATCTGTAGATCTTACCAATTGGCGTAACCCTTGCTTAATTGAAGTTATCCCTATGGGTCTAGAAAACCCTGGAGACTTTCCCACATCATCAACTGCAAGAGTTCCGTCTGGTAAAACCACCATTACTGATGAAAGTGATTTTCTCAAAGACGTAGATGGTGCAAAACTAGAGCCAGCTAACAGCGTAGTTCCTTCACTATCCTTTACGGCAGCAATTGCAGCAGAAAAGATATCACTAGTAACTGTGCTTGCATCTAAATCTGCGATTGCAGCAACCATAGCACCTGATATAGTTCTAATGTGCAAAGTATCTTTACTAGCACCCTGTGCGATCCCTCTTACCAAATTTCTTTGACTGTTTTTTACTTTCACCGAAGGAGCTTTCAACTCTGTATTATTAATTTGGTGCTTGCTTTCTGCATTAACTGTTAGAAAGTTATTTATTTGACTTCTAATATTTAAAGCTTTGTTTGACATTTATTGATCCTCTATTGTTTCTTTCCCAGCTAGAATAAATTGTTCTATTACCTGATATTCACTCAAAGGTAGTTCTCTTCTTCGTTTAGCTATCCTTATATACCTTAGCGATTTTAGCGACCCATCTACCAATTTTTTTTAACTTTAGTTGCAATCGTCCAAATCGTCTGGATTCGACCAACGTCTAACTGTACTACCAGTTCTAATATTTACACAAGTAACAACAGCCTTTTTATCACTTTCCCATGCTCTTTTGACAGCATCCTTGTCCATATATCTATTAATAAGATTTTTAAGAGGGTCGGTACTGGCAAGAGAGCCATTGAAGAAACCACTAATGAGTCCTCTGGAGTTCAATATGTCATCGCTTGATATGCCTCCACGATACACATCGTTAAGATCTTCTATCTCGTCTAATAGAACAAAAGTAGCCATTAGAGCGCCAGTTTTGACGTGCCAGAGATGTAATCGAACGAGATGTTATACTGTGAAGTAAGCCTATAGATAGCGCCCACTGCAAAAGCACCATTTCTTCCACCGCCTCCCCCAAGAACTAGTCCGATTTTATTCATTTGCTAAAAAAGATCATCTAGCGCATCGCCTATTTCCATTGCGTCTAAAATTACAGACGAAATAACGCTCGCACCTGCTGTATTAATAATTAATAAATCTTTGTCCACAACGTCATTATATAAATCAAAAAATTTCTTTTGATTTGGTTTTTTTTCTTCGACATCTCTTACAACTCCTACATCGTCTATTTGAAACGATGCAGAAAAAGTATATATAAAATCTTTAATAATTTCTAACAATTTAGAAGATTTGATTCCAGAGTTTAATGCTGCGGGTGACAAACTACTAGTGTCTACTTCTAAAACACTAGAAGTAGAAGAAATTAAATCACTTCCCACAATGGGGTCAGATAAATCTGCCCAAGCGCTTATTACTTGCCCCGATAGGGTATTTATTTTATTAACTCCATCGCTTTCAGTTTTGATCAATCTTCTGACTGTTTCAATTAAACTTCTAGCAGGCTTAACCCTTTTCATAGACGGTGACTTACCTATGTCGTCTATCGCAAAAAAACCATCTTTATCTGTCACAGTAACAGAATTCAAAATTTTAATTAGCGAATTAGATGGTACAAATTTAGATGGCTCTATTTCTGTAATTGCAGTTAATGAATTTGTAATAGCACTTTCCATATTGTCAATAATTTCAAGCGTAGTTGAAGAAGAAGAAATATCAAGCACTGATGCAATAGCAATTCCAGATACAGTCCTCAAATGTAATCGCCCCCTACTACTTCCTTGGATTAATTTTCTAAAAGTTCGTCTAATACTAGATGAAGGCTTATTAGAAACAGTAAGCGAGCCAACATTGTCTAAATTAGATTTTCCATCATCTGATAATTTAATAGCTTCGCTGATTATGGTTTTTTTATTTATTCTTGACATTTATTTAAACTATTTCTTTTCTTTATTATTATTTACTAATTATGGGTAATATAGAAATTAAATCTAGGATCAGGAGCAAAAATTGATGAGCCTATTGGTTTTTTACTCTCAGCTTCCAGTACTACCGATGTATTACTAGTAACCGTATCAAACTCTTCTATTGTAAACGAACTAATTTTTGGCTCAAGGCCATCCGGCCCCACCAACCGGGCACCATTTGGACCAGCAATTCTAGCTCTTGGTGATTTCCATTCCTCTTTTTTATAATAATATAATGTAAAATCAACCTTTTTGATAGGCTGCAAGCTTTTTCCAGGACAAGCAAGAAAAATATATAACCTTATTTCAAGAGATAAAACAAATTTTTTGATAGCTTCTTCATTTGTAGTTCCAAAAACTTTTCCACTTTGAACTCTAGTAAAGAAGTTTATATTTTTTAAAAAATCTTTTATAGTAAAATTTTTCTTGTTGACAAATAAGAAATTACTTTTTATAGGAGAGCATTTCAACCATTTATTTCTCCAAAAATCGTTGAGATAGAACTGGCTTCCTGGCAACACGTCGGTGCCATTTAGACCACGTACTAATTTTCCATCAATTTTTAATCTTCCTCTAAAGGCCAAAGCACAACAAATGCTACATCCCTTTTTTCTATTTACAGCAATGAAATTATCTTCATCACTAAAATCAAGAGTAAATTCATATTGAAACGGCATATCCACTTCATGAATAATGCTTTTTGTCGCCCCCGTTTGTTCGTTAGCTGTTTTAATTGTTGGTTGAAAAAAATTAACTATTATGGGTTCGGTGTGCGATCCACCGTCGCCACTGGCAGCTACAAACGTTCCACTTGGACTTGTAATAGGAGTTGATGTTTTTTTCTTACTGCAAGTTCCTTTAAAATTTTGGGCCTTTTCATTTTCAGTTTTATCTTTGGCGGCAGTATGCCTTACAACATAATCACTAAAAGTAGTTATGTTGCCGTCCACGTCTACTTTTATCTCATGAATGTCTGGCTCATCAACTGAATATTCATTAGATGCGGTGTCGCCCGCGCCCAAATTTACAATGAAATTAGGAAAATTAACAATTTCATTATTTTGCGAATCTGTTACAGTTACATCTACAGCATTTATAATAGGGTCACCGACACCATTGGCCACTTCTATTCCTGCCAACGCAGGGTTCCCTGTTGAAGCGGTCAATGATCCGCTGGGATCTAAAAGATTTATTGTTACTGCCATATTATTCCTCTATGCAATGTCTCTTTACTATCGCCGTGCATCAAAAGTCTAACTAACTGCCTCAAGCTTCTAGATTCCTTATGAAGTGGAATCTTAGATATAACATTGTTTAGCTGTAATTTTCCATCACTGTGTATAGATGTTACATTTAACAATTTACTTTTAATTGTTGGTGATTTTCCCATTTGTTATTCCTTTATTATTTCTTTCCCAGCTAGAATAAATTGTTCTATTACCTGATATTCACTTAAAGGCAATTCCCTTCTGCGCTTAGCTATCCTTATATACCTTAGTGATTTTAACGACCCATCTACCCCAATTTTATTTAACTTTAGTTGTAATTTGTTTAAGTCCTTGATTTCATTTACTTTATATAATGAAATCGTTTTAATCTTGCCTCTATCTCTCACCCAAACTGTTATCCAACTTCTACAATCAGACCTAACCTCTGCCTTATGATCTCTTCTTGGATCTGGAAGCGTCGTAGTCGTAGAACAACCAACCATTAAGATCAATAGAAGTACTATAATTAGTTTCTTAATCACTTGTCATCCCCGGAAAAAATTCAGGCATCTCTTCTTCAACTGGCTCATATTCTTTTGGCCTCATTGTCCATGCCATATCAGCACTTGGCATCGGACGAATATCTTTAAAACGACTTTCAAATTCAGCCAACTTACTATCAATAAATTCTGGACTAAGACCTTTATGTTCTTTCAAAAATCTATTAGTTTGCTTAGTTAGTTGTGTAGGGCCATATGCAAAATTAAATGCTTCGTTCAATTTAGAATATACATAATTAAACAATGCTTCATCGTTCCATTGATATTCTTCAGAAGATTCCTCTCCTTCTTGCAGATCTTCTGTTAAAGTTTTTAAGGCGTCACCTATAGTAGCTGGCGCATCCATTATTCTCCCTAATCCTTCTTGCTCTTTGTGAAACTTCTTAGTACTAGTACGACCAAAATCAATAAAGTAAAATTGATTTGTACTTTCATCAACCATTACATTATTCCAATGTCTGTCGTTAGCAATATCTATTCCTAACGATTGCCAAAGAGCCCAGTTATTCCAAAGTTGTTCGAACAGATTCATGTCTTCTTCAGAGAGACTAAAGTGTGTTTTATCAATCCACTCTTTTGGTCCACTAAAATTTTCAAAATATTCTTTGTTACTTCCTACACTACTAACGAATTTATCGTAGGCTTCAAACAATTGCTGTTTTTCTTCAAACAAATCTTCCATTGTTCTTCCTGCGTTTGCCATATGAATTGCGACATCAGTTCTGCCAGGATTTGTTATCGGAGTATTGTACGGCCTTGCTTTTAATTCCTCTTGGTGTGCTATTTCGGAAGATGGTATGTCAATAATATTATATATCTCAGGCATACCAGTGAGTGACATCTCGTTTAAATCCTTAATATAGGGCTCTTCTTTTGAAGGAGCCACTTTAACTACAGAATTATCTGACAAAATATATACTTGTCCATATATTCCAGAACCATGACCAACTATAGATACATCTGGCGATAGTTCTAGTTGTTTAAAAAGATCTAGTCCTGCGTCTGGATCACCGCCTCCTAAATTTTCTAAGAAATGAGACAAAGCAAACGCTTGTTGGTCGTCGCTTGTCAGATCCATATCAGTATAAAATTCTCGTGATTCTTCCTCCCATGGCCTATGGCTAGGATTTATATCGCTCCAATCGGTAAGACCATATTCTCTAACTCTTTCCGTTGCGTGGTCAAGAAAATCTACAGCGGTACGTTTAAAAAACAAATCAACTATGCTCACTACATAACACCTGTTTCGTTAGCGCCCCATTCTGCTCTAGGAGGTACAGATTGCTGATTTTGCCCCTGCCATGGCCAGTTTGGATCTTCTAAATTTGGTGGCAAAGGCATTGGTTGTTGTTCTGGCGCTGCTTTGGTTAGTTTTAAAATTTTATTATATCTAATCTTTAAGAAACCCATGTCGGTTCTCATTTGACTGTAATATTTCATATCTTGACCAATATTAGAAACAGCATCGATTAGAGAAGTTCCCTTGTTCATAAGCTCTGTCAATTCTGGCAATTTATTTTTTAACTGTTCAATGTCGTTCTGCGCAAGCAAACTATCTACCTCACTTATTAAATTCATTGCCGTTTCAGAATAATTAGAAACCATTTGACGATAAACAGGTTCTTTAGATGTAGAACCTTCTCCTCGTTTCTGTAATGTCTGAGTTGTTAAAGTTCTCATTGTTTTAAGTCTGGTTTTTATCGCTTCAGGAATATCTTTAAACATTGAAAGATAACTATTTGCATCCTTGTTAAGTTGTTCAACTTTTACAAGCTCATATGCATCGTTTTGTAAATATTGAATATCATTATCTAACATCTCAATAAATTTTTTAACATATCCACCAGTCCATGGCTGTGCCATTCTCTTATTATATAAATCTACTATACTCATGTTAACTCCATAAAAGCGCCTATTGTTGAATAAACAGTAGCGCCAGGTTTATCGTTTATAGTTCTAACGTCTCCCATGGGAATGACTCTAAAAATTACAGGATCTCCACCAAACTGATTTACTGCTCTTTGGGCATATATGTTGGCATAATTATAATCTTCAGTAAAGAAAACCATATCTAAGTTTTTTATTCGTCCAGCCTCGCTCAGATTTCCTGTTTCGTCTGGAGGCAAAAGTCTAAATTCATCAAGAGGAACGACAGCGGTACTAGTTCCATGGTAATATGTCGCTTGCGCTGTTCTCTTACTGAACAGATCTACGATTGCCATTTCCAGCCCTTCTCAATAAGCTCATCGTTAAGACACTTATCGCCACTGTATACATAGACCAAATATCTTTTCAACGATCCTTTTTTATTTCTCTTTTTTTTGTCTACAATAGAACGAATAACTACATTGGAATTTTCCTCAAACCATTTACTTACAAAAGTACTAGCCTTTTTACCCATCTTATATTCTTCACTAGAATGCTTAACACCCCAAATTTCTGGGGTGTCAACTTCAGCCAGCCTAACTGTTATCTTTCTATAGGCTTCAAACCCTACGTCAACCAATAAGACAAAGGTGTCACCGTCTTTAATTCTATCTAGCGTTGCTCTGTAGATATAATTAGGTTCGATCATTGTGCTTTCCTGGTATCATCTTCATGGCTATTTCTGAAGCCCTGTCGGGCTCTTGAATTATTCTTTTAAATGCGGCAATACGTTTAGACTCTTCGTATAAAAAAATAACGTTGGCTATCGCTGACGCAATAAACGGAACCATACAAATGCCAAACATCACTAGCAAGTTTGACAACCCTATCCTGATCATAATTTCTTTCTCCATTGCTTTTTACGTTCTCCTCATATATACTGTAGCTAGGAAGAGGCAAGATGAATCCCATTTTTGGCATAAAGGAAGATAAATGACGATTAAACAATTTAACAGATGCGTCAGAGTAGCACAGAAAAAACTTACGGAGATTAAGAAGGTACAATACAGGCACTTTTGCTTCATTTGTAAGGGCACTAAGATATTCGTGGTAGGCATTAATAGTTCTACTACGCACCCGAAGAGCAACACCTTCTATAAAGCTAAACACGCTGAATTTGATGCGCTTAACCGATTTAAGAATCTCTTCCCAGACGTTAGGATTGACAATAAGTCCTTGCTGGTCATAAGGTTAAACAACCAGGGAGAAATTCGCATGTCAAAGCCATGTAACTGTTGCATCAATTTCATTAGGCAGTACAATATAGATCGAGTTTTTTATTCGAATAGAGAAGGCGAACTAGAGATTTGCCACATTTAACGGAGAAGTACAATGGAACAAAATATTATAAAACCAAAGAAGTTAAGAAGTTACGTAAAAGTCTGGAATCTCGGACACCCAAGTGTTGAAAATCTACTAGACGGTGAAGTAGTTGTACAAGAAAAGGTAGACGGGTCGCAATTCAGCTTCGGCATGGCTGATGGAAAATTGTTCGCTCGTTCAAAGGGACAAATGGTTATGGATTTCGATGAAGGTATCTATATTCCTAACAATCTTTTCAAGCCTGCAATGGATACCGCGCAGGACTTATTTGATAAAGGATTACTAACTGAAGGTTGGATCTACAGAGGTGAAGCATTTCATAGTCCAAAACACAATACGCTTGCGTATGAGAGAATGCCTAAGGGCGGATTCATTTTGTACGATGTAGACATTGGTCTTGAAAAGAGAATGATGCCAGAAGATCTAAAAGCAGAAGCGCTTAATATGGGATTGGAAGTAGTTCCAACTCTGTTCGTTGGTGAGATCAAAACTGTAGATCAGATTATGGAATTTATGGATAATCTTTCAGTTCTTGGCGGATCAGACATCGAAGGCGTGGTAATCAAAAACTACAATCAGTGGGGTCGTGATGGAAAGACTCTAATGGGCAAACACGTCAGCGAAAGATTTAAGGAAATTAACAAAACTGATTTTAGACAGAGAAATCCATCTCAAGGTGACATCGAAACAGTGTTGTGTCAAAAGTACAGAAGTGAAGCTCGCTGGGACAAGGCTGTGCAAAGACTGAAGGAGCTTGGCGAACACACTGGTGAGCCAAAAGATATTGGTAAATTAATGGGAATGGTTCAGGATGATGTAAAAGACGAGTGCGAAGATTTGATCAAGAACGAATTGTTCAAATACTTCTGGCCAAAAATCAAGAGGCGTGTTGCTGCTGGGTTACCACAGTGGTATAAAGATATTTTATTAAAAGAACAATTTAAAAAAGAGGAGAATAGTGAATAAATGCCACTGAAAGATAAAAAAGCGCGTGCTGCATATAGTAAATGGTACAGAGAGAAAAATAGAGACAGTCTCTTACAAAAGAAACGAACTTATTGGAAAAATCAACGATTAAAAGTACCATCTCATTATAGTAATAAATCTCTGTCTTGTGCATGTTGCGGAGAAGTGACTTATGAGTTTTTGTCCATAGATCATATTGATGGAGGTGGAACTCAGCACAGGAAGGAATTGGGTTCAAAATACATTTATAGCTGGCTAATTCAGCAAGAGTTTCCAGAAGGATATCAAGTGTTGTGTCATAATTGCAATATGGCCAAAGGTTTTTATAAAGAATGTCCTCATCAAAAATATTTAAGGGAGAAAACAAATGACGAAAATTAAAACAGGAGTATTTATAGGAAGATTTCAGGTTCCAGAGATTGGATTGCATGATGGTCACAAAGCGTGTATAGATAAGATTTTGGAAGAATGTAATACTTGCGTAATTTATGTAAGAGAAACTCAACGAGACGACAGCAATCCTTTGACTTTTCTTGAAAGATATAATCTGATTAGAAAACACTATCCAGACTTGTCAAAGGTAAAAATAATTCAGCTAGATGACCCTGGCTGCGATTTGACTGTGTACTACGGAAGGAAAGTCGGGTATAATATAGAGCAGATCAAGTTAGATGAAGCGACTGAAGATATCTCAGCGTCTAAGATTAGGAAGGAACAAGCAGACAAAAAGAATGATTAAGCGAATACATGTGAATCAACACAATATTAAGAAAAATAGAAAGCACGGGACAAACATTCCTGTGCTTTCTATTAAAACATATAAAGACAACAGGTATGGACACGAAGCAGAGATTTTGGATGAAAATGGAAACGTCGCAGCTAAAGTTATCTATTCCCCAGACAAGCCATTAAGCTGCGGGGCACACGTCTGGATTGAAACACACAACGAAGTTAGGGTAAAGTAATGACTAAAAAGGCTACATGGAAAACAATGATCGGGCACGTTGCAGTTGGCGCTGGTTTCATTCTAACTGTTGGCCTGACTATGAAAGGCTATGGTAGATATGCCGAGATAGGTTGGTATATCTTTGTTTTTGGTATGGGATATAATTGGGGTTATGATAATGGAAGATTTGAGAATCATGCTCCAAAAGTAGAAGCTGCAATTGTTGAAAAATCAAAAGGGGTGAAGAAATAATGGGTATAAAGAGAAGGTCAGGCGGCGGGTGTAAATTTTATACAGCGGATAATACTTTGAGAGTTGCATTTTATAAAATGAATGGAAATCTTGTTGATTATCCAGAAAATCGATATGATGAAGAATATGAATGGATAGAAAATCATGAATTTGAAGCTATACTGACCATTGACACATACCATAGAGGTCGCAGTTCAGTAAAATTTATTTTAAAGGACGACTCAGGAACCTGTTATGAAATGTTTGTGACAGATATGTTAAACCTTGTTAAAACTGCAAAAATTGAAAATGGTAAGGTCCACGGTAAGTGGACCTTCTGCAAGCGTGGAGCGAATTACGGAATTAAAATGGTGATAGAAAATGAAAAAGTTAAGCAAAGCAAAAATTCAGGAACTCGCGGCAGTAATTAAAGTGGTGCTAGATGATAGATCACCATTCAAAGACAAAGTAGATTTAAAATATTTACTAAAACTACCTACAGAACAACAATGGCAAATATTTAGAGCATTACCAAAAGACATACAAAAGAAATTTTCGGACCACTGGAGAGATTAATGAATATTTTAAAGATAATTGAAAGAGATAGGCGCGAAGCTATGAAGAATCACGATAAGACTAAGTCTAGTTTGCTTGGTGTTCTCATAGGTGACGCCACAAGGCAAAATAAGACCCCTGACGACCCCTCAGTTATTAAAACAATTAAGAGTACGGTGAAGAGCTTAACAGAAACAATTAATAGAATAGGGGATGAGACTAGCTATACTTCTAAAAATTTAAATAAAGAAATAGATATCCTCTCAGGATATCTCCCCGCGCTCGCATCTGACGAAGAATTGTCAGCTTTTATCGATAGGGAATATGGGGACTTAGGTGATATTCCCGCCAAACACAAGTTTGGCTCAATGATGAAAAGCGTGAAGCAATACTTTGGCGATTCAGCGGACATGAAAAAAGCTGCAATCCTTATAAAAGAGAAACAAAGTGGGAATTAGAATACACAAAGCTTTGGGGTATGCTTTAACTGATGTTAAATGTAAAGACCATGAGATTATAGATGACAGATTTAATCCAAAAGGATATATGCACCAAAGATTTGATGAAGATGAAGAAGAAAAGTTTACATTGGATGGATATATAGAGTTTTGCAAGGTAATATGTGATGGTAAAATTCAAGGAGAATCGTTTAGTGCTTTAATAGAATATCAAGCATGTGAAAGATTGAAGGAGTGGCAAGATTCTTATCGGTGGAGTCCATATAATACTATCATTCATGATACTGAAGGCGGTCTTAGCAATGTATGTCTAATTATACCGCCAGGAAATTTCAAAGATTGGCGGAGATATGATGATTTAATTGATTATCATGAAGAAAAAGAAACACAGAAAGATTTAATTCCTAGAGTTTTAGACATTTCTAAAGGAATATATCCTTATGAAGTTTTTCGCAATAAAGAATTTTATGATCCAACAAAATATGAAAAGCCAAAAGTACCAGATTGCGTAAAATTTACATGTAGATATTTTAACTTGTTTAAGGATGAAGCAATTATAGATGAACTAAAGCCAATACTTTATGTTTGGTGGAGCTAGAGAAAGCGAGTGATAGAAAATGAAGGAATCAATATTGAAGATAGACATAGGCAGTTTAAAGCCCACGCGACATTAGCATATTGCACATCTAGAGAATATGATGGTCCTACGCCGACAGGCGATTGGAAATGTGAAGAAATTGAACTGTGGGCGTCGGATGGAAAGTCAATAGATAAATATAAGTTAGGATAACAAAATGGATTGAATTGATGTTAATCTGATGTACAGATAATAAAGATTGACATAACCAATACAGCTAAAAAAGTAAAAATCTTTATTGCGAGCATGTTAGTTATTCTCCTAACGCCTTATAGTGAATTATATTCGGATCTCCTTGAGGAAAAAATTCGCCTTCCCAATCTCCTACTGGCTGTTCATAGACTGGCTGCTGTTCTACTTCTGGAAAATCCATTTGCCTACATTCGTTGCAGATGAAATCTTCCTCTTTGTTTTTACTTGTATTTAAAAATCCTTCTTCGCACACTATGCACTTTGCACCACAGTCTTCGCACAGGTCACCTTCCATACTTATAAAATAATTATCAATTTCAAAATTGCGACTATAACCGTGTTTGTAAGGATAATTTTTAAATATTATATCTTCACACGCCGCACACTGCGTAACTAGCTCATCACTTTCGGCACAACTCCAACAAGATGATATTTTGCCACCCACTTCTTCATCTCTTGGATCTTCAAACGTATCATCTGAGTTTTTCCAACCATGCTCGTAATATCCCGCTCGACATCCATACTCCGAATAACAACTTTCACACACAGTGCCACTTTCAAAAGCAAAATATTCGTCGTCATCGTTGCCATACCCCCATATGTCGCCTCCACAATATTCACACTCGTCAATTACTCTTTGCTCGTCGTCGTTTGCTTGATTTTCTAGCGCCTCTACCATATCGTTTAGTTGAGTTATTCTTTCAACGATGGGGCCATACAAATCTTCTTCTTTTCCAGTAAGATGTCTATTATTGGAATTTTTTATCTCAATGTCCCAATCTCCATCTATCCCAATGCCAACTTTGGGATCACCGTTATCTAATACAATATATATCGGTCCTCTGTTAGAATACTGACTATAATAGTTAGGACTATTAGTAAAACACCAAGTAGTACCTTCACCCAGCGCTTTGGCTTCTTCGAAAGTTTTTATTTGCTTTACTACTACATTACCAGAACTTTGAGGATATTCTGTGCCGGGAAACCTCATTTGTTTTGGATCCATAAATTCTCTTTGTTCTTCAGTTAGACCAACTAATTCATCTACTGTCTCTCCACTTTCCAATCTTAGATCTCTGTTTTCAGCGGCTTCAGCGACACGAATAGGTTCTAACACTTCATTTAACTGGTCCCAACGCTTGTACTGACTAATATTATTTTTAGGTAGTGACTTCTTATGCTTTTCAAATAATTTAATGCTGTCAACGATTGCAGGGAGGTCTTCACCTAGATTCTGTGCTGTAGATCCTCTTGACCACCACAAGAGTATTTGTTGAGAGTATCTTTTACCTGTTTTATCACTTACTAGGTTCGCCCACACATCATCTACCTTTTCATCAACTATTTTGCCTGTTAACTCTGGAAAATCTTCAATAGGATTTTCAGAGTTGACAAATGGCGAAATACTGTGGTAAGCGTCCTTTACATGAGACATTAATTCCTCATTGCTTGGATTAAATTGATTTTCAAAATTAGCTGCTTCCATTTCCAAATCTATATCAAGAAGATCAAATACTGATTCAGATTGCCACTTTATCATATTTCTAATAGCTTGAGGTGGTCTTCTTCGGTCACGGCGCTCATATTCACCTATTAGCCTATCAAGGCTGTACAAAATCCCATCGACTTGAGCATCAACAAACGATGTGTCCTTGTAAAGAGTCTTTCTAATGAGTTCTTTATCCTTACGCTCGTTGGCAGCGGATCTTTGGTTATTAAATAGATTTAAAATGCTCATTATACTAATACAATACCAGCCTGGAGATTATAACTATAGTATTAGTATGAGCATTCTAGAACTATGGCACGGGAAACGAATAGAGGCAATCTCTAAAAAGAAAAAGAACCAATTGCAGCTATATTTGTGGAATGAAAAATGTGCTAAAGAATCTGGAGACCATCCACTGATAGAGTCAGATGGTGATTTCTTTGAATGGAAAGGAATTTTCAATTCATATAATTTCTTTGACATGTCATGGCAAGAAGGAATTAATAAAGTTAGATACTCTAGAGACTTAGAAAAAGATTGGCCCAATATTTTCAAAAGCAGAGCAATTCAAGAATCGATAAGAGATGGAAATGCTTGGATTAGTGCAGGTCAGGACGGCAGAGAGGTAGTTGGCGGAAACTTTTTTTCAGGCGTCCTACATGGAGAGAATACTTATGGTGGTATAAGAAGAGCTATTGATGCCGTTGAAATGATCATCGATGTAGATCCGACTGGGCAGGATGCAGCTAAATACTCTGACTGGCTTGCAAAATCATATATAAAATATGCATGGCACGCTGAAGATGCTGAAGACACTAAAAATATAATGGCACTGTATCATCACTTAGATAAGAATGGAATTATCGATAAAGCTGACAAAAGGTTTGATGAGTTCAGATCACCTCAAGAAATTGACAAACACTTATCAGATTACTACCCAAAACACTACAAAAGAGACAGAGGGGCGACATTAGATAAGAGGATTGAGGGTCTGGACATATCGGAGGGTGGAGAAGATGGCGAATTAGTGTATCAAGATGAACAATATGATATAATTCAGTCTAATTCTGCAAAAGGTCTCAACGCTTTAGGTAATGGAACAAGATGGTGTACTAGAGGCGACTACGATACTGATGGGTCAACGGCACAAAGCTACTTAGATGACGGTAAAATGTACACTTTATTTAAAGATAAAGCACCTTACTTTCAATGGCATTTTGGTGAAGACATACAGGTTATGGATATTTACGACGTAGAAATAAACGATGAAGGTGATTATAAAGAAATTGGACAATTCCTTAACAATACAGCCGCTAGAGACCCAGAATCAGCATTTAATTGGCTAATGGACCAAGGATCATCAAACTATGGTGGCAAATATGACTGGAGCTATTTTCCTAAAGAATTGTTCGATGCTGTCGGCAAAAGCGACCTTTTGACAGAAAAATTAGTAAATAATACCGGAATAGACCCATTACCGCATCTTGAGCCATATATTGCAAAAGATTCACTTCTTGCCCTTACTTATGCGGGAAATAGATTCGAAGCTCCTTCTCCAATGATAGAAAAAGCCATAAGCGAGAATGAGCCAGAAGAGATAGAAGATTACTTGTGGAAGATGAATGAGTATACTTTTAAAGAAATTCATGACGTAAACGCAACTATCGATGATAGAATTGGTGGCTATCGGGGTGGAGAAAGGGCTGACCATGATATCGTAAGAATACCTGCAATAGAAAAGCTCATTGACCCTGACGGTGACTATATGTTTTCATTAAAGTTTGCCTTAGAAGAAATTGAAAGACTAAAACAATACTTAGCCAATGAAACCCATGAACAATATATGGAAAGATTTAAAAAAGAAAGACCGGACGAGTGGGAAGCAGCAATGGCAGAACAACAGGCCGACGAACAGTATGACCTCGCAGCACAACAACTACAAAACCCCGATCAATTCTCCGAAACACTCTAACCACCGCAACTCTTGCAGCGATTAGCCCTCCTATTCACCGCAAAATAATTTCCCCTCAGGATTGACACCTTCTAGTCTACTTGGTATAATAGGTGTACAAGTGGAAAAGTTAATAGCTATATAATTGACATACAATTATATGGCTTTTTATTTATTATTAATTAATAGGAGGGGGAGAATGAAAGAAGTGTGGATAGTGTTGGGTCATTGGAACTATGACAACACCGAAGTGATACGAGTCTGTGTCTCAGAGAAGTTAGCGAAGCATACCATGGACAACAATGAGGCAGCTTACGACAGAGTTTTTATTGAGAGGCACGAAGTAGAAGATAGGCCACTGGCAGACGACGGAATGGGATATACATTAGATATGGAAAAGGTGAATGAGTTTATCAAAAGGCCTTGGCTTTTAGGGGAGAAGAAGTAATGAACGATTTAAAAGATTTAGATTTTAACGATTTATTCAATAGTGCAGCTTATTTAAAATATAAAAAATCAGCAGACAGAAGAATAACTACTGATATTGACTTTAACTATCTTTGGAAAGAATGGGTCAAGGAGGTTAACCAGTTAGGGCTAAAGCTTGCTCTTGAGTTAAATTCTGCGAGTATAAATTTGTATAGAAATGATGAAAAGATATTCAGCGTTACTCCTGTGAATGTTTACGATTTCCTTAAAATAGGAGCATTCTTAACAGGGTATGATGCTGCGCTGGATATATGTGGAGATGTTTAGTGAAGATGAGAACGAGAGAACTGCAACGCAAGGAGAAGACAATCTCCTCAGGATTTCACTATTTTAACAATACTAAACTAGCAAAGAATGGAATAAAGGGTTGTAAGATGTGTGGCATTATAAAGTTCACTGATGAATTTTATACATCCAGTCATCATTTTTGCATATTATGTTCAAGAATTCGCGCAAGAAAAAAACATACATGTGTGCAGAAAAAATTAAGACATCGTAGATCTGTATTAATTAAAATATTTGATCAAGAATGTAAGGATTGTGGGCTGATAAGTTCTATTGATTCAATATATGACTTTCACCATACAGATCCTGCAACTATGTCCTTCAGATTAACTGTTAAAAATATGAGTAAATCATGGGAGGATATTCTTAAAGAAGCTATGAAGTGTGTTCTATTGTGTTCAAATTGCCATAGAGTTAGGCATTATAACTTGAGTAGATTGAAGTGGTTAATTAGATATGGGATTCAATACTAATTAAGGAGATTAGGATGAACAAAGGACAGCAGGCAGGTAATAAAAATAGAACATATGCTGATGGATACAAAGCTGGCTTGATGGAAGCAGCAGCGATATGCGAGGCCAACGCAAAGGCGCAGACTGACTCGTCAATTAAATGGCATTACGGAGCTATGGCAAGGAAGTTCAATAGTCTCATCGTCAAGTATTCCTAAATCGCTTATTAAGAGTTCAAAATTTTTGGTATATATATACAGAAGTAACCACCCCCCACCCCGCGCACCGGTAGGAGTCCCATAAGTTTGCTAACCAACCCCCTCTAAAAATATATAAAAAACAAATCAGCGTAGAGCCCAGGTCTGGCACGCTATGTGAGCGAGCCAGCCTGAGCGTTTGGGACGTGTCCAACGCGCCAGCATACCAGCCGCTATACTTATTGGACTGGCGACCCCTTAGCAGCGATTCTCAGCGATGCCAGAGCCTGCCTCTCGATCTTCGTAACGTACTGGCGACTGATGCCGAGCTTGTCGGCAACCTGCTGTTGTGTGCGCTTCCCGAGGTAGCGCTGGGTGAGGATGTCGCGGGCTCGTGAGTCGAGCGTGTCAAGAAGCGTGCCAACCTGTTCCGCGTCCTCGTTATTCGCATCCCACTTCCCAACCTGTCCAGCGATCCCGAGCGTTACAACCTGGCGACCCGTTCCACCGCAAGCATCGCACGTTGCAACCTTGATCTTGCCCTTGCAAGCGTTGCACGCTCTCGACTTACTGGTGCGAGTGAATGATTGCAGATCGCGCAGAACACGCTTTCTCACGTAAAGCCAAACGCAGCTTTCCGGCGTGCCCTTGTCGGCGTCGAACTTTTGGGCCGCTTCAACGAGCCCGAAATACGCGCTGGCTCCCTTATCGCTATCCGGGTCGATCCACTCCCCCAGGATTTTCGAGGCGATGCGAATCGCCAGGTCCAGGTACTGCACGATGAAAGCCTGCTGCGTTTTGGTCATTTTCGCGCTCCGTTTGAAAAGTGTTAGTTACTTGCTGAACACATAAAGCTTATCACGATTTCCAACGATTGCCAACTTATTCTTTTATTTTTCTTTAGCTACCGATCTGATCCACCGGACAGCCCCAACACGGGCGACCGTCGCAATTGATGCAACTCAACTCGTCTGAGGGCCATTCACCCGTGATCGTCCACTGTTCCTGCGCTTCTCCTTCGCCCAGCGAAATCAGCGCCTGCTTGATGTGACCGTACAAGCCGCCTCGCTCGAATGCCGCGCCAGCCGGTAGATCGTTTCTAACCGGTTCCGTTGCATCGGCCAGGTTTGCAGCTTCCAAGATTGCCCGTAGCGCGTTGACCACTTCTACCTTCTGCATTTTTGTTTCCCTCGACTGAAATGTTATCTAAAGTGTCAAATTCGTAACTTACTGCCTACCAGCTATGACCGAAAAACCTGCAATCCCCCCTATCTTTCTTTATTTTTCTTTTATATGAGTATTGTACGCTTTATGTGTTTATGCCGTTATGTAAAGTTAAGGATTGCTGGACGGCGCGGGGACGCGCCCTTATTCAGCCCTTTTAGACGCCCTGCAATCCTTACCATCCTCAAACTCTTGTAATCCTCGTTTGTTTACTTGTGTATTCGTTTGTATTACTCGTCAAACACTACAGTACAACGTCGAACGAATCCATGCTGTACCATTTCTTATTCAACCAAACATACTTCTTATCATCAAATCCCAAAAACACTTGAACCTTTCTATATTCCTTTTTGTTGCTGTTGTCCTTCAAGTTGTAAACACCCAAGACACTCTTTACTTCCACATTCTCTAGTGTAGCTTTCATGACCAATATTCCTTAATTGCACAAGAAAAGGAGAACCGTCTAACGATCCTTAATCGCTTGAATCGTTAGACGGTGGAGAAATGAACATCTTTACTCTTTTGCGTACTTGGCGAAGTCGAACGGCAGACCCCAATTCTGGGCGCACTTGGGACCGTATCCCCTAAGCACACTTTCCTTCTTTCCCGTCGCGCCGATGAGGATGCCGCAGAAGCAACAGTACCCAGTATCGTGCGAGTGTTTGAGAGCGATCTCGCTTGGGTCACGCTGGAAAGCGTCGAGCAGAGCCACGACTGCGGAGCGTGTCTTGGCGTCAAGGTTTCTCGCTGGAAACCATTTCCCGTCTTTTCCAATCGCCCCGTAGTACTTGTTCTTGGGACTGCCGAACTTCTCACCGTTTGAGAGGTTGATCGTGCCTGGTCGTTTCGCCTTGTCTCCCGTGAGGGAAAGCTGGACAACCTGACCGTTCGCACGCAGCGTGATTTTCGGCCACTTCAAGCCCTTGGCCCTAGCGTCAACCATGTGCTGAATCAGTTTGGCATACCTGATAAACGGCTCTTTCTTCTTGGGCTCATCTTCCGGCACTTCCTGATTCTTGACCTTATCCACGATTTCCTGCTGCGTGAGCTTTTCTTCCACGCTTGCTGCGCCGATCACCTTGTCGAACAGATCCTGCTTGTGTTGGAGAAGCTCGCAGAGCCTGCGATCAATCTCATGGTTTGCTTCAAGCACTACGATGCTAGCCGAATCACGCTGGCCGATGCGGTGGATACGATCTTCCGCCTGACGATTCTTGGCCGGGTTCCATTCCAGATCAACAAATAGCGCGTGATCCGCAGCGGTCAAGGTCAGACCCTCACCGCCGGCCTTGATCGTGATGGCAAGACCCTTGAGTTTGCCAGCCTGGAAATCCTCGACAAGCTGTGTCCTGCGCTCGACAGGCGTGCCCCCGAGAATCGAATCGAACCCCTCAAGGTCGCTGATCGTTTCGACCGGCGCACGGTGAGCGCTGAACACGATCAGTGGCTTGTCGCTGTTCTCTTGATACTGCTTGATCCACTCCAGTGCGGCAGGGATCTTAGCAGTCGCAAGAGCAGCGCGAGCAGCCGAAAGCTCCTCGAAGGGAGGCAGCTTGTCGGCTGGGTAGTTCTCATCCCAATCTTGCTGCACCCTGTCGAGTAGCGTCTTGACGTTGGTCATTTGATTGATCTCCTTAACGGGCGTTCTTGAAGTTTGTCTTGGCGCACAGGGCCTGGAGCTTGTTCGCGCCAGCGAGGCCCAGGTACTTCTGAACCTCCTTGGCACCGTCCAGGCGACGAGCCGGGTTCTTGCTGATCAGCGTCTTGAACGCCAGCTTGCGGGCAATGTCCTCGCCCAGAACCGGAACCAGAAGGCGCGTCAGCATGTCAGCCAACTCGTTCGCTTCGCGGGTCGTGCTGCGGATCTTGCCGGGGCTCGTGGTCTTGCGTCGTGCCATGTCTCGCTCCTTTTTTCGTTGCCTGCGTTCCGTTGTTCCTTACTACACTTAGAATACCAACATGCTACTGATCCTGCTACTACTTTCTTAAAAGATTTCCACCGGCACACTGCTGTACACCTTTTCCGGCAGATCCTGTAGCACTTCGCCCTTCTCACGTCGAAGCATCACTCGCTTGAGGATTTCCGCAATCTCTGGTCGAGGCGCACCCCAAACCATTCCATACTGACCCTTCTTAGCACCGAACAGAGCGCAAAAGCGTCCGAACGTCAGCCCAGCCTTTTCAATCAGACCGCCAACCTGAAGGATAGTCCAGAGTTCTCCGGGTCGATTCTGTAGCGCTGTACCAGTCAACAGCCATGCAAGCCAGGCACGTTCGATAATCTTAGTAACTCGCTTGGTGCGTAGCGCCTTGTAATTCTTGCAGTTATGCGCTTCATCAACCACCACGATGAGATCAGCCGGAACGTCCATAGTCTCCAGTTCAACCACCTTGGGGAGAATGTCGAAATTGATGATGACACACTCACCGGTCTTGGGATACCTGAAGTTCCCACGTCCTGAGATAATCGTGATTTTCTTAAAATCCTTACGCCACTTGCGAAGCTCTTTCTCGTGAACACCCTTGATCGAAGCTGGGCAGATCACCAGCAGTCCACATTTCTTAGCCTTCGGCAGAGCCATCTGATACTGACGAGTCTTTCCCAGACCCATGTCATCGCCCAGAATGTAACGGTCGTTACGCGCCAGTGCCTTACTGCCTTGACGCTGAAATGCCCATGCTGCCACGTCGTCATCAATGAATGCGTCCTGTACCGCAAACACACCATCTTCTTTTCGAGCTTGATCGGAAGCCTGCTTGAGCAGATCGTCGCCAACCACATAACACAGTTCAGCGGCGAGCGCTACGGCAGCGGCAACGCCATCCGGCGAAGCGGGGAGCCACCAGATCTTGCGATCCGCGTCCCACTTGCGACCGGGCAATGCCTTGATCTTAGCGAGTGCTGGCTTACCAGGCCAGCCATCGGTCAGGACTTCAATCTTGTCCTTAACCAGCTTAATCTTATGTGCCATTTCCGCTTCTCCTGTTTTCCGTTGTTATCCTTCTAAACAGAATACCAAGCTCGCTACTTGTTTGCTACTACTCTTTTTTATTTCTTTTTCGACACGCCTCAGTGAATCGAGTCTGGTCGAAGTTGGGATTGTCATAGAAGAAAGTTTTAGACAATTCGCTGATGGTATCAGTCAACGCATCACGGTACGACTCTTCGTTCTTAGTCGCTACCATCATTTCCCCATCGCGTGCCTCACTCCAGAGCGTGTTGATCGCTTCAGCTACTGCAACATAATGACGACGCTGGAAGTTCTTTTTATTCACTGACATAGCTCTCTCCTGATTTGTTTTGTTTATTACCACTCAGTGTACCAACGTGACTTTATTTTTGCTACTACTTATTTTGTTTCTTTTGCGATTTCGTTTGCAAGCTCTTTCAATCGGTTCACAGAGCGAACATCCACTACGGTCCAAGGAAAGTCACAACCGTCACTACCCTCCGAAAGAGACAAATTATCTATCTCAGTTAGAATTTCACCTAAGAGCTTTTCCATGGTCTTACCTTTCTTCATTTTCTTTCTCCTGTTTTTGTTTACTTATCTTAGATTCCGCAGGGAATTGAACCCTGGTACTAGGATTTATCAAGCCTAGCACCCTTCAGCAGTCTGCGACGGAATCCATGGTGATTTTTAATTTAACGGAGCTTTTTGCACGCACGACCCACCGTTTCCCTTGCGTACCGCCCCTAGATTCTCAGCACTCGGTTTGCTCTTTTCTTGTGTAGCGCGGCCTGATTTTGCGCTGGAGTATTGTTGGCTCCCTTTATCTTACTGTTTCTTACTACATTTAGATTGCCAACGTACTGCTACTCTTGCTACTACTTTATTTATTTTCTTTTTGGTCAGTCGTCCCGCGCCCCTTGCTCCGCGACCCACTTGCCAGCGCCGGTCTTGCGGACCAGCGACGGGACGATCCAGCGCACCGGCTTGGTGGCAGGCGCAGGTTGGTCAGTGCAAACAGGACAACCCAGCAGGTGGTCAGCACAATCTTTACACTTCACTTCTCTGGTGTCGAATGTTCCAAAAACCCCCAAATTGAACAGTGCGAGCAATTTGTCTGCCATTTCAGTTTCAGACTCACAATCAATAATTGGTGCGCCATTCAAAATCACTTGCCATGCCATTTGGTTTTTCTCCTTTTCTAAGAAATCGACCACTCCTCTTCTTGCCACTTTTTGACATTTTTTCTGTGAACCTTATCTCTGTCAATCATTCTCTGAACAACAGACTCCGGTACTTCCAGGCGCAATCGTCCAGCAGTCCTAAGCCTTACACTTCGGCCAGTGTATAGATTTGTGCCTTCCCAACCGCCATATCGTGACTCACGATCTAGCCTCACAATCACAAGTTTGCCGCTCACCTTGGCACTGTACACCTTACCCACTTCCACGTCTGCCTTACGCATTATTTTATTCTCCTAGTAGTTTTCCCAGATCGCTCTATTACCTGGCAGTTACCCACTTTGTTACCAATTTCTTGATAATTTCTGACCCGTCTTCAGGCCCCAGGTCAGTTGTGTGACTGAAATCGGTCCAGATCAGTCTGCCATTGACGATCTCGACAGTAAACTCATCATTAGGTGTCGCAATGCTAATCACCGGAACAGTTCTCACTACTTCAGCCTCACCAAACGCTTGTTCAAATGCCGCTCTGATCTTCTCGACTTGCATCTTGATCTCCTTTCGGTTTCTCTTACTTACACTTAGAATACCGAACTAACTTACTTCTTGCTACTACTTTATTTATTTTATTCTGCGGCGAATCTTCTTGAGATTACCAAGATACCCAGTCTTGCGACACTCGATAGCTACCAGTCTTGCGCCCAACTCAGTAGGAGACTGCCCAACCTTGTCGGTGACAAGGTGCCCTATCGCCTTGTAAACGCCCCAGATATAAATCCTCTCAGTCTCCATTGGTCTTACCTCATGCAAAATAATCTTGACTGTAGCGAACGATCCAAGGGCCATTCTTACCCTTTTGAATAGCCATGTACATCTCTTCCTCACCATCCTTGATCTTGACGGTGCCAGCACTTTTATAGTCTGCCTTGACTATAAATCCCAGCGCCTTGCATTGTTTTGCAATGGCCTTGATCTTAGATGTCCGAGCCATGCAGCTACTTGGGTTTTTCATCTTCACTTTCATTTGTCCCTCCTTTTGTGGTTTTCCTTACTTCACTTAGAATACCAACAAACTACTGATCTTGCTACTACTTTTTCATTAGCCACTTGATCCTGCGAATTGCAGCGCTTGCCTCTCTCAAATGTTGTTCCGCTTTACTCCACTCCCTCGCTTCAGCGAATTTTCCATCGCGGACTGCTTTTGTTTTGTTTGCTGCACAAGCTGCACGATCTGCCTCAATTGTACTAAACATTGCAGCAGTCCACCTTGACCACCGAGCGATACGCACCACCACGAGTTGCTTTCGGACCAGAGCGAATCACGAGAACAGAGCGAACACCCACGTCCTGACACTTCTTGCACTTCACCTTGATCTTCGGCTGATTACGGTTCTTACCTCGTGCCATGATTACTTCTCCTGTTTGTTTATTTCTTCTACCGTCCAAGTATCGTTATCCATAGTGTGACTAAACTCGATATCGAGAGAATCCGAACAGCTATGCTGCGCTGCTATCTCTTTAGCGTCTTCCTCACTCAATGGACCCTCTGACGTTACTTCTACAAGATTTATGTGAACCTCTCTGATAGCAACGATGTACGTATGAGACATTCTTCTCTCTCCTACTTGTTAAAGAACGGGATGTTTGACGCCGATGGTACATCCCTAAAACCCCTGGAAAGAATGCGAGCTTCGTAAGTTTTCGCACCTTGACTTCTCAGCAGTCCCCAAACGGAATTGAACCGTTTTGAATGTTGGCATTGGTTCCTAACGCTTAGGCTAGCATTAACGTTATAGTTTCACGCTCACGACTCTCCCGGCTTAGGGGCTTGACCCGTGACTTCTTCAATGGCCTATCCAACATCCTGCACCGAGCCAGGACATCTTACTTCACTTAGAATACCAGTGAAGTATTGTTCTTGCTACTACTATCTTATTTTTTCTCGAAAGTGCTTCCAGCACAATTCATGAGTATGGTCACCATGTTCAACGATGACCCTAGCAGGCTCCCGACAAAAGAGAACCTCACATTCAACTATGCTAAGGGGAGTAAACACCAGCACCAACCCGATCAGAATCTTCATTTCATTTGCCTTTCTTATTTAAGATTGCTGGACTAGCATCGTACCAGCCGCTGGACTGCGCCCCGATGCGAACGCTTGCAGAATGATTCCGTTGTGATGCGCTACAAGACGCAGTGACCGATTATATACTCTCGGTAATCTTGGTGGTGGAGAGGACAGGGTTTTCACCTGCATCTTCGTGACCGAGATTTTGTAGTTTAAACTACCTCCCCTATTGCAGCGTGGCTTCCCACCAAGAGGCGTAGTCGTCCTCTTCAATCCCCACATCAATGAACCCGATTTAGGCTATGAGAATGCGATGCCTGAACACCGTGTCGCTGCTTGTTCTATTTAGAGTACCAACAACTCTTGTCTTTTGCTACTAAAAAATAC